>Ga0189284_100024_pt1 | contig 324219 bp, 293 predicted proteins | sample N32C7minimetaG_FD_130314 | JGI IMG/M metagenome (GOLD analysis project Ga0189284, IMG submission 130314) | Marine microbial communities from the Costa Rica Dome - N32 C7 mini metaG | ecosystem: Environmental > Aquatic > Marine > Oceanic > Photic zone | place: Costa Rica: the Eastern Pacific...
CCAACTTCGGAAGGATCACGCGGTCGCCCTCTCCCACCAGTGCGCGAGGACGGATTGCGCAACAGCGCATCATCGGTGTCGAAGATGCTAGGACATGGCGCTCCGCCTGCAGCTTCGTCTCCGCATAGTAATTCAAAGGCTGTGATGCGGGCGGGTCATCCTCTGTGATTCCGACGCGATCTTCAAAACAGGCGTGGATCGAAGGGGAGGACACGAAGACGAACCTTGAGACGCCTGATTGTCTGGCCGCTTCGATCAGGCTCATTGTGACAGTCAGATTGGCGCTGACGAAATCATGGCGCGGCCCCCAGCTGGCAGAAAGCGCGGCGGCGTGGATCACGCTGTCGCAGCCTTCAAGCAAGGCAGGTATGTCGCTGCGCCCATCCTCCAGATCGCATCGGACGAAGCGGGCCCCGGCGTTCTCCAGTGCGGGTTGGCCATGTACTGATCGACCTGTCGCGGTCACTGCGTGGCCTCTGGCAACGGCTTCCCGCACTAGAGCCATGCCAAGGCCGCCGGTTGCGCCGGTGATCAGGATGTGGCGCGGAGTCAAATCCGGATCACCATTGCAGTCGCACTGATCCCGGCGGCCGTGCCGAGGAGCATGATTGTCGAGCCCGGTCGAACCGCTCCCGTTTCCAGGGCATGAGCCAGCACGGTCGGGATGGATGCCGCGATCTGATTACCTGTTCGCGGGAATATGTTGATCACACGGTCCGGTGTCGGCTCAAACAGGCGCCGGACGTGCTCTACTCCCGGTGCGCTGGCCTGATGGCAGATCACGCAATCGATCTGTTCGCGGTTTACACCGGCGTCATCCAATGCCTGCTCGATCACTCCGGGCAATGCCTTGGCTGCGGCCTTGAAGATCCCGAAGGCATCCATTTCGAAATAGGAGCCGGCGATCAGCGCATCGTACCCTTCGTTGACCCGGAGCCTTGTGCCGCCAGACCGCAATTGCGCGAGGCTGTGGTGCGCACCATTCGTTACGCTCGCGACTGACAGCATGCCTGATGCCTGATCCACGCAAGCTTCGATGGCGATCGCTGCAGCGCCATCGCCAAAGATTGAGCGGGTTTTCGGGTTGGCGGGATCAAGCCCGGCGGAAGCGATGTCGCTTGCGAAGATCAGCGCGCGTCTCCATCGGCCCGTGCTGATGCCCAACGCAGCAATGTCCAGTGCGGCAACAAATGACAGGCAGGTCTGGTTGACGTCGAAGCAGGGCACGCCCGATTTGCCAAAGCCGAGGCGATCCTGAACCAGAGCCGCCGTCGAAGGTATGGGCTGTTCCATCACTCCACAGCCGCCAATGATCGCGTCAGGCAGCTGGACGCCCCAGCCCGCGCGATCAAGCGCTTGCCTAGCGGCTTCAGCTGCCATCATGCTGGTGGTTTCATCGGCTTGAGCAACGTGCCGCGACACAATCCCGAATTCGCGTTCTGTCCAGCCCGGAGCATTGCCATGGCGAGCGTCCAGATCGCTCGACAACAGTGTCGTTCGAGGGAGGTACGAGCCCCAGCCTGCAATTCTGAACGCACTGATCACCAGTCTGCCTCCAATCGATTCGCTATATCACTGTCACATAATTGAGCGGTGTTCAATTAATAAATAGACAATGTTCAATTTATCGCTTATCCCCCATTGTCATGGGAAGACGTTCCGATCATTCACCTGAGGATTTGCGTGAACTGCTTGTGTCATGCGGACACGAACTGATGGCGGAACGGGGCTTCGCGCGATTTTCTGCAAGAGAAGCGGCGCGGCGAGCAGGTTATTCCGTTGGGACGATTTACAACGTGTTCGGCCAACTCGACAGCTATCTGCTGGCGATCAACAGCCGGACATTCAGGGAATGGGCTAGTTCGCTCGAATCCGCGCTTGAAGCGGCTCCGGCAGATCGGGCAGGTCGGATCGAAGCTCTGGTGCGTGCCTATTTCGACTTTGCGGACAAGAATCGGAACGCCTGGATGGCGATCTATGATCACCGGATCGACAAATCGGTGGCTATTGCGCCAGAGGATGAGGCGGCGCGGGATGCCTTGACCGGAATAGTCGATCGCGAAGTCGCTGCGACGCTGGACTTCGCCGACCGAGTGGACACAAGGAGCCTTGTGCGTTCATTGATTGCGACGGTTCACGGGCATTGCGCGCTCTGGCTTTCAGGCAGTTTTGCAATGCTGCGCGAAGAGGATCCCGCAGGCCTCGCGATTGCGCGAGTGCTCGAAATCATGACTTACCACCTTGGCCACGGGGCAAGTTGAATTAGGCTACTCGTGCCGCAAGGCATCAATCGGATCGAGTTGCGACGCGCGGCGCGCCGGATAGTATCCGAAAACGATCCCCATGCCGGATGCGAACAGGAAGCTGATGACGTTCACCATGGGATCAAAGACAAAGGGCACGTCGATCAGCCCGGCAATCAGGACTGATGCGCCGAATGCGAGCAGCAGGCCGACAATCCCCCCGAATGCGCACAAGACAACCGCTTCCGTCAGGAACTGGAGCCGCACTTCGCGTGCCAGCGCCCCGATTGCCAAACGGATGCCGATCTCGCGCGTCCTCTCCGTGACTGAAACCAGCATGATGTTCATGATGCCTATGCCGCCGACCAGAAGGCTGATCGAAGCAATCACTGCGACCATCGCGGTAAGCGCGCCTGTGACCGCGCCCAAGGCATCGTTGACCTGAGCGGTGTCGATGATGTTGAAGTCGTTGGGTTCGTCGCCTTGCAACAGACGCCGCTCGCGCAGAAGATCGACAAGCGAGTCCTGAATGACAGTTGCGGAATAGGCGGTGTCGTAACGCAGCACGAAGTAATCGAGTGAGTCATCGCCTCTGAAACGCCGTTGAACGGTCTTCAGCGGCATCATCACCGTATCGTCATCATCAGCGCCGCCGCCGCCCTGGCCGCGTTCCTCCAGCACGCCGATGACGGTGCAGGGCACCTCGCCAAGCCGCATTTCCTCACCAACAGGACTGACATCCGGCAAGAAGATGGCCTCGCGAACCTTCGGGCCAAGCAGGCAGACGTTCTGGCCTGCGGTTTCCTCGCTTTCGGTGAATGGCCGCCCTTCGACCACTTCGATTGATTGGGCATTGAGGAAATCCCGGTTCGCCCCGGTCACGCGCGTGTCCCAGTCCTGCCCGTTGTAGAAAGCTGTCGCGCTTGCGCCGACATTCCCGGCTGCGACTTCGACACCGGCAATCTGTTGTTCCACAGCCTGCACATCGTCGAGCTCGAACCGCCGGATTGCCCCGCGATCGGTGCGCACCGGAAAGACGATGAAGTTACTCGCGCCGAGCGAGGATATCTCTTCCTGCACCGATGCCGTCACGCCGTTGCCCAACGTCACCATGGTCACCACTGCTGCGACACCGATGATGATTCCCAGCGTGGTAAGGATCGAACGCATGAGGTGGCGCCGGATTTCCCGCAGCGCGAGGAGAAAGGTTGCTCCCAGCATCAGGCCTGTGCCTCCATTCCATCGAGGCTGCGCGCCCCGCGTTCGGTCCGCTCAACCAGACCATCGCGGAAATGGATCACGGTCTTCGCGTAAGCCGCCATTTCCTCTTCATGTGTCACCATGATCACCGTGATGCCGTCGGAATTCAGTTTGCGCATCAGTTCCATGATCTCGATAGACCGTTCGGTGTCGAGATTGCCGGTCGGTTCGTCAGCGAGCAGCACGTCAGGCCCGGACACGAGCGCGCGGGCGATGGCAACGCGCTGCTGCTGCCCGCCGGATAGTTCCGCCGGAGTGTGCGAGGCCCATGGAGCCAGCCCGACTTGGTCGAGCGCATGCATGGCCGCTTCGCGCCGGACGCTTTTCTTCTCACCGCGATACAATAACGGCAGCTCGACATTCTCAAGCGCCGTCGTGCGTGAAAGCAGGTTGAAGCCCTGAAAGACGAAACCGAGGTACTTGCGCCGCAACAGGCTGCGCTGGTCACGGTCCATTTTCTGGACCTCGACCCCGCGAAAACGAAACACTCCCCCTGTCGGCACATCAAGACAGCCGAGGATGTTCATCGTCGTCGACTTGCCTGAGCCAGACGGTCCCATGATCGCCACGAACTGACCACGATCGATCGTCAGGTCGACACCCTTCAACGCCTGGAACGCCGCCGGGCCGGTTCCGAAGACCTTGGTTATGCCTTCAAGTTCGATCAGGGGTGGTTCGCTCATCCGCCCTGAGCCTTCACGCCGGTCACGACTTTCATGCCCGGTTCGAGATCTTCGGATTCGACTGCCGTCATCCGCCCGTCGCTGCGACCGGTAACCACGTCGATTGCTTTCAGCATACCATCGGCCTGAAGAACCTGAACCTTTTGACGGCTGCCCACACCGATCGTCGCTTCCTGTTCCTGCTGTTCAAGCCCGAACCGGACGCCAAAACCGCCTCCTTCGCTCTCGGCTTGCTCAGCCGGACGGTAACGCAGCGCGGCATTGGGAACGAGCAACATCTTGCCCGTCGACTGGGTGGATATCGTGGCAGTCGCAGTCATGCCAGGGCGGAGCAGCCCTTCGTCGTTCTCGACGATCAGCCGCGCTTCATAGCTGACTACCGAGGCGCCGGCCGCAGCGGCTGCTCCGGCCTGTTCATTGACGGTATTGCCCGAAGCAAGGTCTACCCGTTCAAGCGTGGCGGGGAACCGCCTGCCGGGATAGGCATCGACCGTGAAGGTCGCTTTCTGTCCGGCTTCGACCTGTCCGACATCCGCTTCGTCGATCGAGACGCGCAGTTGCATGGAAGACAGGTCCTCCGCGATCACGAACAGCGTGACGGTATTGAAAGCGGCGACAACCGTCTGTCCGACTTCGATCTGCCTCGCGAGCACCACGCCCGTTACCGGCGCCCGGATGACGGCACGGCTGCGGGTTGTCAGGTTGGTGCCCAAGGTCGCCTGAGCGGCATCGATATTTGCACGCGCCGAAGCAATCGACGCGCGATCGCGGGCTACGGCCGCCTCGGCCTGATCAAGCTCGATCAATGACGGCACCCGACCGCCTGAAAGCTCGCGCACTTCCTTGAAGCGGACAAGCTGGGCGTTGCTTGCCTCGAGCGCGGCCTGCGCCTGGACGAGGCTGGCCCTAGCAGCATTGAGATTGGCGCGAGCCTGAGCGATCTGCTGATCGATGATCTCGGTGTTGATGACCGCGATCACTTGCCCTTTTGTCACCCGGTCATTCACATCGACCAGAACCTGATCGACCGGGCCGGTGACTTCCGCGCCCACCGTGACCTGATTGGTGGGACGCAGATTGCCCGTCGCTGTCACAGTGAGATCGAGCGATTTCTCTGTCACCTCTTCGGTGATGTAGCTGGGTTCATCCTTGCCCCCCGCACATGTCGATACTGCCAAAATCAGGATCAGGATGATCAGGGCCGGGAGCCAGAACTTCATCCAGCGGCGCCAGCGCGGACGCTCCTTCACGCCGAGAAATTCCTCGACGCTTGCTTCCCCATCGGGCGTTGTCGCCGTTTCATTCATTGCCCGTCATTCCCTGTTTGAAGATTATCGCTCTCGGCCATGCGCCAACCGCCGCCCATGGCCCGCGCCAGCCTGACAAATGCCGTGGCTCGCGCAGCTTCCGCCGCAATCTGTGAAGTCTGAGCGCCAAGCAGCGCGCTTTCGACATTGAGCAGGACCTGAAAGTCGATCAGCCCTGCCTGGTACTGGCTGCGCCCAAGGATGGCGGCGTTGCGCGCACCATCGCTCGCTTCGATCAGCGCCTCAACACGGCGATTGCTTGCTTCCAGATCGACCGAGGCGGTTTCCACTTCTTCCAGCGCGGAAAGGATCGATTGCTGCCACGCCGCCAGCGATCCTTCCGATACTGCTCGCGAGGCATCTCTCCTTGCCCGGGTGCGCCCGGCATCGAACAAAAGCTGCGATACATTGGCGAATACGTTGCCGGTGATGATTTCGAACAGGTTTTCGATTCCGAACGACGATGTGCCGACAGTGCCGGAAAGCCGAGCCAGCGGATAAAGCTGGGTCCGGGCAACGCCAAGCCGTTCAAGATCGCCTGCCAACCGTGCTTCGGCCGCGCTGACATCGGGTCGCATCCGCAAGATGTCGGCAGGAGCGGTAATGGCAATGTCGGATGGCGGGGTGGGGACCGATTGGGGCGCGGCGAGAAGCTTGCGGTAAACCTCTCCCGGTGGCTCGCCGATCAGCGTCGAAATCACGTTCGCGGTTGCCACCAGATCGCTCTCGAACTGTGGGATCGAGGCCGCCGTTTGCGCCCGTTGCGTGCGGGCCTGTTCGACATCGAGGCTTGACACCAGCCCCGCCTGATTGCGCCACATGGCAATCTGCAGATTGTCGTCCTGATTGGCGAGCGAGGCCTTGGCTATTTCCAGCTGTGCCGCAATTGATCTTGCGGTGATTGTCTGAGTGGCGACTGTCGCTACAATGACGCGTTCGACATCGGATGCGGTAAATCCCGCCGCCTCCAGATCGGCGCGGGAAGCGTTGATCGAAGAACTGATGCGTCCGAACAGATCCATTTCCCACGACACATCCGCGCCGAGCGAGAACTGGAATTCCTCGACCGCCAGATCGCCGACATCGCGGCCTACCCCGCCACTGGCGGATGCAGAGGGAAGTCGTGCGCCGCGTGCTTCGCGCAAGCCAGCTTCGGCAGCGCGCAATTGCGCCGCTGCCTGAGCGATGTCGAGGTTTTGCGCGCGCGCCTTCGCAACGAATTCATCGATCAGAGGATCGCCAAGCAGTTGCCAATACGAAGCCATCGCGATCTGCTGCCCCTCGGCTTCAGCGAAAGACCAGCGATCGGGCAGCGGCACTGCCTGCTCGAGGCGAGGGGGCTCCTGTCCCGGCAGCGCGCAGCCTTGCAGACCGGCAAGGCTAATCAGCGGCAGCGCCGCGAATGCGGCTTTCTTGCGTATATTCAACGCCGACATGCGACCCCCTGTGCTTCTGCCAGAACCCTTTCAGCCCACCTTGGCATGCCAAGCGAATTAGGCAATCCCGAACCCGGTCGTTCGCCGAAGTCTGTCTCACGCTGATCGAGTTGGGGGCGGCTCCTCCCCGCAAAGCATTGTCGGGAAACACGCAATTCAAAAGGCATTGGACTTATATAACGCGATCTGCGGCGATTGATGCCGTCGGAAGTCTTCCCGGCGCCCCTGACATCATTATTGATCGCAGCCATCTTTCGCTTTCTTCGGGATGCTGTAATTAGCGCGCATGCGGCTGCGCCAGATCGAAGTCTTCTACCATGTTTATCGAGAGGGCTCGATCAGCGCTGCGGCGCGCAAGCTCTATGTGTCGCAGCCGTCTGTCAGCAAGGTCCTGCGGCATGCGGAGGACCAGCTCGGGTTCTCGCTGTTCGAACGGCGCAAGGGGCGGCTCTATCCGACAGAGGCGGCCAAGGAGCTGTTTCGCGGTGTCAGCGACATCTATGACCGGGTCGGCGCGCTTGATCGGACGGCGGGCAATATCCGCAATCGCAAGGGCGGACATCTCAGGCTCGGAGTCCTGCCTTCGCTCGGGTTTGCAATTGCGCCGCCATTGGTCGCAGCCATGCGGCGCACGCATCCGCATATCACCTTTGACCTGGCCACAATCCACACCGACGAAGTGACCCCGGCGCTCCTCGAAAAGCGGTTCGACCTGTGCATTGGCTTCGATAATGAATTTGATTTGCGGCTAAGGTGCCGGACGATCAATGCCGTCAGCCTCGTTGTGCTTGCTCCGCCCGGCGTTTTTCCCGATGATATCGATTGTCTGGAGCCGCATGTCCTTGAAGGGCGTGAGATGATTGGCCTGCGCGACAGTGGGCCGGTTGCCGACCGGATTTACGACTATCTGGAGCAGGTCGGCGTGGAACCGCGTGTGGCGATCTCAGCCCAGACCTATTACATTGCGGCTGAGCTTGCGAAGCTTGGCGCAGGGCTTGCCATCGTGGACGGTTTTACCGCGAGGCGGTTTGCCGGACCTGACCTGAAGGCCTACACCCTAATGGGAGCGCCAACCTTGCCCTTTGTAACGGTCACGCTGGCCGATGCCGAGGATACCGCATTGGTCGAAGCGAGCCACAAGATGATGGTCGAGCTGTTCGCCTGAAGCGCTTCCTGCACGGACGCAAGACCGGAAAATCCGCAGAAAATCCAGCACACGAGCGAGGCCGCCGCGATGCACGATTTGACACGCCGGCGTTGGGCCGATTGTCGGCGTCGTTGGTCGAGTGCGGTATTCCTTGCTTAAATCCATAACGTAAAGCTATGACCCTTTGAGGACAATGTGTGGCAACTCTGTTGCGCATTTTTCCCTTTTGAAGTCTAAACATATCAAGTTTGCTCGTGTTGCCGCAGGGGAATGGCCGCACGAACATCGCATGATCGCAAGGGGCAAGACATGACAAACGGATCGCGGATTTTTACGCTGCTAGGCGCTTCGGTTATAGCTTTGGCAACTACAGGTGCTAATGCACAACAGGCCGAGGGTGAGCAGACGTCTCCCTTGACGGCCCAGCAGGAACGCCGCGCAGCCGAGGAAGGGCCCGTGATTGTCGTTACCGGCACCCAAATTCAGGGAGCCAAGGTCGACGATGTGTTGCCTGTGACGATTGTGGGCGAGGAGCTGATCGAAAGCATCGATCCAGCGTCCGGCGACGAACTCTTCCGGGCGATCCCGCAGGCTGGTTCGGTGGAGTTCAACGAACAGAACACGTCGGGCGGCGTGAATGGCGCGCGCGGAGATATCGCATCGATTAACCTGCGCGGGCTTGGCACCGGTAACACGCTGATGCTGGTCAACGGACGCCGGATGCTCAACAATCCCGGCTTCCAGACCGAATTGTTCGTCCCGGTTGTATCGCCTGACACCAACACGATCGCACCAGGGAGCATTCGCCGGGTCGAAGTGCTGCGAGATGGCGCTTCCGCCGTCTACGGGGCAGATGCGGTCGCGGGTGTCGTGAACACCATTCTGCGCGGCAATCGGGATGGCGGTTACCTCAGGGCCAACTATCGTGCCTCTGACGGCACCGGCCTCTACAGCTACCAACTTGACGGAGGGCTCGGTTTCGATTTCGCTGACGGACGCGCCAATTTCACCGTTTACGGCGGCTATTTCTACGAAAACGGCATGCGCGCGAACGAGCGCGACTACGCCGCATCAAGCGATCTTCGTCCGTTCCTTGTCGGCACCGATTTCGAAGGTGATACCCAATTCGACAACCGCTCGATCAATTCGGCATGGGGCGCATTCGACATCCAGGGGTCGAGCGCCACTTCATCGCGGACCACCGTGCTGCGCGACGACGACTTTAATCTGAAGCCCTGTTCGTTCTTCGGCCCCTCGGGCCAGCCCAGCGACGGTCGCTTCCTTGATCTGGGCAACGGTATTTGCGCCGACAACGGGGGCACGATCGACCGGAGCCTCAGGCACGATATCGGAGCCGATCGATTCCTGTTCTCGCAAAAGGAACGGATCAACGTCCAGACCTTGTTCAATTACGAATTGAGCGACGCGGCGGAATTCTATTTCGAAGGTTCCTACTATCGGTCCGAAAGTTTCCGCGAACGTGAGGCCAGCACCATGCTGTCGGCAGTTCCGATCGGGATCGAAGCCACGGCATTCTGGAACCCGCTCGGCGCGACGACACTTGCCGACGGATCGCCCAACCCGAACCGCATTACGAATGGCCTGGGCCCGAACGTGACCGATGACGGTCGCGCGCTCCTGATGGAAGACTATCGCTTCATCGATGCGGGTCCGCGCCTCGGCTCTGTGACGAAGGATGAATTCCGTTTGGTCGCAGGACTGCGCGGAGAGTTTAGTGGATGGGATTACGACACCGGCTTCCTCTATGCGCAGGCCAATACGACCGACCTGACGCGCAACCGTGTATCCAATACTCTGCTGCAAGATGCGATCAATCGTCGCGATGCCAGCGCGTACAATCCTTTCAATGGCGGCTGTGTGCCAAACGGAAATGTGGGAGCCATCCAACGCGATTGCACACCCAATCCGCAGTCGGTGATCGACTCGATCACGATCGACGTTTTCCGCGAAGGCGAGACCACGTTGGCGCTGGCGGACTTCAAGGTTTCGCGTCCCGACCTGTTCGAAATGCCTGCCGGAGGCGTTGGCATTGCCGCGGGGGTCGAGTTCCGCCGCGAAACCTTCGAGGATGATCGCGATCCGCGCCTTGATGGCACGATCACTTTCACCAACGCTGTGAATGGCGACTTCTTCGGTTCGGACGTGCTCGGATCCAGCCCTTCGCCTGACACCAGCGGCAGCCGCGAAGTCTATTCGGCCTTTGCCGAAGCGCTGATCCCGCTCGTGTCCGATGACATGGATATCCCGCTAATCAACGAGCTGGAACTGCAACTTGCCGCCCGATTCGAGGATTTCTCGGATTCCTCCAGCGCATTTGTGCCGCGTGCCGCGCTCGCATGGCGACCGGTCCGCGATATCCTGCTGCGCGGGGCTTGGTCGCAAGGGTTCCGTGCTCCCAACCTGGTGCAGGTCAACGACCAGGGTACCACCCGCTCGAACTCGATCACGCATGTGGTCGAGTGCGTTGCCGAGATCATCAAGGGGATTGAGGACAACGTCGATGACTGCGGCACTGTCGGCACGATCGATTTCCGCGAGGGCGGTCGCGATCTTGAACCGGAGGACACCGAAAGCATCAACTTCGGTGTGGTGCTGACCCCCAGCTTCATTCCCGGTCTGACGATCACCGCCGACTATTGGCAGGTCAAGCAGGAAGGGCTGGTCGGAATTTTCGGCAGCGAGAACAACCTGCTGCTCGACCTGCTGCTGCGGTTCAGCGGCGAGACCAATCCCAATGTCATTCGCGACGCGCCGACGGCCGATCAGATCGCGCTGTATGACGGTACGGGGATTCTCCCCGCTGGCGACATCCAGCAAATCCTCAACCCCTATCGCAACTTGGACGAGCGGACATCGGAAGGGGTCGATTTCAGCGTCATGTATGAATTCGACACCAGCTTTGGTGCCTTCGATTTCCAGGTGAATGCCGCACGTCTGATCGGCTTCGATCAATCGGCAGGCCCGATCGCCGACAGGCTGTTCAATGAACTGACGCCTATTCTGCAGCAGATTCCCGAGCTTTCGACAGCGGATGTGGGTGCGCTTCAGCCGTTCGGCTTTGGGGAATTGCTGGAGATCGACGGGCGTCCCAAATGGCGCTTCAGCGCGGCGGCAGGCTGGGAAAGCGGGCCAGTTCGGGTCAATCTGTTCGGTCGCTATGTCGGCCAGGTTTTCGATCCCAGCGGTACGCAGGACGATACGCTGGCGTTCTTCCGGGTGGATGACTGGTTCACGATGAATTTCGGCATCAGCTACACGATCGAGAACGACACCGCGCTTGACGGAACGCGCTTGCGCTTCGGCATCAACAACCTGCTCGACGAAGACCCGCCGCTCGCGGATGAAAGCTATGGCTTCTACGGCAGCCTGCATAGCGCGCGCGGACGGCAATTCTCGTTCGACATTCGCAAGAATTTCTGATCGATATGACAAGGTCGGGGGTGCGACTCCCGGCCTTGAAACCCCGGTCTGATGGAGGGAGCAGGGGCATATGCACTTGCGAGTGATTTCTGCCGCCTTGTGTGCGGTCTTGGCTGCTGTCTCCGCTGGGGCCTCCGCAAACTATGCAGCCCCTGTGTCGCAGGATGATCTGACCTGCGAAACGAACATTGCGCGCATCGATCAGGACTTTCCCGCCGGGGCTTTTTCGCGCTGCGAAACGCCGGGGAAACGCCGCTTTGCCATCACGATTGCACCGGAAGACCAAGGCGATATCAATTGCAGCGCGTGGTACGCGTTCAGGGTAACGCCAACGCGGCGCGCCCGGATCACGATCGATCTTGAATATGAAACCTGCGGGCACCGTTACTGGCCCAAGACCAGCACCGATGGCGTGAACTGGACTCCGGTATCGCCCGATAAGGTCGAAATCTCGGGAGAGCGCGGCGACCGGAGCGCCAGCATCACTTTGCGCCTAGGCGACGAACCGATTTTCGTCGCCGGTCAGGAAATTCTCCCGCCATCGGTCTATGACGATTGGCTGGATGGGTTTGGGGACAAACCCTTCTTCGCCAGAAGCCTGCTGGGCCGTTCGGCAGAGGGGCGCGAGATCGAAATGGTCAGGATGGCGGGGGAAACCACCGGCCAGCGCGAGACGGTGGTGTTGATCGGGCGGCAGCATCCGCCGGAGGTTACGGGGGCGTTCGCCATGTTCGCCTTCGTCGAAACACTGTCGGAAGACAGTGCCTTGGCGCAGGCCTATCGTGCGCGGTTCGAGACGCTGATCGTTCCGTTGCTTAATCCGGACGGCGTGGTGAAAGGCCATTGGCGTCACAACACCGGCGGGGTCGACTTGAACCGTGACTGGGGTCCTTTCACCCAGCCTGAAACGCAGCTGATGCAGGGCCTTCTCGATACCGTCGCAGCCGATCCCGCTCGCGATCTGCGCGTGCTGATCGATTTTCATTCGACCAATCGGGATGTGTTTTACACCATCCCCGACGAACTGCCGACCGACCCCGAACTGTTCACGCGCAAGTGGCTTGATCTCTATCAGGAACGGATGCCGGGATATGAGGTGGAACGCGACGCGCGGCACGAAGTCGAGCGACCGATTTCAAAGGCGTTCACCTATGACACCTATGGCGCACCTGGGATCACCTTTGAAATCGGTGACGAGACCGATCGGGAATTGATCCGGCGGATCGGACGCGAAGCTGCGATTGCGATGATGGTGACCATGTTGGAAACGCCGCTTCCGGCGCCTGCTGACGAATGAGGTGCCCTTCCGGCTTGTCGGCGGCTGTGCTTGCCACGGTGATGCTGGCTTCTTCCGGGTGTCGCGGCGTCGACGATTTAGCGATTACTACCCCTGCAGAGCCGAGCGAGGTCGACACCATTATCGCGGGCGGAATGGTGTTTGACGGCACCGGCGCGGCGGGACGATCTATCGACATCGCAATTCTTGATGATCGCATTGTCTATGTCGGTGAGAATGCCGATGCGCAGTTCCGCGCGCGATCCACCATTGATGCAGGCGGACTGGTCGTCGCGCCCGGTTTTATCGATCCGCACACCCATGCCGACACTGATCTCGTGTCCTCGGATGCGGATCGCCGCGCAAACAAGGCCTATGCCTTTCAGGGGGTTACGACCGTTCTGGTCGGCAATGACGGCTTTGGCGACTACCGTATTGCCGACATGGCGTCTGCGGCGATTGAGAGCGGGATCGGCACCAATGCCGCGTGGCTCGTGGGTTTCGGAGCGGTGCGCGAGCAGGTGCTGGGAAGGGTTGACCGGGAGCCTGACGCTGCTGAACTGGCACAGATGGGCGCTTTGACCCGGCAGGCGATGTGTGAAGGGGCCTGGGGGTTTTCGACCGGCCTTTATTACGTCCCGCAGAATTTCGCGAAGACCGAAGAGGTCGTCGCGCTGGCCCGCATCGCTACCGAATTCGGCGGCTATTATGACACCCATATGCGAGACGAGAGCACTTACAATGTGACCGTCACCGGGGCGCTCGCGGAAACTCTCAGGATCGGCCGTGAAGCCGGGCTGCCTGTGCACATCGCGCATATCAAGGCGCTTGGCCCGGCGGTGTGGGGCCACAGCGAGCGGATGATCGCGATGATCGAGGAAGCGCAGGCCAGCGGGCAGCGCGTCAGCGCCGATCAATATCCGTGGGAAGCCTCCGGCACGCGCATTTCCAACGCTCTTGTGCCGCGCTGGGCGCTGGAGGGAGGGCTTGAAGCCTTGCGCGAGCGCTTGGCCAAGCCGGAGCAAAGACTGGCCATCAGGCAGGGTATTGAGGAAGCGATCGAGCGGCGTGGCGGTTCGGATCGGTTGCTGGTGACCGGTGCACTCGGGGAAGCGGAAGTCGAAACCGGCAAGACGCTGGAGCAATTGGCGCGCGACCAGAGCATGGCCCCGGCTGATGCGGCCATTGCCGTGCTGCGGACGGGCGATGCGCGGCTGGCCTCGTTCAATATGAACCCTGAAGACATCGCCGCTTTTGCTGCGCGCGACTGGGTCGTGACGGGATCGGACGGATCGACTGGGCACCCGCGCAAATACGCGAGCTTCCCGAAGGCCTATCGCGATCTGGTGGCTGACGGCGGCATGATGGACATGGCCCGCTTTGTCCGGCGCAGCAGCGGACAAACGGCGGATATCATCGGACTGCAAGGGCGAGGGTATCTGAAGCCGGGTTACTTTGCCGATGTCGTGGTGCTCGATCCAGAACGCTTTGCGCCTCGCGCCACCTACTCGGCGCCGGAGGAGCTTTCGAGCGGGGTTGTCCATTTGCTGGTCAATGGCGAAGTGGTGATCCGAGGTGGGGCACACACGGGGCAACTGCCCGGTAGGCCGCTGCTCAAACCCGCAAGCTGCGCCTCCTAGGCATCCAGCAGCTTTGCCAGCCTATCGCCAGACCCCATCGCCAACGTCCAGCCCAGTGCTCCGTGACCGGTGTTGATCGCGATTGAATTGCTGGCGCGCTTGATGATCGGTTTTGTATCGGGGGTGGCGGGCCTGATCCCGGTCCAGAAATGTCCGGTGCGTTGGTAATCGCCGCCTTCAGGCATGCAATCCCGCGCCGCATCCACCATCCACTCCATCCTTAGCGGATCGATCGTGGTGGTGGCATTGCCCAGCTCTGCAATCCCGGCGACCCGCATCCGGTCCCCCAGATGGGTGAATACGATCCGGCGCTTTCCGTCCGTCACCGAAATGCGCGGGGAGCCATCCACCAGCGGCATCTCGAAGGAATAGCCCTTCATCGGCTGGATCGCCTGTTTGTGGCCCAGAGGCGCGAGCAGGCGATTGCTCCATGTCCCCGTCGCCATCACGGCAACATCGCCGCGCAATTCTTCGCCCGTGGCAAGTGTCACCACCGCCTCTGCACGTTTGTCAGCCAGATCGGCGACTTCGGCATTGAACCGCATCGCGACCCCGTATTCGCGCGAAAGAATGCCTTTCATCGCGCGGCAGAACAGCAGCGGGTCGCCCACCACTTCGGCCGGGGTCGATATTGCCGCGATGGCAGTGGGATCAAGATTGCCGAGCGCCGGATCAAGCTGGCGCAGTTCCTCGCGCGGGAGGATGTCCTGTTCAACCCCTTTCATCCGCTTGAGATCGCGCACCATGTGCGCCCGGTCGATTTCCGCCTGCGAATAGAGCAGGTGGATCTTGCCGGCGACGCGGTGCGAAAATTCGATTTGATGCCGATCGCACAGCGCATCCATCGCGTCGCGCGATTGCAGGGCGAGTTCGAGGATATCCAGCGTGTTCCTGCGAAACCGGGCCGCGGTGCAATTGCGTGCAAACTGCGCAAGCCACATCAGGTAATCGGGGGCGAAGCCGATGCCGAAACTGACGCCGCCCTTGCCGCCCATGATCCGGGGAAGCGCCGCCATGGTGGCAGGGCTGCCCAAGGCATCAGTATAGCAATAGCTGAGCTGCGCGCCGTTTGCGTGGCTGGTGCCCATTGCCGGGCCCGCTTCGCGATCCAGCAGGGTTACACTCCACCCCCGGCGTGCCAGCGCATAGGCGGAAGCGACGCCGATCACTCCGGCTCCGATCACGATTGCTGTGCGTTTCACCCTGTGGCCTTGTTCCCGTTCGCAAGAGCGCAGCTTGCCGTGTTCAGTGCGTTTACACCATGAACGATTGACGCGGTCACCATAAATGCGATCTATGGTGAAAAGGACAGGGCGAGGGTGATGAAAGGCTTGATGACGCGCGGTTTTCGCGCATGTGGATCTATCGTCGCATCGCTGGCTTTGCCGGGTGCGGCCATGGCCTGTTCCCCCGGATCGGTGCGGGGCCTGTTCGAATATGACGGGCAGACCCAGATCATTCTTGATGTCGAAGCGGCGATGGCCCGCGCGCAGGCGCGTCATGGCGTGATCCCGCAGGAAGCCGCAGACGACATCAGCAGCAAGGCCAGCGTCGAATTTGTGCCCGAAGAATCCTTCGACGCGCGCTATGACATTGTTCAGCACCGCATGGTCGCACTGCTCGATGTCTGGCGTGAGACGCTCAACCCCATGGGCGATCAATATGTCCACTACGGCGCGACGACCGTCGATATCTACGGAACCGCCACGATGCTGCAGGTCGATCGGGCGATCGAGATGCTCGACAGCTGCCTTGCCGAAAATATCGCTGCGATGACGCAGCTGGCGCAGGATCATTCCCAAACCCCGATGATCGGACGCACGCTGGGGCAACACGCCCAGCCCATCACATTCGGCAAGAAGGTGAGCGGCTGGATCAGCGAATATGTGCGCCATCGCCAGCGCCTTGCGGAATTACGTGCTCGGGTAAGACGCTCCGCAATCCTGAAAGGTGCGGTGGGTAATTATTCCGGGCTGGGAGACAAGGCCATCGCGGTCGAGGCGTCCTTTGCCGCCGAACTGGGATTTGACCCGCCATACGCCGCCGACTGGAACGGGACGCGCGACGTGCTGGCCGAATATGGGCTCGTGCTTGGGCTGATCGCCCGTTCGCACGAGCGGATCGGGCAGGAGGTGTTCTTGCTGATGGGTACCGATATCGGCGAAGTCAGCGAAGGGCAGGACGATGGCGTCGTCGGGTCAAGCTCGATGCCGCACAAGCGCAACCCGCAAGTCCCCGAACGCCTGATCCATGCGGGCCGGACAATACCGCGCCTTGCCGAAGTGCTGGGCGATGATGTCGTCAATTTCTTCGAGCGTGACAACACCTCGCGCCCGGCGCGCGTGGTCGAGGAAATCTCGATTGAATCGGTCAGCACCGCTCGCGCGCTGACCGGCTTGCTCGCAGGTCTGGAAGTCGATTCTGCGCAGATGCTCGAGAATATCCAGAAAACGCGAGGTTTTGCCCTGTCGCAGCGGATCGCCTTTGCCTTGGCCGATCACATGCCGCGTGTCGAAGCCGAGGCGCTGGTCAAGGAAGTAATCCAGGCGGCGTACACCAATGACGTCCCGTTCATTGATGCACTGCTGGCCGATCCGCGCGTGACCCGCCATCTTGATGCGGGCGCCCTTGCGTCCCTGATCCACCCTGCGAACATCGAAGCCCCTGCCATCGAGCAAGTTGGGCGCGTCATTGCCGAAGCTGGCGAAACCGGAGCCGAACAATAAGCAACTCAGCAAATCTGCGCCCGGCCTCGCTGGTCTGGGGCTTTCGCCTTGGGGGAATTGTCCTTGCCCTGATTGTTCACACGCTGTTGGGCGGAGCGGACATGTCGGGCGATGCCCGCGCGGTTGCCGCCATCGCGACGCTGATGGCGTTCTGGTGGATGACCGAGGCGATCCCGCTGGCGGCGACGTCGCTCTTGCCCATCGTCCTGATACCCGCGCTCACCGCGCGCAGCGTCGGCGAGACGACGGCTTCCTATGCCAGTCCGATCGTTTTCCTGTTCCTTGGCGGGTTCCTGATCGCGATCGCGATGGAGAAATGGGAACTGCATCGGCGGATTGCCTTGCTGACCCTTCGCCGCGTCGGGGTTTCGCCGCGCAGGATCGTGCTGGGGCTGATGCTGGCAACCGGGTTCTTGTCGATGTGGGTTTCCAATACCGCGACGACATTGATGATGCTGCCGATCGGGTTTTCGGTGCTGGCGCTGGTTTCGGGACGGGGCATGTCGGGCGGCGGCGATGCGCAGGCCCAATTGGCGCAGGGTGCCGGAGGCAATCCGGAGGTCGAGAAATTCGGCATCTGCCTTGTGCTGGCGATTGCATGGTCAGCGAGCATGGGCGGGCTGGGCACGCTGCTGGGCAGTCCGCCCAACGCGATTATCGCCGGCTATGCTGCGGACGAACTGGGTGTCGAGATCGGATTTGTCGAATGGATGCTACTGGGCGTCCCGCTGGCCTTTTCCTTCATCCTGATCGCGTGGGTTCTGATGACGCGCAGCCTTTATCGTTTCGACCTTTCCGAAATTCCAGGAGGGCGCGAACTGATCAATGGCGAGATCGCAAAGCTGGGCGCAATGAACCGGGGCGAGCGTATGGTCGCTATGGTGTTCGCGGGGGCTGCGGTGCTCTGGATTGTGCCGGGCCTGCTTTCCGGGATTCCTGCCGTCAGCTCAGCGGTGCCGTGGCTGGGCAGCCTTGACGATGCCGCGATTGCCATTGCCGCTGGCCTCGCGTTGTTCTTCCTCCCGGCTGAAGGCAACAGCCGGATGGTGCTTGAATGGAAAGATGCAGAACGCGGGCTCCCGTGGGGGGTGTTGCTGCTCTTCGGAGGCGGCCTCAGCCTTGCGGGAGCTGTCGCGGGTACGGGGCTGGATGACTGGTTCGGCATGCAGGTGTCGGGCCTTGCGGCGCTGCCGGTGATCCTGCTGATCGCGGCCGTTGTCGCCATCGTCCTGTTCCTGACCGAGGTGACCAGCAACACCGCCACAGCCGCGACGTTCATTCCTGTGCTGGGCGGGGTTGCATTGGGCATCGGGGTTGATCCGATGGGGCTGCTCGTTCCGGCGGCATTGGCGGCGACCTGCGCCTTCATGCTGCCCGTCGGTACACCGCCCAATGCAATCGCATTCAGCACGGGCGCCGTCACCATCGGTCAGATGGCACGCGGCGGATTGGTGCTGAACCTGATCGGGATCGCCCTGATCACCGGTCTGGTCTATTTGCTGGGAGGCTGGGCGATGGGGTTGAGTTTCGGCTGATCTATTCGATCAGGTCGGCTGCCCCTGCGGCAATCCCGCTGTTGGAGTGAGCAACCCCTTCGATCACGCGCAACTGCCAGCCGAAGTCCCAACCCTTGTCCTGCGCCAATTGGCTCGCGCTGGCGAAGAAGTTCTGGCCGCGCTCGAACCGGTGGCGTCCTTGGCGCATCGCCTCGCGGCTGCGATTGAGCAGGCGGTGTCGGGCATCATTGTCCTGATCGCCAAGCAGCACCACGACATCCTTGGCCAGCGCCGCCTGCAGCCTTGCGTCGTTGACCGGTGTGCCATCGAGACCGAACGGAAACGCTATCGCGCGATCCGGGAATGTGTACCAGCCGGCATTGGCAAACAGGAACCGCTTCGCCCGTGCCTCTGGCATGAAATACATGAAGCGATGGACAAATTGCGACCCCGCCGAATGGCCGTAAAGCGTGTAGCCGCTCTGGGTGCCGCCAAGCCGCGAGACCACTTCGTCGAACAGCGGTTCGATCACCGAAAATGTCCACTGGGCACGCGGTAACGGCTGGCCGTTCTGGTCTAGCACGCCGCCCATGTTGTATGCGCGGGCACCGGGGAAATCGTCGTTCGAAAAGCCCGGTGCGATCACGATGAAGCCATGTTTGTCCGCCCCGGCCACCCATGCATCGCGATAATCATCGGGATTGCGGCTCGCGCCGTGCATGATGATTGCGATCGGTGCGCTGCGGGGATCGATCCTGTCGGGTACATAAGTCCAGACAGGAATAGACGGGCCGTCCCAGTCTGAAAATTCGAAACGGCTCTTGCCGACTTCCAAAGATGGAAGCTCGGCGGATACTGCGATTGTTTCTGAAGCAGCCTCAAGGGCATGCAATGGTGCAGAGCAGGCAAGGGCAAGCCATGCACAAGTCAATGCCGCTCCCAATTTGCATGACAGCGTTTTTGGCATTGCCCACTCTCCCAACCCGAACAACTCCACGGTCTGCCCAGCGGCTTGAGCAAGCTGTGTCAGGTTGCAAAGGCCGGGACAAGCCCGATCATAAGGTTAGGCGTCGGGAAGCTGGCCCATCAGTTCGTTGGCAGCATCGGCAAAGCGCGGATCCTGAGCCAGCTGTTCGTAAAGCGTGCGGGCAATCGCGTGGTTCCCCAGTGCCGCCTCCGTCTCTGCTTCCAGCAGAGTTGAAGCGGGGAATTCACGCTTCCATTCGGAAGGCAACGACTGCAGGATTTCCCGCGACTTGGTCCAATTGCCCTTGATCGCACTGAGGCGCGCCGAGGCAAAGCGCAATTGCGGGAACTCCGGATGCCGCGCCAGCGCTTCGTTCAGCGCAGCTTCGGCTTCAGGCATTTGCATCAGGTCAAGTTGCAGTCCGACGACATTGGCGCGTGGAATGGCGAAATCGGGATGGGTTTCGACCACCCGTTGATAGGTTGCCAGAGCACCCTCGAGATCGCCGCCGGCAATCAGGCTTTCGCCTTGCACCAGCTGCGCTTCGTAGTGATCGGGATCAGCGGCCAGCGCATCTGCGATATGGAGGTCGGCCGCTTCCCAATTCCCTTCCCAAGCCGCGAGGCGCGCGGCCTTGGCGTGAAGGTCTGCCGATTGCGGGTGACGCCTCAGGGCCTCGTCGATCAAGGCAATGGCCTGATCATTCTCGCCTTCCTCCATTGCCGCCCAGACCAGCAACAGATCGCGTTCTTCGGCAAGAGTGGGATAGCCCGGCCATTGTTCGATCACGTCGCGCGCTTTCCAGGCGTGACCTTGCAGGATCAGCGAACGCGCGCGCAGCGTCATCCATTCGGGAGTTTCTCCCTGTTTTGCCTCAAGTTCGCGCAAATAGCGTTCGGCGGAATAGCCATCCCCCAGTTGAACCATGACCTTCGCCAGCAGCGCCGCATTTTCCGGCGTAGCCCCGTCGTGATCGCGTAGCGCGAGAAGGCCATCGCGAGCATCCATAAACCGGTTTTCCGCGATTGCGGCTTCGATCTGGGCCATGCTCGCGGGCGGAGTATCATCGCAGCCGCCGAGCATCACCGTGGCGAAAAGGAGCAAAGGGGCAAGTTTTCTGACCATGACGATCCCGCCATAACGGGAAAAGGTTAGCGGCCGCTTTCAAACAAAAAAGGGAGCCGGATCGGCTCCCTTTCTCGTTCAGCAGTCAGATTGCCACAGTTCAGGCTTCGGACTTTGCTTTCTTGCGTCGGCGTCCGCCAAGTGCGGCTGCCGCGCCGAGACCGAGGATCAGCAGCGTGCTGGGCTCGGGCACCGGAGTGCCGCTGGAGCCGCCCGAGGTTGAACCGCCGGACGTCGAACCGCCAGAGGTGGAACCGCCCGAGCTCGATCCGGTGCCGCCCGAACTGGTCGAGGTGCCGCCAGAGGTCGAAGTGGTGCCGCCCGATGACGAGGTCGTCGTGGTCGAACCGCCCGAAGTCGAGGTCGTCGAACCGCCGCTCGAAGTGGAGGTCGTGCCGCCGCTGGTCGAAGTCGAGGTGTAGCCGCCGCTGGTCGAGGACGAAGTGCCCTTCTTCGACGAACCCTTCTTCGATCCCTTCTTGGAACCCTTCTTGGCGTCGCCGCCGGTCGTGCTGCTGCCATAATAGCCGCCGCTGCTGGTCGAGCTGGCCGAACCCTTCTTCGAAGAGCCCTTCTTGGAACCCTTCTTAGCATCGCCGCCGGTGCTGGTGCCGTAATAGCCGCCGCTGCTCGAGCTGCCTGCCGAACCCTTCTTGGATCCCTTCTTGGAACCCTTTTTAGACTTCGACTTCTGAGCAACCTCATCGAGCATGTCGAGGGCGTTGAAGTTGCCGTAGCCTTCGATTTCACCGAAGTCGCTCATGGTGATGCTGCTGCCGGTCTTGGGCAGTTCCGCCGCATGGGCAGGCATTTCGATCCCGGTTACGCTCATTGCAAGCGCTGCACCGAGGAACGAGGTTTCCTTCAAACGTTGACGTTTCATCTGACTTACCCCCAAACGCCTTTTCGGGCGTTGAAACTGTGGCTGTTGGTCTCGTGTTGTGTTGACTGACCTAACGGTATGCCGTCCTCAAGCGCTCAGAATGCCGCGTCTCATTACGGGGCAAACACGTACCGCAATCGTTAACGCCGCTCAGGCTGCGATCCGTTTCGCGAAACGGAACAGGTCGCGGTGCTGTTCGGGCACCTTCATTCTTTCGCTGTCGCTGATCCCCATCGCTGCATGGGATTCAAACGCCAGCGTGTCGTGGAACCACGGCATGGTGTAGGTGAAGTAGAGCAGCGGTCGTCCGTGCGAGGCGCGGCACGGCATGCCGCCATGATATGTCCGATAATCGAACACCAGCGCGCTGCCGGCCTTGGTATAGAAGATGTGCGGATCGCCTTCCCACTCTTCATCCTTGGCGGTGGTGTGGGTGCCTTCCCACAACTGGGTGCCGCCTGCTTCCTCGTCGAGATCGATCAGCGGGATCAGGATCGTCGTTGCATAACAGGGCACGTTGGCATTGCCCGCGTCGGTGTTGAACAGCAGCGGGTGTTCACGGTGCACATGCTGCATCCGCGCACCTTCGTAGGTGGTGACCGAACCGAAGGCGTGCAGAACGGGCTTTTCGCCCATGACCCGCTGTAACGTGTCGAGCAGGACCGGGTTGGCATAAACGCCCGGATTGTCGAACGGCTCCTGCAGGCGGATCGGCACGGTAAAGCGCTTGTCGCCGACGTTGTTAGGCTTGCCCAGCTCGCTCGATTGCCAGTCGCTGACCCTGTCATCGAGAGCGCTGCGCAATTCAGCGACAACATCGGCGTTCAACAGATCCTCGATCAGCACGACGCCGCGATCCGCAAGCAAGTGGGCCGCTTTGGACACCACCTTGGGATCGCGGTTCGACACCGTCAGATGCGCATAGCTTGTCGTCTCACCCTGCGCCGGAGCTGCAGGAGCTTCCTCGAACTTGTCGGCGATCATGCGCTGGGCAGGGGCGAAATGGGGATCAAGCTGCGCGGCCTTGCGAGCCGTTGTCTCCGCGCGATCCTCGTCACCGAGGTTGAAGAACGCCAGCGCCAACGCGAACAGGCGCGGGGCGCTTTCCCCGAACTCGCGAATTGCATGGTCCATCAATTGCAGCGCCTGCGCGTGGTACTCGAGCCGCAACAAGAGCTGCGCCACTCCGCAATCGAACTGGTTTTCCGAACCGTCCGGGAAGTACGCCCGGTACGCCTCCATGTAGGTTTCATAGAGCTGCGCCCGGTCGATTTCCTCTTCACCCTGTTCAATGTTGAACAAGAGGTGCGGAATGCAAGCGGCGGCGACATCGGGATCGAATTTCGAAAACCGGATCAGCGCCATCGCCTGGCGGATCGACATGTCTTCGGCGGTGTTCTCGATCAGTTCGATGATCTCGTGCGCATCGTAAGGGTTGAAGTCCTTGAGCAGCGCCAGAGCGGTCTCGCGCGTGCGTCCGAGCGAAAGCTCCTGCCACTTCTTCTTGCCGGGCAGCGACAGCAGGCTGCAGCTGAAATTAGCATCCTTGTGGCGCTGCGACTGCATGTCGCCGCCATAGGCCCGGAACATTTCGCCGAAGATGTGCAGGTTGGTGTAATGCGCGAAATAGGTGTCGAAGATGAGCGGGCTTTCCAGCTCGAACTCCGATGGATCTGAATAGGCAAGATCGCCAGCCAGCAGCAGCAGTGGCGTGTCGCGATCGAGAAACTTCTCGATGAATTCCATGCAGATTTGCGGGACGACGACATGGAAATCGCCCGGACGCTTCGCATAGCTGTGGATCGCTGCGTCGATGATCGGATGGCCGGTCGGCGTATCGTCTTTGATCGGGCGGCTCTGGAAACGCTCGCTGATCGACTGGAACGAGGTGATCGGCCGGTCGAGGAACTTGCGCTCGGTCGATTCCGTCTGGACGAAAACCTGTTCGATCTGGTGGTTCTTGATGCGGAACATATTGGCCGCGATTGAATCGAACAGGTAATTGGCCACGATAATGACCGGACGATCCGCGAAATCGGCGGGTTTGAATTCGCCATCCGCCTTGCGGATCACCGGATCGGGTTCGATCAGAAGCTGCGCAAAATCCAGCACGCCGCTTTCCACCAGCGGCGCAAACCGGTCCTTTTTGCGCCAACCTTCAATGTTCTTTTCAGAACCGTCGGTGAGCAGATAGGTGAATTCGGGGCAGGGATCATCGTCTGAGAAGTGGTAGTTGAACAGGCGATTGAGGAATTGCCAGGCAAACCGGCCGCTGCCGCCGCCCAATTCGATCACCACCGGAGGCTTGCTGTTCCCTTCCACCATCAGCTCCTTGAAAAAGGATGCGACGATCGAGGCATAGGTATCGGCACAAAAGGCATTGGATGTGCTGCGCTGGGGCACGATCTTGTTGGACCAGGCGGCAGGGCCGGCTTCCATGTAGAAACGATGCAGCAGCGACCAGACGATGGATTCATCAAACCGCGTGAACTTCTGAACGATTGGCATGTGCCAGCCCCCAATCTTAACCAGTGGGTGAAAGGCAGACGGCCTATCTACGTTACACCCGACACTCCCTTCCTTAACGTTGTGGCGTAAACTATTCGTAAGCAGACCGATTGGTGAGGGCGCACGTGCAACACCTGTGCTTTTTCGCATTGCGCGAAAGACAGGGAATCAACCATTTCCCAAGCGGTAACGTCTGGGCTAGTGTCTGAGCATTGAAGTGCAGCGATAGGGGGAATTCGTGAGCGACAACGCGCCTGCCGATGGCAAGGCGACCTCCATTTTCCTGAGCTATTCGCGCGCCGACCAGCAGCAGATCCTACCGCTTATCTCAGCTTTGGAAAGCCATGGCTTCGATGTCTGGTGGGACGGATTGCTGAAGGGGGGCGACCGCTTCCTCCAGGTGACCGAAAACGCGCTGGAAACCGCCGACGTGGTGCTGGTGGCGTGGACCGAGACTTCCGCCAATTCCGACTGGGTGCGCGACGAGGCGACACGGGGACGCGATCGCAAATGCCTTTTGTCGATCACGTTGGACGGCACAGAACCACCGCTTGGGTTCCGACAGATCCAGTATCTTGATGTTTCGGGCGAGGGCGACGTGCCCGATCGTCCGGGATTTGCCCGGGTGCTGGAAGCTTTGGGCAAGGCGGGAACAGCACGACCTGATGTACCGGCTGTGGCTTCAGGTGCCGTGCCAGTGGCTCCATCACGAGCAGAACCGGCGGTCAGCCGCCGCGCTGCCGTGATCGCCGGTGGCGCAGCACTGGCGGCGACGGCCGGAGGGGTGGTGGCATGGCAGACCGGGGCGCTGGACCCACTCTTCGGCAGCATTGATGGACGTCCAAACAGCATCGCGGTTATGGCGTTCGAAAACCTCTCGAACGATCCGGACCAGGAGTATTTTTCCGCCGGGCTGGCCGAAGAATTGCGCAGCATCCTCAGCCTGAACCGGCAGCTTTCCGTCGCCGCTCAGACATCGTCTGACAAATTCGCGACCGGTGATCAGACGGCAAGCGCCATTGCTTCCGCGCTGGGCGTTGCCAATGTCCTTGAAGGAAGCGTGCGGCGCGCAGGCGATCGTTTGCGTGTCAGCGTCCGATTGATCGACGGAGCAACCGATCTCGACGTCTGGTCGGACGTGTTCGATCGCGAGCTTGACGATGTGCTGTTGGTGCAGACCGAAATCGCGACCCGGGTGGTGGACTCGCTGCTCGCCAGCATTGCTGCGGGAGATCCGGCCGGGACGGCGCGGATTGGCGGTACCAACAATTCAAAGGCTCTCGATGCCTACTTGCAAGGTGCTGACCTTTACAATCGTGCGGAGGGAGACGAAGCCTCGGATCGGGCCGCACTTGAGGCGCTCGATCAGGCGATTGCGATCGATCCGGACTATGGCGCCGCCCATGCCATGCGATCGCGAGTGCTTACGGCGGTTGGCAATCGCCATGCATCGGGGGAGGAACTGAAGGCCTATTACCGTCAGGCAATGGAAGCCGCGCAAAGGGCAATCGAACTCGCTCCCGATCTTGCCGACGGACACGCCGCTCTTGGTTCGGCCTTGGCAAATGGCCAGCTGGATATGAGTGCGGCCAGATCGCCTTACGAACGCAGCTTCGATCTCGGGTACGGCAATGCGCGGATATTGATGAGCTATGCGTTGTTCGCGTCGTATATCGGTGCCTTCGGCAAAGGCCGCGATGCGATTGCCCGTGCCGAACGGCTTGATCCTCTCAACGCGCCTGTATTTCGCGCCGAGGCCGTGCTTGAATTCGCCGCAAGGGATTACCTAAAGGCGGCTGACGCGGCACGGCGTTCGCTTTCGCTTGATGAAGGCACCAGCATTGCAAATCGCATTCTCGGCGACATTGCCCGCTTCGAAGGACGCAATGACGAAGCCCGTGTCTTCTATGAAAGCGAGCCGAGCCTGCTGTCTAAGCTGGCCGGGCTGGCCATGCTTGAGCGGCAGTCTGGCAACGCCGAACCAGCTGAGCAGGCATTCGCAGCCATGATCGAGCGTTATGGCGATAACAGCCTCTACCAACAGGCCCAGGTGCTGGCCCAATGGGGCAAGACCGAAGAGGCTTTGGCGGTGCTGGAGCGTGCCTATGCAGCAGGGGACGCGGGGCTTGTTCTGTCGCGTTCGGACCAGAATCTCGATCCTGTTCGACAATCGCAAAAGTTTGAGTCATTACTGCAACGTCTCGGTTTTGGTTGAGACGAGGAAACAGGGGTAACTATGAAGAAGAATATCCTGATGACCGCCGCCATCGCGCTTGCGACTGGGCTGGCGGCTTGCGCACCGGCTGCGGAAGAAGCTGAAGCGCCCGAAGCGACCGAAGTTGTCGAAGAGGCCGCCGAAGCTGAAGCACCTGCGGAAGAAGCGGCGATGACCGGCGAAGAAGCCGCTGCGACCGAAGGTGAGGGCGAAGGTGATGGCTCGCTGGATCCCGAGGGCAACCCGGTTGACCAGTAATCTGCAAGCTTTGACTTCGCGTTGCCTTCGCTGGCGGAGGCAATGCGCTTGAATTTCTTGCGCGATATCCAGAGGCTCGGAAGCTCGCTGCTTTTGGGCCTCTGTTGTTTTGCCTGCCTCAATTTGATCGCGCTGCCAGCGGCACACGCTCAAAGCCCGCAGGCAAATGCCGAAGCCGCCTATGCTGCCATTGTCGAGGAACTGTGGGAAGACGAACAGGCGGAATTTCAGCGGTTCTACAGCAAATTGACGCCCGAAGGCGTCGCCGTGTTTTCACGGGTCATAATGCGCATGGACGAGGGGCAGCGAGGCACTCTGGCCCTGAAACTGGCCCGTTCGCCGACTGAAACCTCGAACAGCTTTCTGGCGCTGTATGACGGCTTCGCGCCTGACGAATTCTCCGGCGCCACCGCGCGATTAAGACAGCAGGGATACGAGAAATGGGACATCCTTCTGGCCGCGCTCGCCGTTGATGGCCCCGATGCCGTACGGCTTGAATTTGACGAGGCCCAAACGGCGCGATGCGTGGGTGTGCCTTACCGTGACGAATTCGGAAACCTGCCAGAGGATTATGAACCGCCAGAAGGTGCGAACCTGTGCAGCGAGGAGATGACGAGGTTTCGAAACACATATTTCGATACCACGCGAGCGCTGACTCGTGGGTACGTGCTTGGGGCAAACGAAGCGCTTTACCAGGCGCAGTTCATGCTCTTCGGGCCGAGCACCGAAGCCTACAAGACGGATGACGCGCGTCTTCAGCAGCAAGAGCAATACGGGCGGCCGCTGGAAGATTGGGAAATCAATCACACCTGCGGTGCCGTATATCTTGGAGACCGGTTCGTGCTGACCGCGGCGCATTGCGTGGTGACCAGCCTCAGCAATGAACGGTTCTTCGCCGGTCGCCGGGTGCGGCTTGGCACGCATTCGATCACAGGCATGGATAACATCATTCCGATCCGTACTGTCGTGACTCATGCAGGCTATGATCCCCGGACACTGAAGAACGACATCGCTCTGATCCAATTGGAGCACGCCCCGCGTTCGTCGCGCGTTACCGAGGTGATATTGCCGTCATCGCCGGACTATGTGCCTGAGCCGAATAATCTTCTGATGAGTGGGTGGGGTTACATGAAGCCGACGGAAAGCACGGACAATCCGCGCGCTCTCGACGGAGAGTTTCAGGCAAAGGCGGCGGAAACCTTGCAGGGTGGGAGGATCCAGGTCTTTTCGGTCGATGTGTGCAAGAACAACCGGGTCTTTCGTCGCAACCGCATTCGCATCCAGCCAGGCCAGCTTTGTGCAGGTAGCCGGGTGGGGGTCGACAGTTGCCGGGGTGACAGCGGCGGCCCGGTGGTCGAAACGCGGAGCAACACGCTCGTCGGTCTGGTGTCAGGCGGCAAGGGTTGCGGCCTTTTCAACACGCCCTCGGTCTATGTCGATATCGCCTATTATCTCGACTGGATCGAACGGGCCAAACGCCTTGCTCTCAGGTCTGCTGCCCAGACACGGCGCACCGCTCCCTGATCATGGCAAAAACCGGGGTCGGCACGCGCCCCACGGTTGGAATGCAATCACGAATTGCGTATCGATCCTGATCAGCTTGATCTGACCAGTCATTCGAGGTGCTACACCATCCCTGAAGCAAGCCAACTGGACAAGTCGCAGAACGCGGCTCCTCCGCTTCCGTGTGTCTCCTTTGCGATAGGGGTCACGGGCCACAGCGCCGTTCACAAGTCCTTTCCGGCTGACCCGACTGCCTTGGGGCAGGCGCTTGGCGAACTGTTCGCGCTGATCCAGCATTTGCTCGAAGGGCGGCAGCAAGCGGTTGGTGCATCACACTTGTGCAGAGCCCGCCTGCTGACGCTGCTCAGCGACGGGGTCGATCATCTGGCGGTTCAGGCCGGATTGCGGCGCGAATGGGAATTGATGATCCCGCTGCCTTTTGGCCGTGCGCTTAACACCGCGATCAACGCGCGGCCGGAAAGCGCGTCTGATGCCAGGGCGATATTGGCAGGCAAGGTTGCATCAGATCCCGCTGTCGCAAGCAGAGCGGGAACCATCGCCGCGTTGGCCGATCGTGGCGTCCTGTTCGAACTTGCCGACCAGGACGAGCGCCTGACCGAACTGTTCCTGCAAACCCTCGATAACCCGCAAGACGCCGCTGCGGTTTCGTCGCTGGCATCGGAAACCGGGAGGCGCACAGCATTGGCCGGGCGCGTCTTGATCGAGCAGTCCGATCTGGTGATCGCCGTCTGGGACGGACTTACGACTGCCAATGCAGGAGGCACCGGCCACACCGCGCTTGCGGCGTTGAGGGAAGGGGTGCCCGTGTTGCTGGTCGATCCCGTGCGTCCAGATCATTGGCGCGTGCTGCATTCGCCAGAGGAACTTGTGGTTCGTCCCAAGGTCTTCGACAAAGAAGAACAAGCGGCGCAGCTTGCCGAGGCGATCGGAAACGCCATTGCCGCGCAACGCCCCGGCGGGGATCAGCTGGCCAATCCGATCGCGGCGCTGGAGGCTGAGAAATGGCATGATCGCAGTTCGATTGGCGGGCACGCGTTTCGCCGGGTCGAAGCCCTGTTCGGTGAGACCGGTTGGGGCCGCAAGCTGGCTTCGATAAGGCGCAGCTATGAACGCCCCGATGCCATTGCTGCGGGAAGTGGGCAGGCACTGCTGTCCACCATTGCAAGGCTGGCACCGGACAATGATCAGATCGGTGATGCAATCGCCAGACAAATCCTCACGCGATTTGCGTGGTTCGAGGCGGTTTCTTCGCGGCTTTCCGATTTTCATCGATCCGGCATGACGGTCAACTTTGTGCTGGGTGCATGCGCGATCATCGGTGGCATTCTTTACCTTCCGCTGGTGGAGCCGGGACAAAAATGGATATTCGCCGGGATCGAGCTGACCTTTCTGCTGGCCATCCTGCTGAACACCGCCGCCTGTCGCCGTCTGAAGCTGCATCAGCGTTGGTTCGAAACGCGGCGCGCAGCGGAATATCTGAGGCACAGCCCGATGCTATGCGTCATGGGTGTAGCGCGCCCCTCCTCCGCCTGGCCAAGGGGGACAGGCACCTGGTGGCCCGAATGGTATGTGCGCAACTCGGTGCGTGCCGTTGGGCTGCCGCGCGCCGTCGTCGACAAGGCCTATTTGCGGCGAGCGCTTGAAGCCTTGCGCGATCATCACGTCGATCCACAGCGTGATTACCACCGCGCCAAATCGCACAGGCTGGGCCGCGCGCACCACGGGCTGGACGTGCTTTCCGAGCGGCTGTTCGTCAGCGCGGTTTTCGTGGTCGCGATCTATCTTGCGCTTGCGGCGCTCGCGGCTCTTGGGACAGTTGATCCGGACTGGCTTGCCAAGGCGGCGAAATGGTTCACCGTGCTTGCTGTCGCGCTACCGTCCTTGGGCGGCGCGCTCGCGGGAATCCGCTATTTCGGCGATTTTGAACGTTTCGCCGAAATTTCCGAAGTCACGGCAGAGCGGCTCGACATAATCGCCTCCCGGATCGACGCCTTGCTGGCGGCACCGGACAACGCGCTGAGTTATGCGCTCGCATCCGAAATCATGCGCGCAACCGACAATGCCGTATTTGCCGAGATTCAGGCTTGGCAATCTGTCTTCAGCGGCAAGATCATTGCGGTTCCGGCGTGAGTGCAGAGGGGGTTGATGGCGGCGCACGGCGCGTGCTCGTGGCCGGGGCAAGCGGGACGATCGGGCGGGCTGTCGTCAAAGCCCTGGTCGAACAGGGGCACGCGGCCATCGCCTTGCTGCGCAGCGGCGCGGATCAACCGGCCGAGCTGGCAGGGGCGACAATCCTGCATGATGACTTGAGCGATCCATCGGGACTTGGCCGAAGAATGACGGAACATCGCGTCGATGCCGTCATCTCGTGCATCGCATCGCGCAGCGGCTCGCCCAAGGATGCCGAGGCGGTGGATTTTCGTGCCAATCTCAACCTTCTCAATGCAGCCGAGCAATCTGGCGCCGATCACTTCATCCTGCTTTCCGCTATCTGCGTGCAGCGCCCGCTTTTGGCCTTTCAGCACGCCAAGATCGCGTTCGAACGGGCGCTTAAGGCGTCAGAGATCGAACACACGATCGTGCGCCCGACGGCCTTCTTCAAATCCTTGTCCGGGCAGATCGACAGGGTGCTGGCGGGAAAACCATTCCTGATTTTCGGTAATGGTGAACTCACCCGTTGCAAGCCGATCAGCGATGCCGACCTTGCTCGATACATCGTCGATTGCCTGCATCTTCCCGAGCGGCACGGTGCGACCTTGCCGATTGGCGGGCCGGGGCCTGCCATCACTCTCAAGCAGCAGGGTGAATTGCTGTTCGAGGCGGCGGGTATTGAGCCGCGCTTCCGGTCTGTCCCGGTCGGGCTGTTCGATGCGGCGGCGGGCGTTCTGTCGCTGGGTGAGCGTTATTCCGACTGGTTTGCCGAAAAGGCCGAATACGCCCGCATCGCACGCTATTACGCGACCCAAAGCATGCTGGTGCTTGATCCGGTGAGTGGAGAATACAGCGCCGAGGCGACCCCCGCATTCGGGCAGGATACGCTCATCGAACACTATCGTTCGCAAATCGCAGCGCGCAAGGGTACGGGCGCGCAATGAGCGGGGACGGGTTGTTCTTGACGCTTGCAAGCTGCGCATTCTTTATGGCGCTGGTCGGCTGGATCAGCTGGGCAAAGACGCGCGGGACGGCGGAGACGAGGGACGGCTATTTTCTCGCCGGGCGGGGGCTGACCGCGACTTTCATCGCCGGTTCGCTGCTGCTGACCAACCTGTCCGCAGAACAACTGATCGGGCTCAACGGCTCGGCCTATGGCCATAATCTGTCGAGCATGGGGTGGGAGGTCACCGCCGCCGTTGCGACCATCGCCATGGCGTTGGTGTTCCTGCCGAAATATCTCGCCGGAGCCTTCACCACTTTGCCGCAATTCCTGAATGACAGGTTCGATGCGGACGTGCGGCGTATGTCGGTGCTTCTGTTCATGCTGGGATACGGCCTCGTAACCATTCCCAGCGTGCTCTATTCGGGCTCGCTCGCGGTGATCGCCTTTTTCGATATTCCCGCGCTGACCGGCCTTGGGGATTTCAGTGCGCTGGTCCTGACGGTGGTGCTGATCGGCGTGATTGGCGCGATCTACGCCGTATTTGGCGGGCTGAGGGCGGTCGCGGTGTCGGATACGCTCAACGGCATCGGGCTGCTGATCATCGGTATTCTGGTGCCTGTGCTTGGCCTGATGGCGCTGGGCGATGGCAGCTTCGCGCAAGGCCTTGCCCGGCTCACCACGCAGCATCCGGAAAAGCTCAACGCAATCGGCAGTTCCACCGATCCGACGCCGTTCGGCACGATCTTCACCGGCATGATCTTCGCCAACCTGTTTTACTGGTGCACCAATCAATATGTGATCCAGCGCACGCTCGGCGCGCAAAGCCTCGCCGAAGGGCAGAAGGGCGTGCTGCTGTCGGGATTCTTCAAGATCTTGGTGCCGTTCATGATGATGATTCCCGGAGTGATCGCTTTCCACCTATACGGGCCGGGGCTGGGCAGCATCGACGAAGCCTATCCGCGGCTGATACGCGATGTCCTGCCCGTCTGGCTTTCGGGCTTCTTCCTCGCCGTGCTGCTGGGCGCTGTGTTTTCTTCGTTCAATTCGCTGCTGAATAGCGCCGCGACGTTGTTCGCGCTCGACATCTATGCGCCCGCGAAATCCACGCCTGTCAGCGATGCAGAGCTGGTGCGTGTGGCAAGAATCGCGAGCGTCGTGATCGCGGTGTTCTCTTTCGCTATCGCGCCGCTGCTTTCCTTGGCGGCGGAGGGGCTGTGGCAGGTGATCCGCATCTTCACCGGCTTCTACAACATCCCGACCATAGTGATCGTGATCGTCGGGCTGTTTACCGCAAGGGTTCCGGCGCTGGGTGCGAAGATCGTCATCGTATTCCACGTGATCGCCTACGGCCTGATCCGCTTCGTCTTTGACGAAGTGATCACGCTGCATTTCATCCATCTTTACGCGGTTCTGTTCGTGATCGAGGTGGCGATCATGCTGGTTTGCGGCTGGCTGCGGCCTCGCGAGGAGGCTTGGCGTTTCACGCGCGCGGAGAAAGTCGATCTGACCCCGTGGCGCCATGCGAAGCCTGCCGCCATCACGCTGTTCAGCTGTGTCGTGGCCACCTATCTGCTGTTTTCCCCTGTGGGGCTCGCCTCGACATCAGGCCCGGGATTGTTGTTCGGCATTCTGATTTCGGCGCTGGTGCTGATCAACGCATTGGTCTGGATCGTCTCGGCGAGGCGAGCGGCCTAGGCAATCAGGCTGGCGAGCACCCGACGCTTTCCTTCGAACGGGCGACGACCGTGCATCACAACGAAATTATCGACCAGCGCGACATCGCCCGCCTGCCATGCAAGATCGTAAGTCAGCTCGTCAGCAATCGCGATCGGGCCTGCCATCTGTTCTGCGGTGATCGGTTCACCATTGCCCAGAGTGATCGAGCGGTTGGGATCATTGCGGCTGTCTGCCCAACCCCTGAAGGCGGCGATCAACTGGTTGAAGAAACTTTCGCGTCCCTCGCCGACATCACGAATGGCAGGGAGGACAGGCGTGGTCGCCCGCAGGCTGTCGTCTTCGCGCCATTCCCACTGGTATCCGAGCTCGCTCAGCCGGCGTTCCGCGCCTTCGCGGTCGGTCACGCTGAGCGTGCTGCGCCATGACCGGCCCTGGCCCGATCCCGCGTCATCGCTGCCCGGCATGACGTTGGTGTAGCGTACGCCCTCGGTCCGGACGGCATCATAGAAGTCGCGATGTTCGGCGCGGATGCGGTCCAATACCCAATCCGAACGGCATAGAGGGGTCGCGCCGCCTTTTTCAGCGGCGATCTCGCAATAGAAAAACAGCTTGGCCGGATAGAGCGGCGTCTGCGCCATTTCGTGATGGAGGAAAATCTCTGTCGTCGGTGGTGCTTCGTTGGCGGTGAAGACGCGCGGCGTGACATTGGTGCGCACCGCGTTGGAAAGCGAATCCTCATAGGTGAAGCCCGTCTCCCCATAGCCCTCGATCGCGGCATCGAAGGCCAGCGGATCGGGCACGTCGAACCCGCGAAACAGCAGCGCACCCGCATCGGCCAGTGCGGCATCGACTGCACTCTTGTTGGCGTTCAGGAAAGCGGCGAGATCGCCTCCGCCTGGAATGATGCCCGGAAATTCTGATGTCTGCATGTCAGTCATAGATTGGATGGAAGGTGTTGAAGGCGGCTTCGGCAAAGACGCCCGGATCGTTGAAGCGGCGGTTCTGGTTGAGCGCGCTGATCGCGGCCATCTCGACCGCGCTCAGTTCGAAATCGTCAATGTCGACGTTCTCACGCATCCGCTCGGGCTTTGAAGTCTTGGGGATCACTGCCGTCCCGCGCTGCACACCCCATTTCAGCAAGACCTGCGCCGGAGTCTTTCCATGCGTTTGGGCGGCCACCATCACCGGCGCCGCACCCAGCAGGCTTTCGCCGCTGTCGGCCATGCCCAACTCGAAATAGCTTTGCGCTCCCAATGGAGAAAACGCCGTCACATCGATGCCGTATCCGCGTGCACAGCGGATCAGCTTTTCCTGCGTGAGATAGGGATGCGCCTCGATCTGGAGCATCGCGGGCCTGATCGTCGCATAGCTCATCAGATCGTGGATCAGCGCTGTATTGTAATTGCACACGCCGATGCGGTTCACGCGCCCTTTGTGCACCAGCGTTTCCATCGCCATCCAGGTTTCCTGCAGCGGCACGGGCGCGCGCTTCATCACCGGATCGGGCGCGTCCGGATCGTGCAGCCATTCGGGCGGATAGCGGACATCGATCGGCACATATTCGAGCGCGATCGGGAAATGGATCAGATACAGGTCGAGATAGTCGAGCCGCAGGTCGGAGAGCGTCTTGCGGCATGCCTCCTCGACATGTTCGGCGGCGTGGAATGTGTTCCACAGCTTGGAAGTGACCCACACTTCCTCACGCGTCACAAGCCCTTCCGCCATGGCTTGCGACAGGCCTTCGCCGGTTTCCGCTTCATTGGCGTAATCGGCTGCGCTGTCGAAATGGCGGTATCCGGCACGCACCGCCTCGACCACGCTCGCGGCGGTGTCTTCGCGCGGGATCTTCCAGAGGCCGAAGCCGATGCGGGGCATTTCAGGGAGCATTGGTTCTCAGTCCTCGAATTGGATGTCGACAGGCAGGCCGGTCGCGATGCTTTGCTGCGCGGCGGCGCCCATCACGACGGAGCGATAGCCGTCGGATGCGTTGATCAGCGGTTTTGTGCCATGAACCAGCGCATGGTGGAAATCGCGCAGCTGGAAATAGGTTGCGCCATGATGGCTTCCTGCGTCGAGCGCGTCTTTGGGCGTTTCGACCTTTTCGGGCGCGGGGCGGACATAGCTGGCGATGCGCTGCCCCTTGTCATTGACGGCTCCGGCGCGCGGTGCCCATGCGATGGCACCGCTGGGCAGCTTCACTTCCAGCTTGCCCACCGGGCCGACGGCGCTGATCTCTTCCTGCTCCTCAGACCCTTCGGCGAACATGCACAGGTCGAGCATGGCCCGCGCCCCGCGCTTGAAATCGACCAGCACAAACGCGTTGTCGATGATGTCGGGCACTTTCCCGTCGTAGCGCTCGTCGAGATGGTTCACATCCTGCCCGCCGCTGGCAAAGACGCGCACGGGTTCGTCCTGAAGGATGTGGCGCATCAGGTCGAAGAAGTGGCAGCATTTCTCAACCAGAGTGCCGCCGGTGTTGCGATTGAAGCGGTTCCAGTCGCCGACCTTCACCAGAAACGGGAAACGGTGCTCGCGGATGGCGAGCATGCGGATATCGCCTGCCTCGCCCGAATGCACCCGCTCGATGAAGCGCGTGACCGGCGGCATGTAGCGATATTCGAGCCCCACCCAGAACAAGGACGGATGCTGCTGTGCAAAGGCCACCAGATCGCGCGCGTCCTCCACGCTGGTGCACATCGGCTTTTCCAGAAGGACGCCATGCCATGGCTCGATATGCTGGCGCACGATGGCGTGGTGAGTGTGATTGGGCGCGGCGATGATCACCGCGTCGGGGCACGTCATCGCCAGCATTCCTGCGGTGTCCGCCCATGCGCCCACCGGATCGCTGTAGGCGCCGACCTTGTCCCCGTTTGCCCGCAGTTCTATGGACAGCGCCAGTGCGGCATTGCGCGATCCTTCGTCCGGGTCGGCAATTCCGAGCAGCTTTGCACCGGGGACCAGCGCCAGATTGCGCATATGTTCGCGGCCCATCATGCCGCAGCCGATGATGGCGTAGGTCTTGGTCGCGTTCATTGGGGCAACGCCGTAATTGAAACGCCTGCGGGGTCAATAACTTCGCCTGTCGGATCGAAGGTGATCGGCCCGGTCGAATAGTTGAAGGCAAACAGATGCGTGGCGCTGCGTCGGACGCGTAATCCTTCGGGTAGCGGAAGGAGCTCGATCCGGGCTTCGTCCGCGATGCGGGTGATCAGCTGGTTTAACAGAGTTCCGTCCGGCCAAGCGGCGAGATAGCGGTGATTGCCATGCGCAAACACAACGCCGCGTCCGTCCTCCAACGCGAATTCGGGGGCAAGCTCGCTTGTCACATCTTCCCGCCAGCGCACGATGTTCCAGCCTTCGCCGGTTTCGAAAATCCCGTCGCGCAGGCTTTCGACGCGGGTGACGGTGACAGGGATCAGGTCGCGCAATTCGCCGGGGGGCAGGCCTTCGGGAATGCAGAAACTCTCGCTCTTGCTGCCCGATCTGGGGCCGATCAGCACCGGGCAAGTGAGGGTCGAGAGGCGCGATACAAACCCCTCCGGCACAATCGGCAGGGTGGGTACGAAGACAGCGCGGTAGTCACTCAGATCGGACCTGGGCGAAACAATGTCGATATCCAGCCCGAACCCTCGGAGCGCGGAATACCATTCGTAGACAAGCTCCAGATAGCGGAAGCTGCGCCCCTGCGACTGGATGCCGCACACCCATGCGGCCTCGTAGGAAAACACCAGCGCCACCGGAGCCTTTGCGCATTGCTGCGGGCCGATCTGGTTAATGATGTCGGCTGCGGCGCGTGCTTCCCCGGCGGCTTCGGCATCGCTGCTGTCAGGCCGCAGCAGGCCGGCGTGCATCTGTTCCTGCGCGAACGGAGCCTGCCGCCAGCGGAAATAGCTTGTAAATTCGGCACCGTGCGCCATCGCCTCCAGCGTCCACAGCTTTACCATGCCGGGCAGCGGTGCGGGGTTGAAGCGCGCCCAGTTCACCGGGCCGGGTTGCTGTTCCATCACGCCCCAGCGGCCATTGGAACAGCCGCGATAAAGATCGTGATGGAAGGCCGCGATGTCCGGGTGGCCTTGACGCAGGTAGGCGTGCTTTTCCGCGTCGGAGAACCAGAACTGCTCAAGAAAGCCGAGCGGATAGCTGTCCCATGTCGCCACATCGAGATCGCGTCCGACATCGTGGTGATCGAACTCGGTGAAAAAGCCCATGAAGTTGTGAGTGATGTCGCGCCCCGGCGAATGTTCGCGCAGGATGTCCACCTGGTCCCGGTTGAAAGCCACGACCTCGTCCGAGGCAAAGCGGCGATAGTCGAGCCAGTGCGTCGGGTTCGCCTCGGTCACGGTCAGATGCGGTGGATCAACTTCGGCGAAGGAGCGGTATTTCATGCTCCAGAACACATTGCCCCATGCCGTGTTGAGCGCATCGATGGTGCCATAGCGCGCGGCCAGCCATTCGCGGAAAGCTGCCGCCGCCGCGTCGGAAAAGCTCAGCACCGTGTCATGGCAGCCATATTCATTGTCGGTCTGCCACGCCGTGATTGCGGGGTGCTGGCCATAGCGCCGGGCTATCGCGTCTGTGATGCGGCGCGATTGCTCGCGATATCCGCGATGGCTGAAGCAGTAATGGCGCCGCGATCCGAAGCCGCGCGGGCGGCCCTGATCGTCCACGGCAACCATGTCCGGCATCGAATCCACCAGCCATTTGGGCGGTGTAGCGGTGGGCGTGCACAGCACCACTTCCAGCCCTGCCGCATGCAGGGTTTCTATCGCCCGGTCGAGCCAGCCCCAGTCGAAACGGCCCGGCTCCGGCTCGATCCGGCTCCACGCGAATTCGCCGATGCGAACCATAGACAGCCCCGTTTCGCGCATCCGCCGGGCATCGTCCGCCCAGATCGCCTCGGGCCAGTGTTCGGGGAAATAGCAGCAGCCCAGCTTCATGCGGAAACCTTCTCCAATGCGATCAACCAGGCGGTTTCGGGATGGGTGAGGGGTAGGGCGATTCCCTGTGTCATCAGTGCCCTGCCCGAAAGCGTGAAGCCGTCGCGCCAGTGACGCTTGTTCGGCAAGTACAACGCCGCCTTCTGCGGCCACGGAAGCAGCAATTTGACCCGGTATTGGGCTTCGGGATCAAGCCCCTTGAGCCTAACCGGCGCGGCGTCGAATTCCCCCGAAAAGCCGGTCTGCGCGGCAAGGGCAAGGGCGCTGGTGTCGCCCACGACAATCTGTCCGTAAACGGCGGGATCGGGGTGATCGAGGAAATGCAGATCGCCCGAATGCAGCACTGCGCGCCATTGCTTGTAGAGCGCGATATGCGCCTTCAGCACTTCGCGCTCCGCCTCGCTCATCGCGCCCGGATCGGCCTCCACCGCCATGTGCCCGAACAGCGCGACCTTGGCGCGGAAATCCATGTCCGTTTGCCGCCCGGTGATCGGATTGGGTGAAGGGCCGACATGATTGCCCAGCACCTCCAGCGGCAGGAATTGCGACCAAGCACGCATGATGCGAACGCGCTCTATCGGATCGTTGTTGTCCGACGGCCAGACCCGCTGGACGCGCGACAGCACGCTGAAATCGATCCGCCCCCCGCCGCTTGAACAGCTTTCGATCTCCACCGCCGGATGGGCGCTGCGCAGCCGATCGAGCAGGCGGTAGAACCCGCTGACCTGATCCGATTGCCGCGCGCCTGCAGGGAAGAGGTCGCGGTTATGATCCCATTTGAGATAGGCGATGGGATGATCGCGAAGCAGCGCGTCCAAACGCTCGAACAGATAATCGCGGACCTCTTGCCGGGTCAGGTCGAGTGCAAGCTGGCCGCGCATGGTCGGGCGATCACGCCCTTCGAGATGGAGGCACCAGTCGGGGTGCGCGCGATAGAGATCGCTTTCGGGAGAGACCATTTCCGGCTCGACCCACAGGCCGAAATCCATGTCCAGCGCGTGCACCCGTTGGATTAGCGGATCGAGCCCGTGCGGGAAGACATCAGCCGACACGAACCAGTCGCCAAGGCTGCTCTGGTCATTGCGCCGTCCACCGAACCAGCCATCGTCCAGCACGAAGCGTTCCACGCCAATCTCTGCGGCGCTTTCAGCCAGCGCGATCAGGCCGCTTTCGGAAAGATCGAACGCCAGTGCCTCCCACGAATTGAGATGCACCTTGCGCGGCCCCCAGTTCGGCCGTCCGCGCAGGACGTGTCCGCGCGCATGGCGGTGGAATGCATGGGCGAGCTCCGACCTGTTCTGACCCAGCGCAAACAGAACCGGCGGCGCGCCAAACGCGCCTTGCGGCTTGATAACCTCGCCCCCGTCAGGAAAGGCCGCTCCCATCTGGAGTATGGCGCGTCCGTCTGCCGATCCGATATTGTCGCATTCGATCCGGGTATCGTGATCCTCGCTTGATGCGAGATGGAACCCCAGCACTTCTTCGCCACCGTCGGCGTGCAGCAGCAGCCAGTTGCCGCCGCCAAATCCGGGCTTTCCCCCGGCAGAGCGGCGCGCAAATCCGTTGGGCGCAATCGGCTGGCGGCTTTCGCGCATTTCGCCGGCCCATCTCCCGCTGAATGCGGTGAAGTCGGCAAAGCGGCGCGGGATCGGCATGCTGATCGAGGCAAGCCGTTCAAGCACAATCGGCTCGGCATTCTCGTTCCAGCCGTCGCTGTCGCAGAATACTGTATCGCTGCCCTTTATCGCCCAATGCGTCGACAGGTGGATATTGGCCTGCGTATCGGCAAATCGGCAGGTAAGCTCGCTGCCTTCGTGGAACCAGGAAATCAGGCGCAAATCGGTGTGCAGTGGCTCTCCCGAAATATGGCGGAAGCTGGCCGCGGGGCTGCCCTGCCAGCCATGGCCAGCTTGCGGGACGATACCCGGCACAGGCGGCGTGTCAGCCTGGTTTTCGTGCCGCCCACGCATGGTGGAATGAGCGAGCGCGGCAAGATCTTCACCTTCTGGCAGGCGCGCGCCGAGGTAGACGACATCCGCCGTCCCGCCTTCGACCAATGCAAAGACCAGCGTTATCGCGGCGCCATCGAGCCGCACATGGTGCACGCCTTGGGTCAAAATGATCGTCCCGCCCTCTTTTTCCTTCCCTCGTGCAGATGCGAAAAACCGCACTTGCCCGCTCGTTGGCGTTCGGCTCTAACCGCGCAAACCCCGTGCGCAAAGCGGGGAATGCGAGAGGGGCGTAACGATAACATGCTGAACCAGCTTCCCACCACCAGTGCCGTGCAGATCGGTGTCGCGATTGTCCTTACGGCATTGGTCGGTCTTGCCACCTGGCTGACGATCCGCCGCGCAAAGCATGACGGATCGAAAAAGGATGTTTTCCTTGCAGGCGGGGGGCTTAGCTGGCTGTTCGTCGCGGGCTCGATCACGCTGACCAACCTTTCGACCGACCAGCTGGTGGGCATGAACGGCAACCAGATGGCGTTGCTGGCGTGGTGGGAAATCGCCGGATTTGCGGGGCTCCTGATCCTCGCTTTCGTGTTTGTGCCGATCTATTATCGCAACAACTGCACCACCGTGACCGAGCTTCTGGAAAAGCGTTACAACGGGCGGAGCATCCGCACGCTGATTTCGGCGCTGTTCCTCTTCGGCAATATCCTGATCTACCTGCCCGCCGTGCTGTATTCGGGCGGCACATTCATGCAGGCGCTGTTCGGCGATCAGATCCCGGTGCTGGCTTTCGCTGCGGTTCTGGCGGTGATTTCGGCGGCCTACACGATTTTTGGCGGGCTGCGCGCGGTGGCGGTGATGGACACCTATTCCGGCATCGGCATCCTCGGCCTTGCGCTGCTGATCGTGGTGCTGGCGTTGGCGGCGGTTGACTGGAACATCACCGATGGCGTCCCGGCAGAGCGGCTGACCATGATCGGCGGGCCGGACAGCCCGATCCCGTTCCACACGCTGTTCACGGGTATGATCTTCATCCAGATATTCTACTGGTCGACCAATCAGAACATCACCCAGCGCGCGATGGCTGCGCCCACGGTCAAGGAAGCGCAGAAGGGTGTGCTGGCTGCCGCTGCGATCCGTATCCTGATCGTGCCGCCGATTGTCGTCATCCCCGGCATCGTCGCTTACAAGCTGTTCGGCGATGTCGGCGATGCGGCATACGGCCAGCTGATTGCCGAAGTGCTGCCGCCGTGGCTTTCGGGCGCGTTCGCGGCGATGGTGGCAGCGGCTGTCATCACCACTTTCAGCGCTGTGCTGAACAGTTCGGTGGCGCTTTACTCGGTCGACTTCCACGAACAGTTCGCGGGCGAGGTAAAGGATCACTGGAAGCTCGCCGCGGCTGTATCGGTGCTGCTGACACTCACATCAATCATGCTGGTGACGGTCTATATCGACGCGGCCAGCGCCGATCCGACCGAATTCAGCATCATCAACCTTTTACAGCAATTGAACGGTTTGCTCTCAATGCCGATCCTCAGCGCCTTTGTCGCCGGGCTGTTGTTCCGCAATGTCGAGGCTCCTGCCGCGATCGGCGGGGTGATCTGGGGTGTGGCGCAGTATGGCGGGTTCACCTTCTACCTTCAGCCCGAAGGATACATCGCGATGCATTACATCGACTTCATGGTGGTGACGCTGGTGACGAGCGTGATCGCTGCGCTCGCGGTTAACCGGGCGATGGGCAACCGGGCGCAGTTCGTCGGCTTCAAGCGGCGTGGCGAGGCGGCGGCGTGAGCCTGGATTTCTCGAAGCCCCACCGGCGCTACAATCCGCTCACCGGTGCGTGGGTGCAGGTGTCGCCGCAGCGCATGGGCCGTCCGTGGCAGGGGGAGGAGAGCGAACCCGATCCGCCGCCACCGGCCTATGATCCCGCGTGCTACCTGTGCCCCGGCAACACCCGCGTCGGGGGCGAGGCGAATCCGGATTATTCGGGCGTCTACGTCTTCGATAACGACTTCCCCGCGCTGGAGCAGGACGGAGCCGCGCCGGAGCGAACATTTGACCCACTGCTGCGCGCGGAGACGACCAGCGGCACCTGCCGGGTCATCTGCTTTTCGCCCGATCATTCAAAGTCGATGCCCGAACTGGCGCCAGGCCAGATCCGCGAGGTGATCGACGTCTGGGCGCGGCAGAGCGAGGAACTGGGGCAATCGCACGCCTGCGTGCAGGTGTTCGAGAACAAGGGCGCGATGATGGGCTGTTCCAACCCCCATCCGCATGGACAGGTGTGGGCCAACTCGCACGAGCCACATGAACTGCGCACCGAAGCGCAGCAACAGGCCGCCTACATGAATGAGGAAGCCCGTTCGCTGCTGATCGACATTGCCGAACGCGAGGCGCGCGAAGGCGAGCGGGTGGTCGAGATCAACGATCACTGGATCGCCATCGTCCCGTTCTGGGCGGCCTGGCCGTTCGAGACGCTTTTGCTTCCGCGGTTCGGGGTTCAGCGGCTGCCCGAACTCGGTGATGCCGAGCGCGACAGCCTCGCTGAAATCCTCAAGGCATTGACGACGCGCTACGACAATCTGTTCCGCACCATCTTTCCCTATTCGATGGGCTGGCATCAGGCCCCTTTCGAGGACAAGCCGCTGAAGTGGTTTCAGCTCCATGCCCATTTCTACCCGCCGCTGCTGCGCTCGGCATCGGTACGCAAGTTCATGGTGGGATACGAAATGCTGGCCGAGGCGCAGCGCGACCTGACTCCGGAACGCGCGGCGGAAATGCTGCGCAGCGTTAGCGGGACCGAGCATTACCGGGGCGAGCGATGAACCACCGCGAGCAATTGCTGGAGCGCGTGCGCGCAGGCTTTCGCGCGGCCTATGGCGAGGAGCCGCAGGCGATCTTTGCCGCGCCGGGTCGGGTCAACCTGATAGGTGAACACACCGACTACAATGACGGGTTGGTGCTGCCCTGCGCCATCGACCGTGAAACGATGATCGCTATCGGGCCGGGCATAGGGGACATGATCGAAAGCGTTGCGCTGGATTTGGGCAATGAGCGCGACAGCTTTTCGCTGCGTGAACCAATCGCGGCAACGCAGGTCGAATGGGCCAACCATGTGCGCGGCGTTTCCCGGTTCCTTTTGGAAGGCGGCCACCAGATCGCCCCGGCACGGGTCGCGATTGCCGGCAATGTTCCGATCGGGGCGGGTCTGTCCTCTTCCGCATCCCTAGGGGTGGTCTCAGACCTCGCTCTCACGGCTTTGGCAGGAGCAGCCGCCGCGCCCGAAACGCTCGCAAAAATAGCGCAAAGGGCCGAGAACGAGATGGTCGGCACGCAATGCGGGATCATGGATCAGATGGCGTCGGCATGCTCGCAATCGGGGCATGCGCTGATGCTCGATTGCCGCGACCTCAGCTTTCGGCACATCGCCATGCCGCGCGATCTGGCGCTGGTGATCATCGATAGCGGGGTGCGGCATTCGCTCGGTGACAGCCCCTACAACGAACGCCGTGCCCAGTGTGAAGCGGCGGCGCGGCATTACGGCGCGGCTTCTCTGCGCGATGTTTCGCCCGAGCAACTGGTAGCCGAAAGAGGCAATCTGCCCGACCTCGAATTTCGCCGTGCGCGCCATGTCGTCAGCGAAATCGCACGGGTCAGCCAGTTCGCCAGCGCGTTGGAGGCTGCCGACGCTGCGCAGATTTCCGGATTGATGGCGGACAGCTTCCGATCCTATCGGGACGATTTCGAAGCCTCGGTTCCACCAGTGGACCGCCTGTTCTGTTTGATCAGCGAGGTGCTTGGCCAAGACGGCGGCGTCCGCTTGACCGGCGGGGGATTTGGCGGGTCGCTGGTTGCCCTTGCGCCACTTGACGCCGTCGAGGCAATTCGCAAGGTTTCGGCCCCGGCGCAGGTCGGCATTTTCAAGCCGTCCGCCGGTGCGGCCAGAATTGCCTAGGGCGCTTGGCTCACTCAGCGGATTTACACATATAAAAATATCTTTATGTGTCGTGCGCGATGACTATCGACGCGCTGTTCAAGGCTTTGGCTGATCCCACGCGGTTGCGCATTGCGCGGCTGCTGTCGGCCATGGAACTTGCGGTGGGTGAACTGGCGCAGGTTCTGGGGCAAAGCCAGCCGCGCGTTTCGCGTCATGTCGGAATTCTGTGCGATGCCGGTCTGGCAGAGCGCCGCCGCGAAGGCAGCTGGGTGTTCCTGCGTGCCGCCAGTGGTGGCGAGGCAAGCGGCCCGGTGCTTGCCGCGCTCGACCAATTGCTGGCCGCTGCCGAACGGGAAAGTCCGGAATTCGCGGCAGTTTGCGAGGATGACCGGCGCAAGCTTGCAGCAATCCGCGAGGCCCGCGAGGTCAATGCCGAAGATTACTTCGCCCGACACGCCGAACAATGGGACGAATTGCGCGCGCTCCACACCCCGGACATTCAGGTGGAGGAACAACTCGCCGCAACGCTTGGCACTGCGCCGCTCGGCGTGGTGCTCGACATCGGTACCGGCACTGGGCGCATGGCCGAACTGTTCGCCTCTGCGGCGGAGCGGGTTGTGGCGCTCGACAAGAACCTTGAAATGCTGCGGGTTGCGCGGGCAAAACTCCAACATCTGCCCGCATCGCGGGTGGAACTGGTGCAAGGCGATTTCGCCGACCTGCCGTTCCCCGCCGCCAGTTTCGACACCGTGCTGCTGCATCAGGTGCTGCACTTCGCGCAGGACCCCGCCTTGCCTCTGGCCGAAGCTGCGCGGGTTACGCGCCCCGGCGGGCGGATCGCTATTGTCGACTTCGCCGCGCATGATCGCGAAGACCTGCGCGATCGGCATCAGCATGCCCGCCTCGGTTTCTCCGATGTCCAGATGAATGACTTGCTGCAATCAGCGGGCTTCACTCCCGGTGAACCGATCACGCTCGAAGGCGTTGAGCTGATTGTAAAGATCTGGATCGGCAATCGCAGCACCTCCTCCGGTGCCGAAGCCGCAACCCCCATTCAGGCCGCCAACAAAGCGACATCATGACCCCGACACTCGATCAACTCCACGAACACCGCACCGCTGTCGACACGCCGCTGTTTTCGGGCCTGCCCGGAGATGTCGCGGTGAGTTTCGAATTCTTTCCGCCCAAGAGCGAGAAGATGGAGGCGCAATTGTGGGACGCGGTGCAGCAACTGAAGCCGCTTGATCCAAGCTTCGTCTCGGTCACCTATGGTGCAGGGGGCTCCACCCGCGAACGCACGCACGCAACCGTCGCCCGGATCATTGCCGACGCGAAGCTTCCGGCGGCCGCGCACCTGACCTGTGTCGGCGCGTCCAAGGCGGAAATCCGCGAGGTCGCGGAGCATTATTGGGAGGCAGGCGTTCGCCACATCGTCGCGCTGCGCGGTGACGCAGGCGAGCCGGGCGCGCCCTTTGTCCCGCATCCCGAAGGCTTCGCCAGCGCTGCCGAACTGGTGAAGGGGTTGAAGGAAATCGCCGATTTCGAGATTTCGGTGGCCGCCTATCCCGAAACCCACCCGGATGCCGATTGCCCGCAGGCCGATATCGACAATCTCAAGCGCAAGCTGGACGCGGGGGCCACCCGCGCGATTTCGCAATTCTTCTTTTCCGCCGATACCTTTTTCCGGTTCCGCGACGAACTGGCGAAGAACGGGATCGAGCAGCCGGTTCTGCCCGGTATTCTCCCCGTCACCAATGTCGCGCAGGCGCGCAAATTCGCGGGAGCTTGCGGAGCGCAAATCCCCGAGTGGATGGATGGCCTGTTCGAAGGGCTCGACGAAAGGCCCGCCGCACGCCAGCTTGTCGCTGCCACGGTCGCGGCTGAACTGTGCCGCCGCCTCTACGCCGGGGGCGTGCGCGATTTCCACTTCTACACCCTGAACCGGCCTGAGCTCGCCTATGCGATCTGCCACATGCTCGGCAAACGGCCCAAGGGAGATGCCCGATGACACTCACCCCAAGCGAAGCGCGCCAGCGGTTGAATGCCGCGGCGCAAGAGCGCGTGCTGATCTTTGACGGCGCGTTCGGAACGCAGATTCAGGAGCGCAAGCTTTCCGAACAAGATTATGCGGGCGATCTTGGACTTCCCGCCGACCAGAAGGGCAATAACGACATCCTCGCCCTGACCCGGCCCGATGTGATCGAAGAAATCACGCGCAGCTATTTGGAGGCGGGATCAGACGTAATCTCGACCAACACCTTTTCCGCCAATCGCATTTCGCAAGCCGACTATGCGGCAGAAGATCAGGTCGCCGCGATCAATATTGCTTCGGGCAAGATCGCGCGGGCGCTGGCGGATGAGTATGCGGCCAAGGACGGCCGCCCCCGCTTTGTCGCTGGCGCAATTGGGCCTACCAACAAGACGCTGTCGCTGTCCCCCGATGTTGAAGACCCGGGCTATCGCGAGATCGATTTCGACGAGCTGACCGCCGTCTACAAGGAACAGGCCGCCGCGCTGGTGGAAGGCGGGGTGGATTTCATCCTCATTGAAACCGTGTTCGACACGCTCAACGCCAAGGCCGGGATCATGGCGGTCAAGCAGCTGGAGGCGGAGCTAGGTCGCGAAGTCCCGGTGATGATCTCGATGACGCTCACCGACCTTTCGGGCCGCAACCTGTCAGGCCACACGGTCGAGGCATTCTGGTATGCGGTGCGGCACGCAAAGCCTGTCACTATCGGCCTCAATTGCAGCTTTGGCGCTGACCAACTGCGCCCGCATATCCAGTCGCTTTCGGCGATCGCGGACACACTCTTGATGGCCTACCCCAACGCCGGATTGCCCAATGAACTGGGCGAGTATGACGAGCTGCCAGACACGACCGCATTCCTGGTGCGGCAATGGGCAGAAAAGGGTCAGGCCAATATCCTTGGCGGGTGCTGTGGTTCGTCTCCGGCGCATATCAAGGCGATTGCCGAAGCGGTGAAGGGCTTGCCCCCTCGCGCAATTCCCACACCCGAAACCGCTATGCGGCTTTCCGGGCTTGAAGCATTCGTGGTGGCGGCCTGATTTCCATGAACCAGCAAGCATCAACCGCCCGCTTCATCAACATCGGTGAGCGCACCAACGTGACCGGCTCGGCCCGGTTCAAGAAGCTGATCATGGCGGATGATTACGCCACAGCCGTCGAAGTCGCGCGCGACCAGGTCGAAAACGGCGCACAGGTGATCGACGTCAACATGGACGAAGGTTTGCTCGACGCGGAACACGCGATGACGACCTTCCTCAAGCTGATCGCTGCTGAACCTGATATCGCGCGCGTGCCGGTGATGATCGACAGTTCCAAATGGGACGTGATCGAGGCAGGGCTGAAGTGCGTCAGCGGCAAGCCGATCGTCAATTCGATCAGCATGAAGGAAGGCGAGGCGCCCTTTCTCGAACAGGCGCGCAAGTGCATGGATTACGGCGCAGCCGTCGTCGTCATGGCATTCGACGAAGTGGGGCAGGCCGATACCAAGGCGCGCAAGGTCGAAATCTGCAAGCGCGCCTACGACCTCCTCACCGGCATCGGCTTTCCGCCCGAAGACATCATCTTCGATCCCAACATCTTCGCCGTGGCGACGGGGATCGAGGAGCATGACCGCTATGGCCTCGACTTCATCGAGGCAGTACGTGAGATCAAGGCGCTGTGCCCGCATGCGAAGACAAGCGGCGGGCTTTCCAACCTGTCCTTCTCCTTCCGCGGCAATGAAACCGTGCGCCGGGCGATGCATTCGGTCTTCCTCTACCACGCGATCCCCGCCGGGCTCGACATGGCGATCGTCAATGCGGGGCAACTCGACGTCTACGACACGATCGACCCGACCCTGCGCGAGGCGTGCGAGGACGTGCTCCTGATGCGCCGCGCGGATGCGACCGAGCGGCTGATCGACCTCGCCGAAAGCTACAAGGGCAAGAGCGTCGCCGACGAGAAGGCGGCCGAGGAATGGCGCGGCTGGCCGGTCGAGCGGCGACTGGAGCACGCGCTGGTCAAGGGCATCGACGCGCATATCGTCGATGACACCGAACAGGCCCGCGCCGCTATCGCGGATCGCGGAGGCAGGCCGATTGAGGTGATCGAAGGCCCCCTGATGGACGGCATGAACGTCGTCGGCGACCTGTTCGGCAGCGGCAAGATGTTCCTGCCCCAAGTGGTCAAATCCGCGCGCGTCATGAAAAAGGCGGTCGCGCACCTCATCCCTTATATCGAGGCGGAGAAGGAACTGCTGCCCGAGGCCGAACGCAGTTCCAAGGGCACGATCATCATGGCGACCGTCAAGGGCGACGTGCACGATATCGGCAAGAACATCGTCGGCGTGGTGTTGCAGTGCAACGGCTATGACGTAGTTGATCTGGGCGTGATGGTGCCCTGGCAGGACATCCTCAAATCGGCGAACGAGAACAAGGCCGACATGATCGGCCTGTCGGGCCTGATCACCCCGTCGCTCGACGAGATGGTGACCGTTGCCGAAGAAATGCAACGAGCCGGGATGAGCATGCCGTTGCTGATCGGCGGGGCGACGACCAGCAAGGTCCACACCGCGCTCAAGATCGATCCGAATTACGAGGGTCCGGTGATCCACGTGCTCGATGCGAGCCGAGCGGTCGGTGTGGCTTCAAAACTGCTGTCGGATACCCAACGGGACGCTTTCGTTGCCGAGGTCGCGGACGAATACACCCATGTGCGCGATGCCCGTGCGGGCAAGGCGGAAAAACAACTGCTGTCGCTGGAGGAAGCGCGCGCAAATTTCTACGACGCCTATCTGTCGGACAAGCCGGCCCCGCCCGAAAAGCCGGGTGTGCATGTGTTCGATGACTGGTCGCTCGCCGATTTGCGGGAATATATCGACTGGACGCCGTTCTTCCGCGCGTGGGAATTGCACGGCAATTATCCGGCGATCCTTGAAGATGAAATCGTCGGTGAAAGCGCGCGCAGCCTGAAGGCGGATGCCGATGCCATGCTCGACAAGATCATTGGCGAAAAATGGCTGACCGCGCGCGGCGTTTGCGGGTTCTGGCCGTGCGCGCGCGACGGCGACGATGTGACGATCCACGATCCCGAGGGCGAAACGCACACAGTCCTGCCGTTCCTGCGCCAGCAGATCCGCAAGAGCCGGGATCGCGCCAATATGTGCCTTGCCGATTTCATAGATCCCAACGGTGACTGGATCGGCGGGTTTGCCGTCGGCATTCATGGGATCGAGCCGCATTCCGCCCGGTTTCAGGCGGACAAGGACGATTATTCGGACATCCTGCTGAAAGCTCTGGCGGATCGCTTCGCCGAAGCCTTTGCCGAGGCGCTGCATCAGCATGTCCGCACCGATCTGTGGGGCTATGCTCCGGGCGAACATCTCACCAATCAGGCGCTGATAAAGGAAGAATATCGCGGCATCCGGCCCGCACCCGGATATCCCGCTTGCCCCGATCATTCGCTGAAGCCGATCCTGTTCGATCTGCTCGATGCCGGGACAAACGCCGGATTGAGCTTGACGGAGAGCTTTGCGATGTGGCCAACCGCTGCTGTCAGCGGGTTCTACTTCGGGCATCCGGAATCGCAATATTTCGGCGTGGCAAAGATCGGGCGGGACCAGCTCGAGGACTATGCGCGGCGCCGGGGCGTCGATGTCGCCACTGCCGAGCGTTGGCTGCGGCCCAATCTCTGAATGCTCACGAGCCGAGAGCTTCTTCCTGCCAGACTGTCGCATTTTTTGCGTAAGTTGACATTAACCAAATTTCGCAAGCTGGCGTTGGCGATATAAGGTCCCGGTCTAGAACATTGCCGCCTCAAAAGGCCCGGAAAGTCCCGGAATCTGCGGCCAAACGTTCTGGACGTGTTATTAAGTTTCTCGACTCGGTGAGATTCGCGTCAGCGGTTTCAGACTGAAAAGGTTAACGAGTGTGTGGGCTGTCGCTTGGCCGGCAGGGGGGGTTGAGAATGCTACGTTTTTCCGCGGTAGTTTTAGCGCTGGGTCTCGGCGCCGCCGCAAGTCCGGCTCTTGCACAAGACCTCGTGCATAAACCGATAAGTCCGACCTTTGGCGGCAACCCCTTCAATTCCAATCACATCCTTGGCATTGCCAACGCTCAGAACAAGACGCGCGATCCCGATGCCGTGGATCGAAAAAGCCAGTCGAGCATTTTTGCGCGGCAGCTTGAATCGCGGCTGCTCTCGGCCCTGTCTACGCAGATTGTGGATGCGATCTTCGGTGACAATCCGCAGGAGCAGGGGACGATCACCTTCGGCGGCCAGACCATCGAATTCTTCCGCTCGCTCGATTCGGTCACGCTGATCATCCGCGACGACGACACCGGTGGAGAAACCCGGATTGTCATTCCTCTCTTGATCGAGGTGCACTGATGCGTTCGTTTGCCAAGATTGGCGTTGCGGCGGCACTCGCTCTTGGTTTGAGTGGCTGCATGAGCGTTGGGCAGAGCGGGCGCGATCTGCTGCCTGAGCAGACCAGCCTCGCATATTTCCCGAAGAAGACGCAGACGCAGAACCTGCTCAACCAATCGTCCAACAGCTTGGCGGGGGCAATTAGGGGCGTGACCATGCGCGATCTTGCCCGGCGCCTTGCCCTGATAACCCCGGCCTTCGCGATTGCAGCCGGGGGCGCATCGGGCGCGGGTGCCTCATCATCCGACACCCGCGCATTGGCGCTCAATGTCATTGAGAGCGGAGACCGGGTCGAAGTCGAGCTGATCGCCAATTCGCCGGTGACGCAACAGGTCGAATACGAGATCGAACTGACCGGCAGCTCGCACGCCCGCCATCGCGGCAGCACGAGCATTGCGGCGGGCAACAGGCAGGTGCTCTCCACCTTGAAGACCGATGTCGGCGACGGCTGATGCGCGACCGTTTCGGTAAGCGAAGCGAGCGGCGCGCGATATACGCTGACAGCGGGCGACTGCGCCTAGGGCGGTCCCAGAACGCGGCGAAAGCGCGTTTTTCGCAAAATTATTTCCACTTTGCCCCACGGCGTGATTGACGCGCCATTTCGCATCCGCAACATGGGATTGTCTGCCGGAAGTGATTCCGGTGTCTTTCGCGGGAGAGACTGGCCCCTTGCGGGGACTCGGCGCCGAAGGAGCAACCGCCCCGGAAACTCTCAGGCAAATGGACCGCGATAGACCATAGGCACTCTGGAAAGCGTCTGGGACTTCGGTTTCGGACCACCGAAGGGGAAGGCCCGGTGGCGTTTTCGTCACATGGCTAAGCTCTCAGGTCCACCCGACAGAGGGGGCAGGAACAAGGCGTCGTTGCGGCGCGTTGGTTTACCTGTTTCGGGGACTGATTTTTGAGCGACGATCACGACATTGCAGAGGCTTTCGAAGAGCTGCCGCTGGAGAAGCTGCCGCTTGACGCGTGGCATCGCGCGCGCGGGGCGCGCATGGTGCCCTTCGCGGGCTATGAAATGCCGATCCAGTACGCCGGTGAGCATGGCGGGATCGTGGCCGAACACAATTGGACACGCACGAATGCGGGCCTGTTCGATGTCTCGCACATGGGGCAATTGCTGCTGTCCGGCCCGGATCTCGACTCCGCTGTCGAAGCGGTCTTGCCGATCGATCTTTCGACGCTGAGGCTAGGTCAGCAACGCTATTCGCTGCTGCTCGATGAAGAGGGCGGGGTGCTTGACGATCTGATGGTCTCGCGCTGGCCCGACGCGTTGTTCCTAGTGGTCAATGGCGCGACCAAGTGGGACGATATCGGCAAGCTGAGAGAGGCGCTGCCCGATGACATCACCCTGCATCACATGGACGAACACGCGCTGCTCGCCTTGCAGGGGCCGAAGGCGGCAGACGCACTCGCCCGCCATGCAACAGGCGAATATCCTCTCTCGGCGCTGACCTTTATGAAGCTCGGTCGGTTCCAGATCGCAGGCCATGATGTCACCATCGCACGCGCCGGATACACGGGTGAGGACGGTTTCGAGATTTCGCTGCCTGCCGAGGCGGCCGCCGAAGTGGCCGAGCTGCTTTGCGGTGAACCCGAAGTCCAGCCGATTGGTCTGGGCGCGCGGGATTCGCTCCGGCTCGAAGCGGGTCTGCCGCTTTACGGACATGACCTGTCGCCTGACACCTCGCCGATCGAGGCGGGGCTGATTTTCGGGATCAACAAGCGCCGCCGGACTGAAGGCGGCTTTCCGGGCGCGGACCGCATCATCCGCGAAATCAACGAAGGCACGGCACGCAAATGGGTCGGCCTGAAGATCGACGGGCGCATGCCCGCGCGCGAAGGCGCGGAAGTGTTCGCCGGAGCGGACAGCATTGGCACCGTCACAAGCGGCGGCTTTTCGCCAACGCTCGGCGCGCCGATTGCGATGGCCTATGTCGCTACCGCTCATTCCGCGCCCGGCACCGCGCTTGAAATCGAAGTGCGGGGCAAGCGCCTCGCTGCGACCGTATCACCCATGCCGTTTGTCCCGCATCGCTATTACAGGGGGAACTGACCAATGCCGCGTTACTTCACCGATGAACACGAATGGATCGAGATCGAGGACGATGTCGCCACCGTCGGAATCACCGATTATGCTCAGGAACAACTGGGCGATATCGTCTTTGTCGAACTGCCCGAAGTGGGCGTGACGTTGGACAAGGGTGGCGATGCCGCCGTGGTCGAAAGCGTCAAGGCGGCGAGCGACGTCTACTCCCCGATCAGCGGCGAAGTGACCGAAGGCAATTCGGCGCTCGAGGAAGAGCCCGCACTCGTCAATACCTCGCCTGAGGAAGACGGCTGGTTCTTCCGCATGACTGTGGCCGACGCCAGCGAGCTCGAAGGGCTGATGGACGAAGCCGCTTACAAGGAATTCGTCGCCAACCTCTGATCCGGGAAATCCCCTCCGCCGTGTACGGAGGGGAAAGGAAAGACATAGAAATGCGTTACCTCCCTCTCACCGATACCGATCGCGCCGACATGCTGGCGAAAATCGGCGCGGCTTCGATCGACGATCTGTTCGTTGACGTGCCTGCCGTGGCGCAGCTGGACGGGCCGATCCGCGACCTGCCGATGCACGCGAGCGAAATGGCGGTCGAACGCCATATGAAGAAGCTCGCGGCAAAGAACATGGTGGCAGGGGAGGTGCCGTTCTTCCTGGGGACAGGGGCTTATCGCCATCATGTGCCTGCCAGCGTAGACACCATCATCCAGCGCGGCGAATTCCTGACGGCTTACACCCCCTATCAGCCTGAGATCGCGCAGGGCACGTTGCAAGTGCTGTTCGAGTTCCAGACGCAGGTCGCCCGCCTTTATGGATGCGCGGTGGCCAACGCCTCGCTCTACGACGGATCGACCGCGTGCTGGGAAGCGGTGGCGATGGCGACCCGCGTGACCAAGCGCAAGCGCGCGGTGCTTTCGGGCGCGCTCCACCCGCATTACGCTCAGGTGGTGAAGACCATGGCGCATTTCACCGGCGACGATATCGCCGATGCACAGCCCGCGATCCAGACCGAGCCCGACCATGAAGGGCTGATCGCGCGGATCGACGATGAAACCGCCTGCGTCGTGGTGCAATATCCAGACATTCTCGGCCGGATCAGCGATTTGACTCCGGTCGCTGAAGCCGCGCACGCCAAGGGCGCGCTGCTGGTGGTGGTCAACACCGAACCGGTCGCGCTCGGAGCCGTCCGTTCGCCCGGCGAAATGGGTGCGGATATCGTCGTGGGCGAAGGCCAGTCGCTGGGCGTCGGCCTGCAATTTGGCGGGCCGTACCTCGGCCTGTTCGCGGTGCGCGATCCCAAGCACGTGCGCCAGATGCCAGGCCGTCTTTGCGGCGAGACCGTGGATGCAGAGGGCAAGCGCGGCTTCGTGCTGACGCTGTCCACCCGCGAACAGCACATCCGCCGCGAAAAGGCGACCAGCAACATCTGCACCAACAGCGGGCTGTGCGCGCTGGCTTTCAGCGTCCACATGACGCTGCTGGGTGAAAAAGGGCTGCGCGAACTGGCGGCGGAAAACCACCGCCTTGCCTGCCTCGCGGCGGACCGGCTGACGAAGATTCCGGGCGTGAAGCTGCTCAACGACGCCTTCTTCAACGAATTCACCCTGATGCTCGACGGGCGGCCCGCGCGCGAAGTGGTGCGCGATCTGGCGAGCCGCGGCGTGCTGGGTGGGGTGTCGCTCGGGCGGCTCTATCCCGGTGTCGAAGCGCTGCAACAGGCGCTGCTGGTGGCGGTGACCGAAACGACCACGGAAGACGATATCGAGGAATTCGCCGCGAAGCTCGAAGTGCTTGTGAAGGAGGCCGCATAATGAACGCGCCCAACAAATCCGGCTGGAAGCCTGAAATGGTCGTTTCCGAAGACGGCATGCACAACGGCCCCGCCACCACCACCGGCAACCGCGCGCTGATGCTTGAAGAGCCGCTGCTGTTCGAAATCGGCCATCCCGAAACGACCGGCGTCGACCTGCCGGAACTCGATCCGTCTGCGCCGAACCGGCTGGGCGGGCTGGCGCGCAATGACGCGATCGGCCTCGTCGGGTTGACGGAACCGGAAGCGGTGCGCCACTACACCCGCCTGTCGCGCCAGAACTACGGCATCGACCTGGGCTTCTTCCCGCTCGGTTCGTGCACCATGAAGCACAACCCGCGCCTGAACGAGAAAATGGCGCGCCTCCCCGGCTTTGCCGATATCCACCCGATGGCGCCGCAGCAGAGCGTTCAGGGTGCGCTGGAGGTGATCCACCAGCTGGGCGAATGGCTGTGCAAGCTCACCGGAATGCCGGCTGTCGCGATGAGCCCCAAGGCCGGCGCGCATGGCGAGCTTTGCGGTATTCTCGCGATCCGCGCGGCGCATGAGGCGCGCGGCGATGCGCGTGAAGTGGTGCTGGTGCCCGAAAGCGCCCATGGCACCAATCCCGCCACCGCCGCTTTCGCAAATTACCGGGTCGAGGATATTCCCGCGACGCCCGAAGGCCGCGTCGATGTGGCCGCGTTGAAGGCGCGGCTTGGTCCCGATGTGGCGGCGGTGATGATCACCAATCCCAACACCTGCGGCCTGTTCGAAAAGGACTTTCGCGAGATTGCCGATGCGGTCCACGCGGCGGGCGGTTACGTCTATTGCGATGGCGCGAACTTCAACGCGATTGTCGGCCGGGTGCGTCCGGGCGATCTTGGCGTCGATGCGATGCACATCAACCTGCACAAGACCTTCTCCACCCCGCATGGTGGAGGCGGCCCCGGCTCCGGCCCGGTGGTGCTGTCCGAAGCGCTCGCGCCATTCGCGCCGCTGCCATTTGTGCGCAAGAGCGAGATCGGCGAGTTTGAACTGGTCGAAGAGGAAGCGCGCGAGGAAACCCGGGGGCAGACCTTTGGCCGGATGACGGCGTTCCACGGCCAGATGGGTATGTTCACCCGCGCGCTGACCTATATGCTCAGCCACGGTGCCGACGGGCTGAAACAGGTGGCAGAGGACGCGGTGCTCAACGCCAATTACATCCTGCGCAGCCTTGAGGACGTGCTCCACGCCCCCTTCGCCGCCAGCGGTCCGTGCATGCATGAGGCGCTGTTCGGGGACAAGGATTTCGCCGAGGGGCTGACGACGCTTGATCTTGCCAAGGGGCTGATCGACGAAGGCTATCACCCGATGACGGTGTATTTCCCGCTGGTCGTCCACGGCGCGATGCTGGTCGAGCCGACCGAGACGGAAAGCAAGGCGACGATCGACCAGTTCATCACTGCCATGCGATCACTCGCCGAACGCGCGCGGGCAGGGGACCAGACCTTGAAAGAGGCCCCCTATTACGCACCGCGCAGGCGGCTTGACGAAACCGCTGCGGCGCGCAAGCCCAAGCTGGCCTACGAAGCGGACCGTAACGCTTGAGCCGAAACGCCTTCCGCGCCGCGATCGCAGCCCTTTGCGGGCTATGGCTGATCGCGGCGCAAGGTGCACCTCAGCCTGACGTCGAAGCCCCCTACACCGGCCCTCCGGCGGACGAGATCAATTATCCGATGCCGCCGGAATGGGCTTTCGTCCATTTCCGGGGTTATGAGCTCGATTTCGAGCCGGGCGACTTTTCCTATATGCGCGGCGCCTATCCGGAATCGACCGCGCAGGAGCAGGCCGAATGGCGCGCGCTCAGCGAATGGCTGGAACAGTGCGAGGCGGTGGCGAAATTCAGGCTGAGGGCGGAATTGGCGGCGCTTGGCATTCCCCGGTTCGATCCGGCGTTTGTCGCTGCGCCCTACCTCTGCCGCCAGGTGCCAACGCCGAAACGCGCCTTCACGGAAGTGACCAGCCATGCCGAGATCGAGGCAGCGCTGCCCGCCGCACGGCTTGTCTATCAAACGCTGATTGCCACCAGCAACGAAGCGATTTCAGGCTTCACCGTGCGTCCTGCCGGTTCGGAACCGGTTCAGGCGGTGTCGTCGCCGGGGCTTGCTGACGAGATCATCGCGGATGCACTGCGTTGGGAGTTGCTGCTCAACGTCTTTGAATGGACCGAACCCGGATATGGTCGCGAGCCCCAGCTTCGGCTGTCTCCCGATGAGATCGAGGTGTTGCATGCGCTGGTCTATTCGCAGCTTGTCCTGGTCGAGACGCTGAATGTCAGTTCGCTTAAGGATGTGATCGCAGAGCAGGGCTGGCCGCGGATATCCGACGTGGGAAGCTACGCCGCGACCAAGGCGTGGCAGATTGCCTACAACACCAACGACCTCGCCTTTCAGGTCGAAGCCGTGCGGGCGATGGAGCCGTTGCTCGACACTGGCGAGGTGGAAAAGCGCGACTATGCGATGCTGTTCGACCTCGTGCATTTCTTGACCACGGGCAAACAGCGTTACGGCACGCTGGAGAGCTGCGTTGACGGGCGGCTGGTTACGGACCCGGTCGAAGATGCCGCCGGGCTTGATGCGCGGCGGGCCGAGATGGGGCTTCAACCGCTGGCTGAACGCCTCGACTGGCAGCTCGACTGCTAGTCCTTTGCTTTTGCCTCGGGCTCGACCACGAGCCGGATCTGGCTGAGATTGAGGATCGCGACATAGAAACCGATCACGGCAAGGCTGCTTGATCCCAGCATCGCAAAGGCTGCCCCCTTTGCCCCGTTCCAGTCGATCGCGACATCCAGCAGCAACAGCGCGAGCACGGTCGGCACTGCGCGCACGATGAAGGCTGTGCCCGCGCGGCCCGCTGACACCAGCAGCGATTCAAGGCTGGCCCCGACCAGTTCGACCGCACCCGCAATCGCCAGGATCACCATCGCCCAATAGAACGCGCCGAATTCCTCTCCGGCAATCAGGGCCAGGCCCCAGCGTCCGAAGAACAGCGCCACCAGCACGGCGATAACGCCGCCGATCAGCGCGATATTGGCCATCCGCCGGGCCATGACGATGGCATCGTCACGTGCATGCACCAGTTCCGGCAGGATCGCTTTCGACACGGTCTGCGCCAGCGCGATCAGCGCCTGCCCCAATTGGCTGGCGACGCGGAAGCCGCCGAGCAAGGCGGCTCCGCCAAAGGTGCCCACCAGCAGGAGCATCACCTGCTTGCCCGCAATCGTCAGGCTGCCCGAAAGATTGGTGGACCACACAAACCGCCATGCATCGGGGTGCTTTTCGGGGATGCGCGTCAGGCTGAGCGATGACAGATCGATCCGCTGATCGCGCGCAGCGGCGTACCACAGCGCTATGGCCACTGCGACTTCGGACACGGCGTAGGCAAGGATGAAGCCGGCGACGGTCGGCATAAACAGCCAAGCCAGCACCGCGCCGATGGCGCGAATGATCGGCTGCACCGCTTCGGCGGCGGTGGCGGTGGCATATTTGAAGTTCATCCGCAGCAGACCGGTGGGTGTCGCGCGGATCGAAATCAGCGAAACCACGCAATAGCCGAAAGTCAGCCACAGCAGATCGGCCGGAAGCGGCAGCCAGAAATGCGCTGTCCACATCACGAAGGCGGCAATGACGGTGCCCATCACCACCGAAATCATGTCGAGCGCGATGGCAAAGCCGGTCGCGTCGCGCAGGTTTTCGCCGTCGGCTTCGTCGCCATTCGCGCCCCAACGGACGATGAATTGCCAGGTCTGGAAATTAGCGATGCCCGTCACCGCCTGCCCCAATGCAACGATGGCGGCGAAATAGCCGAAATTCTCCAGCCCCAGCGAACGTGTCGCCAGCGCCAGATAGACAAGGCTGAGCACCGCGTTGATCCCGCGGCCGCCGAGCAGCCAGCCCATATTGGTGAAAAGGCGCTTCATCGTGCGCGGAGCCGTCCCAGCTTCAGCCTTCGCGGCGTTTGAGGATGCGTTCGGTCACGCCGAAAGAGCGTTCCTCATCGACATCGATGGCGTAATGCCCGTCGGAAAGCTCAATCGGGACCAGCTTGAAGCCGAACCGTCTGGAAACCTGTTCGAACAGCTTTTCCTTTGAACCGGTGCCGAGGCGGAAACGGATCAGGTTCATCAGGCCGAACGCCTTGATGATGCGGCTCGGGAATTTCATGAACTGGCCGCCCTGACGCATGATTTCCGCCGCGCCCAGCGCGTCGCGATTGCCGATCCAGTACATGTTGCAATTGGAAAAGCCGCCGTCGCGAAATTCGTAAAACCGCTTTTGCCCCACAGGATCGGCCGCGATCACGTCTTCCTTGCGCGCCAGACCTGCCGAGACATCAGCCCCGGCGGCGATACATTTCGTCACGAACTCGGTGTAGCCTTCAGGGGTGACGAGGCAATTGTCGGCGGTGGTGATCAGCAGCGGGAATTCCGCGCCTTCCGCCCCTGAAAAGACGCTGTCGACAAGGTTGAACTTGCCTTCGGCAAAGGTCAGGCGCCCTTCTTCGATCAGGGCTGCGACACCGGGCAGGGCGGCGATTTCATCGGGCTCGTGCGCGACGATGCGGATCGCGCCGACCTCAGGGCATTGCGCAACTGCGCGCACCACGCGCTCGACCATCGGCACGCCGTTCACCGGCACCACGGCCTTTTGCGAAACGCCCGCCTTCTCGGCCAGCGGATCGAGCACGCCCGAACGCTTGCCCGCCATCACCAGCGCGGTAACCTTTGTCTCTTGTGTCATGGGCGCGCCTTTAGCCGCAAACTGCCCCGCGCGCAAAGCAAGGAAGGGTGCGCCTTGTGCAACTTTTTCCTGCCGGGCAGAAGGGGCTGAATGAAGATCGTTTTTTCACGAAAGGGCTTTGACAGCAGCGCGGGCGGCGGGCCTTCGCCAATAGTCGATGGCCGCCCGGTCAGCCTGCCGATCCCGGCGGGCACGGCCAGCACCACCAGCTATGGCGATCTGGGGCTGGGCGATCATGCCACGCGGGCGAGCAAGGGGCGACTGGGTGCGGCTGACCTGTGCCACCACGATCCGATGTTCCGCGCTGACGGCACCTGCGTCTTCGGCCAGCACAGCGCCGCACAAACCCATCTCGAAGGGCAAGGTGTGGGTGTGGGCGATGTCTTCGTGTTTTTCGGCCTGTTCGCGGAGGAAGCAAGCGGGGAGCCACATCACCGCATCTTCGGCTATTTGCGGGTCGAGGAGATCATCCCGCTATCCGCCGGAATACCGGCAGAACTTGTCGAAATGGCGCACCCGCACGCGCTGGCGCTGCACAGCGCCAATGACGTGATCTGGCGCGGGGAAGGACGCACCGCCGCGCGCGCCAGCGATTCCTTGCGCCTTACAGTCCCCGGCGGTCCGCCCAGCCTTTGGCGACGGCCCGACTGGCTTAAGCGCGGGGGCCTGTCCTATCACGACCGGGCCGATCGCTGGATCAGGGGCGGCGAGGGCGAAAAGCGGCTGCGCAGCGTCGCACGCGGTCAGGAATTCGTCGCCGATATCGGGCGCAGGGCAGCACCGCGCGCATGGCTCGATGCTGTGCTTGCCGAAATCAGAGGGTCTTGATGATCCCGGAGAAATCGAGCGCCGCGTTGTCCTTGGCGAATTCCTCGTAAATCTCGCGCGCGTGGGCGCCCAGCGGGGTGTTCGCCCCGGCGCCTTCCGCCGCTTCCATCGCAAGCCGCAGGTCCTTGAGCATCAGCCCCGTCGCAAAGCCGCCCTGGTAATTCTTGTCCGCCGGGCTTTCCACGCCCACGCCCGGCATCGGCGTGTAGGCATTGAGCGACCAGTTGTAGCCCGAGCTTTGCGAGCTGATCTCGTAGAATTTCTGCGGATCAAGGCCCAGTTTCTGCGCCATCTTCATCGCTTCGGCGGTGCCGATCATGGTGATGGCGAGCAGCATGTTGTTGCAGATTTTCGCGGTCTGCCCCGCACCCACCGCGCCTGCATGGATCACCGCCTTGCCCATCGCTTCGAGCACGGGCTTTGCCGCGTCAAACGCGTGGACTTCGCCGCCGACCATGAAAGTCAGCGTGCCGCCAGCCGCCGCGGCAATGCCGCCGGACACGGGCGCGTCGACCATCTTGTACCCTTGAGCATGGGCCGCGTCGGCCACTTCGCGCGCTGTGGCGACATCGATCGTCGAACAATCGATCAGGACGGCGGTGTGAGGCGCGTGGCCGATCACCTCGTTTTCATAGACCGCTTTGACGATAGCGCCGTTGGGCAGCATTGAAACGACCGCATCCACCCCTTCGCAAGCGGTCTTGGCGCTGTCGAAGGCTGCGCACCCGGCTGCCTCTGCCGCTTCGCGCGCAGGGGTGCTGAGGTCGAAAGCGCGCACGCTGTGCCCCGCCTTCACAAGGTTCGCGGCCATCCCGCCGCCCATGTTGCCGAGGCCGATGAAGGCGATTTTCATGATTGTCCTCTCCGTTTCAAATAGCGCCCGATTGCTGCCGTCGCGAGCGCCGGAACCGCGGCGAATCCGCCAAGCAGGGCATAGATCGACAGATCCTCGCCGCTAAGGCTCCAGCCGCGCGATTGGGCCGATTGTTCAGCGACCATCAGCCCGAGCGTGACCAGCAGGAATATGCCGAGCCCGATCCACCACACCCTTATCCCGGTAAACCGGCCCAGCGCCACGCCAAGCAGCAGGAACAGGCCGACGAATATCTCGAGAAAGGGTGACCAGTTCATGGCGGTTTAACGCCCCTTCCACTGTCCTTCGCGCTTTTCAATGAACGCCGCCATGCCTTCGGCCTTGTCCTCGCTCGCGGTGAGGATCTGGAAGATGCGGCGTTCGACGATCAGGCCCTGATCCAGCGTCATTTCGAACGCGCTGTTCACCATTTCCTTGTTCGCGATTGTCGCCATCGGCGGCATGGATGCGATGGTGGCGGCGGTTTTCAGCACTTCGGTGATCAGGTCGGCCTGAGGCACCACGCGCACGATCAGGTTCGATCGTTCGGCTTCCTCGGCGCTCATCATCCGGCCCGTCAGGCACATTTCCATGCTCTTGGACTTGCCGATGGCGCGGGTCAGGCGCTGCGATCCGCCCATGCCGGGGGCGACGCCCAGCTTGATTTCCGGCTGGCCGAATTTCGCATTGTCGGAAGCGATGATGAAATCGGCCATCATCGCCAGCTCGCACCCGCCGCCCAGCGCGAAGCCGTTGACCGCCGCGATCCACGGCTTGCGGGTCTTCTTCACGATTTCGCTGGTCCAGGGGGAGAAGAAATCGTCGAGATAGAAATCGGCTGCGGCCTTCTCGCTCATCTCCTTGATATCGGCGCCTGCGGCAAAGGCTTTCTCGCCCGATCCCGTCAGCACCGCGCACAGCTGCGAAGCGTCGGCCTGATAGGCGGCGAAGGCGTCGATCAATTCCTCCAGCACCTTGGAATTCAGGGCATTGAGCGCCTGCGGGCGGTTGATCGTCATCAGGGTGACGCCCTTCGTCCCGCGGGCATCGGTTTCGACGGTGATCGTTTCGTAGGTCATAGGGGTTTCCATTCTTCCTTTGCCGGGAGCGGCGCGAAGATCGCGTCGAGCAATTCCTCGGTCACGTCCTCGGGCGTTGCCGGGTCCCATTTGGGATCATGGGTCTTGTCCACGATCACCGCGCGCACGCCCTCGGCAAAATCGGGGCGGGTCAGCACGCGGCTGGCGATGCGGTATTCCATCGCCATGTTTTCGGCGAAGCTGTCCAGCGTCAGGCTGGTCGCCAACTGGCGCAGCGCGACCTTGCAGGTCTGCGGGCTTTTGGTGCCTAGCGTATCGCGTTCCTTTTGCGCCCAGTCGTCACCCGCTTCAACGGCGGCTTCGAGACTGGCGAGGATGTCTTCGTAGGAATCGCTGGCAAAATGGCGCGCGATCTTCACCGCGTTCTCCTCGATCCGGGCCTTGGGCGGGGTGCCCACGGGCTCGGACAGGATGCCCGCGATCCGATCCGGGTGATCGTGGATGCGCGCCTTGATATCCTCCAGCATGGCATGCGGCACGTAATGCGTGGCAAGGCCGGTCCACAGCGCCTCCGCCCCGTCGAGCCGCGCGCCGGTGAGCGCGAGGAACTGGCCCAGCCGCCCGCCAAGCCGCGAAAGATACCAGCCGCCGCCGACATCTGGGAACAGGCCGATGCCGGTTTCGGGCATGGCAAAGCGGGTGTTTTCGGTCGCCACGCGATATTTCGCCGGCTGCGAAATGCCCACGCCGCCGCCCATCGTCACCCCGTCCATGAAGGCGACCACAGGCTTGGAATAGGTGAACAGCTTATGGTTCAGCTGGTATTCGTCGTGGAAGAACTTGCGCCCCGAGGTGCCGCCATCGTTCAGCGCCGAATTGCGCAGGAATGCGATATCCCCGCCGGCGCAGAATCCGCGCCCGTCGTGATGATCGATGATGATCGCCGCAATCGCATCGTCCTTTTCCCACTCGGTGAGAGCGGCGGACATTGCGTGGCACATTTCCAGCGTCAGCGCGTGCAGCGCCTTGGGCCGGTTCAGCGAGATATGCCCGATGGGGCCGTTTATGCGGGTGAGAACGTCGTCGGTCATCAATTCGCTTTCGGTTCGATCAGGTCCCAGCGATTGCCAAAAGGATCGCTGAACACCGCAACGGTGCCGTAGGGCTCGTGGCGGGGTTCTTCATGGAATGTCACCCCTGCTGCCGTAAAGCGGTTATGGCAATCGGTGAAGCTATCGGTTTGGAGGAAAAAAGCGACCCGCCCGCCTGCCTGATTGCCGATCGCGGCGCGCTGCGCATCGTTGGCAGCCTTGGCGATCAGCAGCCTCGCTCCGCCACCCGAATGTTCGACAACCACCCAGCGTTTGCCGCCGCCCATCTCGGTATCTTCCACAAGAGTGAAGCCGAGCGTGCCGACATAAAAGGCGATAGCCGCGTCGTAATCGGGGACGACGAGCGTTGTCATGGCAATGGTTTCGGTGGTCATTCGAACACTTCCTGGATCGATTCAATTTCCTTCTGTGGAGGGAATAGATGCCATGCAAAGAACCAGTATGCGCCTGAGGCCACTATTGCTGCGACCAGAAGGGCTATCATTTGCTCCGTTGTCCAGCCCGATTGAGCGATCAAGGCAAGAACTCCTAGGCAGGAGCCAGCACCAAGGCTTAGGAAAAACCAACAAGGGCCTTTTCCCCATCTTTCCGTCGCGATGATTGCCGGAACGGCAACCGGGGTGCCAAGGATGCCACCTCCTATCCAGAACAAAATAGTTCCGAAAAAGACATCACTCGTTTCGACCGTCTCCATCAGGGAGACGAGAAACATATGGATGGCTGCACCGAGGAACGAAGCCACAGCGTAAGCTAGCAGCGGAACGCGAACCCTCAACCTTCAAACCTCACTGCCGCAGCAAATCCCGGCCCACGATCATGCGCATCACCTGATTGGTGCCTTCGAGGATCGAATGCACCCTCAGATCGCGCCAGAAGCGTTCGATGGGGTAATCTTTCAGATATCCGTATCCGCCGAACAATTGCAGCGCGTCATTGACCACCTTCGATCCGTTATCGGTCGCCAGACGCTTTGCCATTGCGGAAAAGCGCGATTTGTCGGGCGCATTGTCGGTCACCTTGGCCGCCGCCAGATACAGCAGCGCGCGCGCCGCCTCCAGATCGGTGGCCATGTCGGCCAGCATGAACTGGGTGTTCTGGAAATCGGCCACCGGCGTATCGAACTGCTTGCGATCCTTGGTGTAGGCCACGGCTTCATCCAGGCACCGCTGCGCCCCGCCGAGCGAGCACGCGCCAATGTTCAGACGGCCGCCATCAAGGCCCATCATCGCGAAACGGAAGCCTTCGCCTTCATCGCCCACGCGGTTTGCCACCGGAATGCGCGCGTCCTCGAAAATCACCTGCGCGGTGGGGGAGGCGTTCCAGCCGAGCTTCTTCTCGGGCGCGCCAAAGCTGACGCCAGGCGTGTCCTTGTCCACCACAAGGCACGTAATGCCCTTGGTCTTGTGATCGCCGGTGCGGACCATGGTGACGTAAATGTCGTTGACCCCGCCGCCCGAAATGAACTGCTTGGTGCCGTTCAGCACGTAATGGTCGCCATCCAGAACCGCGCTGGTCTTCAATCCCGCCGCGTCCGATCCGCTGCCCGGTTCGGTAAGGCAGTAACTGGCGATTTTCTCCATCGTGATGAGATCGGGGAGGTAGCGGTCTTTCAGCTCCTGCCCGCCGAACTGGTCGATCATCCATGCGGCCATGTTGTGGATCGAGATGAAGGCGGATGTGGTGGGGCAGCCATAGGCCATCGCCTCCATGATCAGCGCGGCTTCAAGCCGCCCAAGCCCGATCCCGCCCGATTCTTCCGAAACATAGATCGCGCCAAAGCCAAGCTCTGCCGTGCGCTTGATCACGTCCTTGGGGAAGTGGTGCTTTTCATCCCATTCGCCCGCGAAGGGGGTGATGTTGTCGGCGGTGAAACGCTGCGCCATTTCCTGGATCGCGAGCTGGTCTTCGGTGAGTTGAAATTGTCCTGTCATAGCGAGCGGTTTAGCCCGTGGCGCAGGCATAGAAAAGAGCGTGCCGCCTCGTTTGTTTGATAGGCAATGATCGCATTGCCCGCGACATTCCTGCCGCAATGCTGTAACCGGATCGGGCTTTCAAACGTATCAAAACTCATGACAACTTCCGCAATCCCGGCCCGCGCGAGGCTTCTGATCGTCTACAATGCCGATGGCGGCCTGCTGAATGCGTTGAGAGATACGCTGTGGAAGATCGCCTCGCCCGCGACCTATCCGTGTTCGCTTTGCGCGATCACCTATGGCGCGGTGTCGATGCATCCGGAGTGGAAACGCTTTCTGGCCGAGCTGCCGTTCGAAGTGGCGTTCCACCACCGCGACGATTTCGCCGCTGCCTATCCTGATCACGGCATCGCGCTGCCGACGATCGCGATTGCTCTGGGCGGGGACGAAGTGCGGGTGCTGGTGTCAAAGGACGAACTCGACCAGACGCAGGACACGCTGCAGCTGATGGAACGGGTGGAGGATGCGCTGGCGGAGTGGCGTAATCAACCGCCGCGGCTGAAGATCGTCGCCTAAGCGTTCGAAATCACAGCCTCGGCCTCGATCTCGACCTTCCATTCGCGGCGGCACAGCCATGCCACCCCGGCCATGGTTGCGGCAGGGCGGGCTTCGCCAAACCAGCGGGCGTGGACTTCGCCCACGGCCGCCTGATCGTCGAAATCGGTGAGCAGCATTCGGGTGCGCACGACATCGCTGGCTGAACCGCCCAGTTCCTCAATCGCGGCAGCGATGATCGCGCAGCAGCGTTCGGCCTGCTCGGCGGCGCCTCCGGGAGTGGTCGTGCCATCGGGTTCGACCGGGCCTGTGCCTGCGACGATGATCCGGTCCCCCACCAGCACAGCGCGGCAGAAGCCGAACTGCGCTTCGAACGGTGAGCCGGAGGTGGTTCGCCTGCGCTTACTCATCCGCAGGTGATCGCGGTGATCGTCATCCCTGCGTCATAGCGCACGTTCACCCGGTCTTCGCGGTAATCCATCGTCCATGCGCTGTTCGGCGGGCCCCAGCGCAGGGCGCGCGCCTTGCTCCCCGCAAGGATCGCCGCGCCGGCTTCACCGCTCGCCTTCTGGCCGACATAGGATTGCACCGCCGCCGCATCGCACATGCCGGGCGCGGGCCGCGCGGGTTCGGGGGCGGCATAGCTGCCTGCGCATCCCGCAAGCGCGAGGCAGGCGGTCAAACCCAGGGCAATCAATCGGATCATCGCGGTTCTCCTAGTTACATCTCTGGCGCGGCATGGGGTCATACACCCTATCGCCATCGAAAAACTGCGGCATCAAGGTCTTCCCATCTTCGCCAAAGGAAAGCCGCAGTTTCTGTTCCCACCGCTCGCCTTCGCCTTCCATGGCGAGCATCAACATGATCGAATTCTCGCCTTCGAGCTCGATCCCGGTCAGCTTGCCCATGCTTTCGTAGAACAGGATTTCATCGCTGCCGATTTCCATCCGCAAGTCGCTTTCGGGCAAGCACGCGCCCTCGACATAATCCCAAACGCCCTGGAACCGGGACGGGATCACGACGGGCATATACATGGGAGCCTCGACCCCGGCCGGATCGTCAGAGCCATAGGGATTGTCCGTGGTCGAAACGGTCAATTCGACATCCGCGCCATCCGAAGGCGCGTCCGCCTCGCCCGAACAGGCGGCGAGTGCGAGTGTGAGAGCGGCGGCAATCGGGGCGATCGGTTTCATGATCGCCCCATAGCAGCTTCACCCCATCGTCGGAATGACAAAGGCGTTGGAGCCATCCCCGCCGCCATCGGGCCAGCGCTGGGTGATCTTCTTCTTCTTGGTCCAGAAAGCGAGGCCCTCCGTCCCGTATTGATCGATGTCGCCAAAGCCCGAACGCTTCCACCCGCCAAAGCTGTGGTAGCTGACCGGAACCGGGATCGGCACGTTGATGCCGACCATGCCGACATTCACCCGGCTCGCAAATTCGCGCGCGGCGTGGCCGTTGCGGGTGAAGATTGCGACGCCATTGCCATACTGATGTTCCGAAGGCAGCCGCAGCGCGTCCTCGAAATCCTTTGCCCGCACGATCTGCAGCACGGGCCCGAAGATTTCTTCCTGATAGCTCTTCATCTGCGGCGTCACCCGGTCGATCAGGGTCGGGCCGACGAAGAAGCCTTTTTCATGCCCCTGCAGCGTGAAGCCGCGCCCGTCGATGACGATTTCCGCGCCTTCTTCCGCCGCAGTGGTGATCCATTGTTCGATCCGCGCCTTGTGCTCGGGCGTGACGACGGGGCCGTAATGCGCCTCAGGATCGGTCGAAACGCCGATGCGAAGCGCATGGATAGCCGGGATCAGCTTTTCCTTCAGCCGCTCCGCCGTGTCCTCGCCCACCGGCACCACCACCGGCAACGCCATGCAACGTTCGCCAGCGGAGCCGAAAGCCGCCCCTGCCAGATCGTTCACCACCTGATCCAGATCGGCGTCGGGCATCACGATCCCGTGGTTCTTCGCCCCGCCGAAAGCCTGCACCCGCTTCCCGTTCTGGGCGCCGCGGTGATAGATGTAATGCGCGATATCGGACGATCCGACGAAGCTGATCGCCGGAATATCGGGATGGTCGATGATCGCGTCGACCATTTCCTTGTCCCCGTGGACGACCTGCAACAGCCCCTCGGGCGCGCCCGCTTCGACAAACAGTTCGGCCAGCCGCACCGGCACCGAAGGATCGCGCTCCGACGGTTTGAGGATGAAGGCGTTGCCCGCCGCGCAGGCCATGCCGAACATCCACATCGGGATCATCGCTGGGAAGTTGAACGGGGTGATCCCCGCACCGATGCCCAGCGGCTGGCGCATCGAATAGACATCGATCCCCGGCCCTGCGCCTTGGGTGTATTCGCCTTTCAGCACCTGCGGGATGCCGCAGGCGAATTCGATCACTTCCAGCCCGCGCTGCACATCGCCCTTGGCATCATCGATCACCTTGCCGTGTTCGGATGACAGCATTTCGGCAAGGCTCTGCATGTTCGCCTCGATCAGCTCCTTGAACCGGAACATGACGCGCGCGCGTTTTTGCGGGTTCGTCGCCGCCCAGCCGGGCTGCACCCGCTTGGCCGTCGCCACCGCGCGTTCGAGCAGCGCGGCATCGCCCAGCGCGACCTCGGCCTGGATCTCTCCGGTAGAGGGGTTCCAAATCTGGGCCTTGCGGGTCGGCGCGGGGGTATCGCCAACGATGAAATGGTCGATCTGACGCATGGGGAATTCTCCTGTCTCTTGCGACCACCCAATGACGCTGCACGGCGCCGGAGGCAAGGGGGTGCGGACTGCCTAATTTGCTGGGCGGTGTGTGGGGCGAGGGCGAGGCATGCCCACCCGAAAGCAATTCTGCGCCGCTGTACCACCCTCCGCTGTCCTACATCGCCTCGCGGAGCTACCATCGGGGGCATGGTCGCCCTTCATCCCGCCGTCAATTCACCCGCCGCGCGTAGCCTTTCGGGTGACACTTTCGTCCGTGAAAGGCGACACTTCGGGCGCGCCAATAGTCACACTTTCCCGGCCAAAGGTGACACTCCCGCCGATCCGGGTGACACTTCGCGCTCAAAGGTGACACTTTGCGCGCCAATGGTGACACAACGGAGGTTTTTTCCTCTGGACCGTGTTCCACCTGTTCCAGACTGTAGGGTTTGGCTGGCCAGAATGGCGGAGGATGCGGAGGGCGACTCGGCTGGTCTGCCGCGAAAGTGGATTGACGAAAGCGGGCATTCGCGACAGATGCGGCGGCAGAACCTGCGCGGGTGTAGCTCAATGGTAGAGCAGCAGCTTCCCAAGCTGACGACGAGGGTTCGATTCCCTTCACCCGCTCCAGCGCGCCTTCCCAAAACATCCCGGAAGCGCTATAAAGCCCTTGGAAAGAATAGGTTTTCTGGCGTTTGGTTGCCCTGCATCTGCCCGCGTAGTCGCGCCAAATCCCGCTGATTTGGGGGCCACATTGGGGGCCATACAGGTTTCCACCAATTCGAGTGGCCCCCAACCTGGGGCCACGCACCGGGTAAAGGTCTGAAAATATGGCACTAACAGACGTTGCAGTACGCAAGGCTAGACCCAAGGCGAAGGCCTACAAATTGGGCGACTCGTTAGGGCTCTTCCTTTTGGTTCAGCCAAGCGGCGGCAGATTGTGGCGGATGAAGTACCGCGTTGATGGGCGCGAGAAGAAACTGGGGCTCGGAACCTACCCGGAAATTGGGTTGGCAGAGGCTCGTAGGAGGCGCGATGCCGCGCGCGAGATGCTGGCGCAAGGGAAGGACCCATCGCGCGAAAAACAGCGTGAGAAGGCGCGTAAGATGCTTGGTGCCGAAAATACATTCGCTTCTATCGCCGCTGAGTTTTGCGAGAAGCGCAAACACGATGGCTCACGGGCCTGGGCACCCGCAACGGCGAAGCGCTGTGAATATCTTCTGTCTGTCCTCAACAGCTCGATTGGCAACCTGCCCATTGCGGACATCGAGCCTCCCGACATCCTGACCGCTGTTCGCCGGATCGAGAGCAAGGGTAAGCTCGAAAGCGCCAAACGAACCTTGCAATTGGCAGGTTCGGTGTTTCGCTATGCGGTTGCTACAGCGCGCCTCAAGTCCGATCCGACGCGCGACTTGAGGGGCGCGCTGATGAATCCGACCGTGACGCATTATGGCGCGGTGCTTGATGCAGCTGGAGCCGGAGAGCTATTGCGAGCAATCGACGGATATGAAGGGCAGCCTATCACCAAACTGGCAATGCAGCTGGCCCCGCATGTGTTCGTGAGGCCAGGTGAACTCCGCCATGCCGAATGGAGCGAATTCGACTTCGATGGCGCTTTGTGGACGATCCCGGCGAGCAAAACGAAGATGCGCAAGGATCACCTCGTCCCTCTCTCACGCCAAGCCCTCACGATCTTGGAAGAGGCATACCGATTGACCGGTCCCGATGGCTATGTGTTCCCGTCAGTCCGAACCCGCAGGCGTCCCATGAGCGATAACACGATCAACGCTGGACTGCGCCGCCTCGGCTACACCACCCACGAAATGACCGCCCACGGTTTTCGTGCGATGGCTTCCACCCTTATCAACGAGAGCGGGAAGTGGAGCTCCGACGCCATTGAGCGCGCCCTTGCGCACGGCGACAGCGATAAGGTCCGCGCCGCCTATCATCGCGGAGCCCACTGGATGGAACGCGTAAAGATGATGAAGTGGTGGAGCGACTACCTCGACCAGCTCCGCCAAGGTGCCGAAGTGGTGCCAATCAAAGCAGCGAAATGCTGACGGTTTGCGCTGAAATTCACAACTCTTCCGCGACCCGCGAGAATGCGGAGAAATATCTCTTAATTACTGCTACTTATCGCAAAGTGAGTTGCCTGCGGTTCAGCGCAAACCCGCTCAACTCGTAGGCGAGTTGATTCCGCCCAAAACGATATTGCATCATAAAAACATGAGCTTATGTCCCGAAATCGCGGGGTAGGGTGAGCTCCTGTTTCCAGCTACGTTGAACCACCCAGAAAAAGCGAGAAAAGATGCTGATGGGACAAAGGCATTTCGTGCTGATGGATTTTGAGCCAAGCTGGCGTTTGAGGCTGTTTCTGGGCCGATAGCGGTCTGTCTGGTTCTGGCTTCGGTAGCGCATAAGGCCGACATTCTGTTATCGACCCAGATCCGGTTACTTTGGCCGATTGCCGTAAATGTCAGGTCTCTGCAAAAGCGGTCGGTGAGGAGTCGCACACACCCAGCACCTTCTGCACATGATCGATGGCCAGTCGTCGTCGTGAAGGGCTTAGTACTCTAGAATACCTAATTTCTCTCTTTGCGCCTCGCTCGCACGCATTCCGCTGAAGACATGAGCCCCACGAGTTAGGCATTGGGCCTTCGACCAGAAACTCGTATCGTTTTCGCGTTTTGTAGATGCCGGACCGTATGGGACATCGGTTCGGTTGCGATCGGCCGATTTGTGCGGTGCTATGTTCAAGTTCACTCGGGGGTGTGAAATTCGATTGCCCCTTGATGACCCAGCGTCCGACGAGCGAGTGCTTGACCGGCTTCAACGCTTGAAGCGAGAGTATCGCCGTTCAGCCATGACGCCAGAAAACCCCCGTTGAACGCGTCACCGGCACCGCTTGAGTCGACCACTCGGACTGGAGAAGCTTGAAATTCGCGCGGTTCATCGGTGTCGCGAGTCGCCAGCACGCAGCCCTTTTCAGCTGCTTTGACGGCAACCAGCTCGCATCCGTTCTCGATCCATCGTCGTGCGATTTCATTTTCGTCCTCGGATGTCCGCCAAAGCTCGCGCTCGTCGGAATTCGTCGGCAGAGCAAGGGTGCAAACCGACATGGCGAGACGGGAAGCTTCTTGTGCGACCGCGAGATCGCGCCACAGTGCAGGACGGAAATTGCTGTCATAGGCCACCGCCTTGCCCGCGTTCTTGCGACTTGCCGCGAGTGCGAGCAGTTGTTCCCGGCCGGGATCGTCGACAATCGCTAGCGAGATCAGGCTGAAATAGACCAGTTCGCCGTGTGATGCCTCTTCCAGCGCGGCGGAGATGCCGGGAAGGTCGAACATCTGCCGCGCTGCGCTCTGGTCACGCCAATAGAGGAAACTGCGTTCCCCTAATGCATCGAGGTGGATCGCGTAGATGCCCGGATGCCGCGCGGGATGACGCAGCACATATCGCGTGTCGATCCCTTCGGCAGACCAGGATTCTACCAGCGCGTCGCTGATCGCGTCGGTACCCACGGCGGTCACATAGGCGACCTCATGTCCGGCGCGGGCAAGGTGGATTGCCGTGTTAAGCGTGTCCCCGCCATAGCGCAGGCCTGCTCCGCCGTTGCTGTGATATTCCAGCATGGCCTCGCCGAAAATGAAGGTCGTCATGGTCGGCTCAGGAGAAGGCGAGGCCGCCGTTAATGTCGATATTCGCGCCGGTGATGTAGGAGGCTTCATCCGAGGCGAGGTAGGCGACGAGATCCGCGGTTTCTTCCGAGCGGCCCTGACGCTTCAGCGCGGTGGCGTTGGCGACATTCTCGCGGGCGGTCTCGGGCGTAAAAGTGTCGTGGAATGTGGTAGCGATCATGCCGGGGCAGATGGCGTTCACCCGAATGCCCTTCGGGCCGAGCTCTTTGGCGAGCCCTCGGGTCATCGTCATCACCGCGCCCTTGGACGTCGCATAGGCTATCGCGCCGCCGCCGCCGCCATCGCGACCCGCAAGGCTCGCGAGATTCACGATTGCGGCGCCTTCGCTCATCAGCGGGACCGCCGCCTTGCAAGAGAGGAAGGTCGAGGTCGCGTTCAATTGCATGACGAAATTGAAGAATTCCTCATCCATTTCGAGGAGCGTCTTGCGCGCGACAAGACCGCCTGCATTGTTCACCAGCACATGGATTTCATCACCAAAGGCTTCGCGCGTCGCGCCGATCAGCGCTTCGACATCGGCAGCCTTTGTAACGTCGGCCTTGACCTTGATGGCCTTGCCGCCTGCGGCCTCGACCGCTGCCACTGTGGCATCGGCATCGGCTTCGTTACTGTTGTAATTGACGACGACGTTCGCGCCCTCGCTGCCGAATTTCACGCAGATTGCGCGGCCGATATCGCGGCTTCCGCCTGTGACCACGGCGACCTTGCCTGCAAATTTCATGAGTAATTCCCCTGTTTGGTATTAGGCGCGGCCAGTGGCCGATCTCGGTTTCAACGGTTTGATCTCGCCGCACAGAAGCCAGACGCTGGCGATGGCGGTCAACGCCAGAGCGGCGCCGAGGATGAAGACGGAGTAGTAGTTGGCACCCGCCGTCATGATCGGCACGAGGTAGGTTAGTGCAGCCGCGGTCAGCTTGGCGGCCATACCTGCGATGCCCGACAACGTGCCGACGGTCTGCTTGCCATAGAGATCGCTGGGCAGGGTCTGGACATTGCCGATGGCGGTTTGGAACCCGAACAGGATTGCAAACATCAGCCAAAGCGCGAACCACGGCGTCGATGCTGCCGAAAGCGCGAGCAGCGCAGGCAACATGATCAGGCATCCGAGCGTGATCGTCAGCTTGCGCGTGGCATTGACGCTCCATCCGGCCTGGAGCCGGTTCTGTGCAAGCAGCCCGCCGAACCAGGCGCCCAGCATTGCTCCTACAAACGGCAACCAGCCCGACGCAGCGATGTCCTTGACGTTGAAGTTGTGCACTTCCACCAGATAGGTCGGTATCCAGACGATGAAGAGCCACCAGATCGGGTCGATCGCCGCCGACGAGATGATGACGCCCCAGCTTTCCTTGCGTCCAAGCAGTTCTCCGGTGCCGGGATTATAACCGTCGTCATCGCCGCTGCTGTCGGCATGCGTTTTCTGGCCGGTGAGAATGTATTCGCGTTCTTCGGCGGTCAGCCAGTCGTGCGCCTGCGGCGGAGCCTTGACGATGAACCACCAAGGCAGCACCCAGATCGCACCGAGCGCCGCGACCAGAATGAAGATGAGTTGCCATTCGAGGAACACCGCCATGTAGCCAATCAGCGGGATCGAGATGATGCCACCGATGGCCGCACCGGAATTGAAGATACCTTGCGCCAACGCGCGTTCCTTGGTCGGGAACCATTCGGCATTGGCCTTGGTTGCGCCAGGCCAGTTGCCTGCTTCTGCAACGCCGAGCACGGCGCGAAAGAAGCTGAAGCTCAATACTCCCTGTGCCAGCGCATGCAAAGCGGTCGCAACTGACCACACGCCGATAGAAAGGACAAACCCCAGCCGCGTCCCGATCCAGTCGAAAATTTTGCCGAAGATCGCCTGACCCGCAGCATAGGCGAAAATGAACACTGTGCTGATGATGCCCAGGATGTACTTGTGCCCGTCAGCGTCCATTTCCGGGAACAGTTCGGGCGCGATGTTCTCTGGCCACAATACATTGATTGTTTGGCGGTCGATGTAGTTGATGATGGTTGCAATCGTGACGAGGCTGACAACCCACCAGCGGAGGCCGTTGATCTTCATGGCTCAGGCCTCCTCGCCAAGGAAGTCTTTTCGCAAAGGGTTGAACGTGTCGATCAGGACCCCTTGCTTGAGGCAGATCGCACCGTGGTCGAGGTGCGGAGCAACGTAAAAGCTGTCGCTCGCTTCAAGCACGCGCTTCTCGCCATCGATGAAGACTTCGAACCGGCCGCTTTCTACGTAGCTTACCTGGCTATGCGGATGCGCATGAACTTCACCCACTGCTCCTTCATCGAACCAAACGCGCACGATCATCAGATCGGGACCATAGCCGAGGATCTGGCGAGAAATGCCGCCACCCAGATCCTCGGGGCTCGTGTCCTTTGCGACCACGAAGGGCGGGCTTTGCGCCTCTGCTTGCACTGTCATTATCAATTTCCCCCTCCAGGAAGTGCGATCACCGCTGCAAACCCTTCCCATTCAAGGCTCTTGCCATCGAGCACGGCGCGATGCGTCGCGGCAGGATCGGGATTGTGCGATATGGCGACTGCGAACCGCTGCCCCGATTTCAGGGTCAGGCGCACAATATCCAGGCCCTCGACCCGCGTGTGGTCGAGATCGGCTACGCGGCTGCGACTGGCGATGGTCTGCTCGGCCGCGGCGTCATACTTGCCATGCGCTTCGAGCAGGCTGGCGAAGCTTGCGTCACCGTCGCGCCGTGCGCGCAGCAGGATCAGCGGTTCGCGCCGCAAGTTGAATTCGGGATCATTTGCGCCGCTCTCTCCTAGTATCCCTGTCAGGGGGCCGTTCGCGGCAAAGCGATAGGTGTAGAACCGGCCATTGAGTATCCAGGTGAGCGCTCCCTTGCCATCCGCGAGGGTGGCTTCGGCATCGACCCATATGTGCTGGTAGCCATTGGCGCTGCCCAGCACGGGACGGTTCGCCACCTTGCTCTCGGGTGTGAAGCCAAGTTCAACGATGTGCCCCGAGTAATGCAATGGCAGATCGTACTGGTGCGCGGCGTCGCTCTGTGCATGGACGAGGTCGATAACCAGTGGGGCTTCGAGACCGGGTACCGCCGGCATCAGCAGAGTGCGCTGAATAGTGACACCGGGATAGGCGCTGTCGATGACGCCGCTGGAAACCTGCAGGTCCGGCGCGTCGGAGAAGTAAAGTTGGGTCGGCCAGTGCTCGTCGGCGAGTGCAGCATTGCCACCGAAATTGTTCATCTCATCGACCACCAACGCGTTATGCGCTACGGTAGCTTTCGCCCAGCTCTCGTTTTCTGGGAGGTAGCGCCCGCCCTGCTTGGCCTCGATATTGAGGAACCGTGCCGCGCCATAGTCGCGCACGATCTCATGACCGTTGTCGTAAAGCTGCCACGAGAGCTTGTCGAAATGGCCGTGGCCCATCCCTTGCGAGGAATTCTTGGCAATCAACACCGTCTGGGTCGGGCCTTCGCCCCTCCGAAGGATCGCCACGGCACCTTGATTGCCGTTCGGGCCGTCTCCCAGCAGCAGCGAGCGGAATGGGAAGGGCCTTGCCTTGCCCGCAGCGAGATCACGCGCAACCAATTCGCCGCCACGGGTTAGTACCGTGCGGCCCTGGTACTCGGCAATCGAGAGCAGCGCGGGATCGCGCGTCTGGGCGTAGCCGATGGCGACGCCTTCATAAAGTTCAGCAGTACGCAGGCTTTTGTCGCGCATCGCGTCGTTGAAGGGGAAGAAGTACCCGCCGTAGGTCAGTTGCACCGTGGTGTTCAGCGCCTTCAACAGGATGCCGTCGCGGTGTTCGAAGATATAGCGCTCTGGCTCGTTGCGCTCGATTGCATCAGCAAAGACGAGGAACGGGAGTAGGGCAAAGCGCTGATAGTATGGGCCTTCAGTATAATAACCGTCGGGTGAAAACAGCAATTCGGTTTGGCGGATGAAACCCGCCTTGCCGCTCTTGTCCGAACCCGTCAGCGCCCGCTCGATCATGTCTTCATCACCGAGCAAATAGCCGGTCATGCCGACCCCTGCAGTTGCCCAAGTGGCGTGGTTGTGGATCCGGTCGAAAGTCTCGACCGAGTCCTCGGAAAGGAACTCTGCTGCGCGGCGGAACACATCTTCATCGATCCGCTGGCGATCGTCGGCGCTCAGCGTGTCGCGGATATCGCCATAGCCCTGCACCGCGTAGACCAGCCACATCGCGTCGTTAAGCACCTGCCAGAACAGCCGGCCCGAATATTGATTCGCTTTTGCCGGATGTTCACCCAGCGTCGGGTAGAGATCGGCATAGGCGAGCAGCAGGTCACGCACATAGTCGCGGTACTTCGCCTCGCCGGTAATGCGGTAAAGCTGACCGCCGAGCTGGATCGCGCGGTAGTTCTGCTTGTGCTGTTCGTGGGTGTAGCCGCCGCCGGGGTCCTTCGGCACGGGTACGATAACCCCTTCCGCGATCATACCATCGACGAAGTTGCGTGCGTTCGCCAGCTCCGTTTCGAACAGCGGGGCATGGGATGAGGCCGCCGAGTCTGCGTAAAGCAAGGCGGCCTCTTGAGAAACGGCAGCTTGGAGGGAAAGAGGCGACGCGAGTGCCGCGAGTGCTGCCGTCGGGAGAAGTACGCGCCTCATTCTGCACCACCATCTGCAAAAACATTGCCTGACAGGAGTGCGCGGTTTTCACCGTCAAAGTTGAGCTCTTCGAGAATGGGTGGGGCGGTGCTTGCAAAGGCATTGTCGGTGATCACTGTCCGGGGCGTACCGACCGTGTGGACCACCCGGAAAGGAGCTGATCCGCTGACTGCATTGGCCTCGATCCCGGCGATCTGCACCCCATGCAGGCGGATCGACCCACGCGTGCCATTAGTGGTGGCGAGCCCAACATTGTCGAGTGCATTGCCAGCAATCGTGACATTGGGGCCAAAGGTGCTTTCATCGGTTCCGCCGCGATAGATGTCGGCAACTGGGCCACCGACCCGCGAGAAGCTGCTGTCGGTGATGGCGAGGTACTCGACATTGTACTGGCCGTAATCCTCGGTCTCAGCGGCAGCGAAGACGATCGTGCCGGAAATGTCGGCGAAGCTGCTGCGGGTGATCGAGATGCTATCAGCGAGCGTGCTCTTGCCGAGGGTGAGGACGTTGAACGACTTGTTGACGGTGAGGTTTCGCACAGCGATGCCGTCCATTGTGATCCGCATGTTCGACTGGATCGGAAAGCTCGTAGTGCGGATCATAGAGTTACCGACTGAATCGGGTGCCAGCGCGCCATCCACCGCAAGGTCGGCGAGCATCAAATCGCCGCCCTCGCGCAGTTCGAAGAGGGCAGGGCGGCTGAACAGGATTGTGGTCTGATCGGCGCCGGCACCCTTGATTGCGACCGTTGCAGCAAGGGGGATCGTCCGGTCTACAATGTACTCGCCAGCGCCCAGAACGAGGGTGTCGCCAGTTTCAGCCTCCAGCGCCGCCCGATCAAGCGTCCCATGGCCAGGAGCGACGTGGATCATTCTTCCCGAAGCCGCGAACGGTTTCCGCTCGCCGGGTTTCGGATACCAGCTGACACCTACCTCATCGAGCGACACCACGCGAAGGTCGCGTGGCGCACCGAGATCGGCAAGCGCTGGATCAACCGGATATAACAGGTCATTGGCGCCGCGCTCCAGGGGGATCGGGGCCAGCCCGAAGGAACGAAGTTCTTCAGCAACCCCGCCCTGCAAAACCAGATTGTCGCTGAAGGCGATCCCTGACACGTCGCCATAAACCTCGACGAAAGATTCACCCGCGAGCCCGCTCAGCAAGTTGCTTGCGAATGTCGTGTTGCTGGGCGCAGCGGACCGTTCCGCGTCCGCGCCGACATTGAAGGCTACCTTGCTGCTGTCGACGATGGTGTTGTTTTCGATCCGCGCTCCTTCGACCTCGACATAACGGTTGACCGGAGAATTGGGTACGCCGTTCATGATCGAGAGCGCGCTGGTGAAGTTGTCGCCCCGCAGCCCCTCCATGTAATTGTCGCGCACGATCTGTCCACGATTGATAACGCGGATGCCACCAGTGTAATCCTCGCCACCACCGAGGAAGACGTTCCCCTCGACCAGATTGTTATCGCCATGGCGCAGCGTCAGCGAACCGCGCGCGCGCAGGAAGACATTGCCGCGGTAGACATTCCCGCCAGACTTCGACGAAATGATTTCGACCTCGCCGCCGGTGCGGTCGAAGGCGTTATACTGGACCACGGTGTTCGAATTGAACATCGAATACCGGCTGGTGCCGATCCGCAGCGTCTCGCCGCCGTTCGACCCCAGCACGGGGCGCGGGCCGAAATAGTTGTATTCAATACTGTGCCCGTTCTCGCGACTCTCCTCGCTGTCGAGCCGCACCGCAAAGGTCACGCCCTTATTGGTCTTGCCGACGATGTGATTGTGGTCAAAGCGGTTGCTCTTGCCGTAAAGGCTGACCCAGTAATCATCTTCGTAGCGGTCGGGTTTGCTGAAATGGTCGATCACAATCTCGGTGACGCGGCTGTTGTGTGCCTGATCTTCCTCTGACACGCGGAACGCGATCACCTCACCGCGCGGACTATAGCCGTCGCGGAAAATGAGGCCGGAGACGATCACATACTCACCGCCAATACGCAGGCTCGATTGGCCGGTGAGGAATACTGCGCCAGCGCTTTCAGAGGTGACAGTGATCGGGGCATCGGCCGTGCCCTCTCCGGTAATGACCATTTCGAAATCGCGCCACTCACCATTGGCGAGCACGATAATGTCGCCTGCTTCCACTTCACGGGCGGCATTGGCGTATTCGGAGGGACTGCGAACCAGAATGCGATCGGCAAGCGCTGGGGGTGCACCCATGCACAACGCCGTCAATACAAGGCAAAGCCTCGCAACCATCCTGCAGTCCTCTCCATCTTCTTTATGAAAAGGACCATATCGCGAGTCGTCAGATTGTCAATCAATCTGGCATATGAATAGGATTTTATCTGTAATACCAGTTGGACTAAGCAAACTTCGCGGCTGTCAGGAAGCGCTTACGGCTCTGGGTTGCTTGCAATTGCACCTCTTCGAGCGCCGCCCGTTCGGTCGCCTCAAGCATGTTTTCAAGCAGGCGGTGGAAGTGTTCGCGCATTGCGGTGCGCGCTCCGGCAGAATCCCCGGCCTTGATCGCCTCGAACACCGCACGATGTTCTGCGGTGCGCGTATCAGCGTCATGGACACAGACTGACTGGTAGGTAGCCTTCACCTCGGGAATTTCTTCGCGCATGCGCCACAGCGCCTTGATCGTGTGCACCATCGCGGCGTTGTTGGAGGCCTCGGCGATGGTCAGGTGGAACTGCTCATCGGCGATATCGCCTTCCTCGGCGGTGCCGGTGCGCATCGTTTCGACCAGTTCCTCAAGCCGGGCAATGCCTTCGGGCGAGATATTGTGCGCGGCGAGTGCAGCGCATTCTGATTCGACCAGCAGCCGCGCCTCGGTCACTTCGAAGGCGCTGGCCTTGGGCAAGGCCTCACCCACTTCGGGCACACTTTCGCTGACGTAAACGCCCGAGCCAGTCTTGATCTCAAGCCGCCCGACTGCCTGCAAGGCAATCTCCGCCTCGCGGATCGTCACCCGACTGACGCCGAGCTTCTCCGCAAGCTCGCGCTCGCCCGGCAACCGCGTCCCCGGGGGATAGGCCCCTTGGTCGATCAACTCGGCGATCTGCTCGGCAACGGATTGGAACAGTCTCTTACTACTCATTGGCGAATACGCTCCAGAAATTTCTTACCGAAAGTACTATACCAATTTCCCCACGCAATTGAACCTTTCTGTTATTCTGCAGATTACCGGCCGCCGCCACGGTCCCCGTCCGGGCGGCGGCTGGCGCTGCTTCGCCTTCAGAAACGTATCGACGCGCCAAAAGTGAGACGGCGATCGGGCAGTCCCTGGAAGCACAGCAATGCGCCGTCGTTGACGCAGTACTGTTCGATCTTCGACTTGGTGAGGTTTACCCCTTCGACACCGATCACGATGTTTTCGGTGAGGTCGTAATTGATCCCGGCATTGAGCTGACCGCGGGCTGCGGTAACCGAAGGGAAGCCAAGAGTACTGCCGAGCGTCGCGCCGCCGGCCGTATCAAGTGTACGGAACGCGCTGCGCCAGGTGTAGCGGGCGCGAGCGGAGATCCCGAATTTCTCGTAATAGAGCGTCACGTTGTAGGCTTGCTTCGAAAAGTCGAGCAGTCCCTGGACCGCTGCCACCGGCAAAGTGATCCCCGGCTGGCTGGCAGCAAAGATTGCTCCGGCGCGCGAGTCCGATGCGCTGGTGTTCTGAAATGTCCCGCCGCTAAAGCGTTGGAAGGTGGCATTCGCCTGAACCCCAAGACCCGAAGCGAAGCCTAGCGAATCCTCGAACTGCGAAAGGTCATACTGGAACGCGATCTCGACGCCGGTCTGCTTGGTCTTGCCAGTATCGTTGAGAGTGGTGTTGATCGGCACGCACAGGCCATTGCCGGGCACGTCGGACAGGACATTGCGATCGGGCAGCGGGTTGAAGATACCACCGCCTTCGCAGGGCGGAGTAATGTCGCGGAAGCCGTTGGCATCGATCGCCGCGTCTTGGAATTCGGTGACGAACAGGTTCGAGCGAACCTTGTGGAATACGCCGACGCTGAACACCGAGCTGGGCGCGAAATACCAGTCGAGCGAGGCATCGTAGGACGTCACCTCTTCGGGCACCAGGTTCGGGTTGCCGATGTTCACGGCGTTGTTGGGTCCAGTCGGGAAGTTCACCGACAGCGACAAGTCGTTGAAGTCGGATCGGTTGATGTCCTCGCCGTAGCTCGCGCGCAGCAGCAGATCATCGAGCAGGTAGGCGCTGAGATTGATCCGCGGGAGGAAATGTGAGCTGCCATTGCTGGCGGTGATCGGGGTTACTACCCCGTTGGCAACAGAGTTTCCGAAGCTGTCAAACTGCGAATCGACCCAGCGCAGGCCAATATTCCCACTGAAGATCCCGATTTCGAAATTCGCTTGGCCATACAGAGCATGGGTTTCCTCCTCGACGCTGAACGAGCCTTCCGGACGAAGCGAGGGATCAGCCAGAGAGCCGGTGCCAGTGGCGATCGCCGCCTGCAAAGTATCCAGCACGGCATCACGATTGGAAAACGCCTGATTGGGGTCGATAAGGACAAAATCCCGGAAGAACAGGGTCCTGCCGTCGGCATCGCCAAAATTGTCGGGGCCCGGAACGATGAGGTCGGCAAACAGCGATCCGCTGGGACTTGCGTTGATGTTGCCCGTGCTGAAGGTCGAACGGATCTGATCAAAGGTGCTCGACGTCTTGTTATACCTGTAGCCCCAATCGAACGAAGTGAGGAAGGGCACGGTGCCTTCCAGATCATAGGATGCGTCAATGCGGAACGCGTCTTCGGCATTCCGGTTGCGGTTGTCGCCTACAGTGACGGCCTGCAACCTTGTGTTGGCTGGGTCGAGCAACTCGGCCACCGATGGCGCGAGAGGCGAATCGAAGTCAATGCCGAACGTCAGCGCACCGCCGCTCAGGTCATAGACGAATGGCACCTGGTTATCGTTGGCGGTCCCCACAAGTGGCGAATTGGGATTGATGAAGTTGAGCGTGGTGCTGAGGTCGGGACTGCGCGTGTTGGAGCGGGACATTGAGCCCTCGACCTGGAAGGACAAGCGTGCGAACTCGAAATCGGCCCCGAGCCTGTAGACTTCATTGGTCGTAAGGCGCGCGCCGACGTCGCTTGAAAATCGCAGGTTGGGGTCGTCGGCATCGGAGCTGTTGGGTTCGATCCGACCGACGAGCGCGGCCTCGATGCTCCCGAGGTTGACGCCATCGAGCGAACCGAAATTGACCGTTTCAAAGGCGCTGGGGAGATTCCGGCGAATAATGTTATTGCCGCCAACACCCGAAGCCTGAACGCGCGAGCTGTCCTGCCGTCGCTCCTGGTCGTTGTAGATCATGTCGAAATACAACTTTACATTGTCGCTTGGTGCCCATTCGAGCGAACCCGCGAAATTGTAGGTGGTGTATTCAAAGTTCTCGAGTTCCTGATTGAGGAACTGGATGCCGAGGAACGGGAAATCCGCGCCGGTTGCGCCGCTGGAAGTGAGGCTGGTTCCGAGCGGCACAAGGTTGTCGCGATCGACGCGCGGCCGGAACGAGGTGGCCTCTTGTTCGGCATAGCTGCCCGACAGGACAATCCCGATCTCGCCGATCCCTGTGTCCCAATTGTCCCCGAAGCTGGCCGAAATGCGCGGAGTAACACTGCCTCCAGAAAGCTCGCTGTATTCGCCCTGCATCCGTGCAGAGATCAGCGTATCCCTGAGTTCCAGCGGACGGATTGTCCGCAGGTTGATCGTGCCACCGACCGAGCCTTCAATCGTTGAGGCCTCAGGCGCCTTGATGACTTCTACCGAAGCGACGATCGCCGAGTTGATATCCTCGAAGCTGATTGTGCCACGCCCCGTTCCCGAAGACAGGAGGGTGACGCCATTTATCGCCGAACGGTTGTCGTCCGTGCCGCGGATCTGGACGCCAGTACCGACGCCGGCCTCGCGGGTGATCTGGATGCCGGTTACGTTCTCGAGCACCTCGGCAAGGTTCTGGTCGGGCAGCTTGCCGATGGCTTCGGCCTGGATCACTTCGATCAGGCTATCGGCGTTGCGCTTCTCATTGAGCGCGCTTCCCAGCGAGCTGCGGATGCCAGTGACTACGATCTGGTAGCCATCGCTGTCGTCTGCCGCCGAGCCGTTCGTTACGTTTTCTTGTGCCAGCGCGGTGCCCGGCAGGAGTGCTATCGCAGTGCCTGTAAGCATTCCTGCGACCAGCTTTTGGATGCGCACGGGTGCACGCATCGGTGCAAACCGATTCCTCATCAATCTTCTCCCATCCGAGTCTCTTGTCTCTTAGCATCGGTTATGTTTGCCATGCCAAAATGTCAAACATTATAGCGGGCACTGAGGTCAATAAGGCTATACCAATTGGTATGATTTCAAGGCAAGGTGTGAACTTATACCGTAAAATCAGAGCAGTAGATGTATGTTCGCATTCTGAAACGCGTTGCGAGCCGAGCTCATTTGAGTCTACTACTAATGTCGTTCGGACCGCACTGGAGCGGGTTTGTGAGGCTAAAGAGTAATTGGTCTGCCATAAAATCGATAATTGGTAGGCAAATAAGGTTGACTCGTTTGTCCTGTCTGGTCAAATGAGGCGCATAAGAGAAAATCCAGGGAGGGTTTAATGGTCACTTTCGCGCCCCGCGCTAGCATCGCCTCGCGTATTTCGGTTTCCGCGGCTCTGCTCGCCGGTGCAGCCTGCATTGCAGTGCCTGCATTCGCGCAGGATGCGGCGCAAGTCTCGGACGATGCGGACGCGCAGCAATCGGAAGGCATCATCGTTTCGGGTCTGCGGCAGACCATTCAGAACTCGATCGAGGAGAAGCGAGCGGCGACCGAAGTGTTCGACGCGCTTTCGGCAAGCGAGATCGGCGATCTTCCCGCTCTGTCGATCGGTGAGGCGCTCGAAACCCTGACTGGCGCAGGCTCGCACCGGGAACAGGGCGGAGCGACCGAGATCTCGATTCGCGGACTCGGGCCGTTCCTTGGCTCGACCGTCATTAACGGCCGCATCGCCACCAACGGCAGTGGCGACCGTTCGGTCAACTTTAGCCAGTTCCCTTCGGAACTGTTCGAAAAGGTCGGCATCTACAAGACCCAGTCGGCGAGCTACATTGAAGGCGGCGTTGCGGGCCAGATTGTGCTCGATACAGTTCGCCCGGTCGATTACGGCCGGCGCCGCGTACAGGGCGAGTTTAAGCTCAACTACAATCCAGACAATTTCGAGATCGACGAGGACCAGCGGTTCCAGGACTTCGGCTATCGCGGAACGCTGAGCTACATCGACCAGTTCACGCTTCCCAATGGCGCCGAACTTGGCATCTCGTTCGGCGTATCGCGCAACGAAAGCACCAATCCTGAACAGGAAGCAGCGATCAGCAACACGCTGAATTATTGTCGCAACGATCCGACCAGCACGTCCCAGGGCACCGGAGACGACAACAACTGCAACACCACACGGCCGGCGGTTGAGGGCACCGAAGACTTCGTGATCGGTCGCAACGGCTATTCTTATCGCCAGAACATCACCGATGACACGCGCGACTCGGTATTCGCTGCGGTCCAGTTCAAGCCATCGCCCGACGTCGATATCAACGCCGACTTCCAGTATTCGAAGCGCCTCTTCCGCGAGCGTCGCAATGACCTGAATTTATCCGAAGGTCGCCGGATTGACGATATCAACGATCCCAGCTTCATCGACGATCCGATCCTCGGCAACCGGCTTGACTACGACCTGATCGTCTCCCCGACAGGAGCACTGCAGCAGTTCACCGGCGAAACCAGCGTCGAGACCAACAGCGAATATCTCGAGCGCGATGAAGAATATTTCGGCGGCGGACTCTCGCTCGATGTTCAGGCGACTGACCGGCTCAAGCTTTCGATCGACGCGTCCTATTCGCAGACCCAGCGCATCGAAGAGGCTACGCAGGTGCGTATGCGTATCCGCGACCAGGACGACATCTTCGGCAACGACGCGGGCTATCCGCGCGCCCGGGAAAGCGACTTCAGCAATCCGAACAGCAACAGCAACACTTCGGATGACCGGATCGAAACCGCCTATCTGATCGCGCAGAACGGATCGCAGATCCCGAACTTTGTAGTGCTGCAGTTTGACGTGAACGATTACGACATCTTCGCTGACAACGCGCGTACCCGCTACGATCTGGAGCAGGACCGCTACAATCAGGTCTTTGCGGTCCGGGGCGACTTCGAATACGCGCTCGATGGCTTCTTCTCGTCGGTCGAAGGAGGGCTGCGATATCAGGATCTGGTCTATCGCGACGTTCCAGGGGCTGCGACCGGATCGAGCCGGATCGAGATCGTCTACAGCGATGCTGCGCTCGCGGTCGCCAATCAGGCTTGCCGAACCGCTTTCCCCGAGAACGATTTCTTGTCTTCGGTTTCTGGCAGCAATCCGCTCGTGACCAATGTCGATTTCGATGGGACCGTGATCGGCACCACCAACACCTTCGCCACTTTCGATGCGTTGTGCCTCGCGCAAACGCTCGAAGCCAATGATCCGAGCGGGGTCATCACTTTCGACGAGAACGGCGTGCCGATCTATCCGACCGGCGATTTCGACTCTACGCAGAACAGCGATGTCCTCGAACGCAGCTATGCTGCATACCTGCAAGCCAACTTTGACGACGAATGGGGCAGCCTCCCTGTTCGCGGGAATATCGGCGTGCGCGTGGTCAAGACCAACGTCCAGTCCAAGGGCTTCCGCACCGCGCTCACATCGTCGACCGATGCCGATGGGGTGATCACACTGACCGAAGACCAGACCAGCCTGACGATCGAGACCGCTTCGACTTCATACACGGAGATTCTGCCAAGCCTCAATTTCGTGGCGGAGTTCCAGCCCGATATCCTTGGCCGCTTTGCCGTCTATCGTGCGATGTCGCGACCCGACCCGTCCGCGCTTGGCTTTGGTCGACAGTTTGCTTCGGTGAACGGCGTCGACGATGCGCAGACGTTGGCTGACGCGCTTGGCGTGGTCAGTTCGACCGGCAATCCTTTCACCGATCCGCTGATGTCGTGGAACGTGGACGCAGGGCTTGAGTGGTACCCGAACGATGACACGATCCTGGCGTTCAATGCCTATTACAAAAGCTTCAATGGCGGGTTCGAAGCCTTCGCGCAGGAAGAAACCTTCCAGGTCAATGGTACGCCGGTCAATGCGTTTGTCAGCACCGTGCAAACGACGGACACCAACAGCACGATCTACGGGGTTGAGATTACCGCTGCACACACGCTCAGCTGGTTACCTGCTCCGCTTGACGGCCTGGGCTTCAAGATCAGCTACAACTATGCGGACTCGAACTTCGAATTCCAGGACGACACGCTGGGCGCGGTCACTTCTGTCGGAATCGACGGGACCATCACAACACTCGAATCCCTAATTGACCCGGCGAACCTGTTCGGCTTTTCCAAACATGTGCTTTCGGCACAGGCATACTACTCGATCGGCGGGCTCGACCTGCAGGGCGTATACAAGTATCGCAGCAATTACTTCCAGCAGTTCGTCGGCGATCCCGGGCGCATCCGTTACACCGACGATGTATCGGTTTTCGAAGCGCGCATCTCCTACGAGATCACCAAGAACATCCGGGTTTCGCTAGAGGGTCTCAACCTCTTCAACGAACCACGCACCGACTTCCGCGGCGCGCCCGACGACCTCGGTCAGGTGCTGGTCTATGGCCCGCGCTACTACGCTGGCATCCGGTTCAAGTTCTGATCGATCAAGACCGCCCCGGCGTGTCCCGGGGTGGTCTTCGACATTACTGCCTCCGTCAATGCCCAGCGGCTCGAAGGATTGGTTCATCAAGTGTTCTTGCGCTGAGTCATAGCCGTTGGGGTCAAACAAGGTGAGAAGTACGATGCCAAGTGCTGGTGCCATCCGAACATCGGGCTATGCGCTTGTCCTTGCGGCGCTTACGCTGAGCGTGCCCGCGGTTCTCGCCAGTGAAACGGATGGGGTGCAAACACCGGGTGCGGCATTCGACTTAAGCCATTGGAAGATCACACTTCCGACCGACGATGATCGCGACGGCAAGCCCGATGAGATAGATGTGCGCGAAATCCAGGGCTTCGCTCACCCGGATTTCTTCTATCTCGACGCCTCCGGAGGTATGGTGTTCGTGGCTCCCAACAAGGCGGTGACCACTGCCAATTCCACCAATACCCGCAGCGAATTGCGCCAGATGCTGCGCGGCACGAATACGCGCATCGGCACCAGCGCGCCGGGGAACAATTTTGCCGTCGAAGCCCGGCGCGGCTCGGACCAGTTCGGCGCGATCGGAGGGAAGCTCGAGGCGACGCTGAGGGTCGATCATGTTTCGCTGAACGCAGGTGCCCCCTCGAAGCGCGCGGCATACTCGGTTGTGGTTGGGCAGATCCATGCGCTGAAGTATGACAGCACAAACAGCGGCTTTGGTTTTGGAAATGAGCCCATCAAGATCTTCTACAAGAAGTTTCCTGGACACCAGACCGGATCGCTATTCTGGACCTACGAACGCAACCTTGCGAGCGATCATCCCGATCGGGCCGACCTTGCGGTTCCGGTGTTCGGTTTCACCTGGGACAGCCTTGAGGATCCGGGCGAGAACGGCATCGCACTGGGCGAAGAGTTCAGCTATACCATCAACGTCCACCGCAACACGATGTATCTGACTTTTCACAACGATAGACTGGGCACGGTGAGCCAAAGCCGAAGCCTGGTTCGCGGGGCAGACACGCTAGACAATCCTTACTCCTATGGCGGGGACTCGCTCTACTTCAAGGCTGGCGTCTACAACCAGTGCAGCACCCGCACCGGGGCGTCACAGTGGTATGCGGGATGTCCGGGATCCGGCGACTGGGCGGTGGACAAGGCCAACGGCAACTACGCGCAGGCAACCTTCTTGCGGCTGGTCGTCGGACCCGCAAGCGCACCGGATTAGCAGACAGCGCGTCGATTCCGTTCGACCCAGCAACTCCATTAGTCTCAATGATTGCGTGTGAAGGCATTGGCGAGCGGATTGCGGCTTGCGATCTGGTAGGGGGAACTTAGACGACGAGAGCTGATGAGCGGACGGCTGCTTTCAGGAGCATGGCAATCAGCCGCGGACGTTCGGAATTAGGGCGCAAAGCGGCCATTCGCAGCGCTCAATCGCCGCGCGGCTGTTTCACGACAGTTCTTGTCCGGAGTGCCTGAACCGAGACACCTGCGAACACTTGGCAAACCGCGCACGAATGGGACTCTGGCGAGCACACCGTACCCCGCGAATTCGGGAAGTAAGCTTCTGATAATTAATATGAATAGCGGTTTGGGTGAAATACACCCGTCTGCGAGTAGAGCGGGCTTACGCTGAGCCGCAGACAACTCATAGTTTCATAAAGTTATGAAATTATATGATAATTTTCGGTCGAAGCGCGAGTTGTGTGCGATCCACCGGATTCTTATGCCTGTTCTCTCTTGAAGCCGCGCTCTACTCACATTCGAGTTGCCAATCGGACCGGTGACAACCAAAACCTAGCAGGCTAATTGCGAGGGGCTGCGATAGGCGCGACGGTCCCTCTCAATCCCAGGCTTTTCCAAAGAACGCGGGCATGTGGGGGCCAGATTGGGGGCCTTTGAAATTATTTGTTTCAAAAAGACATTTTAGTTCAATTTCTTATCTTGCCTATTGGCTTCCCTGCACCCCGTTGCCGCGATAGCGATACTCGCTGTGCAGCGGGATTGGTCGGCGCAGACGTGCTGAAATGCGCGCGTCAAGATCGCTACGCAGCGGATAGACGTCATACAGGCGCGCCTGTTCGTCAAACAGCGCCTGCAAGTCGCGCAGCCGATCGGGATATTGAGCGGCAAGGTCAGTTGTTTGGGAAAAGTCTTCGCGCAGATTATAAAGCGACCAGCTGAATTCCGCCGGTTCCACGGCAGAGCGGCTCTGCCATGGCATGCGGCCGGGATTGGTCGATGCCATCCACCCATCGTGGTAGATCGCCCGGTTGCTGAGCAGCTCGAAATACTGGGTGTTGCGGCGATCCCGTGCTGCGGGATTTGCAAAGGTGTAGGCCATGCTGATCCCGTCGAACTGATCCTCGTTCACTCCATCCACCACGTGTGGCTGAGGTATGCCGATGATATCCAGCAGGGTGGGCGCGATATCGATTACATGGTGAAACTGGCTGCGGATCGCCGCGCCATCGACGATGCTCTGCGGCCACGAAATGACCAGCCCATTGCGGGTTCCGCCAAGGTGCGATGCAATTTGCTTAAACAGCGGAAAGGGCGAGTTCGTCGCCCATGCCCAGCCCGCGGGACAGACCTGATAAGTATTCGGTCCGGCCATGCTGTCGATATTGGAAAGCTGTTCCTCAAAATCCTGATCGGGCTGGCCGATCACAACCATCAGTTCATTTAGGCTGCCTTCCGGCCCGCCTTCGGCGCTGGCACCATTGTCACCCTGCACGAAGACGATAATCGTGTTGTCGATCTCTCCGCTCGCCTCGAGTTGATCGAGGATGTGCCCGAACTGATCATCCTGGTAGGCCAGCTGGGCCGCGAAAACCTCCATGTAGCGGGCATAGAGCCGCTGGCGATCAGGCGACAGGCTCTCCCACGCCGGGATCACATCGGGTCGCGGCGATATCAGTGTACCGGGCGGGATGATCCCGCGTGCCAGCTGTCGGTGATATGCTTCTTCGCGAACGGCGTCCCAGCCCTGGTCGAACTGTCCGCGAAATCTGGCGATCCAGTCTGAGGGTGCCTGCTGCGGCGCATGGGCGGAACCGGTGGCGTAGTAGAGGAAGAATGGCCGTTCCGGGTGATCGGCATCAAGCTGGCGCAGCCAGTCTATGGCGTGATCGGCAAGGTCGCGATCCAGGATGTAGTCCGCGTCGGTATCATTCAGCACGACCCGGCTGGTACCGTGAAACAGCGTAGGGCGGAACTGGTCGGTTTCCGATCCGATGAAACCGTAGAATTCATCGAAGCCCTTGTTGGTTGGCCAATGGGCATAGGGGCCGGATTCGTGCGAATCCTCGTTAGGGACGTTGTGATCCTTGCCGATCCACGCGGTGGCATAGCGATTGCCTTGCAGGATGCGCCCGATGGTGGCGGATTGGGGCGGAATTATGCCGTCGTAACCGGGGAAACCCATCGCCACATTGGTCAGCGCGCCGGTGCCCACCGCATGGTGGTTGCGCCCCGTCAACAGGGCAGCGCGGGCGGGGGAACACATGGCCGTGGTGTGGAAGTTGTTATAGATAGTGCCGCGCTGCGCCAGCCGATCAAGGTTGGGCGTAGGCACCGGGCCGCCAAAGGTGCTGGCTGCTCCAAACCCCACATCATCTGTCATCACCAGCAACACGTTGGGCGCATCCGCTGGGGCCTGCACAAGCGGAGGCCAGTAGGGCACCGCATCTTCCAGCGAAGGCGCGATCGTGCCTTGGTATTCCGCAGTAGGAATGGGTAGGATGGTGCGGTCGAAATCCTGTCCGGTCAGCGGTGCGGAGCCGAGCAGCATGGCAAGCCCCACCAGAAGCCCTAAACGCCATGCCCTGTGATTGGTCACCTGCCCTGTCCCCCCTTAAGTTTGCTGGTCCCCGGTGTGCGTTGACCTTCAGTCTGCATCCCACAACACATAAAGGGCATCGGGGCCGCGCATGTTGAGGCCGCGGATCTCGGGCTTGGGATGGTCCGGATCGAAGCGCAGGTTGGGAAGTTCGAGAATTTCTTCCAGCGCCACTTCCATTTCGGTCAGCGCCATATGCATGCCCATGCACATGTGCGGGCCGAACCCGAAGCTAAGCAGCGGCCGCATCGGGCGCTTCAGCCACAGGCGATCAGGATCTTCGTAAACTTCCGGATCGCGGTTGGCAGAGGCGATGGAACACAGCACGGCAGTGCCCTTGGGAATGGTCATGTCGCCCACTTCCATGTCGCGCGCGGCAATGCGGGCAACGGCGCCGGCAGTGGGATCGCGGCGCATGGTTTCCATCACCGCCTTCGGCACGAGGCTGCGATCCTGGCGCACTTCTTCCAACACTTCAGGTTCTTCCAGCAATTGCACCATCATGTTGGCGAAGCTGCGAGTTGTGGTTTCGCCTGCGGCCAGCAAAAGCATGCGGATGAAGTTGGCGATGTCTTCATCACTGAACTTTTCGCCCTCATGTTCTGTCGTCATCATGTAGCCGAGGATGTCGTTGCGCATTTCCCCGCGCGCCCGATACTGCTGCACGATCGGCATCAGGGTCTCGTACATGGACTGGCCCGCCACCAACGATTGCGGGATGGTGATCTTGGCCACTTCCGGGTCGGTCTGCGGCGCTGCGACCACCTGGATTGCCCAGCTCGCCAGATTGCCCAGCAAATCCTCGTTATGCGGGAACCCGAAATAGGCGTACATCGCCCGAATGGGGAAGGGCAGGGCGAATTCGCGCAGCAGGTCTGCCTTGCCCTTGGGGCGCAGCAGATTGACGAATTCGTTCACCACCACCGGGCGGATCAGCGTGTCCATCAGCTTGCGGATCTGGCTGCGCATGAATGGCTTTTGCAGCGTCTTGCGATACTTGGTGTGCTCTTCGCCGTCCATTGCGGTCAGCAGCATGTTGTCCACCGCTGCGCCAAACCCGTCACCCACGATGTGGCTGAGCCAGTCCTGCGGATTCATGAGCACAGAGTGGATATCGTTGTAGCGGTACAGGGTCACGACTGGACGGCCCGTCATCATGTAGTCAGCCATGCTGGGGATGCTGTTTTCCTGCAGCAAGTCCCCATGGGCAACAGGGCACTTCGCGCGCCTCTCCTCGAACATGGGATAGGGGTTGGCCGGAGCAGCTCCGGCATAGCCATTTGTCACAAGGGAGTAATCCTTGACCATCTGGTCGAGCATGGCGTCGTATTTGGCAGTCATTTCGCTTCCCAATCCGCTCTCCCTTTGCAGTGGGGTGAGCTTTCTCCATTTCCCGACCCCGGATACCGCCATCGGGGGGTAGATGTCCAAAGGTCGGATTTGACGCGGGTAAAGCCAAGCGCCGGCTTGCCGACACCTATCGCAGGAAAGGAGGCGGACGGGTCAGCCGGCAGTGATTCCGCTGTCTGCGGTGTAGCACGCACCGTGCACCGAACGGGCGCGGTCCGATGCCAGGAAAAGCAGCGGCTCCACGATGTCTTCCGGCTGGGAAGGTGGCCGCAGTCCGATATACCGCGCGATGAGTGCCTGATCGGCATCGGCGGGGAATTCCAGCCCGTTCACCATTTCTGTCAGCATGCCGCCCGGTGCCAGGGCATTGATCCGCACAGGTGCATGCATGAATTCCATTGCCAGCGATTTTGTCAGGCTCAGCAGCGCGGACTTGGTCGCGGCATAGGGGGCAGTGTAGGCTTGGCCGGCAAAGGCGGCGGTGTAGACCACATTCACCACATTGCCCTTGCTTTCAGCCAGGTGCGGCATGGCGGCCTGCATCATGAAGAATGGTCCTGTGACATTCGCCCCGAACAGCTTGTTCCAGTATTCCGGTGTTACATCGCCAAGCGCGTGGAAGCGCAGGATGCCCGCCACATTGCACAGCACGTCAAGACCGCCGAATGCTTCGACCGCCATGGCCACCGCGATTGCGCAGAATACGGGGTTCGCCAGATCGCCATCGTTCGCCACGCATTCGCCGCCGGCCTCTCTGACGCGCTTGGCGGTCTCCAGCAGCCCCTGCTTGTTCAGATCGACAAGGCACACACGTGCCCCTTCTTTCGCGAACCGCAGGCTGGCGGCGCGGCCAAGTCCGGACGCCGCCCCTGTCACCAGCACGCTCTTGCCGGAAAATTCGCCTTCGCTCATCGCCACCTCACCAATTGCCGCCAGCGCGGTCAGATATCCCAAACCAGCGGCAGGGTGACGGGCTGGATCATGCCAAGGTGGTATTCCACGTCGTGCCCCGGCTTGATGCTGAACTGCGGGATGCGGCCAAGGAATTCTTCCAGCGCGATGCGCATCTCGCGCTTGGCAAGGTGCATGCCGATGCAGGTGTGCGGGCCGAAGCCGAAAGAGACGTGCCTGGGCCGGCGGCTGAAATCGACCTTGCCGGGGTTATCAAAACCTGCCGGATCGCGCCCGGCCAGCGTGGTGCTCATCATCACCTTGTCGCCGGGCATCATGGTAACGCCGTGGAATTCGGTTTCCTTGGTGCAAGTGCGGAAGGTGGTGACAGCGGCGTAGGCCCGCATCAGCTCGTCAATCGCATGGGGGATTTCCTCCGGGTTCTTGCGCAGGAAATCCTGGTCTTCGTGGTTGCGCGCCAGGTGGGTGAATTGCAGCCCCATGTTGGTGGAAACGGTGTCGAGCCCGCCGATGAACAGGTTGAACGAGAAGCCTACAAGCTCGTCATCGTTCAGCTTCGCACCATCGACATCGACATCCAGCGCATAGCTGATGATGTCATCACGCGGAGCCTTACGGCGATCTTCGATCTGCTCGCGCAGGAAGTCCACCACGTTGCGGGTTGCAGCCGCGATTTTGTCCATGTCGGCCACGTGCAGCAGATCATATTCCCATTCGAGAAACTGCTTCGTGTGTTCGAGCGGGAAGTCCATCAGTTCAAGGAACACCTTGATCGGGAATTCGAAGGCGAACTGGGACATGAATTCACATTCGCCCTTGGCGCGAAAGGCCTCCACGTAATTTACTGCGTAGTGGCGGATCTTCTCATCCAGCGCCGACACGGCCTTTGGCGTGAACAGCGGATTGGCCATCTTGCGGTACTTGGCGTGTTCGGGCGGATCGATCTCTACCGGCGTGTTGATCCAGCTTTCACCGATTAGCTTGGCGAAAGGGGAGAAATCCTTGCTCGAAAACGTATCCGTATCGAAATAGATTTCGCGCAGGTGATCCATGCGCCGCACCACCCAGGCCGGGCTTCCGCCAGGATAGGCATGAGGCGCATAAAAGATGTCAGGCCCTTCGGCGTGAATGGCCGGGGCCCAGTCAAGATGCGGCTCCTGCGTGGTGGTGGTGCCAAAGATGTAGGGAAAGTGCTTCACCAGGGTGGCGGGGACGTGTGCCGGGATGGTCGGCTCGGGCAATTCGATCTGCATTCTTGGCTCCCAATTCGGCAGGCCCGCCCGGTTGCCGGGTGCTGGTCAGCCTGACTGCTGTTTTCAAAGCGCAGACTAGGCCCTACGCCCGAATCCAACAAGTAGGATCACTTTCAGAGGGTTAGTCACTTTGAGATGACTATAGACAACCAATCGCCCGAAACTTGGCCCGAAAGCGGGGATGTAAGCCCGCACGAATATGAATCGCTGCGCCGCGCGCTGACGATGATTTCTGGCAAGTGGAAGCTGGAGATTCTCTGGCTGCTGTATCATCGCACCCATCGTTTCGGGGAATTGCAGAAGACAATCGCTGGCGTTTCGCAGCACGTGCTTACCAAGCAGTTGCGCGAACTGGAGGCAGACGGGCTGATAACGCGCAAGGTATTCGCCGAGGTGCCGCCCCGCGTGGAATACACCATGACCGATGCTACACGAGAGCTGGAGCCCACCATCAAGTCGCTTATGGCCTGGTGGGAAAACCATGGCAGCAACACAAGGGGAAAAGCATGAGCGCGACCAATCTCGATCCGGTTTTTTCGGAAGCGCGAACGTTCAACGGCTACACTGAAAAGCCCGTAAGCGAGGCGACCTTGCGGGAATTGTACGACCACCTGAAATGGGGGCCGACGGCGGCAAATTCCTGTCCCGCGCGCTTTGTCTTTGTATCCAGCGGCGAAGCAAGGCAGCGCTTGCTGGGCTGCGTGAACGAAGGGAACGTGACCAAGGTGAAATCTGCGCCGGTCACAGCCATCGTGGCGGCAGACACCCGCTTTTACGAGGAAATGCCGAAGCTTTTCCCGTCGCGCGATTTTGCCTCGGTCTTTGCCGGCAAGGACGATGTGATTGCCGATCTGCTGGCGCGCAACGTGCCGTTGCAGGGGGCCTACATGATCATCGCCGCACGCGGGATCGGGCTGGATTGCGGGCCTATGTCGGGCTTCGATGCAGAAGCGATCAACCGGGAATTCTTTCCCGATGGGCGCTGGCAGGCCAATTTCATCTGCACGCTGGGCTATGGTGACAAGGATAGCCTTTATCTGCGCAACCCGAGATTGCCGTTCGAAGCGGCATGCCTGATTGCCTAGCAAGAGGAGGGATAACTGATGCCGTCATTCGACCCGAGCAAACGCGACAAGCTGGAAGATTTCAAACATCGCGAGATCGAACTACTGGGCAAGACCCGGTGCGTCTATGTTGCAGGCCAGGGGCCGGCGGTAATCGTCATGTCGGAAATGCCGGGGATCAGTCCCTACGTGGCGCGTTTCGCCCGCTGGGTGCGCGATGCCGGCCTTACTGTCTACATGCCATCGCTGTTCGGCAGGGACGGCGTAATGCCAGGGGTTCCCGGCACCATGGTCACGCTGGCGCGCACTTGCATCAGCCGGGAATTCCGCGCTTTTGCAGCAAATAAATCCAGCCCGGTAACGCAGTGGCTGCGGGCATTGGCGGCGCTTGCGCACAAGGATTGTGGCGGCCACGGCGTGGGCGCCATCGGCATGTGCTTTACCGGCAATTTTGCCCTGAACATGATGTTGGAGAAAGCCGTGGTTGCACCGGTCCTGTCGCAGCCGTCACTGCCCATGCACGATGCCGCCGGTCTGGCGATCCACCCGGACGAACTGGCCCGCGTGAAACAGCGCCTGGAGGACGAAGACCTGACAGTAAGGGCCTATCGTTTCGAGGGCGATACCTTCTGCCCAGCAGCAAAGTTCGCGGCTTACGAAAAGGCGCTGGGGGACAGGTTTGTCGGCACGGTGCTGCCGGACAGTGCAGCCAATCCCGATGCACCACTGAAGACGCCGCACAGCGTGGTTACGCTGCACCTGATCGACGAGGCCGGTCAGCCCACCGTGCAGGCGCGCGACGAAATACTGGAATTCTTTCGCGCGCGCCTGATCGACGGTGTCTAGGTCTGCTTAGTACGAACCCGGAGGGGCGATCGGATCGCCACCGGCAAGCGCACGGCCCTGGATCTCGTAACCGATCGTGGGGATATTCTGGATGTGCCGCAGCGCCATCGAGATATCGCGCCAGTAGCGGTTGATCGGCTTGTCCAGAGAGAAGCCGGACGACCCGGCCTGGAACATCAGCGATTCGCTGGCACAGTGGATCGATTCGACAAGCTGTCCGCACAGGGCGCGCTGCCGTACCTTTTCCTCCTGCGTGAATTCCTCGCCCAGTCCGATCCGGTCGAGCTTGGCAGTGAGGCTGAAGAGCAGGGTCTTTGCCGTTTCTACCAGCGCAGCCGATTCGCCCAGATCGCGCATGTAAGCGCCCGATCCCGTACGCGGGCCGATGGTGGTGGTGAGCACCGGCTTGCCCGATTCAGCAGCGACAATTTCCAGCATGGCTTCGACAGCGCCAACCAATTGCGCCAGACCCGTGTTGCGAACCATCGGTACGGCGGGGATCAGGTCTGAAGGAGCACCGAAATGCTTCTTGGTCGGATCGATCTGGCCGGTGCGTTCGTTCATCAGTGCCATTTGCGCATCGGGGATGAAGACATCCTTGGCTATGGCAGTGTCGGATCCTGTGCCCTGCATTCCGCTGACAAACCAGGTATCCTTGATCTCGAATTCGTTCATCGGGATGTAGCACATGTTGATGCCCGGAACGACGGGGCCGTCATAGTCTTCGAGCACGACGCCTTGTTGCGTCCAGGTCGCCTGGCGCGAACCCGACATGTAGGGCCAGGCCCCGTTGATAATCCAGCCGCCATCGACCTTGCGTGCCTTGCCCGGAGGATTATAGGCACCGCAAACCGGCTGAGGGCCATCGGCAAACACGATATCCTGCACCGGGTCCGGCGCGAGACTGGTCACCCACGAAGTACCATTGATGATCTGCATGACCCAGCTGATCGCCGGATCGCCCTTGGCGATTTCCATCTGCACCCGGCAAAAGTCCGTCGGCGAAAGCCCAAACCCGCCAAGCCGCTGCGGCAGCAACAGGCGCAAAAAACCTTCTTCCTTCAGCAGCTTGTCGACCGCTTCAGTCGGATTGCGGCGCTTCTCGCCTTCGGGGGCCTGTTCGGACAGGAAGCCGCGAAGTTCCTTTGCTCGGGCGACGAATTTGTCGCCGACCGATTTGTCCGCCCAACCACTAACTTGTTCAGCAGGAGCCTTTGCCAGAGTAGCCATTTCATGCATCCTTTCGATTATTCAGGCAGATTGGTGCGCTAGATCGAGCACCCATTTTTCAAGATTCTGGGCGCTATCGTTCCACAGCGCGGACCAGTTTTCGTCAGCAGGCACCAGCAGGGTGCTAAGCTGTAGGCGAACCAGAACTTCCACGAAGCCTTCTGTATTGATCTTCCTGCCAAGCTTGGCTTCGAGGTATTCGAAGGTCGGTCCCAGTGCCGAGTAGACCGCAACCTTGTAGCGATCGAAGCGGCTGCGGAAGAAGGAGAGGTGGAAGCGCGGCTCGACCTCGAACACCCGATCGGGTGAGTTTTCGTTGGTGTAACGGGCGTAGAACAGCATGACATTGCGAAAGCGTTCTATCGGATCGTCGACGTTCTCGGCCGCTTCGCGCATGCCGGTTTCAAACCCGGTGCAAACAAATTCCGCAACCGCCGCGAGTACATCTTCCTTGTTTGAGAAATAGCGGTACATGGTGCCGCGCGACACGCCGCTGGCTTCGATGATGTCGCTCATGGAAAGCCGGCGCACACCGCGTTCCGCGATGGCATCAAGCGCTCCTGACAGGATCTTGATGACGCTGGGAGAGGAGATGAAATCCTCGCTCACCTCTTGCCCCTGGATCAGGTCAGGCTGGAATTTCATGTCGCGCCCTTCTCAAGTTCTTCGAGATTGTGCGGGATGCTGACGTAGCCGGGCAGGTTTTGCCCGCCATCGACATTGATCATTTCGCCAGTGATGAAAGCCGACATTTCCGAAGCCAGGAACACCACGACCGGGCCGATATCCTTTTCCGGATCGCCCGCGCGCTTGAGCGGATTGTTGGCCGTTGCCGCCTCCAGGAAGCCGGGGACTTCTTCCACCAGCTTCGCGAACACCTGGCCCAGCCCGGTGGGAGCGATGGCGTTCACGCGAATGTTGAAGCGGCCCCATTCCACTGCGGCGCTGCGGGTAAGGCCCAGGATGCCCATCTTGTTGATGTTGTAGTCGCTGTGCAGCCAGGCACCGGTATCGGCATCGATCGAATAGAAATTGATTACAGAGCCACCACCGCGTTTTTTCATGTGGGGCAGGGCGGCGCGCATTGCCCACCATGTTCCCCACACGCCCATCTTCAGCGTCGCATCGAGCATCTCGTCGGTCTTGTGTTCAAGCAGGACATTGTCCGACAGGCTGGAAGCATTGGTGACAAGCGTATCAAGGCCGCCAAATTCATCGACGGCCCGCTGCACCATCGACTCGACCTGTTCCTTCACCGCCATATCTGCCGACATGCCGATGGCCTTGGTGCCGAATTCCTCACGGATTTCCTTTGCCACTCTCTCAGTGGCCGCGCCATCGCGCCCGGTGATCAGCAGCGAAGCGCCTTCGCCGGCCATGCGCCGCGAAATGCCATAGCCAAGGCCCTTTGCCCCGCCGGTTACTATTGCCACCTTGCCTTCGAGCAATCCGCTCATGCTGCTTCCCCCACCATTCTATCCATTTCCATGCGTTCTTCGCATTTTTCCCGGGTCAGGACGTAGCCCTGGATCTTGTTGTCGTTGTCGACGAACAGGTGCTTGTCGCCCTTGGTATCGCTTTCCACCTCGCGCCATTCGCCCTGGATGGCCGCGGCAGGCGGCAACAGGTTGATGGGGCAAAGCGTGGTCTTAACCTGGACCGAAAGCGGCGGGAACCTGAACGGCGTGGGCGTGCCCAGCGCGCTGGGCGCGATCCCCCGCGCGGCCGCCATGATTGGCGTGACATAGGCAGCCAGGCCGTTGGGATATTCGGCGCAGTCGCCAATGGCATAGATGTCCGGGTCGCTGGTCTGGCCAAATTCATTGACCTTGATCCCGCGGCCGATGTCGAGGCCGGCTTCCTGCGCCAGCTTCACGTTCGGGCGAAGGCCCACTGCGGAAAGCACGATATCGGCTTCTATCCGCGTGCCATCGTCCAGCGTGGCAACATATCCGCGTTCGGTGTGCCGGTAATCGATTGCATCGACCTTGCGACCCAGATGCCAGTCAACGCCGCTTGCGCGCAGGGTTTGCTGCACTGTCTCACCTACCCGAGGGGGAACAAGCTGCGCCAACGGCTGGCCCAGCATATCGACCACGATCGGTTTGTAACCACTGGTTACCAGGTCATTGGCAAATTCGGTTCCGACAAGGCCTGCACCCATGATCAGCACACGCGCGCCTTCGGGCAGCTCCTTGCGGAAGCGATCGTAGTGTTCCAGCTGGTTGACCGAAATCGCCCGGTGCGCGGCGTCACCGCCGATAGCCGGGCGGATCGGTTCTGCACCGGTCGCGAGGATCAGGGCATCGTACTGGATCGGTCCGCCAGTTGTCAGCAGGGCCTTGCCCGCCCGGTCGATAGCCTCGGCCTCGCGCCCGATGCGGGCATCCAGCTTGAGGTTGGCGATCATCTTTTCCGCAGGTGTGGTTACTAGCGTTTCGCTGGTCTTGCCCTTGGCCAGCGCGGTCGACAGCGCGGGCTTGGAATAGAAGTGACCATCCTCAAGCGTGACCATGACCAGGCGCGCTTCCGGCGAGAGCCGGCGCAGTTCGCGCAGCACGCCAAAGCCGGCGAGACCGCTGCCGACAACGACGATGGTGGGGGCAACAGGGTCGCTCATTCCGATTACAGGAATACCGCGAAGTTGGACATGCCGAGCACTGACTGGTCGACGATGATCTCGCGCCGGACCAGCTTGTATTCACCCTCAACTTCACGCCACACGTCGCGGCGTTCAGCCGTGGTGTTCTCGTTGTCCGGACTGTCGCCACGGCTGCGTTCGAGGAAGAGATAGCTCACCACTTCATATTCGCCGGGCGTGTCACACTCTGCAACACGGACGTTGGTCACGAAACGGCGGCAGCGCGACGGGGGATCTTCCGCCCATGCGCTTTTCTGCAAACGACCAGACCGCATCAGCAGCGAATCGTAGTTCTCGTCGAAATGGAACATGGTGCGCATCACGTCGCGGTCGCGGTTGGCACCGGTGCGCGTCAGGCGGATCGGTGCCTGATAGATGATATCCTGCGCAATCATTGCGATCCAGTCATCGATGCGGCGCTCGTCCAGCGCGGCCGCTTCGTCATAGAGCATTTCCAGGATGCGGTTGTACACTTCCGATCCCAGCGGCACGCGCTTCTTGGAAACCAGTCCGCGAAGGATCGTGGTTGAATCGGGGGCGGCGGTCGATTTGGTCTTCCAGGTCATGTCTGTGTCTCCCCCGCTCAAACCGCGTCCATCAGGTCATAATAAGCCAGCCACCAGTTCCACTGGGTGTCGTCCTTGGTGAAACCGGGATAGAGCAAGCCTTCGCCAACCCAGCCTTCGGGGCGTTCGTGCCCGTGCAGAGCCTGGTACTTGAGCGTAATGTCCTTGCTGACCGCGCCGCGCGCGTTCTTCATGATCACCGGCCAGACGTCGGCATCGTCCTGCTCGATCACGCCGGATGTGCCGGTGTTCCAGATCGAGTTTTGCAGCATGTCGCGCTTCATCTGTTCGGGCGCATCCTTTTCCGCGAACAGGTAGTTCACGAATTCAACCTTGTCCGGGCCCTTGGGCACATAGGTGTGCAGCGACAGCGCGCCGGAGGAACCGCCATCGGTGCGCGGGGCAAAGATGAAGGCGATCAGGATGTTGGGGAACATGCCGCCAACCTGCGGCGGGATGGTGGCCAGCTGGGCCACCTGGTCTTCGGTCAGGTTCTCGAACAGTTCGGGGATCATTTCCTTCGTGATGCCCGGAGGGGGCAGCAGTTCCAGGCGTTCACGCGTGGACTTTCCCTCGAACGGCACGTCGGCAAACATCTTGAAGGTCTTTTCGGCTTCGAGGCAGCGCAGCGAGTGGCCCTGCTTGCACGAGACGTCGACCCCGTACATCCCCGGCGCCTGGTCATAGATGCTTTCGGCCGTTCCGCCCATCACACCGCCTTCCATCAGCGAGCGGTGCAGTGTCAGCGTGTGGAACCCGTCGGAACCCGACTGTTCGCCAGGCACCTTCCAGTTGCAGGGAAGGGTGAAACGCTGCGGCGGGCCAAGCAGTTCAAGGCCGTTGTTGGTGCGGCAGAACAGCTGGTCCATGTAGTATTTGATGTCGCCCAGGTATTCGTCGAACGAGGGGCCATCGATGTTCCAGGTGGCGAAGATCAGGCCGCCATACAGGTGCACCTTGGCCTTCTTCAGGCCCAGGGTCTTCTTGTCCACATCGTTGCCGTGCATCTTCTCGCGCTCAACCGGTGCGCCGATGAAATCGCCGTTCGGGCGGAATGCCCAGCCGTGGTAGATGCACTGGTGGATGCGCTTGTTGCCGGCTTCGCCAAGGCACACGCGCATGCCGCGGTGCGGGCAGACATTCAGCGAAACATTGACTGCGCCATCCTGGCTGCGGGCTACGATCACGTTGTCTTCCGCCATGTCGCGAACGATGAAGTCGCCGGGCTCGGGAATTTCGCTTTCATGACCCAGCAGCAGCCAGGTCTTGGCGAAAATCTTGTCCATTTCGAGGTGGTAGAGCTCTTCGTCGGTCATCACGCGAAGCGAGACCTCATTGCTCTCGCGCATGATCAGATCGTCAAGCGAGGTTCCGTCGCGCAATACTAGCTTCGATTTCTGGAGCATCTCGGCATTCTCCCGGTAGTGCATTTTTTTGTGATTGATTCGCGTTATACACATTGAATAATATCTGTTCAATATGTAAAGCGACAAAAACCAGGACAAACAACGGAGAGATTGATGTCTGAGAAGGGTAAGCTGAAGGTCGTGATCAACAAGCCTGCGTGTTGCGGCTATGGTGTTTGCGCGGAAATCTGCCCGGAAGTGTACAAGCTGGACGAGCACGGCATCGTCTATGTCGACGATGAAATCGTGCCCGAAGGTCTGGAAGACGCAGCCCGCGAGGGCGCGGATGCCTGTCCGCAATCGGCCCTCGCCATCGTCGATGCGTGACGGCGGCCCTGCAGTGGGCTTTAATAGACCCGCGCAAGGATGCCCTTGAGAGCGGCCCCTTGTTCGCGCCAGGCGGCATCGAACGCTTTTGACCAGCCATGCCCCGCCACTTCGGCGAGGGTATCGATCAGCATGTCGATCGAAGCTGCGTAAAGCGGCAGGCCAATATCGCCGTAGCAGCGATGCGCCATGACCAGGCTTTGCGTAGAGCGCTCGACCCAGTCTTCGCCTGTCGCCAGCTCCATCAGGGTCTCGATTATCTCGTTCACCATCGCACCGCACGTGGAATCCGCATGGTGAAAGGATCGGCGTTGTTCCGGATAGCGGGCAAACAGCCGGTCGAAGAAAATCGGCGTGATATCCCTGCCCGCCTCGGCAACGACCCACAGGGATTGCTCAAGGATGTCTGCCCTGGCTGTGTCTCCCACGAGAAGGTCATTTTCCACTGGCATTGATCCCCTTAGCGGCAATACGCCTGCCTTATGCCCGTATCGCGCTGGTGAAATTGATCTGAACCAAATTCACTGTCATCCGCTGCTGATCTCTGGCCCCTTGAACCAGTCGGCATTGCGCAGCCTACCTGTCGACAGGGCAAACACGGTGCGCCGCTTCTGATAGGGAGGCGCAGCCAAAGGAGTTTAATGGATGCGCAACGCACTGGACCCGATTTTCTCGCCGTTTTCCTGCAAGAGCCTGGAACTGGCCAACCGCTTCGTGATGTCGCCCATGACCCGGCAGTTCAGCCCCGATGGAATCCCGGGAGAGAATGTCGCTGAATATTATGCGCGCAGGGCGAGGGGCGATGTAGGCCTGATCGTGACCGAAGGCGTTGGCGTGGATCACCCCTCGGCAATCGGCCAGGGCAGCATGGAGGAAAAGGACATTCCCGTCCTGCATGGCGAAGCGGCCCTGAACGGCTGGCGCGAGGTGGTAGACCGAGTGCATGCGGCAGGTGGCAAGATCATGCCGCAGCTGTGGCACATGGGCGCCTTGCGCAAGGACAATTCGCCGCCACACCCTGAAGCCCGGTCGCTTGGGCCGGACAATATGGACGAAAGCGATATCGCCGCGGTCATCGCCGCTTTTGCTCGCAGTGCGGCAAACGCCAAGGCCGCTGGCTTCGATGGCATCGCCTTGCACGGCGGGCACGGCTACCTGCTCGACAGTTTCCTTTGGGCGCAGACCAACACGCGCGACGATGCCTGGGGCGGCGATGCCGTGGCGCGCACACGCTTTCCAGTCGAAGTGATCAAGGCTGTGCGCGAAGCCATCGGCCCCGATCTGCCCATCGCCTATCGTATCTCGCAATGGAAACTGCAGGATTACGAGGGCAGCCTGGCCGAAACGCCCGACGAACTTGGCGCGATTTGCGGGGCGCTGGTCGATGCCGGGGTAGACATTTTCGATGTCAGCACGCGGGTCTTTTCCAGGCCGGCCTTCGCAGGTTCCGACATGGGCCTGGCCGGGTGGATCCGCAAACTTACAGGGCTGCCGACGATGACGGTTGGCGGGATTGGTTTCGACAAGGAACTGGCCGCAAGCTTCACCCAACCGACCGCCGCAGTGGACAACCTCGCAGAGGTTGTCCGCCGTTTCCAAGCCGGAGAATTTGACCTGGTGGCCCTTGGCCGAGCCTTGCTGATGGATGCGGAATGGGTGGTGAAGGCACGCGAGGGCGAGCCGTTCAAGCCGTTCGACATATCTGCCTATTCACGGCTGGACTGATCGCCGCACAAGATCGACCCGTTCAGAAGCTTTCCGATGTCGCGTAGATATGCATCCGCGCGGCATTGGCATTGCCTGTCTGTTCGCACATGAAACGGATCGCGCGGGCAATTTCCTCTGGCTGCATCGGTGGAATGTATTCGTCCCAGCCGGGTTGGCCCTTGGCTTTCATGTCTTCGAAAATCTCGGTGGTGGTGGTGCCCGGCGCCACTAGTCCCACGCGCACACCTGACCCCGCGAGTTCTATCCGCAAGACGTCTGTAAACCGTTCCAGCGCAGCTTTCAGCCCGCCATAAACGCCCGTGCCAGCGGCGGTAATGCCTGCACCGATGCTGGAAATATTGACGATCTGTCCAGTGCCGCGCGCCTTCATGTGGCGAGCGAACAGCACGCTTGCGCGAACGACAGCCGAATAGTTGACGGCAATCATCGGGTCGAGCTCGGCAAGGTCAAACTCCTCATAATGACTGGTGCGCAGGATGCCCGCATTGTTCACGAGGATATCAACCGCGCCGAACTCGCCCAGGGCATGGTCGAGCATGGCCTGCGGTGCGGATGGATCGGCGAGGTCAAGCGCGAGGAACCGCGTGTCCCCACCGATTTCCTGTGCCAGCGATTGCAGCCGGTCTTCCCGGCGCGCGACCAGCAGCAGCCTTGCACCGCCTTGCGCCAGACTGCGTGCGGTTGCCGCACCGATCCCGGCAGATGCGCCCGTGATCACTGCGACTTTGTCTTTCAGTTCCATCCCGTCCACCTTTTTCTATTCCAGTATCATCGGCTTGAAAATGCGCCGTGCGATCTTCCAGCCATCGCCCGTGCGCACGAGGAAATCCTCATAGCTGCCAATGCCCCGGTGAACGGGACCATCATTGTTCATCTGGCACAGCAGTGAATCGACGTAGCAATGTGCCGTGGCACCGCCTTGCGCACCCGATAGCTGGATATTGCTGATCCGGTGCATGGTGGGGCCAAGCCGGGAATGGGCTTCGCGCATGTAATCGGTGAGTGTGGAAACATCTGTCCAGTTGCCGAACTCGCAGTAGTCGGTTTTGCAATCGGCGGTGAAGCAGCTTCTGAACAAGGCCCAGTCCCGCGTATCGATGGCGGTGGCATAGGCGATGAGAAGGGCGTTGATGGAGCGTTCGTCCTGCGCGCTCAGCCCACTGTCTATCCGGCGGTGAAGACTCATCGTTCGAGCCTCTCCAATTGCGCTGCGATCCTTGCGGGCCTAGGCAACCTTGGTATCCCAGAACTGCGTTTCAGGAGGCGCGGTCAGCATGGCTGCCATCTGGTCCATCATCCCCTGCTCCGTGCGGAAGGCCACATAGGCATTGTAGGCAGCGCGCGATTCCCATTCTTCGATAAAGATCACGCGGTTCGGATCATCGGCATTGCGCCTGATGGCGATGCTGACAAAGCCGGGAAATGTTCGCGTGCCTTCCAGCGTGGCGGGAATCTGCTGGCAGAAGCCCTCCACCACTTCGGGCTTCAACGACAGCTCCAAAGTTACAATGATTGTATCGCTCACCGGAACCTCCTCTCCAGAATTCCTTACTTTCCGATCGGGTAAAAAATCGATTTCTCGTGCTGGTATTCGCGTAGCCAACCGGGGCCATACTCGCGTCCGATGCCCGATCGCTTGTAGCCGCCGATGGGCGCGTCGCTCATCGTGCCTGTTCCGCCATTGAGCGAAACGCTGCCAGCCCTGATTTGCAGGGCCATTTCGTAACCCTTTGCGGCATCCGCCGTCTGGATCGCGCCATTCAGGCCGTAACGGGAATCATTGGCGATACGGATGGCCTCTTCATCCGTTGAAAAGCCGATGATGCAGCCGACCGGCCCGAAAATTTCCTCCTGCGCGATCGCCATGTCGTTGGTCACATCGTCGAATACGGTAACCTCGGTGAAAAAGCCTTTGTCGAGCCCCGCAGGGCGGCCGCCACCGCACACCAGCCGGGCACCGGCAGAGTGGCCTAGCTCGATGAAATGCTCCACCTTGCTGCGCTGGCTCTCGCGGATCAGCGGACCCATTCCGATGGCCGGGTCTGCCGGATTGCCGATGGCGATTTGCCCGGCGACGGCAGCAGCCGTTGCGGCAAAGGCCGGGCGCAGGCTTTCGTGAACAAGGAACCGGGTGGGGATGGCGCAGCCTTGCCCGGCGTTGATGGAAATGACCGTGGAAGCCATGGCCGCCGCGCTCTGAACATCGGCATCCTCGCGAACGATAAGTGCCGACTTCCCGCCTAGCTCCAGATGAACCTTCTTCAGCGTGGGCGCGGCCTGCGCCATGATCTGCGCGCCAACGCCTTCGGAACCGGTGAAGGTCACCATGTCCACCCGTTCATCGGTGCACAGTAGTTGCCCTTCGTCGATGCCGCCGGTGACAATGTTCAGCACGCCTGCGGGCAGGCCGATTTCTTCGGCCACCTGTCCGAACAGGAGAGCGGAAAACGGGGTGAAGGGCGATGGTTTGAGCACCAAGGTGCACCCCGCCAGCAGGGCTGGGCCGATCTTCGCCAGGTTCAGCAGGAAGGGGAAATTGTATCCGGTGATGGCGGAAACCACTCCCAGTGGTTCGCGCACCACCGTGGTGCCACCGATGGACCGCGGGCCATCCGGGGCAAAGGGGTTGGGGGTGATATCGATCGGCAGGCGTTCAGGCTGGTCCCGCCGTGCATGGCCGATGGCCGCTTCCAACAGGCGCAGCGGGTTGTCGACCTGCATGAGATGGGTGATGCCGGCCGCACAGCCCACTTCGGCCACGATCAGTTGCGCGATCTGGGCCTGCTTTGCCCGCAGGGCGCGCGCCATATTTTCGACCATGTCTGCCCGCTCACCCATGGACATGCGCGGCCAAGGGCCGTGGTCAAAAGCTTCGCGCGCCGCTGCAATCGCGGCATCCACCTGCTGTGCAGAGGCAACCGGTGCGGCGGCGATCACCTCTTCTGTGGCCGGATTGACGACCGGTTCGGTGCCTGCCTGCGGATCGTGCCAGGCACCATCGTAATAGACCTGGCTGATGTCGGTATAGGGTATTGTCATGCCGTCTGTTCCTTGCCGAGGATCATGTCCGCAGCGTTCATGGCGATGGCCATCGCCGGTGCATTGGTGTTGCCGGAAACCAGTGCGGGCATGATCGATGTGTCGCAAACGCGCAGGCCGCTCACGCCGCGCACGCGAAGCTGCGGATCAAGCACGCTGTCCGCCGCTGCGCCCATTGCGGCGGTGCCGGCGATATGGAAGGAGGTGCCGCCCAGCCGGAGCAAGTTGGCAAGAATATCCTCATCCGTTTTCACGTCAGCAGCGGTCCCCACTTCCTCTACAACCCAAGGCGCAAGCGCCTCTTGTTGGCCGAACCGGCGGATCCATTTGAACAGGGCGAGTGCGCGGTCACGGTCGACTTGCTCGGCGAAATGGTTTGCCTCAATCTGCGGCGGGTCAGCAGGATCGCTCGACTGGATGTGGGTGGAGCCGCGACTTTCAGGTCGCGTGAAATAGCCGAGCAGGCGCATGCCGGGAAACGAATCCAGCACGACCTTGCCTTTGGCGTCCTGCTTCATGGTCACCATCATGGAGCCGATCTGCGCATCGGGGCGATCCAGCCCGGGCTCGGTCTTGATGAAGCCGCCTACTTCGTGCGCCGCATCGGTCATCGCGCCGCGGCGCAACAGGAAATAGCGCAAAACAGATGCAATGAGGCCAAGCCCGCTGAGTTTCTGGTTGGAACTGTGGCCGCGAATACGCCAGTCGACCGCGACATAGCGGTGTTCGCGCAGGTTCTCGCCAACGTTGGGGCTGTGCGCGACCAGCGGTATGCCAAGCGCCTTCAGGCGCGCCGCATCGCCAATTCCCGACAGCTCAAGCAGCTTGGGGGATTCAACAGCGCCCGCGCACAGGATGATCTCGCCGCGACAGGCGATTTGCTGGCCATCCAGAACCACGCCTGCAGCCCGGCTTCCGTCGAAGACGACTTTTTCCACGGTGCCGCCGGTGATGATCTTGAGGTTCGCCCGCGCGCGCGCCGGATCGAGGAAGGCCCGCGCGGCGGAAAAGCGCTGTCCCTTCCAGGTGGTCGTGGTCTGGTAGCCCATGCCCTGATCAGCCACCACATCCACTGCGTTGATATCGGCCACAGTCGGCACGCCCATTTGCGCGCCTGCCTGCAGCATCGCCTCGGTAACCACATTGCCGTCCGCAAATACCGAAATGCGCAAAGGGCCGCCGGTGCCGCGCCAGCCCGCCGCGCCTAGCGCATGGTCTTCTAAGGCCACGAAATGGCGGCCCATGCGATCCCAGCCCCAGCCTGTGCAGCCGGCCTTTTCCCAATCGTCGTAATCCTGCGGCGCGCCGCGCATGTAGACCATGCCGTTGACCGAGCTTGAGCCGCCAACCGTGCGCCCCTTGAGCCACATCTCTTCTGGCTGGTTGCCTGCCGGTTTGACGTTGTAGGCAAAGACGTGCGGATTGGCAGGGTCGAGTAATTTGCCCACGCCGCGCGGCATGCGGATCAGCGGGCTTTTGTCGTCAGGCCCGCTTTCTATCAGCAGCACCTTGCTCGCCGGGTCGGCGCTCAGCCGGTTGGCCATCACGCAGCCGGACGAACCGGCGCCCACGATGATGAAATCGAATGTTGTATCCGTGGCCATCGCGTCAGCGCCGAACCGGCACTTGGTAGAACGGCTCCAGATTTTCAGACGATTCCATATCCGTTCCCTTACATGAACCGATGTGTCGCCGTTCATCACCCCCGTCTGTCCTACCCAGTGACAGGTTCAGCGTTTTTTCCGGTGCCTAGCCTGCATGGCGAAAATACCGTCGCAAATGGCTGCATGAGAGGGCGCGCGCATGGGAGATCCGACACCGAAGGAACTGGTCGGCGAAGCCGGTCTGGATGCAGAGATGGCCGCAGGTGTCCTTCCGGGACTGACTGCGGCGATGGATGCGCTGGCGCAGGAAGGCGGGCTGTCGCAGACGGGGCGCGAGAGGGCGCTCGCGCAGTTCCGTGATAACCTGTCGCGCCTTTCCGCAATCGCGGCGGACCGCAAGGCGCATCCGGAGATCGCCGACGTCGCTATCGAGCGGCCTGTATTTATCCTTGGTCTCCCGCGCTGTGGTACTTCGATCCTGCACGCGCTGATCGGTGCCGATCCGCAGATCCGCACGCCCCTGCAATGGGAGGTCGCCGCGCCATCGCCGCCGCCAGAGGCCGCGACTTTCGATACCGATCCGCGTGCCGATGGCTTCGATGCCTATGTACGCGAGAATTTCACCGGGGCCTGGGCCGATGTGCTGAAAGCGCATCCGATTGGCGCACGCATCCCTCAGGAATGTGGCATGATGCTGGAAACCGCGTTTCAGGGCATCAACCCCACGATGCTGTTTCGCCTGCCTGCCTATTACGATTGGTATCGCAAGGCAGATACGCGTTTTGGCTACCGCGTTCACAAGATGTGGTTGCAACACCTGGCATGGAAAAATCCGCGCAAGCGCTGGGTTCTCAAGGTGCAGGAACACGCGCACCACCTGCCCGAATTGCTCGATACCTACCCCGACGCCCTGCTTGTGCAGCCGCACCGAGACCCGGTAACAGTGATGGCATCAATCTCGCGCCTGATCGAAGTCATCCGCTGCGTTGCTTTTGACCGGATCGACCGCAACGAGCTGGGCCAGGAATTGCTGCACCTGTGGCACGATGGCCAGGCGGCGGCGCTTTCCTGGCGGCAGTCCAATCCGCAAGTGCAGGTGCTGGATCTCGCCTTCCGAGACCTGATTTCGGACCCTGTCGCCACGGTGCGCAAAGTTTATGAGCACGCCGATATCGCGTTTTCGGAAGAGACGGAGGAAGCGGTGGAACGCTGGTGGCGCGAGCATCCAGCCGACAAGCACGGGCAGCACCGCTACGAACTGGCCGATTACGGGCTTACGCGCGAGCAGGTTGAAAGCGTCTATTCCGACTACATCAGCGCCTACGAGGCGTATCTGTGAGCCGCTGGCCCGATTATCTCGCGCAGCTCGCTGCGGTCGAGGATGTTCTCGCCATGCTGCCGGGCGATGCTGACGGGCTTGAGCGGGCGGAAGTCGAGAAGATGTTGTTCGCGGCGCTGGCATCGGGCTGGCTGACGGCCTTTGCCGATCGTGACCGGCCTGACTTCGTTCCCGCAGTCGGCACGCATTTCAACCTGGTCGGCACCAATCCCGATTTCATCTACGCCGCAGCCTCGATTGATGGCAGTGGCAGCTATCTGATTAGCGGGGAGCGGGGGGAATGCCTGTTCCTGCAAATGGATATTGCGGCTGGCGGGCTGGGCGTGATGGACGCCCTCGGGCCGTCGCTGGGCACGATCGATTTCGACGAGCTGGCGCTGGATGGGGCAGGGCGGTTTTCCCTGATGCTAAGCGCGGAAAGACCGGCTGGCTGGCAGGGTGACTGGCACAAGCTCGATCCGGCAGCGCGTTCGCTCTCGCTGCGGCAGGCAAGCTATGACTGGGGCGTGGAGCGGGAGGCGCGGATCGCCATCGAACGCACCGATCTGGCCCATGCGCCACGCCGCTGGAGCGAGGCGGAGATTGCCGAGCGGCTGATGGCCTTGTGCGCCTATCCCAAGCGACTGGCGGGCATGGCCATGGGATTCATCGCCGGGCAGCAGCAGAAAGGGCTGTGGAACGCCTTCGAGCATGACGACTGGGCCGGGCGTGGCGGCGTGGAGGGGCAGCGTTACTATCAGGGCCTGTTCCGGCTGGAGCCGGATTGCGCGCTGGTGCTGGAAACCGACCTGCCGGAAACGGTCCGCTACTGGAACGTGCAGCTGAACGACATGCGCTGGAACACGCTGGACTGGATGAACCACCAGTGCAGCCTGAACGGTGGGCAGGCCAGTATCGATGCAGATGGCAAGTTCCGCGCGGTTATCGCCATGGAAGATCCGGGCATTGCAAACTGGCTGGACCCGGCTGGCCACGCGCAAGGGTCAATCATGCTGCGGTGGACCGGTGCCAGCAGCGGACCTGCGCCGACGCTCAGTTGCGTCGCGGCAGGAGACGTGCTGGAGCAGCTGGGCCCGGGCACCCGGCGGGTCACGCCGGAGGAACGCCAGCAATCCCTGCGCGCGCGTCGCCGCGCGGTGCAGATGCGCCGTCGCTGGTAAGCGGAAGTCTTGTCAGGCCGTGCCCAACTTTTCGGTGCCGCCGGTCATCACATCATCACCCATGCGCGCCCGCGCCCCCTCTTCGGCGGCAAGGCCTTCAGATGTGGGGTGCTGCACGTGATCCTTCGTCAGTTTCTCGGTCAGCTTGTCCCAATGGGTGACCAGCAGGCTTTCCTGTTCGACAAGCGGTGAACCGGCCAGCTCAGGCAAGTCTTTCCAGGCCTTCCAGCTGTCGCCCGAATTGACCTTGTAGATGCCCACGTAATTGTATTTCGGCGTGGTGGGGATCATCTGGCCGAAGCTGCGAAAGGCCAGCAGGGCGGCGCTTTGCACGCCCGCCCGCCGCGCGGCTGCGGGCAAGTAGTGATCGGCATACCAGGCCCGCAATTCGGCATCCTTGCCCGGCGCGGCGTTGAACTGTTCAAAAACCACGCCGCCAGAATGGGCGGTGTCAGGATCGTTGTTGCGAAAGGCCAGCGGGTAGTAGTGATAGTCTTCCAGCACGCTGTCATCGATGGCGGTGGTCACCATCATCCGGCTGGTCAGCGCATTTTCCCAGTGCTCGCGGGAAAATCGCTCCGGGTCGAAAACATCGTAGAGCGCGAAATACTGCCAGTCATATTCCGGCGGAACAGCTATCGGCTGGTGTGTGCTGCGAACAAAGCGTTGGGCGGTGATCGAACCGCGAAAGCGCAAGGCATCGCGGATATGGATGTTGGTGTACCAGTCGTCCAGATCGGCTTCGCGGCCCGGATGCGCCTTGGTCAGCACCACCAGCACGGCTTCGATCATGCCTGCTCTCCGCTGACTGGCGTGAAGGGCATGTGCGGCGCGCCCATCGCCTCGCGATAGGAGATCGGCTGCTTGCCATCGGTGTCCTTCACGCCAAGGCGCTGGCCCAGCTCGGCCCCGATCAGTGCCTGACCGCTGAGCGACATCAGATCCGGCGCCGAATAGAGTGCGTGCAGCACCCGGCCGGTGAATTCCGGCGTTTCCCAGTTGGGCAGGTCTTCGCGCATGTCTGGCGGCAGCATTTCCAGCGGCATCGCGCGCACGGCATCGGTAAGGATGAAGCCCGGCCAATAGGAAATTGCGGCAACGCCGTGCGGCGCAAGATCCACCGCCATATCGGCCATCATCTTGTCGGTCCCCGCCTTTGCCGCGCCATATGCCGCGCCGTGGAAGTAGGAGACGGCGCCGTAGAAGGATATGCTGGCGATCAGGCCCTTGCCCGCAGCTGCCATGACAGGCGCGGCGTGCCAGGCGGCGACATAGTTGGAGCGCAGGCCCACGTCGATCATGTCGACAAGGTGCAACGGCTTTTCCCAGAAGGGGCCGGGCGCGATCAGGTCCATCGCGTGAACGGCGGCGGCATTGTTGACCAGGATATCGATCCCGCCCGCTTCCGCCTTGATGCGGGCAAAGGCGCTTGCCACCGATTCATCGTCGGAATGATCGCAGGCGATGTTGATCGGCGTGCCGCCGCGTTGTTCGATCTCGCCGGCGACTTGTGCAAGGTCAGCCTCGTTGCGTCCGGTTACTACAACCGTTGCCCCCTTGCTGGCGAATTCGCGCGCGATGCCGCGCCCAAGACCCCTGGTTGCGCCGGTCACGGCTGTGACAATGCCCATCAATTCTCTCCCGCTGTGCGCACGCCTTGCGGCAAGGCGTAGGCAATCAGTTCGTTGCTGTATCCGGACAGGATGCCACCGTGACCGCCAACTGCGATCACCACGAACTGCCGCCCGGACTGGTCGGACCAGTAAGTCATCGGGGTGGCGTTGCCGCCTGCGGGCAACCTGCCATGCCACAGCTCTTCACCGGTGCGAATGTCGTAGGCGCGGATCATGTGTTCCTGCGTTGCGCCAATGAAGGCCAGACCCGACCCGGTAATCACGGCCCCGCCGATGTTGGGAACGCCCATCGGGATAGGAATGCCGAGGGGCAACAGCAGCGGGCCGCTATCCCGCGCGGTGCCGAACGGGCGTTGCCACAGCAGCTCGCCCGAATTGAGATCAACCGCGCTGACCAGCCCATAAGGCGGCTGAGTGCACGGTGCCACCAGTGGGGAAAGGAACGGCGCGACCGAAGCGGCATAGGGCGTTCCGGCCTGCGGCACCGGGCCAGCCACGCTTTCGAAGCTGGCGATCTCGGCCGGTTGCAGTCCCATCTGGTCTGCCTCTTCGCGGGAAATCAGGCGATTGTAGTTGATGACATGCGATGAATTGACAAAGGCAATGCCGCTGCCCGGATCGATGGCCACGCTGCCCCAGTTGTTGCCGCCGAGCGACCCCGGCCAGATGATCGAGGCGCGGTCGGTTTCCAGTGGGGTCAGATGGCCGTCAAAGCGGGCTCTGCGGAATTGCAGGCGGCACCACGCCTGATCCAGCAGGGCCAGGCCCCACATGCTCTTCTCGCTTGGGCGCGGGCCTTCGAAACTCGGCAGGCCGACAGAGAACGGCTGGGTGGGAGAGGCGCGATCGCCTTCCGCTTCGGACACGGCTACCGGCAGTTCAGCCACTTCCGCGATGGGTTCACCCGTGCGGCGATCAAGCATGAACATCTCGCCACGCTTGGTAGGCTGCAACAGGGCGGGGCGACCATCGGCAAGATCGAACAGCACCGGTTGAGAGCCAATGTCATAATCCCAGATGTCGTGGTGCGTGGTCTGGAAATGCCAGCGCGGCCGGCCGGTTTCGGCATCGAGGGCAACGATGCTGCTGGAATAGGTTTCCATCTCGGGCGTGCGGTGCAGGCCGGTGTAGTCTGGGGTGGCATTGCCCAGCGGCACATAGACCATGCCGAGCTCTTCATCGGCGCTCATTACACTCCAGCTGTTGGGCGTTCCGGGAGTGTAGGTTTCTCCCTCGCCGGGTTCGCCCAGGCGATCGGGCGCGCCCATGTCCCAGGCCCACGCCAGATCGCCTGTCACCGCATCGAAAGCGCGAATGACGCCGGATGGCTCTCCGGTCATCTGACCATCGGTCACCCAGCCGCCCACTACCAGTTTTCCGTCAACCACCGTTGGCGGCGAAGTGACATGATAGTAACCTGGCGGTGCGTCGCTCATGCCGCGCAGAAGGTCGACCTCGCCCGCCTCTCCAAACCCGCCGCAAGGCTCGCCGGTGCGGGCATCCAGCGCGATAAGACGGCTGTCGATCGTGGCGGTAAAGATGCGTGCGGCGCAGCTTTCGGTCTCGGCCGCATCGGGCACAGCGTAATGGCTGACCCCGCGACATGTTTGCCCGAATACCCCGGTGGTGTCGGCATTGGCCGCAAAGCGCCAGAGTTGCTCACCGTTTTCGGGATCAAGGGCGATCACATCGTTGTAGCCGGTGCAGAAATGCAGCCTGCCGTCGATCATCAGGGGCGTGGCCTGGAAGGGAGCAGCCTCGCCGTTGGGCTCTGACCCGGTTGAAAAGCGCCACGCCTCTTCGAGTGTCCCCACGTTGGCGCGCGTGATCTGGTCCAGCGGAGAAAAGCGTAGGCCGGCCTGAAGGTTGCCGTAATGGTGCCATTCGCCATCGCGTGCAGTTTCGGGGCCGTCGGCCAGTGCGGAAAGATCGTCCCCACCGGCAATGCGATCGTTCCAGAAGGTCCACGATAGCCCGCCTGCCACCGCCAGCACGGCAGTAGCCAGCAGGCCGGCGCTCAATCGGGTTACGGGCTTCGTAGCCAGTGATCGCCGGACCCACGGCAGCAGCAGCCAAATGCCAATACCGGTCAGCAGGCCCATCCGGCCAAGCAGCGGCCAGAACGCAATCCCTGATTCCCATACAGACCATGCCAGCGAGACCGCCCACAGCGCGCCATAGGTTACCAGCGCCTTTGGCGATTGGCGCCACAGCAGCCATGCAATGGCGATCAGGGCGAGGCCGCAGGCCAGATAATAGGGTGAGCCGCATGCTAGCAGCAGTTGCCCGCCCAACCACACCAGGCCGAGGCCCAGCAACAACAGCACGATTGCCAGCAAACGGTTGAGCCAGATCATGCGGATCTTATCCTCGAACTTGACGCATCAGGGCACCAACGCGCTGGGCCCGCCAAACATGGCCCGACCGAGCATGGCAGGCACCACATTGATGGCGAGGAAAGTGACCTGGAACAACAGGGCCATGCTCCACAGCCGGGTCCATTCACGGCGCCATCCGGCAGGTTTTGCAGCAGCGCCAAGGCGCACTTCATGAGCCATGAAGCCCTCCGCATTTCTGTCTGCCAGAAGTCCGACGAACCAGCCCGCCCACAGCCCGATCAGCAATGGGAAGATCAGTGGCAAGCGCCCTTGTTCGCTTTCCAGAGCCGGGCCGATCACCGAATCATATGTCCACCAGCCATTGGCGACAGAGCTGCCTTCGACATAGATCTGGTAAGCCAGGAACAACGGGAAGGCAGTGAGGAAGCTTAGGGCATAGACCGAGCGGGCAGGGAACCTGCGCTTCAGGAACAGCACCAGCGATGTCAGCAGAGGGATCGAGACTGCAAACCACCAGCCCCAGCTGAACGGCATGAACATCGGCTTCACCGGGGTGGTGAAGGCCATCTCGCCCCAGAAGGGTAGGCGTTCGAACTGCGGGTTCCACGCCACATAGGCGCCCCAGTCGGCGAAGAATTCCTGCCAGAATCCGCTTGATCCGGCCACCAGCATGAGGCCGAAAAGGGGAATTCGGCGGTCTTTCGCGGTAAGGGACGCTGCTGCCAGCAGCAGGCCGCACCAAAGGTAGACGCTGCCTGTTTCCATTATCCACGGATTGACCGGATCGCCCATGGTTTGCGCTGCGATTGCTTCCGGGTTCATTGGGTCAACGCCTTGATATGTTCAGGCAGGTTGTGGGCGTAGCTCTTCTTTTCGTACAGGCTGGAAATGCGCCATCCCTGCGACGTGCGGCGGAATTGATGAATGTACCAGAGGCCGAAAAAGATCGTTTGCGGCTCCCCATCGTCGCCGGGAACGACCATCGGATTGTAGCAGACGGTGCGTGTTTCGCAGGTGTCGCCATTAAAATTGTACTGCGTGGTGGAAACCGCGTGCTGGGCCATCGGAATCGGACCAAGGCTGGCTTCGAGGAAGGCCTTGATCTCGGGCAGAGAGCCCTTGATGCCAACCATTTCGCTGTAATCGATCACCGCGTCATCGGTGAAAAACTGGTCTAGGGCGGCGAAATCCTTGTTGTCTACCGCATAGCAATAACCAACCAGAAGGTCCTGGATTTCAAACCTGTCCGACATTTCCTCGATCGTTAGCATGGATGCCTCTCGCCAAAACTCAAGCTATAGAACTGCGCCTGTCTGCCAAGACCCGTGCCTGCCCGAAGGTAGGTTGCAGGACCCAGCTGCGCAGAGACAAGGGCCTGAACGAAGGCCGTGATCTGCTGCAGACGCCGGTCCTCATTTTGTGAGAAGCCGCTGCAGGCGGCAATAACGATGGAGATATTTTATGGCCGGTCGGATTCCGCCTTTCACCGAGGCAGACTTTGTTCTCTCCCCAGAAAAGCGTGCAGAGTTATGTTCGGGCCTTACCGAACGACAGACCTTCATGGCTAACCAGTGGATGGACCTCCAGCACGCGCTCAATCAAGGGGACTGGGGCGGTTTCGACCGGTATATGGACACCGCCAAGATGACCTACGATAACCCCAACCGTCCAGATCTGGGCACGTTTGAGGAATGGTCGACTTCGCCAAGAAAACTCTACGAAACCTTTCCGCCTAGCCTTTACCGTGTCCTGAAGGTGTGGGGCAGTGGCGACGACGAAATCTGTGCTTTCTGCCACCACCACGGCAAACACACGGGTGGTCCCTATATGGGTGTGCAACCCACCGGCAACCAGCTCGATGTCCTCTGGTTCAGCTGGATTAAATTCGAAGGTGACAAGATCGTCCACATCTACTCGATTTCGGATGTGCTCTCGATGCTGATCGATCTCGAAGTGATCGAGGCCCCGCAGCCGGTCGATCCTTACAAGTAAGGCAAACCGCCTTTTGCAGAACACGAAAGGGGAGGCAGCAATGCCTCCCCTTTCCTTTTGTGTGCGGCGCGCAGGCCCCGCGCGCAGATCTCAGCCCTATGCGGGCGAGCGGTGGAAATAGCGCACGTCCAGTGTCTGGCCGCGCACGTGGTAGGTTTCGATGCTGGGCAGGGTGGTCGTGCCGTCTTCGCCGTGCACGTGGTTGAGAATGAAAGCTGCGGCTTCATCTCCGTTCACCAGCAGTTCTGATATCTCCACGGTGCAGGTGCCGGCGAATTCATCCCACATCTGCTGCACCGCCGCCTCGCCTTCGATGGGCGCGCTGCCTACGTATTCGACGGTAAAACCGTCAGGTCCAAGAGCGCGAAATGCCTTGATCACGCCCTCATGATCACCCGCGTTCCAGCAGGAGTAGATCGAACGTATGCTTGCTTCCATGGCAGGGGTTCCTTTCAGCGGTCAGACCGGGGCGGCGAAATCATATTGGCCGCCGCGGGCAATGGCGCGGTGGAATCCTGGCCTGGCATAGATGCGTTGCTGCCACTTGCCGATAACGGAATGCTCGCCTGCACAACCGATGGCGGTGGCCAGTTCCGGAATAAAGCTCATCTGTATGTCAGCGACGGTGAAGTCCTCGCCCAGAAGGTATTCGCCGCTGCCCAGCAGTTCCTCGATATAGCCAAGCACAGTTTCCAGTTCGGCTAAAGCAGCCTTGTCCATGGCGGATTCCTGTAGTCCGAAAGCGCTGCAATAGACCTTGATCATAATCGGGTTCATGCCGCCCGATATGGCGAGATAGAGACATTCCAGAAACCGTGCCCGGCGGGGGTCATCCGGGTCTATCGACAGCCTGCCGCCGCCGTGGCGGTCGAGCACGTAATCCACAATGGCACCGGATTCGCCCAGCACAACGCCGCCTTCATCTTCCAGCACAGGCGCTTTGCCGAGCGTGTGCAGCCGCTTCAGTTCAGGCGGGCCAAGCAGGGTTTCGGGATCGCGCTGGTAGCATTCCAGGCGATAGTCCAGCTCCAGTTCTTCAAGCAACCAGACGATCTTTTGCGAGCGTGAGTTGTTCAGGTGGTGCAGCGTCAGCATGGTCACATGGCTGCCGCAAGTTCGTCTGCGGTTACGCCCATCTGACGCATCACGTCGCCGCTGTCCCAGTATTCACGCCAGCTGACGATCAGCCCAGTATCGTTCAGTTCGAACACCGCGCAAACCCGTGAACCAACTTTCCTGTCGCCCTTGTGCAGCGTGACGTGGTCCGTGCGTTCGGTGAACACGAAGGAACCCATTGCTGCTGATGCGTGGATTTCGCAGCGGCACTCGTAGTAGGTGCGATATTGCTTTTGCAGGGCATCGGCGATTGCCGTTCGGCCCACGATTCGGCCGGTGGCAGGTACCAGCGGCTGGTATGCGCCATGTTCTGCAAAGTATTCCGAAAGGCGGGCAAAATCGGGCGTTCCCTCGACATGGAAATCGTCCAGAAACGCCAGAACACGGTCATGGTTGCTCTTGCTCACAAGCTGAAACCTCCATCCACGATGACTGTTTGCCCGGTTATGTAGGCCGACCGTTCCGATGCGAGGAACCGCACCGCCTCTGCCACTTCCTGGCCCGTGCCGAAGCGGCGCAGTGCAATCGCCTTCTTCTGTTGCTCCCAAACTTCAGGCGAATAGAGGGTCTGCAGAAAGTGCGTGCCAAGGCCCGCATCGATGATACCGGGTGCCACCATGTTGGCACGGATGCCGAACTTGCCCTCTTCCTTGGCGATGGCTCTGCCCAGCGCTTCCATGCCCGCCTTGGGGACTGATGAAAGCGCATCTCCGGGAGGGAAGGTGTAGTTCGCCACCGAGACAACGATTACGAGATTGCCGTGCTTTTGCGCGCGGAAGACCGGCAGGATTTCCGCCACCACGCGAGTCAGTCCGATCAGTTCGGTTTCGATCACTTCACGCCACTGGCTCTCTTCGATCTGGCTGACGAAGGGCTGCTCGATGGCCACGCCGGAGGCAAAGACCAAAGCTTCGATGGAGCCGAGCTTTGCGGACGCATCCGCGATGGCCGATTTAACCGAGGCGGGATCGGCAAGGTCGCAGGATACCGGCCAGCCCTTGCATGAAGCGGGCAGGCTGGCGCAAAGCTTCTCTACCTTTGCCCTGCTGGAACGATAGGTGAGGGCGAGGCCATTGAAATCTTCGGCCAGTGCCATGGCGGCTGCCTGCCCAAGGCCGCCGGTGGCGCCCACGATCAGGGCATTCCTTGCGCTCATCCGACGGGCTCCTCTGGATAACAGGCCAGCTGTGCCAGCAATTGCGCCGCGAATGCATCGTTCCGGTCGGCGGTGAACATGTGGCCGGCGCCGGGCGCGGTCAACACGTCCAGGTGCGGGGCAAGCGCCTTGAAACGCGCGGTGTTTGTATCGTTGACGAGGTGGCTCAGCTCTGCCCGCACCATCACCAGCGGGGAAGTTACTCGCGCTGCTGCGGCAAGCACGGCTTCGTTCTCGCTTGGCGGATGCAGGAATTCATGCTTCCCCGTGGCGGGATCCCAGTGCCAGTGCCAGTGCCCATTGTCGTCCTGTCGCATCGATCGGGCTAGCCGGGCGGGATCGGCCACGCGCGGCTGCTGCAGATGGTGGGACAGTGCATCGGCAGCCGTGTCAAGACTGTCATAACCCCTGGCACCTTCGGCGAAGAACTGGCGAATTCCCTCGATCCCGTCGTCGGGCATGTCGGGAGCCACGTCGGCCAGCATGATCAGCCGGACCCTTGCCGGGTGGCGCGACCCCCCGATCAGTGCAGCCTGCCCGCCGCGCGAAGCGCCGACCAGCGTCACGCGCCTCGTGAACTGCGTAAGCAGGACCTCCACGTCGCGTGCAAACGCCTCGACATGATAATCTCCATCTGCCGCCCATCCGCTTTCGCCATGGCCGCGCAGATCGAAAGCGATGCCGTAAAAGCCAGCTTCGCCAACCTGCTGGGCAGAGCCGCGCCAGGCGTTACGGCTTTGTCCGCCGCCATGAAAAAAGAGGACGGGCGAAGCCTCCGGGTCGCCGAAGGCTTCCCCGGAAAGCTCCAGTCCGTCCCCTCTGTAGCTGACAGTTTGACCGCGCAAATCAGGCCGTGATGGGCACTGTTTCGGCGTGGCTGGGGTGCTCTCCCGGGCCCTTGTAGGCGAACTTTCCGGGTGCATGGTGCCACTTGCCATCGTCGTGGCTTTCATAGGGCGATGCCACTTCGATCAGGCAGCCATGGGTACTCTTGGCACCGACCCAGCTCCACTTCTGCCAGGTCATGTCCGGATCGTTGAAGGTCTGTCCTTCGCCGGGCAGGTGGAGCCCTTCTGCCTTGAGTTTTTCCATCGCTGCAGGAACATCATCTGTTGTGAAACACAGGTGGTGCACATGCTCACCGACCTTGTCCAGACGATTGCCCATTGGCGTACCTGGCGCAGGCTGGATGAACTGGATCTCAGTTGAATACTCGTTGACGAAGGTCGCCCATTTCATTCCTGCGTCATCGCCACTTGAAAATTCGTCATATTTCACGATCGGCTTTTCGAGCGACTGCGGATCGAGCACGCGGAGGATCTTGGTCCAGTCCTCGATTGCCTGATCTAGATCGCGAACCACCATACAAACATGGGCAAAGGGACCGCTGGGCATTGTTCTTCTCCTTGAATTAAATGAGGACTGTGGCGGTACCGGCATTCACGGTGCCGCGCCCATCCACATCGAGTTTGAGGTCACAGGATACACGGTTTCCTTCAACCGCCGTAACTTCGCCCGAAGCGACCGCGCGGTCGCCTTCGTAGACGTTGTCGAGAAAGCGGGAATCCATGCTTTCGATACGGCAGCCGGGAAAGGCCGCCATAAGCATGTTCATCATATAGGCCACGTTGATCGGGCCCTGGTTGATGCGCTTGTCGCCAAGGCCCTTTGCCTTCACCACTTCCACATCGAGGTGGATCGGGTTGGGATCGGCCAGAAACACCGACCAGTCTCGCATGGCATCGGGACTGACGCTTTCGATCACGAAGGGCGGCAAGGCATCGCCTGGCTTGATGGTGCTTGCGGCGGTCATGCGGCCAACTCCTTGCGCGGCAGAACCCACACGTTGTCCGTCTCCAACACCGCATCGCCGCCTTCAGCCGGATGCAGGCACAGGCGGTAAGTGAGAACGTCCATCACGCCAAGCTTGCGGCTTTTCTTGCGCACCAGGCTGAGGATTTGGCCGGTAACCTTGTAGTCCTGCCCAACCATCAGCTGCTGGGAAAAGCGCACGCCGGATGAACCCATCATCGGGCCATCTTCAACGTCGAATTCGCAGGTTTCGCAAACGCCTGCCACGGTCTTGCCCATGGCGACCTGTGTGGCGATGTAATAATAGATGGGATGCGCGGTGCCATCGCTGGCCGGTTCCACTCCGGTGGACTTGCACAGGGCGGCATTTTCATCGGCGCTGATCGTAAAGATCGCGGTGCCATCCAGCGATGTTCCGGCGACGTCGGGGGCAGGGGGGAATTCTTCCATCTGAGATATCCTTCAGAACGACCGCGGCAGGCCGAGATTCTCGGCAATCGAATTGCGCACCATCTCGTTGGAGATCGGCGTCATGCGCAAGATGCGGTGATCACGCCAATATCGCTGCATGTCGGTTTCGGCGGAATAGCCCATGCCGCCCATGATCTGGATGCCCATGTCGGCTGCCTTCACGGCGTTTTCCGTGGCCACCATCTTCAGCATGTTTGCTTCGTTGCCGCATGGCATGCCGTTCGATTGCATCCATGCCACGTTATAGAGAAGCAGCTCCGTCACCTTCTGTGCGGTGGCGATATCGGCCACATAGTGCTGCAGGATCTGGAAGCGCCCGATCACGCCGCCAAAAGCCTTGCGCTGCATCATGTATTCCAGCGCGTCTTCCAGGACGCCGTCAATCGCGCCCAGGCACTGTGCGCCCACCATGATGCGTTCGTTGTTGAGGCTGGGCAGCATCGCACTCCACGCCTTGCCAGGTTCGCCCAGCACGTCCTCGTCGGGCACGAACACATCTTCGTAGTGCACTTCGCAACTGCCCATGGCGCGCATGCCAAGCTTGGGCAGCAGGCTGGCGGTAATACCGGGAGACTTGGCATCCACGAACAGGGCGATCAGCCCGTGATGCTTCTTCTCGGCATTGCGATCGCTGCGCGCCAATACCAACAGCCGGTCGGCAACCTTTGCACCGGTGGTCCACATCTTCGCGCCGTTCAGCTTCCAGCCGCCATCGACCTTGTCGGCAAATGTCTTCATCGCGCCGAGCACGTCGGTCCCGCCGTCAGGCTCTGTCATGGAGAGCGAAACGCGCAGGTTTCCGGCTGCCATCTCGGGCAGCCAGCGCTGTTTTTGTTCTTCGCTGCCGGCAATCGCCACCGAATGAGCGCCGCCGAACGAGGTCAGCCCCCACACCCACAGCAGGCCGCCCGCCGTGCGGGCCATTTCGCGGGCGAAGATCATCTGCATCAGCACGTCGCCGCCAAGGCCGCCATACTCTTCGGGGATGCCGATGCCGAAGAAGCCTTGCTCCTTCAGTTTATCCCAGATTTCAAAGGGGTAGTTTTCCTCATCCGCTTCAAGCTTGCGCATGAGATCCTTGGGCAATTCCGCGTCCACCCAGCGGCGCACGACATCGCGAAACGCGATATGTTCTTCGGTAAGATTGAAATCCATGCTCGCCTCTTGCTTCCGGATCTCCGCCTGGCAACCTATCGAACGGAGGGCTAGATTGACAGTCCGCCTTCCACCGGGATCACCGAACCGGTGACATAGGAGCCTGCCGGAGAAGCCAGGTAGATTGCCGCCCCGGCCATGTCTTCCGCCATGCCGGTGCGCCCGCGCGGAACCATCGATTCCACCATCTGGCGCATGGCATCGTCGGTAATCACGGTCATGTCGCTTTCGAAAAAGCCAGGTGCGATCGCGTTCACGGTAATGTGATCGCCGGCAAGGTTCTTCGCCAGCGACTTTGTAAGCCAGTGGATCGCGCCCTTCGATGCCTGATAGGCATAGACTTCGCGCGGACCAATTTTCAGCGCGCCTACCGAGCCGATGTTGATCACGCTGGCCGGGCGCTGGGCCGTGGCCCCCTTGCGCAGCAGCGGCAGCAGTTTCTGCAGCAGGAAGAAGGGGCTCTTAAGGTTGAGATCGAGAACACCGTCCCAGTCCTGCTCCGAAAACGTATCTATCGGCGCGTCAGAAAGAGTTCCAGCGTTGTTGACAAGGATGTGGAGCGCGTCTTCCATGGCGGAAAGGTCGGCTACCAGCGTCTGGATGCCATCAAGAGTCGAGAGGTCGGCGGAAATGCCGGTTACATCGCCTGTTATCGCCTCTGCAGCGGCTGCCACCTTTTCGGCGTTGCGAGCACAGATGTAGACCCGTGCACCCGCGGCGGCGAGGCCTTCTGCAATCATCCGGCCAATCCCGGCACTGCCGCCGGTTACCAGCGCAATGCGCCCTTCGACCGAGAACAGGCTTGAGGCATCGATCATTCGACGATCTCCAGGATCATTTTGGTCAGGCCTTCGGGATCACCGACGTTGAAGGCGTGATCGCCCGGATGCTTGTGCACCGGCCAACCCAGCTTCTCTGCGCGTTCGTGCATCATGCCCATAATGGTGTTTTCGGCCGCGATATAGTCCACCTTGTGGGAGATTGCCTCTGCGCCGACCGGGATGGCGCAGCTTGTGGCGCGCATGGGCTGGTCTGACAAGTGATCCAGCAGCCATTTCTCGCGGTCGCGATCCATCATGTGCGGATGTTCCTTGGCCATCGCGCGCTGCTGTTCGTGAACGCCCGAACCTATCGGCCCTTCGCCTGCGTCAAGCATGGCATCCAGTCCGGCGGCTTCTTCCTCGCTGGCAAAGCCCATCATCGAGGCGATGCGTTCCCCGGCGTGGGGCACGATGGCATCAAGGTAAATCACCCGACGAATTCGGTCGCCAGCCTGCGCCAGAACGCCCGGCGCAACGGTTCCGGCATAGGAGTGTGCGACCAGAATTACGTCGGTCAGGTCTTCGTACTTCAGCACGTTGACGATATCGGCCACATGCACGCTGTTGCCGATATCGCGGCCGATAAGGTGTTCGCGCTCACCAAAGCCGGTGAAGGTGGGCGTGTAGACAGTGTGCCCTTTCGCCTCCAGTTCGGCCCGCATGAACTTCCACGTCCAGCCGCCCATGCCGCCACCGTGCATCAGAAGGTAAGTAGCCATTATTCGGGCGCTCCAGGTTCAAGGTTCGAGACGAGTTCGGGCGGTACATCGGGGCCCCAAAGGTAGAAACTGTCTTCCGGCGCATGCTGCGCTGCCGGCCATTCGCAATCCGCCGGGATATAATCGATATCGGCGGAAAACTCGGCGTAGCTGCCCCAGGGATCGCGGGCATAATAGAAGTAATTCCCGCCAAGCACGTGGCGGCCCACGCCCCAGCCTTCCTTGTAGCCTGCGCGCATCATCTGCGCCGAGCCGAGCCCAACTTCCTGGATAGAGCCGACATCCCAGCTGCTGTGGTGCATCCCGCGGTGCGTGGAGCCCACAAGGGCGAGCAGGTGATGGTCGCTGCCATGCGGCCCGTGCAGGAAGGCAACCACTGGGCCACTGCCGTCCGACAGACGCAGACCGAGGTTCTTCTCGTACCAGTCCGTGGCCGCGATCACATCGGTGGTGTAGATCGCGAAGTGCGAAAGGTTGCGGGGCCGGGTCTGCGGTGCCTTGGAATTGAAGACCGCGCCCGATTCACCTGCCTTGGAAGACTGGACGGTGAACTGCGTCTTGGCATCGGGGGAGCACTTGTCTCCCACCACGATATTGAGCGGCATGTCGTCAAATCCTGCGAACCAGCTGCCATTGCCGGGCGTCTTGTCCAGCGCATCGATCCGCTCCACGCCGTTCGCGTCAAGGCGGGCTAGCAGCGCGTCTTCATCTTCGGCGTAAATGCCGAAGCTGATGTAGCGCAGTTGCTTCACCGGCCCTTCGACAATACGGCCCCAGCAGTGGTCGTTGCCGAAGGTGTAAAGTTCCAGCCCTTCTGCCGTATTACGCACGTCCAGTCCGAACGTTTCGTAAAAGTCCCTGGCCTTGGCAAGGTCGGGCACCTGCAGGCCAAAATGATCGATCGAGTGGACGCCCAAGGCGCCAGCGCGTTTCTGCGGCATGTCTCTCTCCCTTGCAGCAGTGGTCCGTTATTCAGCCACCACGGTGTTTTTCAGCAAACCGATGCCTTCGATTTCGACTTCGCAGACATCGCCGGCCTTCATCCACACCTGCGGATCGCGCGCCACGCCCACGCCGCCCGGCGTTCCCATCACGATCACGTCGCCGGCTTCGAGCGTCATGAAAGTGGACAACAGGTGGATGGTGTTGGCGACGGTGAAGATCAGGTTGCCGGTGTTGGAGGACTGCATGACCTCGCCGTTCACCCGGCATTCGATCTTCAGACCGGCAGCACCTGCGGGCACTTCGTCCGGGGTGACAAGCCATGGGCCGAAGGCGCCGGTATCATCGAAGTTCTTGCCCGCAGTCCACTGCGGCGTGCGCAGCTGGTAATCGCGGATGGAGGCATCGTTGAACACAGAATAGCCGGCCACATGATCGAGCGCGTCAGCCTCGGCGATATTCTTGCCGCCCTTGGAAAGAACGACGACAAGCTCCGCCTCCCAGTCAAGCTGCTCGGATACCTTGGGCAGAATGATCGGTGCGCCATGGCCGATGAGGCTGGATGCGAAACGACCGAACAGCACGGGAAATTCCGGAATGCCGAGGCCGGCCTCTTCCGCGTGGTCGCGGTAATTAAGGCCAAGGCAGATGATCTTGGGCGGCTTTGCAACCGGCGGCAGAAACGTCAGCGATGCATCGTCGACCGTTTCCCCGGCGGCAGCGGCTGCACCGGCAGCGGCCATCTTGCCGCCCGCAAGCTGCGCATCCAGATCGGCCAGGTCGGCGTCCCAGACGACCTTGGTTTCGCCATCAATCTTGGCCGCGAGGCCGGTCTTTCCGTCTTTGCTTACCCGTGCAAGGCGCATGTCATTCTCCGATCGTGTGTTACTTGCTGGCCTTCTGGCCGGTTCCGCCACCGGTGGCGGGCATAAGGTTGCTGCTCATCCCGCCGTCGACGAGGATATCGACTCCGGAAATATGGCCCGCTTGGGGGCCGAGCAGGAAGGTGATGGCATTGGCCACGTCCTCGGCCATGCCCAGCTTGCCCAGCGGGATCATCGATTCCCGCTGCGCCCTGCGGTCCGGATCGTCGTATCCGGCCTGGGTCATGGGCGTATAGGTTGGTCCAGGCGAAACGGTGTTGCAGCGAATTCCGTCCGGCCCCCATTCCAGCGCGCACTGGCGCATCAGCATCAGCAATGCGGCTTTGCTGGAAGAATAGAAACCAAGCCCCGGAGTGGGCTGCGTGGCGGACATCGATGCCGTTGCAACAAATGCTCCGCGTGATTCTGCGAGATGGGGGTGGGCAGCCTGGCCAAGCAGCCAGGTTGCACGGGTGTTGATCGCATAGACCCGGTCGAACTGGTCGACGGTCTGCTCCACCAGCGGCGCGCTGGAAATGATCCCGGCGTTGCTGACAACACCATCGATACCGCCCATGTGATCCACCGCGGCTGCAACGATATCGCGCCCGCAATCGACGGAGGACAGATCGCCAACATGCGCACGCGCGCCCGCACCGATCGCGGCGGCAACAGCGTTCACGCCTTCCTCGTCCCGGTCGGTCAGCAGCATCTGGTGCGGTTCGTCCTGCGCGGCCAGCAATTCTGCCACCGCGCGGCCAATGCCGCTGGCCGCTCCTGTAATCACTACGCGCATGCAAAACACCTCATTCCGAAATTCCCAGTTCGGCCATCAATTGCTGGCGCAACTTGAACTTCTGGATCTTGGACGCCGACATTGGCCAGTCGTCAACATAGCGGATATGGCGCGGCACCTTGAAGGAAGCGATCCTTTCCTTGGCAAAGGCGATCAGTTCCCCTTCATCGGGGCGCATGCCGTTCGCCAGCTTGACGAAGGCTGCCGGCACTTCTGCCAGCCGTTCATCAGGGATGCCGATCACTTGAGACAATTCGACCGCTTCGTGAGTGTCGAGAATGGCCTCGACCTCGGCAGCGGCAACATTCTCGCCACCGACCTTCAGCATATCCTTGAAACGGCCATGGAACTGCATGTGGCCATCGGCGTCGATCGAACCAATATCACCGCTGTGATACCAGCCATCCGCGTCTATCACCTCTGCCGTTTTCACCGGATCGCGGTGGTAGGCATCGAGCATGTTGTAGCCCTTTATCAGCACTTCCCCGCGTTCACCCGTCGGCACATCCTGCCCGGTTTCTGTATCCACGATGCGCACCGATACGCCCTTGAGCGGATAGCCCAAGGTCTTGAAACCCAATTCCGGGTCCATGTCATAACCGCCGGTGGTCACGATCCCGCTGGCTTCCGACATGCCGAATGTACCTACCTGCAAGGCATCGGGCATCTTCTGGCGATAGGCATCGCCGATGGATCGCGGCATCTGGCTGAAACAGCTGTTCATCAGGCGCACACTGCTCATGTCGGTCTTGTCCCAATCCCAGTGTGCGATCATGGCTTGGTGGAAGGTGACGAATGGAAGGAACAGCATGGTCGCGCGTTCCGCCTCGATCTGTCGCAGGCTTTCTCCCGCATCGAAATGCGGCTGGCCGATGAATGTGCCGCCAACTTCCACCGCGCCCAGCATCGCCAGCATGGCGGCGATATGGAACAGCGGCATGGGCGACCACACGCGCTCGTCTTCCTTGAAGGCCCAGCGATTGCGGGCAAGGTTGCTGGCTTCGCGCGAGATCGCCTCGTTCGACAGCAGACAGCCCTTGGGGTTTGCCGAGGTCCCAGAGGTGTAAAGGATCATGCAGGTATCGCGCAGGCGCACCGAAAGCCGGGCATCATGCACAAGGCTTTCGTCAACACCTTGCGCGGCGGCATCGAAAGCCTGCTGGTCGATAAAGCCGGGTGCCTGCTTGCCGCCATTCAGGACCAGGCGCCGCAGCAGCGGTGCCTGCGAGACCTGCAGCGCCATGGGATCCTTGCACTCGGCAATTTCGGGGAAGGCTTCGGCCAGGCGCGTGGTGAAATCCACGAAATCATCGGCCTCACTGTTGGTGACGACCGCCACTAGGTCTGCATTTTCGACCACGTAGGCAATTTCGGGCGAGCGATACCGGGCGTTCATCAGCACTGAAACACCGCCGACCATGGAGACCGCAAACAGCGTTTCCACGAAATCGATGCCGGAAGGCAGCAGAATGCCGACATGGTCACCCTGCTTGATTCCCAGTCCGATCAGGCCGCGTGCGCGGTGCAGCACCGATTGCACGACATCGTCGTAGCTGCGCCTGCCCGCAGGAAAGACCAGCGCTTCTTTTTCCGGATGGGCATCCCAGGCCTTGAGCAGCATGTCTGCAAGCGGACTTACGCTGATCCGAATACTGGACGCATCCTCGCCATTACCAGACACGCGTGCCTCCTCCAATTCCTGCCCAACTTCGCGCATCTTACTTCAGTCCAAGAGCCACCAGTTCCCCTCTCCAAGGATAGGGACGGTGGGAATTGCAGTTCTATCCGCAGCCAGCCGCGCCGCCATCGACGGGCAGCGCGACGCCGGTGATGTAGGCACCGGCGCGGGAAGAGAGGAAAACCACCGAACCGGCGATTTCGTCCGGACGGCCCAGTCGCGCCATCGGGATCGTGGCCAGCACTGCTGGGTCAACCTCGTCGTCATCGCGCAGATGTGCGGTCATTTTCGTGGGGAAGAAGCCTGGAACCAGCGCGTTCACATTGATGTTGCGGTCCGCCAAATCGCCCGCGAGATCGCGGCTCAACATGTGGATCGCGGCTTTGCTGGCCGAATAAGAATAGGCGGAGAGGCGCGCGGCTTTCAGACCCGCGACAGAACCGATGTTGATGATGCGGGCGGGATCGTCGCTGGTGCCGCCTGCTTCGAGCGCAGGCAGCAGTTCGCGGATCAGGGTAAAAGGCGCCTGCACGTTCACCATCATCACGCCCGGCCAGGCCTTGTCGGGAAAATCATCCAGCTTCCCGCCCCAGGTCTTTCCTGCATTGTTGACCAGGATATGCAGTTTGTCGCCAAATTCGGCCTTCACCCGCGCGGCCAGATCAACCGCAGCTTCCGCGCTGGAAAGGTCGCAGGGAAGGGAGATGCAGTTTCCCAAGGAGGACATTTCCTCCGCCGCCGCGTTGCAAATCTCGTCCTTGCGCGAGGTGATCGCGACAGTTGCGCCGGCCTTCAGCAGGCCTTCTGCAATCATGCGCCCAAGACCCTGGGCACCGCCGGTCACCAGCGCCAGCTTCCCTGTCAGGTCAAACAGCTCGTTCATACGGTAATCGCCACCTTGCCGAACTTGTGATCGTTTTCGAGGTAAAGCAGCGCCTTGTCGGCCTCTGCCAGCGGGAAAGTCTTTTCGATCACCGGGCGAATGTCATGCTTGTCGATGAAGGCCAGCATGTCGCGGAAGTCCTGCGGATCGCCGACCTGGCTGCCAACGATGCTGGCGCTCTTCAGGAACACCCCGGTGGCGGTGATCTCGAACTTGTCGCCAGCGGTGGAGCCATAGATCACGATACGTGCGCCGGGCTTGATGGCCCGGATATAGTTGGCATAACTCGGTCCCGGCGCGCCATCGAGAACCACGTCGATCCCGCCGGTCATCGGGCCGACATTCTTGCGCCATTCGGGATCGGTGTAGAGCAGGCCATCAACCGCGCCCATGCTCTTGGCCCGTTCGATCACTTCCTCGCTTTCGCCGGTGACATAGACCTTGCAGCCCAGCGCCACGGCATAAACGAGCCCGAAGGTTGCCACGCCGCCGCCAACGCCGCTGATCAGCACGGTGTCGGTGGGCTGTAGCTGGCCCTTGAACATCAGCGCTCGCCAGGCGGTCAGCCCGGTGAGGATCGATGCCGCAGCCTCTTCCCAGCTCATGCCCGCAGGCTTGGGAGCAAGGTTGTCGGCCGGAACACAGACATATTCCGCGATCGTGCCCGGATGCGGCATTCCCAGAAGGCCGAATTCGGGCAGCGGGGCATGGCGGTTTGGCCCCCAGTCGCGGCCCGGGTAAAGCACAACTTCATCGCCGATGTTTACGCCTTCGACGCCATCCCCGATCATGTCGACCACACCGGCTCCATCGCAGCCCATCGTGCACGGGGTGACCATGCCGGGATAGAGGCCGCGCGAAATCCACATTTCACGGTGGTTCATTGATGCCGCCTTGATCGCTACGCGCACTTCGCCGGCTGCCGGTTCAGGCGTTTCCACATCGGCGACCCGAACGGATTCGGGACCGTCTGTGGTTTCAAGCAAGAGAGCTTTCATGTGAGCATTGTCCTTTTGTGATCAGTAAGAGCGGGGAAGGCCGAGCGACTGTGCAATGCCGTTCTTGACCATTTCGTTGGTGATTGGGCCGATCCGCCACAGGCGGCTGTCGCGCCAGTATCGCTGCATGTCGGTTTCGGCCGAATAGCCCATGCCGCCCAGCATCTGGATGCCCAGGTCGGCGGCCTGATTGGCAGCTTCGGACGCATGCAGCTTCAGCATGTTGGCCTCGTTGCCCACGGGCTCTCCGCGGGCTTGTTTCGAGGCGCAAAAATACAGGAGAAGCTCGGTGGTCTTCTGCATGGTCGCGATATCGGCAATGTAATGCTGCAAGGCCTGGAATTCGCCGATGTGGCGGCCAAACGCCTTGCGCTGCATGACGTAAGCCAGTGCATCTTCCAGCACACCGTCGATCACGCCGAGGCAAAATGCGCCGACCATGATGCGTTCGTTGTTCAGCGTGGGCAGCAGCGTGTACCAGGCGTTGTGCGGCTCGGCGAGGACGTTCTCGTCAGCCACGAACACGTTTTCGTAAACGACGGTGCAACTGCCTATCGAACGCATGCCCAGTTTGGGCAGCGGGGTGATCGATACGCCCTGTGAATCGGCCGGAACCCAGAAAAGGGTCAGCCCCTGGTGCGCCTTTTCAACGGTCTTTTCGGAACGGGCGATACACAGGAGATAATCCGCCACATGGGCAGATGAGCTCCAGATCTTTTCGCCGTTGATTACCCACCCGCCGTCAACCCGCTCAGCAGTGGTTGCCATGCTGCCGAGAAGGTCTGTGCCGCCGCCTGGCTCGGTGAATGAAATGGCCGCCTTCAATTCACCGGCGGCGATCTTGGGCAGGTACTTGGCCTTCTGTTCGTCTGTTCCATAAAGGCCGATGGACTTCGAACCGGCGAACGAGGTGATACCCCAGATCCAGGCAAGACCGCCCAGCGAACGAGCCAGCTCGCGTGCCAGCACCATCTGCATCAGTACGTCGCCGCCCTGGCCGCCGAACTCCTCGTCAATTCCAACGCCGTGCATGCCCGCTTCGGTAAACTTGTCCCACAAGGCGTGCGGATAATTGTCTTCGTCGGCTTCCAGCTCGCGCGCCCAATCCTTGGGGCACTCGTTATCCACCCAGCGCCGAATGAAATCGCGAAAGGCGCTGTGTTCTTCAGGCAGGTCGAAGTCCATCTAGCTCTCCCAACGCCTACTCCGCACGCAGCAGGCACTTCTTTGATTGCAGCGTGTAGGGAAAGCTGCCTGTCAAAACCTATCTGCGGATAGGAAATGACCCTTGCAAGACGTGTTTCGGTGGAGGATAAGGGTTCCCGAAGTTGGCGAAACAGACCAACCGGTATGTGGGAAGAGGTTTGCGAGAATGGGCGTAGTCCAGACGACCATCGTGCCGCCGCGTTCGGCGCGCGCATATGTTAAGCGTGACAGGATCGAGACCCTGGCGGGCAAGATCGGCGATTATCGCGCGGTGACGGTCATTGCGCCCGCCGGTTTCGGGAAAACCACGGCCATGCTGCGCTGGGCCGAGGTGCTTTCCGAAAGCGGCCGTTCGGTGCTTTGGATTGCGGCGCGGGCCGGAATCGACAGCCTGGAAACCTTCCTTGAAGCCTTGTCGCAGGCCTGCACCGTGGCGGGACTGGGGGTTGCATCAACCGATCCGCGATCATGGTTTGTGGAACTGGGCAAGCGATCTGGTTCAGCGCCGATCCTGTTCATCGATGATGGCCAGTTACTGCCCAAGGAGGTGCACGAATTTGTAGAGCAGCTTATCTTGAGCTCGCGCGATGGGCTGACCACGGTGATTGCTTCGCGCGGTGAGAACGAAGTGCATCTCGCCCGGCTGAGGTCGCTGGGTTACCTGCTGGAAATCGGCATGCAGGACCTGTCCTTCGATGCCGAAGAGGCAAGCACCCTGTTGCGGCAGGAGATTGGCTCTAAGCCCACTGCCTCGCAGATACAGCGCATGATTTCGGATACGCAGGGCTGGGCAGCCGGCCTTATCCTCGCCTCGCAAACCTGGCACAAGGACAGCCTGCGCGAGGAAAAGCCGGAAAGTCGGCTGCGTTATGAATACGCCAGCTATTTCCACGAGGAAGTGGTGGAGGGCCTGCCCAACGAACTGCGCAACTTCATCATCGATACGTCCATCCTGAAGGAACTCACACCTTCTGCCTGTGCGGCGGTGATCGGCCAGAACGAAGCGCGCCACTACCTTGACGAGGCGTTCGAGCGCGGTCTGTTCCTGATCGAGCTGGATCGCGAACTCGGCGAATATCGCCACTATAAGCTGTTTCGTGAGATGGTGCGTGGACGGTTGACCAAACTGGCGCCGCAACGGGCAGCGGAATTGCATCGCCGCGCCAGCCGCTTCTATGCGGAATCGGGCAATTACCATTTGGCGCTGGAACATGCAGAGCAAAGCGCCGATCAGGAATTTCTGGCGACGCAGATCGAAAATCTGGCCGAACAGATGATATATGCGGGTCTGCTGCAACGGTTGGACGAACTGGCGAGCCAATTGCCCTGGCAAGTTATCGAGGACAAGCCTGCAATCCTGCTGGCAATGTCGTGGCGGCGCAGCAGGCGGCTGGCTTTCAGTTCGGCTGAACGGATGATCGAGGCTGCGGAACAGGCGATCGAGGCCAAGGTCGAGTCGGGTGAACTCGATGCCTACTCCGTGCGGCAGCTGAATTTCCACGTCCGCCACAGAAAGCTGATGCTGGAAGCTGCGCGCGACAACATGGTGGCTGTGGAAGAGGGTTGCGGGCCCTTGCTGGCCGATCTGGGTGACGACCATCCCTATCTCAGCTGCACGCTGCTGGCACAGCTCTTGTCTGCACGTCGTGAACTTTATCACTTCCATGACATGCTGCGACTGGAAGGCGAACTGCGCAAGGCGCTGGCCCGGCCTGGTTCGACCTTCGCATCTATCGCTCTGAAATCCTCCGTTGCGCCCACGCTTGTTGCGCAAGGCAAGACCGAGACCGCCAAGCAATTCCTGCGCGAGGCGCAGGAAATTGCCCGTCAGCGTGAAAACGAAGTGCCGGGGCTGGGCGCCTTGCCGGCCTTGCCCATGGCGGAAATCCTCTACGAATGCGGGGAACTGGAGGAAGCCGGCAGCCTGGTCGATCAGTATATGCCATCGATCAGGCAATGGGGTTTTGTCGACCAGGTGGCTTCGGGATATCTGGTGCGTGCCCGGCTTTCCGCTGCGGAGGGCGATCTTGCATCGGCCTTGTCGGTTCTGGAAGAGGCCCACCTCGTGGCCATCGAATGTGGCCTTGACCGGCTGCGGGCAATGGTGGTTTCGGAACAGGTGCGCACCCTGATCAAAAGCGGCCAGCTGGAGCAAGCCGAAAACCTCTTCTATTCCTGCGATCTGGTAGCCGAGGGCGAACCCGTCCCCACGCTGAACCCATCGCGTCTCAATGAATGGCTGGCGCTGGCCTGGTTACGGATCGAGATGCATCGTTTCCGCCTGGTACGATCCCGCAAGGTTGCCCGGCGCTGGCTTGAATTCGTCCGGCGACGCGGGGCCGTGCGCTCGGCCCTTTCGTTCGAGCTGTTGCTGGCGGAAATCGCGGTGCTTGCAGGAAACCGTTCGGAAGCGCGCCGATCTGTCCGTTCGGCTGTCGAGCTGGCCGAACCCGGCGGCTGGGTGCGTCCGTTCCTGGATGAGGGCGAAGCCATCGGATCGCTGATCATCGAGGCCTATGGCAGTGGCCCGATTCTGGATAACCCGGTCGACAGGTTTGCAGACCGGCTTGTGCGCTCGCTCAAGGGCAATGCGCAGATCGAGGACGAGGACGGCGAGGAATTCGGGCCGAGCGGTGGCCTTTCGCTGCGCGAAATCGAAATCCTCACGCAGGTCAGCGGCGGTTTACGCAACCGCGAGATCGGTGACCGCCTTGGCCTGACTGAAGGCACCGTGAAGTGGTACATGCAGCAAATCTACGACAAGCTGGGCGTGCGCCGCCGTCCGCAAGCCGTGCTGCGAGCCAGACAGCTGGGGATTTTGTCCTGAGACCCTATCTAAGGTTAGATTGCGCTCCCTTCCGTGGCTCCTACCCGTAGGAAAATTCATATTTCTGGCGGGAGAGCATTGTGGCCAAGGGCAAGGTAATCATCAGTTGTGCAGTGACCGGCGCGATCCATACGCCAAGCATGTCGCCGCACCTGCCGGTGACAGCCGACGAGATCGCCGAAGCTGCCATCGGCGCAGCTGAAGCTGGCGCTGCGATCATTCACCTGCATGCGCGCAATCCGCAGGACGGCCGCCCCGATCAGAACCCCGATCTGTACGAGCCGTTTCTGAAGGTCATCAAGCAGCGCAGCGATGCCGTGCTCAACATCACCACCGGCGGCCACCCGTCGATGGCGCTGGAGGAGCGGCTACGGCCCGCCACGCGCTTTGCCCCGGAAGTTGCCAGCCTGAACATGGGCTCGATGGGCTTTGGCCTGTTCCCCATGCTCGATCGCTACAAGGACTGGAAGCATGAGTGGGAGCCGGCCACGCTAGAGGCCTCGCGCGATCTCGTGTTCAAGAACACTTACAAGGATATCGAGGGGCTTCTGGCCCTGTTGACCCCGCTTGGCACCCGGTTCGAATTCGAATGTTACGATACCAGCCACCTCTACAACCTGGCCCATTTCCTTGATCGCGGACTGGTGAAGGCACCGCTGTTCGTGCAGACCTGCTTTGGCATCCTTGGCGGCATAGGCAGCCATCCCGATGACGTATCACATATGAAGCGCACGGCAGACCGGCTGTTCGGCGACCAGTACGAATGGTCCGTATTGGGCGCAGGGGCGCGGCAGATGAGCATTGTCGCCATGGCTGCGGCCATGGGCGGCAATGTGCGCGTGGGGCTGGAGGATTCGCTGTGGGCAGGGCCGGGCAGGCTGGCCGAAACCAATGCCGAACAGGTGGCAACGGCACGGTCTATCGTGGAAAGCATGGGCCTTTCCGTCGCGACGCCTGACGAAGCGCGCCAGATCCTGGACCTGAAGGGCGGCGATCGGACGAATGTCTGATCGTGGCATGATGCATCCGCTTTCATGACCCTTTGGCGTTTCCTTCTGGCCTGCACGGCTGCGCTTGTCCTGACGGGCTGCGTCAGTGGCACCCAGCCTGCTGCTGAAGGAACACCGGTTGCCCAGCGCCAGAACGTTCTCGTCATCGTTGCAGACGATCTGGGGTTTTCGGATATCGCACCATATGGCGGGGAAATTGCCACGCCCAACCTCTCGCGTCTGGCGCAGCGCGGTATTCGGCTGACCCAGCTGCACAGTGCCCCCTCGTGTTCGCCAAGCCGGGCCATGCTGTTTTCAGGAACCGATAGCCACGTTGCCGGGCTTGGCGCGATGGCGGAGGCCATTCCACCGCACTATCGCGGGCAGGAGGGTTTCGAAGGCGTCCTGTCCAGCCGCGTGGCATCCCTTGCGGAACGCTTTGCCGAGGCCGGTTACCGCACAGCCATGGCGGGGAAATGGCACCTGGGAATGGAACAGGGCCAACGCCCCGCGCAACGCGGTTTTTCCAGCAGCTTTGCCCTGATGCAGGGCGCATCGAACCATTTCGGCGCGGGCGGTTTCGGCGGCGATGGCGATGGCATAGGCGGTGCAACCTATTTGCTGAACGATACACCATGGACGCCGGGGCCGGATTTCTATTCGTCCGATGTGTTCACATCCATGCTGATCGACCAGCTTGAAGGGGGCAACGACGAGACACCGTTCTTCGCCTACCTCTCTTTCACTGCGCCGCATTCGCCCTTGCAGGCATTGCCGCAGGATATCGCCCGCTATGCCGATACCTATGCAGATGGCTGGGGCGCTCTGGCCCGAAGGCGCGTAGAGGGCATGCAGCAGGCAGGGATTCTCCAGCCCCGTTTGCCCGATGCGGATGCCATTTTCGTGCAGCTGCAAAGCCAGTGGGATGCCCTCTCGTCCCAGCAGCAGGCCGTGGAAGCCCGGCGCATGGCGATCTACGCGGCCATGGTGGACCGGATGGATCACAACATCGGTCGCTTGCTGGATGCGCTGGAGAGAGCGGGGGAGCTGGACAACACGACTATCCTGTTCATTTCAGATAATGGTCCGGCCGGTGAAGATCCGCGCCAGTATGCCGTTGTTTCCGGCTTCAGCGAAACGTACGGCAGCGCCGACAATTCGCATTCGTCCATGGGTAGTGCGGCCAGTTTCGTCTTGCAGGATCCGCGCTGGGCCAGCGCAATTGCCGCACCATCGCGCCTGTTCAAGGGCTTCGTTACCGAAGGGGGCACGCGGGTACCGGGTATTCTTGTGGCACCCGGCGTTTCGGCAGGTGCCATTAGTTACGCCGTGACACAGTTCCCTGATATCGCGCCGACTTTGCTGGCGCTGGCCAGTGTTCCTGCCACCGATAATGTTGGTGGGCGAAGCGTCGCCGCGATTACCGGCACCAGCTTCGTGCCATCCTTGTTCGATGCCGCCGTGTTGCCGGATTACGAACCAATTGCATTCGGGTTCAACGGCCAGGGGCTGGTGCGGTTCGGCCAGTGGAAAGCCATCCGCCTGGTCGGTCCGCTTGGTGACGGGCAATGGCACCTTTACAACACGGCGGATGACCCAGGCGAACTTCACGACAGGCAAGATGCCGAGCCTGCGCTTTTCGATACCATGATGGAGGTGTGGCAGAACTATGTGCGCGAGCATGGCCTGAACGAAGCTGCAGACCTCGGCCAGGTGCCCATGGCTGACCCGGTTCCGCAATGGGAGAGAGTTCAGTGAAACTTGGCATCTGTTCGATGTGGGGAACCTCGCTCGATCTGTTTCGCAGCGAAGTCAGGCTGGCTGCAGAACTGGGCTATGAACTGGTCACGGTAGGGGATTCGCCATCGGGTTGGCATGAAATGGTCACTTCGATGACGATTGCCGCGCTGGAAGCACCGGGTGCCCAGATCGGTTCGCTGGTGACATCGCCGTTCATGCGGCACCCGCTGGTTGCCGCAAATGCCTTTGCCACACTAGATGAATTGACTGGCGGCCGCGCTGTCCTGGGCTTTGCCACGGGTGGCAGCACCGTGCTGGCGATCGGTCGCCCGCCTGCCACACAGGCCGAAGTGCGCGCCGAATTTGCTGCCTTGCGCCAATTGTTTGCAGGCGAAGAAATCGAGTGGGAAGGCAGACCGGTCAAATCGCTGCGCTTTGCCCGCAAGGTGCCGATCTATTATTCGGCCTTTGGTCCCAAGGCGCTGGCACTGGCCGCACAGGAGGCGGACGGGGCGATACTGTTTGCAGGCGATCAGCACCTTGACGCGGTCGAAGGGCGGATCGCCATGCTGCGCGATGCGGCAACCAAGGCGGGGCGCGATCCCGATGCGCTGGATATCTGGGTTACCAGCTTTATCTCGGTCCGCCCCCGGCGCGAGCAGGCGATCGACGATCTCAAGGCCTTCATCGCGGTAAACGCCATGGCCTTGCGCACACCGCAGGCGCTGGCCATGTTACCAGAGAACGTGCGGCCTCTCGTCGAGGCCTTCCAGACGCGGTATGACCCTTCCGAACATGTTGTGGTTGGAGGCAAGAACGTCCGCCTGATGGACGAGATGGGACTGACCGAATTCCTGCAGGATTTCGATACGATTGCCGGCCCCGAAGAGCACGTGGCCGATGTGCTGAAACGGCTGGAGGCGATGGGTGTCTCGACCGTGATCGCCGCCTTGCCTGGGCATGCCGACCCGCTGACCACAATTCGCGGCCTCGCCGCTGCACGAAAGAGAAAGTAACGCGCTATGGCCGAATGGTGGAACAAGACCGAAGCACGCGACTGGCTGGACAGGCTGGAGTGCTTCTCGCTGGACGAGCTTTCCTCTGAAGCCGAAGCCAAGACGCTGGCGGCGCATGGCACGCTGGTCACCTATTCGCGCAAGGTCTTCATACCGCTTACCAAATTGTGCCGCGATGTTTGCCATTACTGCACCTTCGCCCATCGCCCTTCACAACTGACAGCGCCATTTCTGGAGCCGGAAGAAGTGCTGGAGATTGCCCGCGCGGGCGAGAAGCGCGGTTGCCGGGAGGCATTGTTCACTCTGGGCGATCAGCCGGAGGCGCGATATTCCGCGGCCCGGCAATGGTTGGAAGAACGCGGTTTCGCCAGCACGCTGGATTACCTGGCGCATGTATCGGCGCTGGTGCTGGAAGAGACCAGCCTGCTGCCGCACCTGAATCCGGGCATCATGCAACCGTCCGATTACGAGCGCCTGCGCCCGGTTTCAGTATCCATGGGATTGATGCTGGAAAGCACCTCGGACCGGCTGTGTGCCAAGGGGATGCCGCACTACGGATCGCCGGACAAGGATCCAGAGGTCCGCCTGCGCGCCATTCGCGATGCGGGCGAAGCGAAAGTGCCGTTCACCACCGGGCTGCTGATCGGTATCGGGGAAACCCGGCTGGAGCGGGTGGAAGCCCTGCTGGCCATTCGCGACCTGCACGCGCGCTATGGGCATATCCAGGAAGTGATCATCCAGAATTTCCGCGCCAAGGCGGATACGCTGATGGCCAATGCGCCCGATCTCGGCCTTGATGAACACCTTTGGACGATCACCGCTGCACGGCTGATCCTGCCAGCCGAGATGGTGGTGCAGGCTCCGCCAAATTTGCAGCCGGGAGAGCTGGGCAAGCTTATCCGTGCAGGTGTCAACGACTGGGGCGGCGTTTCCCCGGTCACGCTGGATCACGTCAATCCCGAGGCACCCTGGCCGCATCTCGAACAACTGGAAACGCAGACTGAGAACGCCGGTCGCCTCTTGCGCCAGCGACTGGCCATTGGCCCGCTGTTCGCGCGCGATCCGGCGGTCTGGGTGGACAAAGCCCTGCAGCCACGCATCCGCCAGGCAACCGATGCACGCGGCTTGCCACGTGACAGCGATTGGCACCCTGGCACGGGAGAGGTGATACCCGAGGCGCCATTGCTGCTGAGCACGGCCAGCGACATGGAAATCCGCATCGCCCTGGGCCGCGTGGAGCATGGCGAGGAACTGAACAGCAGGCAGATCGCGCGGCTTTTCACTGCCGAAGGCCGCGATTTCGAGCGGATCTGCCGGTTTGCCGACGAACTGCGCAGCGACCGGGTGGGCGATGCCATCACCCATGTGATCAACCGCAACATCAACTACACCAACATCTGCCTGTATCGCTGCGGCTTCTGCGCGTTTTCCAAGGGCAGCACCAAGAGCGAGCGCGGGCCGGCCTATAACATCGACCATGCTGAAATCGCCCGCCGCACGATCGAGGCGCACGAGCGCGGGGCAAGCGAAGTCTGCCTGCAGGGCGGCATCCATCCCAGCTATGACGGGAATACCTATCGCGGGATCGTGCAGGCGGTGAAGGATGCCGTGCCGGACATGCACGTGCACGCGTTTTCGCCGTTGGAAGTCCATCACGGCGCCACCACGCTTGGGCTTGGCTATGAAGAATACCTGACCTCGCTGAAGGAATGTGGACTGGCCACCTTGCCCGGCACCGCGGCCGAAATCCTGTCGGACGATGTGCGCGCGCTGATCTGCCCGGACAAGGTTTCGACACAGCAATGGCTGTCCATCATGCGCGCGGCGCACACGGTGGGATTGAAGACCACGGCCACGATCATGTTCGGCCACGTCGAAGATTATTCGCACTGGGCCACGCACCTACAGCGCCTGCGCGCACTGCAACTGGAAACCGGGGGCTTTACCGAGTTCGTGCCGCTGCCGTTCGTCCACATGGAAGCCCCCAACTGGCGCCGAGGTCAAACCCGTTCTGGCCCGACCTGGCGTGAAACCGTGCTGATGCATGCCATTGCCCGTATTGCGCTGGATGGGGCCATCCCCAACATCCAGGTGAGTTGGGTGAAGCTGGGGCCTGATGGCGCTGCGCGGATCTTGCAGGCCGGTGCCAACGACCTTGGCGGCACGCTGATGGATGAATCGATCACCCGCGCAGCAGGCGGCGTCAACGGGCAGGAGTTTGATGTGCCGCAGATGCGTGCGCTGGCGCAGGGCATTGGCCGCCGCCTGTGCGAACGCACGACCTCTTACACGATGCGCGCAGACCGGGTTCTTGCAACTTTCTAATTAGTTAGGAAACAAATATGAGCCAGACAATCGCCGTGATCGGCGGAACGGGCCAACTCGGCAGCGCGCTTGCATGGCGGCTTGCCAAGGCAGGCCACACAGTCATCATCGGATCGCGCGCTGCGGAATCGGCAAGTGCACGGGCAGCTGAACTGGGTCATGGAATTGTCGGCATGGCCAATGCCGATGCGGCAAGGGAAGGCGCGATCGTGCTGGTCACCGTGCCATTTTCCGCGCAGGCCGCAACGCTGGCCGAAATCAAGCCGCACGTGGCGGGCAAGATCGTGGTCGACACCACGGTTCCGCTGGTTCCGCCCAAGGTGATGCGCGTGCAACTGCCCGAAGAAGGTTCGGCGGCGGCTTGTGCCAGCAAACTGCTGGGTGAAGAGGTGCGGCTGGTGGCGGCATTCCACAATGTCGCGGCGCATCGTCTGGCCGAAGAAGGCGAGGTTGACTGCGATATCCTGGTATTCGGTGACGAGAAGCCGGCCCGCGCCGAAGTGGTCGCGCTGGCCGATGCCGTGGGCCTGCGCGGCATCCACGCAGGTCCGCTGGTCAATGCAGCAGCGGCTGAGGCGATGACCTCGCTGCTCATCTTCATCAACAAGAACTACAAGGTAGACGGTGCCGGCATTCGGATTACGGGCGAAATGAAACCGCTCGACTGACGATGTTCTGCGTCCAACCCATAGGCGGTTTGCCCGAAATCCTCGCAGGCGATGATCTGCCTGCGCTGCTTGCCGAACGGCTTGCGGCAGGCGAACCCGACATTGCGCCGGGCGATATTGTGGTGGTCACGCAAAAGATCGTCTCAAAGGCAGAGGGGCGCAGTGTCGCGCTTGCCTGTGTCGAGGTGAGCGACGAGGCGCGGGAACTGGCCGCGTTGACCCGCAAGGAACCCGCACTTGTGGAACTGGTACTGCGCGAATCCAGCGCGGTGGTGCGCGCTGTGCCCAACGTCTTGATTACCCGGCACCGGCTGGGCCACGTCATGGCAAACGCGGGGATCGACGCGTCCAACCTGGGTTCGAAGTCGCAGGAGAACGTTTTGCTGCTGCCCGAAGACCCGGACAAGAGCGCCGCGCGTATTGCCGAGGCATGCCATGCGCGGACTGGCGTCAGGCCCGGCGTAATCATCTCCGACAGCTTTGGTCGGCCGTGGCGTATCGGCACCACGAATGTGGCGATTGGCGTGGCTGGGTCGCCAGCCGTTATCGATCAGCGTGGCCAGCCAGACCGGGACGGGCGGATCATGCAGGTCACGCAGATCGCCTTTGCCGATGCGGTTGCGGGCGCGGCTGGCCTGGCGATGGGCGAAGGGGCGGAAGGCCTGCCCGCCTGCGTGGTACGCGGCCTTGCCTGGCAGCAAAGCGGCCAGACCAGCAGCGATCTGCTGCGCCCCGAGCGCGAGGATCTGTTCCGGTGAACGAGCGTGTGGTTGTGCTGACAGGCGGCGTTGGCGGGGCGAAGCTGGTCGAAGGCTTGCAGCAAGTCGTGCCTGGCCCGCAGTTGACCGCCATTGTCAACACGGGCGACGATTTCGAACATTTCGGACTGCCGATTTCGCCCGATATCGACACCTTGTTGTACACCCTCGCAGGACTTGCCAACACCAGCCTTGGCTGGGGGCGCGAGGGCGAGACATGGTCTTTCATGGCGGCCATCAGGAGCCTGGGCGGCGAGGAGTGGTTCAACCTTGGCGATGGGGACCTGGCGCTGCATGTGCTGCGCCGCATGGCGAAAGATGCTGGCCAGCCCTTGTCTGCAATCGTGCAGGGTTTCGTCCGCCATTGGGGCATTGGCTTTGCCATTCTGCCGATGAGCGATGATCCGGTGGCGACCTGGCTGGAAACCGACGCAGGACTGCTTCCCTTTCAGCGCTATTTTGTGCAGCGGCGCTGCGAACCGCGTGTCAGCGCCATACGGTTTGAAGGCGCGGAACAGGCAAAACCCGCACCTGGCGTGGTAGAAGCTCTGGCCGCTGCGGACATGATCCTTTTCGCGCCGTCGAACCCCTGGCTCAGCATCGATCCTTTGCTGGCTATTCCCGGCCTTTATCGCGCACTGAAAGACAGGCGGGCGCCGCTCGTCGCCGTGTCGCCGCTGGTTGGCGGCAAGGCGGTGAAAGGGCCGACAGCGAAGCTGATGGGCGAGCTGGGTCTTCAGGTCACCAACCAGTCCATCGCCGATCACTACGGCGATCTGCTGGATGGCATGGTGATTCATGAAGGTGACGCTGCGCCGGGCAATCTCGCAATCGGCGTTACCGACACGCTGATGAAACAGGCGGAAGATCGACGCCGGGTTGCGCTTTCGGCGATGGATCTGGCGCAACAGTGTCGCCGCTGATGGGCTGGACCGCGCTTATGCCGTTTCGCACCGGAACCGGAGGCAAGTCCCGGCTGGAGGCGGTGCTGGATGCTGCCACGCGCGAACGGCTGGCGCGTGAAATGGCGCATCATGTTATCGATGTGCTGTCGCAGTGCGCCGAAATCGAGCAGATCATCGTGCTTTCAAATAAGGCTCTTGACCATCCTGCGGCCACGTTCGCGCTGGATGCGGGGCGTGGGCTGAATCCGGAAATATCCGCTCTTCGCGATGACTTCGGCACGGCTCCCCTGCTGGTCATCCATGCCGATCTTCCGCTGCTGGCACAGGCCGATGTGGACGCCCTGCTTGAAGCGGCTACCGGCCACGGCATGGCCATGGCGACGGATCGGGCGGGCGAGGGCACCAATGCCATTGCGCTGGCCGATGGCAGGCCGTTTGTCTTCCGCTTCGGCCCAGGCAGCCGCGCGCTGCACGGCGCGGCGGATGAACAGATGCCGGTGCTGCAGCGCAATGGCCTGTCAGCCGATCTCGATACGCCGGGCGATCTGGCGTTCCTGCGCCAGCACGGGGTGCAGGTCTGACCCTCCTTCCTTCCGGCAGGTCGGCTGGGCTTGCTACGATGGTACAGACTCGGTTCTGAAAGTGCAGGAGAGCGGGTGATGAAGCTGAGTGTCGGTATTCCCAAGAGCATGAAAGTTGCCGCCATGGTCCAGCCGTGGGAGGATCCCCTGACCGGCGCCGACGTCGGCAAGTTGATGGCGGTTGCCGACAAATTGGGCTTCTACAAATGCATGCTGGGCGAGCATTTCATCATCCCCAAGGAGCATATTGAGCTTTCGGGCGACTGGTATTTCCACACCGTGGTGGCGCTGGGGTTCTTTGGCGGGCAGACCACCAATCTGCGGCTTTCCTCCTCCATTTCCATCCTGCCGCTGCAAAATCCCATCGTGCAGGCAAAGGCGTGGTCTACGCTCGACTGGCTGACCGGGGGGCGGGCGGAACCGATTTTCGGGGTCGGCTGGCTCAAGGAAGAATTCGACATGCTGGGCGTGCCGTTTTCAAAGCGCGGCGCGATGGCTGACGAATATATCGCCGCCATGATCGAGCTGTGGACGAAGGATGATCCCGAATTCGACGGCGAGTTCGTGAAGTTCAATAATTGCGGCTTTGCCCCCAAGCCGATCCAGAAGCCGCATATGCCGATCTGGTTTGGCGGGGATGCCCCGGCGGTACAGCGCCGCGTGGCCAGGTTCGGCAATGGCTGGTCGCCCTTCCGCACCCCGCCGGAAACCTTTCCGGATTGCATCGACTACATCAAGTCGCAGCCGGAATACGATGGCCGGCACATTGATGTGTTTTTCGCGCTGGAAATGCTCAACGTCGGTGCGCATCACGAAATTCTGGACGATCCGCGAGCGCCGGGTACCGCCGACAAGCAGAAGATCATCGATCAGATCGGCTGGCTGAAGGAACTGGGCATCACCGAAACCATCGTGCCCCTGCCGCCGGGGGTAACCGGCGAACAGGCCTGGATAGACCGCCAGCACTGGGTGGCCGAGGAGATCATGCCTGCGATCTGATCGTGTGGCTCCGGGTTGCAGCCCGGAGCGCACCGGCGGGCCCTATTGCTGCGCCTGCATTGCGGCGAACATATCCAGCATGTCAGCGTAATGCGGCTGGTGGTGGACGATGCCGCCGTCGGCAGAGATGATCTGCCCGGTGACAAAGCTGGCGAGGTCCGATGCCAGCCACAGCACCGCGCCGGCAATGTCGTTTGCAACGCTTTCGCGCGGCAGCAGAACGTGCCGCTGGATCATGCCAAGCTGTTCTTCTGTCATCTGGGCGCGGGCAACCGGGCTGAGGACAAGGCCGGGCAGGATTGCGTTGCAGCGGATGTTGGCGCGGCCAAATTGCGTGGCGGTGTTCCGCGTCAGCGCGTTTACCGCGGCCTTTGATGCGCTGTAGGCGGGGTTGAGCACGTCTCCCAGCAAGGACACGCCAGAACTGGTGTTGATGATCGAGCCGCCACCGGCAGCGATCATGTGCGGCACCACATGCTTGGTCACGAACATGGTCCCGCGCACGTTGATGTCGAAGGCGGCGTCCCAGACTTCCGGTTCCATTTCCGCCAGCGAGCCGTCGCGGGTCATCTGCGCGGCGCCGGTATTGGCGGCGTTGTTGTGGAGGATGTCGATGCGGCCAAATTCTTCCGCCACACCGGCGACCATCGCGGCAACGCTGGCTTCGTCACCCAGGTCCACCTTCAGACCGATTGCCTTGCCGCCAGCTTCGCCGATCTCTCGGGCAACGCGCTGCGCCCCTTCCTCGTTGATGTCCGCGATGGCGACTGCGGCACCATGATCGGCCAGCATTTTTGCGCAGGCTTCACCGATGTTGGCGCCGCCACCGGTAACGATTGCAATCTTTCCTTCAACCAAACCCATCGTTATTCTCCTAGAAGTTGCCACGTGCCGTAATCCTCGGCCGCGGTGAAAAAGCGCTCGTTCATGGGCACGCCGTTCTGGCCCCATGCATCGAGATTGGCGACCCAGGCCTGCAAGCCGTACATCACGAACAGCCGGGTCTGCTCCCAAGCCTCGTCAAAATCGGGCACACCCTGTGCCCCGGTGGCGATCAGGTATTCGCGGTATTGCTTCACCATGTCCTTGTGGTGCTTGCGCCGTTCTTCGATGCTGAGAGCGCCGATGACGAAATAGGTCAGGTCGCGCCAGGGCCGTCCGCGCCGCACCAGCTGCCAGTCCAGCCACAGCCGCTCGCCTCCGGGAAGGATGTAGGTGTTACCCTGATGGCAATCGCCCAGCACGATGCAGTGCGGTGCGTCATAGGCGCGCTCGATCTCGCCCAACCGGTCGAACGCGCGTTCCACCTTGCGCGGATCGTCAAGGTAATGCTGCGGCGCAATTTCGCAGAATGCCGGATCCTTCAGGTTGGCTTCGATCCACTGCCACATGATCCGCACCTGGTCGCTATCGACCGGGGTATCCATCTGGGTCTGCAGCCAGGGCGCATTGGCGGGGCTGATCTTGTCACTGTCCCACAGGCTGCCATGAAGCTTCGCCAGCCCTTCCAGATTATCCTTGATCATGTCAACGCCGTTGGCATCGGTGCTGTGGCCGAACTTCCCGCCGCGCTGGACCAGGTCTTCCAGCACCACGAAACCGTGCGCGCTGCCATCGTCGTCCCAGTCGGCGTAGTAGCACTTCGCTGTCGGAACCTTCATTTCCTGAACCATGAAATGGTAGAAGCGGGCTTCCAGGGCATGAATATCGACATTGTCGAAAGAGCCGGACCAGTTGGCTTTCATGCACACATGGTCGGGCAGGCCAGCCGCCTTGCCGGCATCGTTCCAGTCAACCTTTACGCGCCATTTGGTGGTGTGGCTGTTGAGCAGTTCCACCGTATCCATGGAGTTGGCGGCAACGCCCGGATACTTGTAGCTCATCATCCGGCCCAGCCACGCGGCATCCACCTGTTCCAGACTCGTCGGCAGCTTTTCCGTTCGGGCCGGGTAGGGCCGGGGCACGCAGTTCGGATCGACGACTGCGGCCTTGTATTGAGCGGGGGCTTGCGGATCCATGGTCAACTCCTGGCGACTTGTGATTTCTTGATTTGAAGGCTGGCCAGCAGCAGCAGGATGCCGCCGACAACACAGAACATCATTGCCGCTGCGATGCCCCAGGCAACGCCGTCGCGGCCACCCACTTCATCGGCGACCCTGCCGATCAACCATGCGCCAAGGCCCACGCCGATCAGGTTCGCGCTAAGCTGCACGAAGGATACCGCCAGGCCGCGCAGTTGCGGCCCTGCGATGGTCACGATCACAGCGTAGACCGGGCCATTGTAGGATGAGCTGAAGATGCCAGCGGCGAACACCAGCACGATCGCCAGCGTGGTATCGCTTGCGCCCACGGCGGCCAGCCCGGTGATGGCGGTCAGGAACGGGATGACCGCACCCAGCAAGGCGGTCAGGCCCGGATCGAAGCCGCCGCGCGCGGCATTGATCCGGTCCGCACCCCATCCCGCCACGAGATTGCCGAGAGATCCCAGGATGCCATAGGCGATAGCAACGACCATGCCGGCACTGGAGATTGCCAGGTCATGGCTGTCGATCAGGAAGGTGGCGAGCCATGTGCTCATCCCATAGATGCCGGTGGCGATGCAGGTGATGGCCGCAATGCAGAAGAAGATGCCCGGCCTGCCGAGCAATTCCCGAGCGCGCTGGCGGAAGGGGCCGGATGCTTCTTCGGACGGTGCGTCCTGCTGTCCGCGCTTGGGTTCGCGGATCGTCAGGAACAGCAGCGGGGCCAGCATCAGGCCGGGAATTCCGGCCGCGACGAAGGCCCAGCGCCAGCCGTAAATCTCCACGATCCAGCCGCCCAGAAAGAATGCCAGCGCCGTGCCGATACCTGAGCTAAGGTACCATATGCCGATAGCGGTGGCGCGCTTGTCCGTGCCGAAATAGTCAGACAGCAGCGACATGCCTGTGGGAGATCCACCGGCTTCCGCCACGCCAACTGCGGCGCGGCCCATCAGCATGGTCCAGAAACCCGTGGCAGCGCCGCACAGCGCGGTGGCTCCGCTCCATGCGCTAAGCGCGAAGGTCATCAGGTTCTTGCGGTTGAAGCGGTCAACAGCGTAGCCGAAGGGTAGGGCTGCGATGGCAAAAGGAATACCGTATGCGAGGCCTGCAAGGATACCCAACTGTTCGCCAGACAGGCTGAATTCGTCGCCCAGCGGCTTCAGCACGAGGCCGATGATGGCCCTGTCAATCCCGTGACAAGTCTGGGCAATTGTCAGGATAGCAAGCACATACCAACGGTAGTTGCCTTGCTCCTTGCTGATATACGCGCCAGCCATCCGAATCCCTCTCTCGCTGCCCTGCATTGCAGAGCCGCCCATGTCGCAACCTGTCCAAGGAAAGGCGCGGGCGGCGAGGCTTCGCGTGATGAAACGATAATGGAGAGAAAACCGGTATGACGCAGGAAGAACAGAACAAGGAAATTGTCCGCCGTTTCCTGGGCGCGGTAGAGGCTGGCGACATCGATACGATCGAGGCCTTGCAGGCACCCGAATGTAGCTGGTGGATCATCGGAACCGGCGAAATTTCGCGGGAATCCTATACAGATGCAGTCAAAGGCATGTTGCTGACCGCTTCCCCACGCAAGGTCGAGATCATCGGCATGGTGGCCGAAGGTGACACCGTTGCCGCAGAGGTGCGCTCGGAGATGCATTTCGGCGAGCGGGTCTATGTCAATGAATACCATGACCTGTTCGTGATCAGGGGTGGCCAGATCGTGCACGGGCGCGAGTATTTTGACACAGGTAAAGTCGCCGCTTTCTTCGGATCGCAGGGAGATACAGCATGAACCCTGAAATCACGGTGCGCGAATTCCTCTCGCTTTTTCATACCCGCAAGCTTGATGTCGATGCGGTGCGGGCCTTGCTGGCAGACGGTGCCCGGTATCAGCCGGTCGTTCCGATCGCGCCAGTCAGGCAGGGTGCGAATGCCATCTGCGAGGAGCTGGAACGCCAGTACGAACTTTACGACGAATGTGCCTGCAACATTCTGAGCATCGCCGTTTCCGGCTCCACCGTGTTCACGGAACGGGTCGATACCTGTCGCCAGCTGAAAGACGGGCGGGAAACGACCACCAGTGTTGTCGGCGTGTTCGACCTGGATGATGCGGGCAAGATCGTGTGGTGGCGGGAATATTGGGATTGTCTGGATTGCGCCGGGCAGCTGGGGATCGATGACCAGGCCATGCGTTCGATTATGGGTGCTTGAGGGGAATGGCGATGCAGTATGATGTAGTGGTTATGGGGTCGGGCGGTGCAGGCCTGACAGCAGCCCTGGTTGCCGCCAAGGCGGGCCGCAAGGTGGCCGTGCTGGAAAAGGCGCCGCACTTTGGCGGGACGACTGCGATCTCCGGTGGCGGCGTGTGGATTCCCGAAAGTCCGCAGGCGGTTGCGGCAGGCGTGGATGACAGCAAGCAGAAGGCGCTCGACTATTGCCTGTCGGTGGTTGGCAACCGGGCAGAGCGTGAGCTGATCGAAGCCTATATCGAAACAGGGCCGGAAATGGTCGAGTGGCTGGAGGCCAACAGTTCGGTAAATTTCCTGCTCTCCCCGCCATCCAGCGATTGGTATCCGGACGTTGAGGGAGCAATGCACGAAGGGCGATTGCTTGCGCCCGCCGAATACGACGGCAAGCAGCTTGGCCCGTATTTCGACAGCCTGTCCAGGCCGCGCCAGGAATTCAACGCGCCGGGCGGAATGATGATCGACCTTTTCGACCTGCCCTACATCGCCAGGCTGCCCCGGCCCGGCGCGCTATGGCACATGGCCAAGATCGCTATCCGGTTTGCGCGCGACAAGAAGAAGCTGGGCCGCGGCTCGCGTCTCACCATGGGCACTGCCCTGATGGGCAGGCTGTACCGTTCGGTGCTGGATGCCGGTGTCGATCTGTATGCCGATGCGCCGGTAGAACGGTTGCTGGTGGAAGGCGGCAGGGTAACGGGCGTCGTGGCCAAGATTGGCGGCGAGGAAACGGAAGTCCTTGCATCGAAAGGCGTCATCCTGGCCGCAGGCGGCTTTTCCGCCAACGAGCAGATGCGCAAGGAATATATTCCCTTTGCCGAGCAGCACGTTTCGATCCTGCCTTATGAAAACACTGGCGATGGCATCAAGGCCGCCACCGCCTCTGGCGCGGTTTTGGGAGCAGACAATCACGCCAACGCCGTTTGGGCCGTGGTATCGAAGCGCAAGCGGGATGATGGCTATGTCGAACGCTATGCCCACCTCATAGACATGTCGAAACCGGGCTGCATTGCCGTGGGCGAAGACGGCAAGCGCTTCGGCAACGAGGCCAACGTGCATTTCGTGGAAGACATGCATGCCACCAGGAATGTGCCTGCGTGGATCATCTCCAATGCGAAGAACGTCAAGAAATACGGCCTTGGCCTGTCGCTTCCCGGCGGGGGCAACACCAAGGAACTGGTGGCATCGGGATATCTGAAAACCGGCAAGACGCTCGCAGAACTTGCCGCGCAGATCGGCGTGGATGCGGCCGGGCTGGAAGCCACCGCAGCCAAGGTCAACGCCGATGCCGCAACGGGCAAGGACAGCGCATTCGGCAAGGGCGATACCTTGATCGATCAGGAAATCGGCGATCCCAAACATGCGCCCAATCCCTGCTTCGGCCCGGTGGGCGAGGGGCCCTATTACGCAGTCCAGATCTTCCCCGGCGATGGTTCGACTACAGTCGGCGTGAAGATCGATGCGCAGTGCCGGGTGAAGGGTGAAGACGGTGAGCCGATCCCCGGACTGTGGGCTGCGGGCCTTGACGCAAATTCGATCTGGCAGGGCAAGTCTCCCGCGCATGGCTGCAACGTCGGCCCGGCGCTGGTGACCGGGTTCATCGCGGGAAGGAGCGTGGCGGCATGAAGACTGCAGTCGTAACAGGGGCCAGCTCCGGCATTGGCCTGGTGGTCGCACGCGAGTTGGCGCGCGACGGGTGGCGAGTGATCGCCCAGGGCCGCAATCCGGCGCGTACCGAGGTCGCGCTGGCGGAAATCCGTGCGGCCGCACCCCAAGCCCAGGTGGACATGCTGCTGGCCGATCTGGCGGTGATGGATAACGTCGATGAATTCGCCACGAAGATCGGCGCGCTGACTGACCGGATCGACCTGCTGGTGAACAATGCGGGTGCCACCCCATCGCAGCGGATTGAAACGGCAGACGGCCTGGAGCAGACCTTTGCCGCCAACCACCTTGCGGTCTTCCTGCTGACCCATCGGCTGCTTCCTCTGCTCAAGGCAGCTGCACCGGGGGCGCAGGTCATCACCACTGCATCGGTCGCGCACAAGTTCATCAAGGATATGAAGTGGGACGACCTGCAGCAGGTCGAAAAATTCAGCGCCAACGATGCATACACCCAGTCAAAGCTGGCAAATATCCTGTTCACACGGGCAATGGCCAAACGGGTCGAGCAAGACGGAATTCGGGTGAACTGCATGCATCCCGGTGTCGTCCAGACCAACTTCGACAGCCACGGCAACCTGGCTGTGAAGCTGATGTATTTCCTTGGAAAGCCGTTCTCGCTCACCCCTGAAAAGGGTGCCGATACCATCCTCTGGCTGGCGCGTGGCGGGGCTCCCGACGCAACCGGTCAATACTTCGCGAAACGCCAACTTGGGGACCTGACCCCTGCTGCGCAGAGCGACGAAGGCGCTGCGCGGCTGTGGTGGATCAGCGAGGACTTGGTGGCCAAGGCGGGTCAGCCGGTCGGCTGATCGGCGCTACCTGCAATAAACCCATCGCCTTGCCGAATCTGCGGCGGGCGAGGGGTCTTGTTGTTGCGGTCAGCCTTCAGGCGTTAGCGTCGCAGGCAACCCAGTGCATCATGCGGTGCAGCGGCCAGCCGCCATCGTGCGGCAAGCCGCCGAATGTTCCGCCAAGGTGGCTGCCCAACCGCACCACGCGCTGAACGCCGGCACCAGACAACGCATCGCGCAACTCAACTGAACGTTCCAGCGGATAGACCCCGCAGGTCTGTGTTGCCACGGTAACGTGCGGCAGGGCATCGGTCAGGTTTTGCACCTGCACCACGTTGATGATCTTGCCCGAATGGCTGAAGCCAACCGGTTCGGTAGAGCGGACCACGATGCCGCTGCCATCGGCCTTGCCATAGACCTGGTAGAGCGGTGCCAGCATGTCGAGCATATCGAGTTCATCGACAGCTTCCTTGGGCGGAACGGGACCTTTGGGGCCGTCTCCGTACCGTGTGTCCTTGCCCATTTCCCGTTGCAGCGCGCGGCAGAAGGCGTCGATTTCCTCGTCGGTCCCTTCCACGAACTGGAAACGGGCGCAGGCGCAGGCATCCTGGTTGAAGGCCAGCACATCGGCTGCTGCGCGGGTGGCCACATCGGCCAGGGTCGCCTCGTCCTTGTGTGCCTCACGCCCGATCAGGCCGATAGAGACCTTCGGATCGAAGGAGATGATCTCGAACCCGGGTGCGGCATATTTCATCGCGTGGCGCACGGCGGCATCGCCGCCCCACACTGCCAGCTTGTCGTAGTACTGCGAGCGATAGATATGCCCTTCGATGGCCTCATCCCCGCCGCGCCAGTAGGCCGCCGAGAATGATCGCGTTGTCGGGTGATCGGAATCGACATCGGCCATGGTGCGCAGCAGTGCGCTGGCGGTGAACATGTCGTTCGAAGGCATCTTGAGCAGGTGCACGCCCTTTGACAGCGCGCTGCGCACGATGGTGATGGGCGGCACAACAGGTGCATTGCCGGCAAGGATATGCACCATTCGCGGCGGGAAGGCGCGGATGTCGGTCGGCACACCGCGAACTTCGCGCCGGTGCCAGCCATCGAGCGCCTCCAGCGAGCCGAAGGACCCCACCGCTTCCGCGGTCACCGCCTCGCGGGTGAAGAACGTGGCGATATCGCGGTAGGAATTTTCGAGGATGCGCGCGCTGAGCGTGCCCATGCGGGCATTCTGTTCCATCGCTTCCTGCAAGTAGATGTTCTTGTCGAAGTCCAATGCATCGCCGACGGCTGCAAGGAAATCGACAATCTCTGCAATCGGCGTCTCGAAGGCGGGTCCGGCCTCCTGCCGCCGCCAGATCAGCGTATCGAGGTCGATGCGCGGGGTCATTACCAGTTCCTGCGTCGCACGGCTGTGGTGCTCCACTTCTGCTGCAATTTGCGTTTCACCCTTGATGACGTGCGGGATCAGCAGGCGCATGCTGTGATCGATGACATTGGGCGCGTTCATGCGGCCACACTCCCGCGGACATAACCGTCGATCGTGCCGGCGCAGGTCAGCTTGCCTTCGCCTTCTTCCAGGTCGGCGTAGCGGGCGATGGACTTGACGATCGGAGTCTTCACGCCATCGAGGCCAGAGCCGAACTCCACGGTCACCTTGTCGCCCGAAATGATCCCGCCCCAGCGATATTCGGCGTTGAGATCGAAGAAGGCCATACGCCCTTCCACTGTGCCCCTGCCATCCTTCGGGTTGAGCAGCCGTTCTCCGGACTTGTCGAGCACCAGCGGCACCAGCCACGGGGGCGAGGCATAGACGCCGTGCGGCTGGATCAGCGCGTTGAAACCGGAAATCTCGACCATGCCATAGCTGTTCGAAAGGCGGCTTTCGTCCACTCCGAAGAAGGCCATGATCTGTTCGCGATAGTCGGCGGGAATCTTCGCGCCCTTGGTGCCGCCGCCCAGCGACAGGATAGTGTCCGGGTGGAAATCGCCGTCCTTGATGCCGCGTTCGCGCAGCCGCTCCACGATCATCCAGGCCTGCGCCCACATGCAGGCGACGTAGATCGGCTCGTGCCGGTGGGCGACGATTTCCTCGATCCAGTTGTCGAAGCGCAGCGCATTGGCCTTGCTCTTCTCGGCGATCTCCCGCTCATGCGCCTCGACCTCGGACGGGCCGATCTTGCCCGCGCCCAGCAGACGGCGCAGCTGGTGCGGCCGCATGGTGTCCATGGCCAGCATTGGCGCTTCTATCAGCCGGTGCAGCCCGCCATCGGGCTTGGCCCAGCTATCATAGAGGTAATTGCACGCATGGGTCAGTTTGTGCACGCCCTTGGGTGCCATCACGCTGAACACGTGGCGATCGCGCGCGGGTTTGTGATTGGGCGTGGCGATGTTGAAGCCGTGCAGATAGGCGTTCTTGGCCCGCTCGCGCTCCTCGGCCCCTTCGTTGAGGAAGGAATTCTTGCCCGAGGTTCCGCTGGACGAGAATACGAAATGCCCGGCTGCCTTGGCCCGGTCGATCCAGTCATCGACATCGGTGCAGCCTTCCACGTCGATATTGGCGGTGCTGACCGAACTCATGGTTTGCAGCCACATGTTCATGTGCTTCCACTGCCCATTGTCGATGAAGGCTTCGGGATAGCTCTTGTAGTTGGTGTGCGCGAACAGCAGCGGCACCAGATCGTCCAGCGTGTCGATCTCGGTGATACCCACTTCCTTGGCGCGGCGCGCCAGCACGGGCACACGCTTGACCATGTCGGCAAACCGCTCTCGCACCGCTTCCAGTTGAAGCTCGGCGAGATTGTCCGGTGCATTTCGGAAAGGATCCGGAGTGTCCATGTAGGACAAGAGTTCGTCGGTTGCAGTGCGCGGTGCGATAGCGGTTGCCATGTCAGTTTCTCCGGGTTGTCCGGCGGAATTTATCCGCCGCGGCGTTTGGCCTCCGCGACCATGGCAAAAAGGCCTTCGTTGTATTTCGTCAGCTGTTCCATTGTCAGGTTACGATAAGGGGTCATCGGGCACAGCGAATCCACCACTCCCCAGAACGGCTCGATTTGTTCGAGCACTTCATCGATGGGGCCACATTTGACGAAGGCTTGCACCATCTCGTCGCTGACCTTGTCGATTACGGCAGACACATCGCCATGCTCACCGGCGGCCAACTGGCAATCGCGCGCGAGGTCGCCGAAGCCGATGGAATCGAAGAAGCTCTCGTATTCCTTGTAGCCGGCATAGCCCGCGACGGTTGCGCGGCTGTCGTCGATCGCCTGCTGCTTGTCATCGTTGATGGCGACCCAGGGCCAGGCGTTGACTTCTACATCGCTGCGCTTGCGGCCGAAGCGGGCCAGTTCAGCCTCGATGAATGCCTTCTTTTGCACGGTGTAATCGACCGTCCACAAGGCATGCACGATCAGTCCATCGCCAATTTCCAGCGCCATGCTGGTAAGCTTATCCTTGAGAGCGGCGATCCAGATCGGGATGTGTTCGCGCACGGGCGGCGCGGTCATCATCTTTTCAGTCCATTCAAGATTGTAGTATTCGCCGTGGAGCGGCTCCATTTCCTTGTGGCCGTTGGCGTTGACGTAGCGCACGATCTTCACGACCTCGCGCAGGTGCGTCAGCAGCTTGCGGTGAGGTTCGCCGTAAATGCCTTCCAGCGCGCTGTGCAACGAGGTGCCGAGGCCCAGGACAAAGCGCCCCTGGCTGATCGTATCACACTCGATGGCGCAATAGGCGGTTTCCACCGGACTGCGGGTGCCGGCCACGGCAATCCCCGGACTTACTTTCAGGGTATCGGTCATGGCCGCCACTGCTGCCATCGGGACGAATGGTGCGCCGTAGATCTGGAGCGAGAAAACGCCCTCAAAACCTACCTGCTCCATCTGTTTTGCGATGCCACCCATCGCCGGTGCTGGCAGTACGGGGATGACGCCCCACCACTTGCGTTCGCCGCCGGTCGCGTTTGTCAGTTTTGTCATGTTCCGTCGTATCCTATGATGTCACTGCAATCGAGGCTGACATTATCACGATAGGCGAAATCGCCGCGCGCCTGTCTTTCGGCTAGTGCCATCATCAGAACGCGGTATTTCTGACCGGCTTCATCCAGTGGGGAGTGCAAATCCTTCCGCTTCTCAGGCCGCATGTACCTTGGGCTTTGCGGCGAGGTCATGGAACTGTCCTGCCGTGAGACCTTGTAGCTTGCCTTGGGCATCATATAGCGAAAGAGGTTGGTCTTCTTTACGTTGGACGTATTCATCGCGTAATCCAGCCGTGTTCGATCACGCGTTTCCGGAACGCAAGGGTGGAACAGCTGAACATTGTCGCCGGGGCTGAACCGGCCATAGGCAATCGCTGCGTGGCTGCGCAGGTAGATGCGGATAACCTGGCGGACCTGCTGCACATCGGCGCGCACGCCGCCAAATATTTTCATGATCGGAGCAACTGACTTGTTTACGCATGTGCGGACCATGGTGATGGTTTCGCTGTCGTGGAACACTTCCACCGTCTCGGAATCCATCTTCTCATCACCGACAACGTCGGCATGGATGAAATCGGCGTGGGTCAGGTCGATCAGGTTTTCCAGGCTCAGCGGCGCGCAGCAATCGAACCGAACGGTGCCGAGCATGTGCAACGGCAAGCCGCCATCTTCCGGCAGGTAGGGAATGCTGGGAACATGCTCGGGCGCGGCATTTTCAGGCTTGCCAAGCCAACTCCAGACATAGCCGTATTTCTCAAGAACCGGATAGTGGCCGCTGTCGTCGGTGTACTCGCTCTTGGCTCCGGCCAGCGCATCGTTGGGGTGGTTTTCTGCGGCAATCACCTGCCCATCAGAACCGCGCCACAGGTAGAACGGTTGGGAATATACAGCGCGGCGCACCGGCTTCTTGTCCACTGCAAAGCTGTGGGCCAGCGGAAACCACGCATCGGTCAGCATGATTTCGTGCGGCATCCAGGCATTGACCTTGGCCGAGAACTGGCGCTGGTCTGACGTGATCGGATCGTCGTTGGCGGAGGTTGCCGGATTATCGGAAATTTCAAGCATGGCAGGGTCCTTGTCCTGGCGCAGTTTGCCTTCAGGCTACTTCGTCTTGCTGGTCGGTTCGGGCGGCGATCTCTTCCCGCAGGTCGTCTGCGTGGATCGATGCCGAGGGTTTGAGCACCCGCAGCGCAGCCCCATCGATATGGTCGTGCACGCGCAGCGGCGTGCCCACGCCCATGATCTTGGCCGCAAGGCCGGGCCGTTCGGGCGAAAGTATGGCGCGCCAGCGAACCTGCGTAACCTGGCGTGCGCCCGGTACCGGCGCGAGCGTGGCATGCAGCAGCAGGTTGAACTCGTCATCACGCAAGGTTAGATCGCTTTCGCCGGTTACCGGATCGGTGGCGATCCGCAGGCTGATCGGAAAATCGGATGTGAACGGGGCGGGCCAGTGCGGCGATGCCCATTGGCAAGACCGTTCCATCACCAGTTGCCCATCCTGTTCGCAAAGCTCTGCCAGCAGGTAGGGCGAGAAGCGCACGCCCTTGATTGAGATCAGCAGCGAGGGATCGTCGAACAGGGCCGCGATATACTGGCCATGCTCCAGCGCCACGGTAGACGTGCCGGACAGGGGCAGGGCATAGCCATCATCTGCAGGCGGCGGTGCCTTTGCATCAAGGCAGATGCGCACGAAGCCCGCGCTCTCATGCACGCCAAAGGATTTGGCTTTGTAAACTGGGGGATATTTCCGCTCGCTCTTCAGATTGGGAATGTCGATCAATTGGCCACTCGCGCCATCGAACGTCCAGCCGTGATAGCCGCATTGGATTGCGCCGTTACCCAGGATGCAGCCAAGCGAAAGCGGCGCGCGGCGATGGGGGCAGCGATCTTCCAGCGCGCGCACTGCACCTTCGGTATCGCGCCAAAGCACGATCGGCTGATCTCCAATATCGACGTTGAAGGGCTTCTCCGCGCTGATTTCTTCAGAGCGGGCCACGGCCCACCAAATTGCTTCGCTCATAACCGACTCGCATCTCCCGGGGTGCATCTTGTGACAATTAAATTGACGCATGACAATTTAATTGTCAATATCTGTTCATGGCAACGATGGCTCAAAGTTCTGGGGGCGCTGTGAAGCAGGGCGCAAATCCGCCATCCCGGCGTGAACGGGGCAGGGGCCGCCCACGTGCGGATGGCAAGGAATCGGTGGACGAGGCCGCGCTGTTGCGCACCGCCTTCACCACCTTTGCCACCCACGGGTATGAGGCTGCGACAATGCGCGCGATGGCGCGTGACCTTGGCGTAAGCCACAATCTGCTGAATGTGCGCTTCGGCAAGAAATCGCAGCTGTGGAAGGCTGCAGTCGACTGGCGCCTGGCAGAGGCCGCGCGGGACGTGGAGATTGCCTTTGATCCAACCCGCTCGCCCGAAGATCAGCTGCGTGACCTTGTGTTTCGCTTTTGTCGCTGGGCGATCATCAATTCGGATATCGTGGCGATCAGCCAGCAAGAGGGAAGGGAGCCCAGCTGGCGTCTCGACTACCTGACCGAACGCTTCACCATGCCGTTCCAGCGCCGACTGCAAAAACTGCTGGAACAGGTTGCCTCCGGTACAAGTCTGCGCCCGCTGAGCTCGTCTGCGCTGCTGGCGCTGCTGGTTCACGGCGTAGGCTCGTTCTTCGCGCTTGGTCCGATGCACGAACGCCTGCTGCCCGATGCGCCGCAGGAGGGGGCTGGCAGGCAGACGGACGAAGATCGCGCAGATGCCATGGCTGAATTCCTGCTGGCTGGGCTGTTCTCTGCCTGATCGGGCGCGTCGGCGCGACGGTCGCCAGGCAGCCTTTTAGAAGAACAGATCGGCGATCCGCTGGCGGTATGTGGCCGCCTTGTCCTCCGCCATGCCGAATTGCGGCACAACGGGCGTGATGGAATCGGCAAAAGATGCTCGTTCAATGACCTGCGCCTTCACATCCGCGGCAGAGCCAAGCACGGTGATCGCGCTCACCATTTCATCGGGGCAGGCCTGTTCCATCCCCGCGAAATCCTGCTGTGCGAAGGCCGCCTGGATGGCCTTGGCTTCCTTGCCAAAGCCGATCGCCTCGAAATATCGCAGGTACTGGGGCGACTGGGTGTAGAAGGCCACATTGGCGCGGGCATCGGCAATGGCCTCATCGCGGTCGTCATTGATCACCGTGAAGATCATCAGGTTCAGATCGAAGTCGGACCTGTCCCGTTTGCTTTTTTCCAGCCCTGCGCCAAGGTGCGGGCCCACCTTGTCGTGGATCCACTGCGTGGTCCAAAGCGGGTGGCCCAGTAGCCCGTCGGCAATTTCGCCTGCCTGTTCGCAAGCCTTCTCGAAAATCGCCGGCAGGTAGATGGGAACGGCGGATCTGCGCGCCGGGCCGGTCAGGCGGAAGTGCGAGAGATCGAGCGTTGCATATTCGCCCTCCAGCTTCTGCAATTCGCCCGTGTGCCCTTTGGCGATCACGGCGCGCACCTGTTGCACCACTTCGCGCATATGCGCCAAGGGCTTGCCATAAGGCATGCCAAAGCTGCCTTCGATCTGGCTTTGCGCGCTGGAGCCAAGACCCAGCACCGCGCGGCCATCGCTGATGTGATCCAGATCGATCACGCTGCATGCTGTTTCCAGCGGGCTGCGGGTGAAGGCGAGGGTGATCCCGCTGCCCAGCTTGATGCGGCTGGTGACTGCCGCCGCAGCTGCAAGCGTGACCTGGGGAAGACCGAATATCTGCGGCACCCAGACCCCTTCGATGCCGGCTGCTTCCCATTCCTTCACCAGCGGGACAAGTTGCCCGGCAGGAAGAACGGGCAACTGGGTCCAGACCTTCTTGTCGGCGAACATCAGCCAAAGCCCTTCGCCGTATCAAAATAGTCACGCCACGAAATGATCTTGTCGCCGTCCATCTCGAACACGCCCATCAGCTTGAGCGAAATGATGAGCTTGCCATCCTTGTTGTGGAAATTGTCGGTCCGCTCGGTCAGGACCACGTTCCCGTTCGAAGCGATGTGGTGAACGATCACCTCACCGCTTTCGATCGGGTACATATGCGCGAAACCGTCCATGAAAGCCTTGGCCTCGGCAAAGCCGGTGGTCTTGGAAATGCCAACGTTTTCCCAAACCGTCTGGTCGGTAAAACGCTTCTCCATCGATGCCATCATGTTCGCCAGGGTGGGCTTCCACTCTTCGAAGAAGGCGAGGACTTCGGCTTGCGCGTCAGCCATGCTCAGTCTTCCTGGGCAATCGTGACGGTCACTCCGTCAAGCGCATCGGTCATTGCGATCTGGCAGGAAAGGCGCGAGGTCTCGTTGCGATGGTCCGAACTGTCGAGAAGGTCGCTTTCATCCTCTGTCATTTCGGGCAGCTTGTCGGCAAATGAAGGGTCCACATGCACATGGCAGGTGGCGCATGAACAGCACCCGCCGCACAGTGCCAGCAGTTCTTCGAAACCGTCGTCGCGAATGATCTCCATCAGCGTCAGACCGGCTTCAGCCTCCACTTCCTTGCTGTTGCCCGAACGGTCTATCACATTGATTTTCGGCATGTCTTGCTCCGTAGAAATTATCTGACCTCGACTTCGACCGGGAAACGATCGAAGTAAAACTGGAAATGCTGGCGGATGTCCTCGGCGGTAATGCCGAAGTCGCCCTCCAGGTTGAAACGCACCTTGCCTTTCACCGCCGGATCATGATCCTTGTGGTACTGGTGCAGGGTCTTGAGAGTGGCCTCGTCCAGCGGGATTTCCGCCATGTCGTAGATCCGTTGCAGGATCGGGTCGGGGTCCCTGATCCACTGGTGAAAATAGACGTCGATCGTCTGGTCTTCCGGCAGGCAGTCGCGATCCTTCACGCAGCGTGAAAGCAAGGTCTTGTAGCGATCGATCCAGTAGCCCTTCGGCTCCTCAGGATCGCTCTTCGTGCGCAGCACGCGCGAGGCATAGAGCCACATCGACAAGGTCGACCGGATCGAGCCAACCGGGTCGCGGTGCGTGATCACGAATGTCGCATCGGGAAAGGTCTTATAGAGAACCGGCAGCTGTTCCATGTGCTGCGGGCACTTGATCACCCAGCGGTTCGGTCCTTTGAGGAAGGTTAGCACCTGCAGGCCCTTCTTCAGGTAGGCATAGGTGCCGCTCTGGTCGTGCGAGAGGTAGTAATCGCGCCACCTGGGCACCAGTGCCAGCCACTCGAGCAGGTAGGATGAAAAATTGAGCGCCTGCAGTTCGATGTCCTCGCTGATATGGTCAGGCGAGAATTCGTGCATGTAGCTCATCATCGGCAGCACCGCTTCCTGCTGCTGCCACCCGGCCTCCGCCTTCGTCCAGCGCGGGTTGGGATCGTCCGGCGTAGGTTCGTCCTCTGCCGTGGGGACCGGGGCGATGGCTTCCCACCAAGGCAGCGAGCGCAGCCGCTTGTCGGCCGAAATCAGGCCTAGCAAATGGGTGGTCCCCGAACGCGGCGGACCAGCCACGATGATCGGACGATCAATTTCGATGTCGAGAATTTCCGGGTGGCGCTTGCAGATGTCTTCCACGCGCAGGCGGTCAGCCGCATAGCGTACGAACATGGTCCACAGGCCTGCGCGGCCAACGGGTGAGAGGAATTCATCCTCTTCCACACATTCGCACCACAGGTCCAGCCGCTCGACAAAGTCCGTCGCGCCGAAATCATTGAGGCCGGTCTGGGCCTTGGCGGCACCCATGATGGCCGCAGAAGAGAAGTCGAAACTGGCTTGCGAAGCGGCGGCAAGGGCGGCCTTTTGCGCTTCGTCCAGCACGGGCGCGCGCATGTCTTTGATCTCGAACACCTGGCCCTTGGCGGCTTGTGTCACTTGCTCCTGCTCCCTCACTGCATCCTGTCTCCGATTACTCGTAGATGCGGAGGCGGGTAATCTTTGCCCTACCGAAAGATATGCTGCGCGACAGGCAAATGCCGTTAGATCGAATGGGGAGAGGATAACGCCGAGATGACAGACAAGCTGTTCGATCTGACAGGTAAGGTGGCGCTGGTAACCGGCGCAAACTCCGGTCTGGGCTTTGGTTTTGCCGAAGGGCTGGCGCGGGCTGGAAGCGACCTGGTCATTTGGGGCCGGCGCAAGGAAGCGAATGAGCGGGCAGCCGAAAAGCTGCGCGCGCTGGGCGCCAAGGTTCATTCCGCCGAAGTGGATGTGACAGAAGAAGCGCAGATCGTTGCCGGCGTGGCCGATGCACTGGCCGCAATGGGGCGAATAGATACCGTGGTCGCCAATGCCGGGATCGCCAGCGTCAAGCCTTTCATCGAAATGGATGCCGACACCTACAACTCGCTTATGGCCGTAAACCAGCACGGCGTGGTGTTTACCTTGCGCGAGGTGGCCAAACACATGGTTGCGCGCGCCGAGGCAGGCGATCCGGGCGGTTCGATGATCCTGTGCGGCAGCGGTTCCATATTCCAGGGCGTGCCCACGCTGACGCATTATGGCGCGGCCAAGGGGGCGCTGGCGGCCTTGTCAAAGGGTCTTGCCGCCGAACTTGGGCCGCATGGTATTCGCTGCAACGTCATCGCGCCCGGCTTTATCATTACCGAAATGACCATGGCCGATCCGGAGTACGGCCAGATGCTGGCCGATGCCGTTGCCGCCAAGGCACCCATCGGGCGCGCCGGCATGCCCGACGATCTATGGGGCGCGGTGGTTTATCTCGCCAGCGATCTTTCGCGCTATCACACCGGCGATACGCTGGTGATCGATGGCGGGAAAATGTTCAACAATTAGGAGCGTCCATCGTGTTTTCCCGCCCGAAGGCAAGGCACAGCCAGAACGCCTATGTGACCAACGATCTCGATCGCGCGCTGTCCATCTGGCGGGATGATTACGGTGTTCCCGAATTCTACGTTTTCGAGAATGATACGCCGGGTCTGGTCTCTGCTCCGGAATACCGGATGAAAATCGCTCTCGCCAATGTCGGCGGGCTGGAGATCGAACTGATCGAGCCTCTGCCCGGACTTGCCCCCATGCATGCCGAAGTTCTGCCGCAGGACGGCAGCTTTGCAATGTGCTTCCATCACGCCGCCTTGCGGGTCGAAGGCGAGCTTGCCGATTTCGAGGAATACATGGCCTCGCTCGATCCCGAGGCGCATCCGGTTGTGTGGAGCGGTGGGCTTGGAGACCTGATGCGTTACACCTACACTGATGAGCGCGCGACCCTGGGCCATTACCTGGAGCACGTCTGGTTCGATGCCGGAATGTACGAACAGATGGCCTCCGCCATTCCAGTTTATCCCACGCGTTGAGCATGGCTCTTGCACTCCTCAATTTTCGCGACCTCGGCGGCATGCAGGCACAGGATGGCCTGGTGCGCAGCGGCGCACTGTTCCGTGCGGAAGGCCCGGCCAATTTCTCGCCGGCCCATGAGGCAGAGCTGAAATCGCTGGGGATCGGTTACATTTTCGATCTGCGTTCCGCGAAAGAGCGCGAAGCTCATCCGCACGATTGGCAGGATGCGGATTGCCGCTGGCTGGGCCTCGATGTGAACGCAGACCTGCGGGTTTTCGGCCATGACGGCCGCGAACGCCTGAGCCTTGGCGAAGATGTGCAACTGGCGATCGACATCATGTGCGAAACCTATCGCGAGATTCCCGATGCGCTTGCGCCGCACTGGGAAACGGTGGGCACCTGCCTGCTGGAAGGCAGGCCTGCGCTGGTCAACTGCACGGCCGGCAAGGATCGCACCGGCGTTGCCGTTGCCGTGCTGCTGGAGATGCTGGGCGCCCCACGCGAGGCGATCCTGAACGACTATGCCCAATCGGACATCTTTGGCGAGAACCTTCGCCGCAGCGGTTCGCTGGAGCAAGGCTTTCGTTCCAGTTTCGGATTCATGCCCAGCCCGGAACAGGTCGATGCGCTGATCGGGGTTCGCCGCGAATACCTGGCTTGCGCCTGGGAACAGATCGAAACCAAACACAAGACCGTAGGGCGCTATCTCACCGATGCCGGTCTTGCCGAGGACATGCAAATTGAGCTGCGACGCTTGCTGGTAACGCAAGGCGTCTCGCCTTCATATCAAGGAGAACTATCATGAAAACTGGCGGTGTAATCGGCCTTGGCGGCATTGGCGGAGGCGTGGCCCAATGCCTTCAGCGGTCTGGCCAACTTTCGGCAATCTTCGATGTGCGCGCAGAAGCCGCAGAGCGGGTGCCCGGTGCGCCGCCAATGTCGGCAACGCCGCGCGATCTGGCAGCGGCATCCGATTGCGTGCTGATCGCCGTGCTGAACGGCGCCCAGACGATCGATGTGCTTTCCGGCCCCGATGGCGTTCTGGCTGCGGGCAAGCCCGGGCAAACCGTGATCCTGCTGTCGACAATCTCCATGTCTGATCTGGAAACATCGCAGAAGCTGTGCGCGGATGCCGGTGTGACGCTGATCGATTGCGGCGTAACCAACGGGCCCAAGTCGGGCGAGAACGGCCTGATCTGTCTTGCAGGCGGCAGCGAAGAGGACATGGCCAAGGCCAAGCCCATTTTCGATGGCTTTGCCGGACAGGTCATTCACATGGGTGGACCGGGCACAGGCATGGCGGCCAAGATCGCGCGCAACACCACGTTCTTCGGCTGTATCCGGGCAGGGTACGAAGGCGCGGTGATCGCCCGCAATTACGGTGTAGACCTGAACCAGCTGCGCATGGCCCTTTCGGGCGATCCCAACGCGGGTGGCGGCCTGGAAGGCGCCCTGTCCATGGAAATCCGCCCCGATCCCGAAGGCAATGAGCAGGAAACGGGCATCCGCAACTATTTCAAGGGGCTGATGATCAAGGATCTGGAAGTTGCCATCGAAGAGGCCGCCAAGTTCGGTGTGCGACTGCCGATGATCGAACTGATCCGCGACAACGCCGATTCCACCTCTGGCCTGGAATATCGCAAGGGCCAGCCGCTCGATTGAGCGTGGGTACATACAAGTCGAGGGAATGAACATGAGTGAAAATGCTTGGGACAAGGGACTAGAGGTTTTCGATGCTGTCTATGGAGACGGCTTTTCCGCGATGATGAAGGGGCAGGAAAACAGCCGCTTCTCACGCGAGATTATCGAGAACCAGTTCGGCAACCTGTGGGCGGACGAAGCGCTGACCATCCGTGAAAAGCGGCTGCTGGTACTGGGTGCCACAACCATGCTGGGGAGGCAGGATCTGATCGAGATCCAGATGATGGGCGCGCTTGGCAACAACGAGTTCACCGAAGAGGAACTGGCACTGATTCCGCACTTCATGCTGTTCTATGCCGGGGCCGGTAACTGCACCTCGCTGGTGCGAGGGATCGAAGCGGCTAAGGCGCGCCTTGCGGAAATGAAGAAGGACTGAGCCGACATGCGCGATCTGCCCCGCCTGCCGCTGGATGCCGATGCCTTCGGTGAGCGTTACGGCCCCTGGGCCGTGATCGCTGGCGCTTCCGAAGGCACCGGCGAGTGTTATGCCCGCCAACTGGCGGAAATGGGCATCAACCTGATGCTGGTTTCGCGCCGGGAGGAGGCGCTGGAGGTTTTGGGCAAGGAACTGGCGAAAGAACACGGAATTGAATTTCGGGCCTATGCACAGGACCTGACAGAGCCCGATGCAGGTTTGAAAATTGTCGCCGCCGCTGCTGGCCTCGATGTGGGGCTTTACATTTCCAACGCCGGTGCAGACGGATTTGCTGCTTTCTTTGAAGACGGCACCGAGAATGCGCACCGGCTGGTGAGGATGAATATAACCACCCTGATCGATGCCGCCAACGGCTTTGGCAAGCGGTTGCTCGCGCGTGGCAAGGATGGAAAGGGGCGCGGTGGCATCATCGTGATGGCGTCAGGCGCTGGGCTTGGCGGTCAACCCAACCTGGCCATGTATTCAGCGACCAAGGCGTTCGAGATAAATTTCGCGGAGTCTCTCTGGGCCGAATATCACGAGCGCGGCATCGACGTGCTGGGCGTGGCGGCCCCGATCATGCGCACCCCGACATTGCTGCGGATGGTTCCCGAAGGCTTCGACACGTCCGACACCTTCGATCCGGCTGACGTTACGCACAATGCGCTGGCCGGGTTGCTGGCGGGGGAGCCGATCCAGATCATTCCCGACGGACCGGGCGCGGAAAAGCAGCCGCAGGTAGAGGCAGATCGCAAGGCCCGCCTGATCGGCTTCGTGGAATTCAACAAGACATTTACCGGAGGATAAGCGCATGCGCAGGCTGGAAGGAAAGATTGCCATCGTCACCGGCGGGGGCGGAGGGATCGGATCAGCCGTCGCGCGCCGCATCGTCTCAGAAGGCGGCAAGGTCGCCATTGCCGATGTGTTCGAGGACAGCGCGAAGGCCGCTGCCGATCCGCTGGGCGATGCTGCGCTGGCGGTTCAGTTCGATGCTGCCGACCCTGCTTCGATAGAGGCGATGGTGCAGGCCACCGTCGACCATTTTGGCGGTCTGGACATCCTGCACAACAATGCCGCGATGACCGATCCGGCCAAGCATCCGCTCGACACCACACCGGTCGATATCCCCATCGAGATCTGGGACGAGATCATCGATATCAACCTGCGCGGATACCTGCTGGGCTGCAAATATGCGATCCCGCACATGATCGCGCGCGGTGGTGGCTCCATCATCAACACGGCATCGAACAGTGGCGTTGCCGGAGACCTTGCCAGGGTTGCCTATGGCGCATCCAAAGGCGGCATCATCACCTTGTCGAAGTATGTCGCCACACAATACGGCAAGCAGAACATTCGCTGCAATTCCGTATCTCCCGGCGTTGTATTGACCGCCGCACTCGAAGCGACGGTGCCGGGCCTCAAGGAAGTGATCCAGCGGCATATCCTGACGCCTGAATTCGGCACGCCAGATGATATCGCGGCGCTGATCGCCTTCCTCGCTTCGGAAGAGAGCCGTTACATCACGGGTGAGAACATATCGATCTCTGGCGGGGGCCTGTCGCACCAGCCGCACTATGCCGATCTGCTGGCGATGATGGAACAGCATCTGTGATGAGCGAACCGCTGACCGTTGCAGGGATGGAGGCAGCAGCGCGCGCTGCCACTGGCCTTTCGGATTTCGGCCCGGATACCGGTTGGCGAGAGGGATTTGAAAGACTGGTTGCGGCGGTCGAGGCGATGGGACCGAACGACCAGCTGCGCCACCTGGCGACGCAGAATATCGTCGGCCAGCTGTCCACGCGCCTGCGCTTTGTCGAGGATGATCGCAATCATCCCGAGATAGCGCAGCAAGACGTGGGTGATCCGCTGATCGTGATCGGCCTGCCGCGAACCGGCACCACCATTACTTACGATCTGCTGTGCCTTGATCCCGAGGCGCGGGCTCCGCGCGAATGGGAATGGTACATTCCCTGGCCGCCAACCGATGCCGCCACTTTCGACAGCGATCCGCGTATTGCGCAGGTCACTGCCATGTATGACAACTGGATCAAGCATGCACCGCAACTGCTTGATATCCAGCGGTTCGACTGCACCCAGCCGGGTGAGTGCAACCACGGCATGCAATATCACTTCGCCAGCACCAATTTCCCCGCCGAACTTGGCGTGCCGGACTATGCGGACTGGCTGCGCGCCAGCGATGCGCCGGGGCAATACGTTTCGCACAAGCGGCTGCTGCATAACTTTCAGTGGAAGGGGCCGCGCGGCCGCTGGACGCTGAAATCGCCGCAGCACCTGTTCGATCTTCCGGCTCTGCTGGAGGCCTATCCCGGCGCGATGCTGGTGTGGACGCACCGCGATCCGGCGCTGACCTTCTCTTCCCTTTCCAGCTTCATCGCAGGCTTCCTGGCGGCCTTTGGCGGCGACAAGGACAAGGCGGCAATCGGGCGCGACGTGGTGGAGACTTGGATTGCCGCGATGAACCGCGCGCTGGCCGCGCGCGCCGATCCGGCGATTGACGAACGGATCATCGACCTTGCGCACAAGGACGTGGTGGCCGACCCCAAGGCGGCAATCAGGCGCATCTACGACAAGTTCGGCCTGACCTTCTCCGAAGAACACGCGCGCCGCATCGACCACTTTCTGGCCGACAATCCCGCTGCCAAACGGATGGGCAAGCACAAACATTCGCCGGAGCAATACGGCATCGACGTGGCCGAGGTTCGCGAGCGAATGGCGGATTATTACGACCGCTTCGGCAATCTTCTGGGGAGACCGCAATGAGCGTACTGGATCGTTTCCGCCTCGACGGGCGCACGGCCATTCTCACCGGCGTTGGTCCCGGTGTGGGAGAGCACGTGGCCAAGGCCTTTGCCGAACTGGGCGCGAACGTCGTCATCTCGGCCCGTTCGCAAGACCGGCTGGACCGGATCGCGCAGGAGATCAACGCGCTGGGTGGCGGACGCGCTCTGGCCGTCGCCGCCGACGCCGGAGAGCGCGCCGATCTCGAAAACCTTGTAACCAAGGCGCGCGAAGCCTTCGGGCCGATTCATATCATTTTCAACAATGCCGCCGCCGGCGTGGTCTACGCGCATGATGGCGGGTTGTGGGCCAATACCGACGAGGTTTGGAAGACGGCGATGGATGTGAATGTCCTTGCCACCTGGCGTCTGGCCGAGCTGACCGCACAGGAGATGGAAGCGCACGGCAAGGGCGTGATCATTTCCGTGCAAAGCTGCGGTGGCTTTACCCCGATCCCGCCTGCTGTTGCCTACGGCGTAAGCAAGGCAGCGCTGGCTTTCCTCACCCGCTCGCTTGCCAAGGCGCTGGCACCGCACACGCGGGTGAATGCACTTTGCGTCGGCTCGATGAGTCCCGACGGGCAGGAGGCCGAAATTCACAAGGGACTGGGCCTGGCAGAGCGCAACGCGATCAAGCGGTTCGGCGCTGCCGACGAAGCCGTGGGCGCAGCCATCCTGCTAGCCAGCGATGCTTCCAGCTATACCACCGGCAGCACCGTGTTCGTGGAGGGCGGAAGGGTGGGAACGGTGGCATGACCAACCCGCTCTATACGCCAGATCAGGAAGCGGCAGAGAAACTGGCGCTGCGCCTGATCGAGCGGGCAGATGTGCGGGCTGCGCGCGAACAGGCGCGGCACGGAATGCTGGCCGATCCCGCCGCCGCGACGGTGGATGGCAACATGGCGCTAGATCGCGCGCTCGATCAATGGGTGCTCGGGCTGGCCATGCGCGAGGCGAATGGCGATACCGCCGATCCGCGCGTGGTCTGGAATGTGTCGAATCCGCCGCGCCGGTGGTTTGGCCACGTCTATCACGGCGCCGCCGTGGCGGTGGACAATCCCGACAATTTCAACCGCGAAATCCCGATCGACGGGGAAGGCCACTATCGCATCGATTTGCGCTTTTCCGCCGATCCGCCGCAGTTCAGCGTGGTGATCGAGATGGAGCCGGACCATCACGCCGGTCTGGGCCACAACATCGGTGCGCTGACATTGCAGGACTTGCGCCCGCATTGCGATAGCGAAGGCCGCGTTTCGGTAACTGTGGGGCCGAAAGGGGGCGGGCCGCTGCACTTGCAATCGCGCCCCGGCCGCATCCAGATCTACACCCGCGATAGTCAGTGCGACTGGAACCAGTTACCAGCCGAGGTTAGCGTGGAGCGCCTTGATCCGCCGGCGGACTGGCAAGCCCGCAGCGAAGACGAGATCGCCGCGACCATTATCGCCGACATGCCCGCCTGGGTCCGCTTCTGGCGCGGCTTCAAGGACGATTTCCTTGGTTTTCCCGAACCCAATCGGCTTGTCGGGCCAAACGGTCGCGACGGGAACTGGGGGTATCTGGCAGGTGGCCGCTTCGCGCTTGGCGATGATGAGGCGCTGCTGATCACGCTTGATCCGGCAGACAGTTATTACACCGGTTTCCAGATCACCGATCCGTGGACCATCGCGCCCGATCCCATGCTGCGTCTTGCCAGCCTGAACAAGGCGCAGGTGACGCCCAATGCCGATGGCACGGTGACATATGTGCTGGCGCTGGCCGATCCGGGCGTCGCCAACTGGATCGATACCTGCGGCCTGCACGAAGGCTGGATGCTGACCCGGTGGCAAGGGGTGCCCGCCGATGCGGACCTTGCCAGCATGATCCGCGAAGTGCGCCTGACGACGCTCGATGCGCTGCCGGACGACCTGCCGACTGTCGACCTGGCAGGCCGGCGCAACCAGATTGCCACACGCGCGCAGGCTTTTGCCCGGCGCACCAGCGAGGGAGGATGCCGATGCAGCCTGAAGGGTCGATCGTCGAACTGTGCCACGTGGTTGAAGACCTGAACAAGGCGGTGGCGCACTGGACGCGCGATCTGGGGGCAGGGCCATTCTTTGTGTTCGACGTGCCGGTGCTGCCCGGCCAGCTATACTATGGAGAGCCGACCGCAGTTTCGATGCGTGTTGGCTTTGGCTTTTCTGGCGGCGTTCTGATCGAACTGTTGCAGCAGACCAACGACGGCGCATCGCCCTTCCGCGATTTTCTTCAGGCAAGGGGCGAAGGGCTGCACCACATTATGCCGCGCGCCGATTTCGATGCGGCACACGCACGCCTTTCAGACGCAGGTTTCAAGATCGCCTACAGCGGCATGATGCCTTCGGGCGAGCGGTTCTGCCTGTTCGATACCTTCGCCGCGCACGGATATTACACAGAGCTGATGGAGCTTTCCGAAGCCATGCAGGGCAGCCTGTCACTGATGGAAAAGGCTCATGCTAGCTGGGACGGCAAGACCGATCCCGTTCGCGGCATGGACCGGCTGGCCGAGCTTGCCTGACAGGCAGCCGCGCTACAGCTTGCCGCTGCCCATATCCGCAAACAGCTTCTGGAAATCCGCATAGCTGGGCTGGTGCGCGGTGACGCCGCCATCGATGGGAATCGCGGCCCCGGTGATGAAGGCGCTTTCGTCACTGGCGAGAAAGGCGACGAGGCTGGCAATGTCTTCCGGCTCGCCCAATCGCGGTGTGAGGTGGTGTGACAGCAGGATATCCTTCACTACGGGCGGCGTCGATTCCATCGCCAGCGGGGTCAGCACGAAGCCGATCACCATGCAGTTCGACCGGACGCCCAGCTTGCCATACTGGGTGGCGATCATGCGGTTGAGCTGGATTAGCGCCGCCTTGGAAGAGCCATAGGCAGTGAGCGTGGATTCGCCCTGCACGCCGAAGCCGGATGCGCTGTGGATGATCGATCCGCGCCCGCCTTCGATCATGTGGGGCAGGGCATACTTGCTCATCAGCATGGCCCCGCGCACGTTGACCGCCATCGCCCTGTCCCACGCGGCGACATCAAGGTTCATGACATCAAGGTCTGCCTGACGCTGCGCGTCGTTCTGGATGGCGGCATTGTTGTGCAGGATGTCGATCCGGCCAAGATCCGTGACCACCTGCTGGGCCAGCTCACGCACGGAATTTTCGTCTGTCAGGTCAAGCGGCAGCGCCATTGCGCCCTCGATATCCTGTGCAGCGGCAGCAGCTGCATCGGCATCGATATCGCCCAGCACCACACGGGCGCCTTCCGCAGCCAGTCGCCGCGCGGATGCCGCGCCGATACCGCCTGCAGCGCCTGTGACAATTGCAACTCTGCCGTCCAGCGATCCGGTCATAGGGGTCTCCTCGTTTGAAGCAGTAGATTGCAGAGGGCCGGGCTCACAACCTGTCGCAGGGCAGGTTGCGTGCATTTCAAAGGCCTCCAACTGACTTTCATAAATGTTGGGGAGGGTGTGTTGGAATCAACGATCGTGCCGATGCCGGTGATGCCGGCGCCGGAGCCTGCCGGAACTATTTTTCTGATCGGAACCTGCATCATCATGGCGGGCATACTAGCGTGGTGGGCGCTGGGACATGAAAGGCGCATGCGCGGCTGGGTCTTGCCGCTGGTTTTCGCTGGCACTGCGCTTTCCGCGGTGATGATCGAGCCGATCTACGACAATACGCTGCTGTATTGGTATCCGGCAGAAAACCCGCTAGCCTTCTTCCGCGGATATGACCGGACAATCCCTTGGTATGTGCCGCTTGGCTATGCCTGGTTCTTCGGCGGCTCAGCCTATCTAGTCTGGCGGGTGTTAGAACGCGGCGCATCGGCTGTGCGCATCTGGCAGCTGTTCTTTGCCACAGCAGTGGTAGACTGGTTGGCAGTGTCTATTTGTGAATGGCTGGACCTCAGCGCCTTCTACGGCAACCAGCCTTTCCATCTGTTTGGCTCACCAGTCTGGTTTTCCTTCTGCGATGCCACCGGCGGCTTTGTGTTGGGCGCGGCGCTTGCCAAGCTGATGCCCTACCTCTCGGGTAGCAAGCGGCTTTGGCTGCTGATCCTGCCGAGTTTCACCTACGCGGCAACGCTGGGATCGACCACCGCACCTGTATCTCTCGCACTGAATTCGGCCTGGTCGCCAGTCATGACCTGGCTGGCTGGCGCTGCCACGATGGCGATGTGCATGATTGCCATCCATGTGATCGCCCAGATGGCGCAGTTGCGGCAGGAAAGCCCGTTGTGAGCCGATTTTCAGGCCGCGACTGGTGGTTCATCGGCCTGCTAGGCACGATTTACGCGTTCAATTTCATCGACCGCATGATCATCGCCGTGGTCGGGGAGCCGATCAGGCAGGAATTCGGCCTGAGCGATTTCCAGCTTGGCATAATGGGCGGGGCGGCTTTTGCGCTGTTTTACGGCGGCATCGGCATCCCACTCGCGCGGCTGGCAGAGCGGGTCAACCGGATTGGCATCGTGGCAACCGCCACCGCGTTATGGTCTGCGATGACCATTCTTTCCGGTGCTGCGACCGGTTATGTCCAGCTGCTGCTGGCGCGTATGGGCGTGGGTGTTGGTGAGGCCGGGTTTACGCCGCCGGTCGTCTCCCTGATTGCGGATCGTTTCCCGCCCGAACGGCGCGCCACCGTGTTCTCCATGATCGCGGTTGGCGTTTCCGTGGGCGGTGCCATCGGTGTGCTGGCCGGGGGCTGGATCGCGCAAACCTATGGCTGGCGCTGGGCGTTCGTGGCGGCAGGGGCACCCGGCATCGGCTTGGCGCTGTTGCTGTGGCTGACCATCAGCGAGCCTGTACGCCTTAACGCCGGACAAACCGCACCGCCATTCGGTGCGGTGCTTCGCCGGGTTAGAAAGTCTCGCGCCTTCGTGGCGTTTACCCTTGGCAGCGGTATGGTGGCGCTGGTCGGCTTTGGCCTGAACCTGTTCCTGATCCCGCTGCTGGTGCGGCGGTTCGGTTTCGACCTTGCCGAAGCAGCTTTGACGTTTGCCTTCACCTTCAGCGCGGCCACCGCGCTGGGCGGCGTTGTGGGCGGGCTGGCTGCCGATCGGTTCGCTGCCAGCCAATACCGGCGTTATGGCATCCTGCCGATGGTTTCGACCGCGCTGGCGCTGCCGCTGTTCCTGGCGGCGATTTACCAAGACCAATGGCAGGTTATGGCTGTGCTGCTGTTTGCCTCCACCTTTTGCCTCTATGCCTTTCTCCCCACCATCATGACCGTGACACAGCGGCTTGTGGAACCTCGGATGCGCGCCACAGCAGCGGCCATTCATGCCTTTGGCCAGACCGCATTTGGGCTCGGACTAGGCTCAGCCTTTCTAGGATGGCTGAGCGACATACTCGCAAGAAATCGCTTTGGCGAAGATTATTTGCGCTATTGTGTTGAACGGGCTGGAGGAATGCAAACGCCTGAGTGCGTTGAAGCAGCGGGAACCGGGCTCCAACAGGGGCTGCTGATCTTAGGCCTGTTCCTGATTATTGCGATTGTATGCTATTGGCTGGCGGCAAGATCGATCCGCAGTGAAATCAATGATATCGAAGGTGGATCTTAGATCACAAGGACATGGAGGTGGCGGTGAGTCTCGAAGGTCCAATAGATCGTCGGCAAGAACGAGTTGCCTTAATAACTGGGGCGGTCGGCGGCTTGGGCTCTACTGTCGCTCGCTTGCTCGGCCACACGCATGTCCTTGTCCTTACCGATGGAAATGCGAAGAAGCTTGAACAATTCGCTTCTTCACTCAACCGAGAGGGATACAGGGCAACTGCACTTTCGGGCGATCTTACTGATCCCGTACTGCATGGCATTCTTGCGGAGCATTGCAAAAGAACCGGGGCTTTGAGATCAATCGTGAATGCTGCTGGCCTCTCTCCAGCGCAAGCGGATTGGCAAACAATCGTAAATGTAAACACGGTTGCGGCCTCGCAGTTGGTAAGAACTATCGAACCACTTCTGACACCGGGATCTGCATGCGTGATGATCGCTTCGGTCGCTGGTCATCTCGGTCCTGTAGATGCAGAAATTGAAGCGCTGCTCGATAATCCTCACAGGGCTGATCTGATTGACGCGCTGGAGCCACTTTTGAAGAAGTTGACGGCAGTTCATGGCGGCACTGTCGAAGGGCATGCTTACTCGCTTTCAAAGAGAGCAGTCATCCGATTGTGTGAGCGCCAATCGCTGAATTGGGGCAATAAGGGTGCCCGGATTAACTCGATATCACCGGGCGTTCTATCGACCGCCATGGGGCGCCTTGAAGCAAAGCGGGGCGATAGAGCGCAAGCGCTCATCAATAGTACTCCGGCCGGTCGATGGGGCAATGCCATGGATGTGGCGAAGGCTGCGGAATTTCTGCTTTCGGACGCAGCAAGCTATATCACAGGCTCTGACTTTCGCGTCGATGGGGGAGCAGTTGCTGCCTTGCGTGGGCAAAACTTTTAGAAGCGGATTCATGCGACTCACTTGTCCAGTGCCGTTCAGTGCCAATGGCGGATGTTGGCGAATCAGAGCAGTCGAAGGGCGTGAAACATGAGCGCAATTCATGATGCGGTGGTTGTAGGAGCAGGCCACAACGGGATGGCGGCCGCTGGGTATCTGAGCCGTGCCGGCAAGAGCGTCGTGGTTGTCGAGCGGATGGCAAAGGTCGGCGGGATGACGAGTGCGGGATACATGATCCCCGAAGCGCCTGACTACCTGGTGACACCCTGCGCGGTCGAGCTGCTGTTCGCGCGCGGATCGGGCATAATAGAGGACCTGGAGCTTGCTCGCCACGGCCTGCGCACCGTCGACCCAGATCCGAGCTACGCCTATCTCCATCCTGATGGCAGCTCGATCGCGCTGTTTCGCGATTACCGGCGCACGGCGGATGATATCGCCCGCATCCATCCCGCCGATGGCAAGCAGTACCTGAAGTTCATGGAAGTGATGGACGCCATGATGGATATCGGTTTTCCGATCATGATGGCGGAACCTGGTCGGCCCGATCTGCGCAACCTGGGCAAGATGATCAAGAGCGCGGTGCGTAACGTGCGGTTGAAGGACCAGCTGCTGGCGATCTCCAAGGCAACGGCAGATCAGGTGGCCTGCGAGTGGTTCGAGCACCCTGCCACCATTGCGCTGCTGAATGGTATTGCCGCTGGTGCGGGGCCGGTCGACGATGATGGCAATGCTGCTGCCTACATGATCTTTGCCGTCACCCACCGCCTGGGCACGGGCAAGCCCATCGGCAGCCTGCAGGCTTTTGCCGACGCCATGGCCAGCAGCATTATCGAATCCGGCGCGGAGATCATGCTCAATGCGCCGGTCGCGGAAATCCTGATTGACGATGGCGCGGCGCGGGGCGTGCGTCTGGCCGATGGCCGGGTGCTGCGATCGAAGGTGGTGATCGCCACCAGCGATCCCCGCACCACCTTTGCCATGACGACGCCGGGCGAGGTTGACCGGCAGCTGATGAAGCGGATTGAGCATGTCCCCTCCAACCGTTCCAACGCGGCGCCTTTCCTTGCCAACGTGGCGATGAAGGCACCCTTGCGGCTCAAGCGGCATCAAGACCTGCGCCACGACGATGCCGATCTGAACAAGGCGGTGGGACTGATCGGTCTCGCCGATGACGTACGCAACAGCTTTGCCGCCGCGCGGCGCGGCGATATTCCAGATCGTCATGCAGTCTCGCTGACCCCGCTCTCCAACAGCGACCCTTCGCAAGCACCCGAGGGGGGCTCACTGGCCTACCTTTACCTTCCCGCCATGGCGGTGGACGCGCGCGAGGGGTGGTCGCAGGAGTTGAAAGACCGGACCATGGCATCGATCCTCGCCCAGGTTTCCGAATACTATGACGGTTTCCAGCACGAGGTAGGTCGCTTCGTGGAGACCCCGCGCGAGCGCGAGGCGCGACTGAACGTGACCAACGGTTGCGTAACCCATGTGGATTTCGGTGCCTTGCGGGCAGGGCAGCATCGCCCGGCCACAGGGTTTGGCGGACCCAGGCCGGCAGTGCCCGGGTTGTATCTGGGCGGGGCGGGCAGCCATCCGGGCGGCGGCGTATCCGGCATTGCGGGCCGGATCGCGGCAGACCGGGTTCTGCGGCACCTGAAATAGCGCGGATGGGCGGGCCGCGTATTTTCTCAGGTGCGATCTATCCAGCCGTCGAGCGCCAGCCAGTGGTTGATCCGCGTCCCGGCAAAGTTTTGACAATGCGCCGCGTCGTTCACAATCTGCAACTCGGTGGAAGTCGCCGCCTTGAAATAGCCGGGCTCAAGATCGGGTTTGGGGCTGGTGTCGACCGTGCTTTGCACAACCAGCACCGGCACCGCGATGGAGGCAGAATCCTCGTGCACAATGCCGGGAGTAAGCGCTGCAATGCCCAGCGTGGCAGGCGTTGCGGAGGCGTGGGCCTCATCGGCCTCGATCAACGAGAGCGGCACATCGGGCCAGTAGAACAGCTTGCGCATCTTTTCACGCGGCGTGGCAAGATAGCCGCTGGGTATGAGGTCTGCCTGCAGCGTTTCAACGTCGGTATCGCCAAGCACCATGGGTTGGTTCGCCCAGCCAAGAACGGCCACCCGATCGAACACCGGATGGGCGGCGGCCTGCGAGATGATCATCATGCCGCCCATCGAATGGCCTATGCCGGTCACGCTGACCTTGCGGCCGAGCCCTTCCAGAACCTGCGCCAGCGCCGCTGCGTGCGCGCGGGCGATTATTGCGCGGCTCAGCTTGCTTTCCGGTTCGGGCCGGGTGCTTTCACCCATGCCAAGCATGTCGATGGACAGCACGGCCTTGCCATGATCGCAGAACCAGCGGGCAAAGCTATAGCTTTCATCGGCAAAGCTAGGATTCCAGTAGAGCCGCGAGTAGCCGCCTCCATGAATGGCGAAGACAAGGTGTTCGCCAAGCTCTTCCCAATTGTCCGGCGTGTGCAGGGTAGCGGCGATCTCCACGGTCTCGCCAATCCCTGCCGCAGCGGTAACGTCCACCATCATGTCTGCTGATTTCATCGCCCGTCGCTCCTTGTTGAAGCTTATGGCTTGGGCCAGCACATGCGGCATTCACCTGCCGGGAGAAAGGTTGATGCGTCAGGCGCCTCGTGAAAGCAGTCTGGGACTGGAAGAGGAGCTGTTGGGAATGAGCGAAGACGGCCTGGTCTGGGAAAAGCTGATCGATGGTTTGCGCCCGCTTGGCGATGCCATGCGCGAACGCATGCCGGAAAGGCTGCGGGGCGATCCGCAGGTCATGGCGGAATCCATGCGCTTGCTGCTGGCAGGACTGGCGCGCGCAAGTTCGGATGCGATGGTTGGCAATCGCCAGCACCCCATGTTCGTGCCCGAACTGAATATCGCCCAGAACATTTTCCAGCCCAATGCCGACACGATCTACAAGTCCGCCATCATTGAGAAGGGTGGCAGTTACCTGTTGCGCGGCGATCGTGGCACTGTGCGCATGATCATCCTTGCCCAGATGGGGCCGGATACCCTGCGTACAGGGCAGCATAGCCCGCTGCTGGGGCAGATCGACTTCGATGATCTCACGCTTGGCGAGGACGGGGCATTCGAACTGGTCATCTCGCCGCAGCGGCCTGCGGGCTATGAAGGCGACTGGTTTGCGCTGGATCCGCAGTGCGAGAAGCTGATGGTGCGCATCGTTTCCTGTGACTGGGGGGTGGAGCGAGAGCCGCGCTTTGGCATCACCCGGCTGGACGTGGATGAGGCGAAAGGGCGGCTTTCGGTCGCAGAATTGCACGCCGCCTTCGATGAAATGCCCTTTATTTCCGGCGTATGCGCCTTGGCCTTCCCAACCCACGTGGAGGAACTGCGTGGCGAAGGGTATCTCAACGAACTGAAGATATTCGACGTTTCGCAGATGTCCGGCCTGCAGGGGCAATTCTACTATGAAGGGGCATACGAACTGGATGATGACGAGGCCCTGATCAGCGAAGTGCGCGTGCCCGAAAGCTATCGCTACTGGTCGATCATCCTCACCAACGATATCTATGAAACAACTGACTGGTACAACAACCAGGCGAGCCTGAACGACAAGCAGGGGGTCGTCGATCCCGACGGGGTGTTCCGTACGGTCATCTGTGCGCGAGACCCCGGTGTGCACAACTGGCTCGACACATCGGGCTATCGCAGTGGCGCGATCCAGGGCCGCTGGTTTGAAGCCAGTGAGAAGCCGATGCCTACCTTAAGAAAGGTCAAGACCGCCGATATTCTGTCGCATCTGCCGGAATCGACACGGCGGGTAAGCCCCGGACAGCGCAGCGAGGCGTTGCGCGACCGTCGGCTTGCCGCGCAGATGCGGATTATCTGGTAAGCGCCAGAATTTATAACGGAGAGTGATAATGGCTTCCGCCCCGGTAAAAGACATTCCGGCCCATGTTCCTGCCGACAAGGTGGTGACGCTTGACTTCTTCAAGCGCGAGAACACCGATGTGTGCCCGCAGGAAGTGATGCTGCCCGAAATTCACCGCACGCTTCCGCCTCTGACATGGTGCACAAACATCTTCCCTGGCGACCAGGGAGGTTGGCTGCTGACCAAGGTTGAGGATATGCACACGGTGCTGCGCGATCCGGACAACTACACCAAGAACGGGATGGGCAAGTTTGCCCAGTCAATCGGTGAAGACTGGCTGGTGATCCCCACAGAAACCGATCCGCCCGAACATGGCGAATATCGCAAGGCGCTGAACCCCTTTTTCGCGCCGCAAAAGATCGCCCGGATGCGCGATGAACTGCATGAACGCGCCATCCGCCTGATTGATACCTTCAAAGACGATGGCCACTGCGAATTCGTGGATGCATTCTCCGCGAAGTTCCCGATTTTCATCGTGCTGGACCTGCTGGGTCTGCCGCAGCAACGGATGCCGGAGTTCCTGGAATGGGAGAAGAACATCTTCCACACCAACGATTTCGAACTTCGTACACAGTCGGTTCGCAAGGTGGTGGATTACCTGAACGAGGTGATCGCAGAGCGCCGCGCCAATCCCGGAGACGACTACATCAGCGGCATCTTCGATTACGAGATCGACGGTCGCAAGTGGAACGACAAGGAAGTGTTCGGCCACTGTTTCAACCTGTTCATCGGCGGCCTTGATACGGTCACATCGCTGCTGGGCAATATCTTTACTTACCTCGCGAAAAATCCTGAGAAACAACTGGAACTGCGCGACGATCCCAAGAAGATCGTGCTGGCGGTGGAAGAATTCCTGCGCGCCTTTGCGCCGGTCAGCGTGTTCCGTATCGCCGCCAAGGAAATCGAAATCCACGGCCAGAAGATCCTGCCCGGCGACTATGTGGGCATTTCCACGCCAATCGCCGGCTATGATCCAGACTACTACGAAGACCCGCAGGAAGTGCGCTTCGATCGCAAGGCGCCGCATATCTCGCTGGGCTTTGGCATCCACAAGTGCCTGGGCATGCACTTGGCGCGCATGGAACTGCAAACTGCGCTGGAACACTGGCTGAAGCTGGTGCCGCCATTCCGCGTCGCCGATGGCTTCGAGATCCAGTACCACGTGGGCAATATCACCCACGTGCCCAAGCTTGAACTGGCCTGGGACGTCTAGCGGGCTCAGCCGGCCGGGTCTTGGCTACTCGCCTTGCCGCCTGTTCGGCAGCTGGTCAGGCCGGATGCATATCGACGTGGAAACGTGACAGGCGTAGCGAAGCGATCTTCCAGTCGCCATCCACGCGCCGATATGTCTCGTGATACTGCCCATATCCGGTGATCGAGCCAACGCCTTCTACAGGTGATTTGCTTGGCTGCCATACGACCCGATCCTGCATGGCCCATACCGCCCGGGCAGTGTCCGGGCCGGTGAGCTCGACTTCGGGCGTGTGGACCTGGTGGCTGCTGGAAGCGTGATCCACGGCGAAGCGAACCTGTGCGACGATTGCCTCCACGCCCGTAACGGGATCCAAGCCGGTATCTTCGCGCACGTCCATCGTGGCGTCAGCAGTGAAGAGAGTGCCAAACCCCTTCCAGTCCTTTGTATCCAGGAAGCGGCAATAGCGTGCCTTGACGTCCTTGATCGCTTCCTTTGTCAGCAGATCGGCAAGGCCATGTGTTGTGGAATTCATGATTACCTCCAAGAATGGCGAAGCTGGCAGTGCAGAAGAAGCGGCTTGCCTGCCTTTGGGAAGGTTGCGGACCGGTTTCCCGGGTTGACCTAGGGGCACAAGATCAATGGAGAGTTCAAAATGACGGAACCTGGTGCACAAGCGCTGTTCGACAAGTTCGGCACCTATATCCTGCCCGGTAGGGTCGATGATCCACGCAGAGGCATAGATGAAGCCATCGAGGCCGAACGCATTGGTCTTGGCGCGGTATGGATTTCCGAGCGCTTTGCCCTGAAAGAGCCCGCTGTGCTTGCGGGCGCGGTTGCCGAGGCGACTAGCAAGATCCGCATCAACGGCACATTCTACGCCACCATGCGTCATCCGCTGGTAACGGCCAGCATTGCCAACATGATGCAGGCGATGAGCGGTAATCGCTTTGGCATCATGTTCGCGCGGGCAGTGCCGGCCTACATGAAGATGATGGGCGCGCCGGCAATCACCATGGAACGGCTGGCCGACTACATTTCGATCTATCGCCGCCTTTGGGATGGCGAGACGGTGTCCTACGAAGGCGTGCTGGGCAAGTTCCCCACGCTCAAGCTGACCGATTTCCACGATGGGCCACGCCCGCCGGTGATCTTCACCGCCATTGGCCCGAAGAGCCTGGCCTTCGCCGGCGAGCATTGCGACGGCGTGCTGCTGCATCCGTTCGTATCGCCCACAGGCGTGGCGAACAGCGCCAAGATCGTGCGCGACGCGGCCGAAAAGGCAGGCCGCGATCCGATGTCAGTGCGGATCTACCACAATATTATCGTAGCGCCGGACCTGCCGAAGGACGAGGAAGACGCCGTGGTGCGCGGGCGCGCCATTACCTATTTTGAACTACCCGGCTTCGGCGACCTGATCGTGGAGATCAACGAGTGGGACAAGGCCGTGCTCGAAAAGGTCCGCGCCCATCCCAAGATCGCTTCTCTTGGCGGAAAACCTGCGGACCAGGCTTACACGCGCCAGGAACTGGTCGACGTGGGGCAACTGTTGCCGCAGCAATGGATCGACGAAGGGGCAGCCGTTGGCTCTGCCGCGCGCTGCGCCGATCAGCTGATGGACTATCTGGATGCAGGGGCGGATGAAATCCTCCTGCACGGTGCCGCGCCCAAGGACATGGGGCCGCTGACCCAGGAACTGAAGCGCGCGCTAGCGCAGAAGGTCGGCTGATGACTCCGTCGCGAGTTCAGCAGCGCCTGCGCGACTGGCTTGAAGCCAATGTCGAAGGGTGGCGCGACGTGCGGATCCAGCCGCTGGAAGTTACCACCGGATCAGGCTTTTCGGCGGAGATCTTTTTCGTCGACGTGCAGTACAACGATGCCGATGGAGCGCAGGCCAAGACGCTGGTGGTGCGCCGCCAGCCGCAGGATCACGAGGTCGTGTTCGGTTCCAGCCTGAAGCTGCAGGGGCAAATGATCGCGGCGCTCGATGCGCTGGGTTCGATCCCGGTGCCGGAGTGGATCGGGATGGAGCTCGATCCCTCGGTGCTGGAAATGCCCTTTATCGTGATGGGCCGTGTGGATGGCCACGCGGCAACGCAGAACCCCAATTACAACAAGGCCGGCTGGCTGGCAGACATGACGCCCGCCCAACGTGCATCCGCCTGGCGCAATGCCGTGGAAGCCTATGCCGGGATGGCCAGCATAGACTGGCAGGGCGACGGTTTCGAGTTCATGGCGCGTCCTGACTGGGGTGATCCGGGGCTGGACCAATACCTCGGGTATATCGAGGCCTGGCATCACGGATGCCGCAAGGATCGTGAGATGCCCTATGTCGACACCGCCATCGACTATATCCGCAGGCATCAACCGCAGGATACTTCGGTAAATGTGCTGTGGGGCGACAGCACGCCTTCCAACGTGATGTTTGCCCCCGATGGCAACGTGAACGCGCTGATCGACTGGGAGCTGGCGGCGCTTGGACCGGCAGAGCTCGACCTTGCGTGGTGGCTGTATTTCGATGACCTGTTCAGCCGCCGCTTCGGTGTAGAGCGCCTCGAAGGCTTGCCCACGCGAGACGAGACAGTGGCGATCTGGGAAGCAGCCACTGGCCGCAAGGCCCAGCATCTCGACTACTACGACATCGTGGTAGCCTTGCGCATGGCGCTGGTGGCTGTTGGCGCCTTTGACCGCCAAGTGGCGATCGGCAATATCCCGCCTGAGAACCTCTCCCTCAACGCCAATTTCATGACGCTTTACCTGGCGGAACGGCTGGGTATGGACCTGCCCGAACTGGGGCCGGATTTCTATGCGTTCATGAGCAACATGACACCCGTTGACGAGAAAAAGGAAACTTAGGGACGGGGATTCAGGCCCGCGAGGCAAATCGGGGAGAGATTGATGACCAAGCAAGCTGACGGCTCAATGCCTCGCGATCCTGCGGCGGAAGAGGCCGCGATTGCCGCCTGGCTGGAAAAAGAGCTTGGCAGTAGCGAAGTCACCATCCGGCGAATGCATCGCTGGCGCCCCATCTACGAGGCCGAAGCTGTCCGTGACGGCAAGCGTGAACGCTTTTTCCTGAAGGGCGAGCGGACCTGGCCGACGCATCCCTATCCGCTGAAATACGAATGTGATGTGCAGCGCGTGCTGTCGCAAAGCGGTATTCGCGTTCCGGAAATCATTGCCTGGATACCCGACCCTGCAACAATTGTAATGGAATGGGTTGAGGGCGGGCGCGATGCGGGCCTGATCCAGCAGGCCATTGAAAGCGGTTCGCAAATGACCCCGGATCGCTGGCAGGCCAGCCTGACTTACATGGATCGGTTGGCCGAGGTGCACGCCATCCCGGTGGAGCGCTTCGTGGCTGCCGGTGCGCAGCTTCCAGGCGACAATGCAGACCTGATGCTGGCCAATTTCGAGCGGTTCGATGCGATGGGGCGTGATGCAGGCGTTTCAGATCCGTTCCTGGCCTTTATGGGCGGCTGGCTGCGACGCAACTGTCCGCCAAACCGGGCCGGTTCGGCGTTCCTGACCGGCGATTGCGGACAGTTCCTTTCCGATGGACCGGAAGTGACCTGCCTGATGGATTTCGAGATCGGCCATGTCGGAGACCCTATGCGCGATCTGGCCTGTTATCGCGGGCGCCACCCGATCGAGAACATGGGCGACCTGCCCGCGCTGTTCGAACGCTATGCCAAGGCATCAGGCACTCCGATCGACTGGTACGGGATGGCCTTTCACACGGTCGCCTTCCTGACGGAGGCCTATTACGGTCCGCTGATCGGCCTCCACGACGATGGGCCGGGAGGGGACTGGGTCGAAAGCTATGTACAGGTGTCCATCATCGGTCGCCGCGCGCTGGAGGCTCTGGCCGAACTGGAAGGGATAGCGCTGGACGAGATCGCACTTCCCGAACCGGAGCAGACGCCGCTTGAAGACCTGGCGTTGGCGCGTCTATCCGCAGAAATCGCTCGTCTGCCGGAACACAAGCAGATGCAAGGATGGCAGCGCAAGGTGCTTGGCTCCCTGCCGCAGATGCTGGCCAATATCGGCCACTTCAGCCGTTGGCGCGACGACAGCTATCTGGCCGATGTTGCCGAACTGACCGGGCAAGCATGCAACAGCGCGGCCGATGCAGACCAGTCGTTGCAAGGCTTTATTGCAAAGGCTGGCCCTCAGGACGATGCCGCGCTCGTCCGCATCCTGCACCGCAAGCTCTTGCGAGATTGCCTGATTATCGCCGGACCGAACGCTCAGGCCGATCATATCGCCCTCGCAAGGATCGAGCCTGTGTTGCACTTGGCTGGCGAGTCGTAACCGGCCTGACCCTTGCCAGGGGCTGGGTGCCCAACCGCCCGTCTATCCTTGCGCCTTGCCGCGCGCCTCTCTGCGTGCTGCCGCAAAGGGATGCTCTGCCACACAATAAACTTGTCTGCGCGCCGTTGAGTTTGATTTCGATCAAAGGTCTCTCTCCCGATTCAAATTAAACAGAGTGAACACAAGCTGTTTAATTTATTCATTCGCGTAAGCGGGGTGGAGAGGGATCAAAGAGATGGCAACCCAATTGAAAACTGCGCCTGCACCGGATTTCGAAGGCTACAATATCGCGGCCGAGAAAGAGATGGTTGGCCGAGCGCGTGAGTTGCAGCCCCTGCTGTTGCAACATGCCTCCTATGGTGATGAGCACGGCGTTCTGCATCCCGATGTGTTCGATGCGCTGACCGATGCCGGGTTTTGGGCCATGGCCGCGCCGCGGCGCTGGGGCGGGCTGGGCACGAGCTCGCGAGCGATGTCTTTGGTCGGTTATGAACTGGCCAAGGCAGATCCCTCGGTCGGCTGGGTCTACACCGTTCTTCATGGAACCACCTGGGTCGCCAGCCTTGGCCCCGATGCCTTGCAGGAAGCCATCTTCGGCTCCGGCTCCGAACACCCGGTGATCTGCGGTATCGCCAACCCTCCGGGCACCATGGAAGAGGTTGAGGGCGGTTATGTTGTCAATGGCCGCTGGCCCTATGCCTCTGGCTCGGCGCACGCTAGCTGGGCGCAGCTTGGCGTTGGCTATACCAAGCCCGATGGCAGCCCCGGCGGCGGCTTCGCCTATCTGCGGCGCGAGCAATATACCATCGAGAACACTTGGCACATGCTGGGCATGAAGGGCACCGGTTCCAACACCATCGTGGCGAAGGATGCCTTCATCCCGCGCGAGCAGTTCTACAATGTGGCAGAGCTGGGCATTGGCGGACACGAGGAAGGCAAGCGCCATGTGGGTGAGCCATCCGACTACTGGCCGTTCATGCCGTTCCTTCGCGCCACGGCTCATGCGGTGGTAGCAGGCGCTGCCGCGGGCATCATGGACCGCGTGATGGACGCATCGCACAAACGCCCCATCGTCTACACATCCTACAAACGCCAGTCCGACAGCGTGATGATGCAGGGCGAACTGGGCAAGGCTGCGGCCAAGATCTCCGCTGCCGAGGCGCTGACTTTCAAGAACTGCGACCTGATCGATGCGGCAGGGCTGGCGCGTGAACACCTGACTCCGCAGCAGCGGGCGCTCAGCAAGGGGGAAGGCTCGCTCGCGGTCTCGCTTCTCAACGAAGCCATCGAGGAGCTGATGTTCCTGGCGGGTTCCAGCGCCTTTGCGGATTCCAACCCGATCCAGCGCAACTATCGCGATGCGTCCTTCGCCATGCGCCACGTCGCGAACCTGCCCTACGTTGGATACGAAATTCTCGGCAAGTCGTTGCTTGGCATCGAGCCGAACATCTCGCTTCCCGATTTTATCTGACCCCTAATCACAAACAACAGATCAACAGAGAGGATTTGAACCATGAAGATGGAAGCCCGCGATGCCTATCTGAAGCAGGCCATGTCGCAGTTCATTGATATCGAGAACCGCGAGGTTTCGGTCGCCGCCCTGCATGACGAACAGCTTTACGAGCTGGAGCTGGAGCATATCTTCGCCAAGGCCTGGTTGATGATCGGCCACGACAGCGAAATTGCCAATACGGGCGATTATGTCGTGCGCCTGATGGGCGAAGACCAGGTGATTGTGGCACGTGCAGCCGATGGCCAGGTGCACGTCTCGCTCAATGTCTGCCCGCACCGCGCCATGCACGTCTGCCTGGCCGATTCCGGCAATGCCCGCGTGCACAAGTGCATCTATCACGGCTGGGCCTTCCGCCCCGATGGCAGCTTTATCGGCGCGCCGGTGGAACGCGAACAGATGCACGGCGACATCAAGACCAAGGAGCAACTTGGCCTGAAGAAAGCGCGAGTGCAGGTTTACGGCGGACTGATCTTCGCCACCTGGAACCACGAAGGCCCGGACCTCGAGGAATGGCTGGGCGACATGAAGTTCTATTTCGACATGCTGTTCGACCGGACCGACAAGGGCCTTGAAGTTCTTGGTCCGCCGCAGCGGCTGACGATCGACGCCAACTGGAAGACGGCAGGCGAACAATCGGCTTGCGACGGTTTCCACACGCTGACCCTGCATGGATCGGTGATCGATATCGGCGCGATGGGTGGCGAAAGCGATACCGAACACGAAAGCGCGCCCGCCATGTACGGCATTAACCTCTCGGGTAATGGCCACTCCCTGCGGTGTATCCCTGCCGACACCAGCTGGTCACTGGCACACGGCAAGGGCGATCTGACCCCGGAACAGCGGCTGGAGGCTTTCCCGCCGCCGGGAATTACGCCGGAGCTGCTGCCCGAGCTGAAGAAGAACATGTCGGCAGAGCAGTTGCATGTGCTGGCCAAGGCACCCCCCGTGGTTGGCGGGATGTTCCCCAACATGAACATCCTTTTCATCTACAGCCCGCTGCGTGACGGAACGCTGGGCGCGGCACTGGTGCTGCACACGATCATGCCCAAGGGGCCGCACAATTTCGAATGGACGACCTACTACTTTGCCGAGCGCGGCACGCCGGACAACGTGAAGGAAATGATGCGCGCCGCCGCCACGCACGGCACGGGCACCTCGGGCATTATCGAACAGGATGACAGCGACACCTGGCCGCACATGACGGAATCCGCACGCGGCGTGATCGGGCGTACCGAAACGCTCAAGTACCAGGCCATCCTGGGTGAGAACCGTCCGGCAGACTGGCCGGACAAGGCCAAGGTCTACGAAGGGTTCGGCAAGGACGATGCGCAATGGGAATGGTGGCTGGCCTACCACAAGCTGATGACCGCATCGGCTTGAAGCGCACCCCACCACCAATCAACGAGAGGAAAGATCCCATGTCCCTGACTGTTGCCACGCAGACCCTCACTCGCGAGGACGAGCGCCGCGAAGAGGTGCCTTACGGCTCGCCCGTATACAACAGCGTCGTCGGCTTTCTTATCAAGGAGGCCCGGCTGCTCGACCATCGCCAATTCAAGGAATGGGGCGATATCCTGGCCGAAGATCTTGAATACAAGGCCCCCGTCCGCATCACGCGCCGGGTGCAGGGCTTTGACGACGAGTTCGGCACCATCGGCCACTTCGATGATGACTACAATTCGATGATGGTGCGCCTGACCCGCCTGACCACGACCAGCAATGCCTGGTCCGAAGACCCGGCATCGCGCACGCGCCGTTTCGTCACCAACGTTTCCGTTTGGGAAACAGAGAATCCCGACGAATACGAAGTGCTGAACTACCTCTTCCTCACCCGCAACAGGGCAGAAGCAAAGGACTACAAGCAGTTGAGCGCGGAACGCTATGACCGCCTGCGGATGACGGCCAATGGTTTCCAGCTGGCGCGCCGGTCCATCCTGGTCGATCAGGTCGTGTTGGGCATGCCCAACTTCGCGATCTTCCTTTAACTCAAACTGCGGATTGGCGGAGAAGGCAAATGTCGCTTGTGATCGATATCGACCGGACAATTCCGGCCCACGTGCCCGAAGACCTTATCAGGGACTGGCCCTTCCAGTTTGGCACAACCTACAAGGGCAATCCCTATGTCGATCTGGTCGATCCGCTGCTGTGGGAAACGCCGGAGGTCTTCTATACGCGCGATGCCTATCCCGGCGGACAGCCAGCATGGATCGTGCGGCGCTTCGATGACCTTTCGGCGATCTACAAGGACAATGTGAACTTCCTGAACAAGGGGTTTGCGCCTTTCGCCATGCTCAGCGGTGGCAACTGGAACCTTGTTCCCGCCGAACTCGATCCGCCGCAGCATGGTCGTTATCGGGCGATGATCTTCCCGCTGTTCACGCCCAAGGCGGTGCGTTCGCTGGAAGACAAGGTGGCGAATTATGCCAACCACTACATCGACCGGTTCAAGGATCGCGGCCAGTGCGAATTCATGAGCGAATTTGCGTTCGAATTCCCGATCAAGGTGATCCTCGACCTGATTGGTTTGCCGCAGGAGATGACCGATCAGTTCATGGCCTGGGAGACAGACCTGCTGCACGGCCACGACCTGGAAACGATTGCGGCTGCCACACGGGAGGTGGTCAAATATCTGCGTGCTGAGATCGAAGACCGGAAGCGCAATCCGCGCGAGGACCTGTTGACCTTCGGCGTCAATGCCGAGGTGGATGGCTGCAAGATGACCGATGACGAGGTTCTGGGCTTTGCCTTCAACCTGTTCATTGGCGGGCTTGATACGGTTTCGACCAATCTTGGCTTGCAGTTCTGGCACCTGGCGACCCATGCGGATGACCAGGCCAGGCTGCGCGCCGAGCCTTCGCTGATCCCTGATGCCATCGAGGAAATGCTGCGCGCCTATGCAGCGGTCAGCACCTTCAGGACGGTTGCAAACCCGGTTGAGGTGAACGGCGTTACCATGATGCCGGGCGACAAGGTGATCATGTCCACCACCTTTGCCGGGCGTGACCCAGCCGCATGGGACCACCCGGAAGAGGTGCGGCTGGACCGCAAGCCGCAGCACGTCAGCTTTGCCACCGGCCCGCACTTGTGCCTTGGTCTGCATCTGGCGCGGCGAGAGATGAATTTTGCCATCCAGCGCTTCCTGGCCGAGGTGCCGCAGTTCCGGCTGGCGCCGGGGGCGGAATTGGAATTCCACCTCGGGATGATCCAGCCGCTCAGCCTGCCGCTGGTGTGGGATGCCTGACAGCGCCTGAAGTTGCTCGGGGCCTGACCAAAGACAGGCTTCTCTCACGGCGAACTTGCCAGAACGGTCTGGCCCTGAATCCAGCAATGCGATAACCGCCATGCAGGGGTTCCGGGTTGGGAGACCGCAGCCGCCCTTGCTGCGTGCATGGGCAAGGCTGTCGGAACGGGCGGAGAAACAGAACGATGGCGAGCACGCCGCGCGAAATCATCGATAAAGGAAAGCTGGGCGGGTGGCAGATCGCCGCGCTCGGCATGACTATCCTGCTCAATGCGCTGGATGGTTTCGACGTCATGTCGATCAGTTATGCCGCTCCGGGTATTGCCGAGGAATGGCAGGTTCCGCAGGATGTGCTGGGCTGGGTGCTTTCGATGGAACTCATCGGCATGGCCGTCGGCTCGATCCTGTTGGGCGGCATGGCCGACAGGTTTGGTCGGCGCCCCACCATCCTTGGTTGCCTGTCGGTGATGGGCATCGGCATGCTGATGGTGCCAAGCGCCACGGGCGTTGAACAGCTTTCCGCATGGCGACTGCTGACCGGGCTTGGCATCGGCGGCATGCTGGCCGCGCTGAATGCCACCGTCGCGGAATTCTCGAACGCGCGCTATCGCAGCCTTGTGCTGCCGCTGATGGTGACAGGCTATCCGCTGGGTGCATTCTTCGGTGGGATGATGGCTGCAAGCGTGCTGGATGCGGGCGATTGGCGCGGGGTTTTCTATCTGGGCGCGGGTCTGACCATTGCGGCCATCCCGCTGTCCTACTGGCTAATCCCGGAAACGCCCGACTGGCTGGCCGACCGGCGTCCACCCGGCGCCCTGCAACGGATCAACAAGACCCTACACAAGTTCGGTCTGCCACAGGCCGAAGCCCTGCCTGAAGCGGTCAGCCAAGAGCAGCGAGGATCGCTTTCCGATATCTTCAAGCCGCCGCTTCTTTCACGCACGGTGCTTCTGACGATCGCCTATCTTACGCACGTCACGGCCTACTACTACTTCGTGAAATGGATACCCAAGCTTGTGGTCGACATGGGGTTTGACCCTGCCGCAGGCGGGGATGTGCTAACCAAGGCGATGCTGGGCGGCGCGATAGGCGGCGGATTGCTGGGTGTGATCGCGCTGAAGATCGGGATCAAGAAGGCCACGGTCATCGCCCTTGCCGGTGCCTTCGTTATGCTCAATGTGTTTGGGCGCGCTCCCGAGGATGTGGCCATGCTCGGCTGGATCGCCGGGGTTACGGCCTTCTTCTCCAATGCGGCGGCGGTCGGGTTCTATGCCTTGCTGGCCATGGCCTTTCCGCCGCATGTGCGTGCCACCGGCACGGGATTCGGCATCGGCTTTGGCCGGGCAGGGGCGGCCATGGGGCCTGCGCTGGCTGGCATCCTGTTCGCTCGCGGCCTTGATGTGGCGACGGTTTCGCTGATCATCTCGATCGGCTCCGCCGTGTCAATTATTGCCATCCTCTTGGTTCGACTGACAGGAACCGCGCGAGCCACCTGATGGGCATCTTCACGCACAATTGCGTCGGCACCAATAATGTCGAGAGATCAGGGGAGTTCTACGATGCCTGCCTCGCGCCGCTGGGCATCAGGCGGCTGGGGGACTTCCTCGATCAGGGACTGGCCTATGGCAATCGCGCGGCGGAATTCCTGGTGCTGCGACCAATAGACGGCGAAGGCGCCTTGCCCGGAAATGGCGTGACGATCGGCTTCAAGGCGCCTGACAGGCAAGCTGTCTCGGCCTTTCATGCTGCCGGACTGGCCGCAGGCGGCACCGATGCGGGCGCTCCTGGACCTCGCGGCGCAGTGCCGCACGCCTTCGGCGCATACTTGCTGGATCCCGATGGCAACAAGATCTGCGCCTATTGTTTCAAGCCCCCGGCAGGCTGATTTTCGCAAACCCGTTATCGATCACGCATTGCTCAAATCCGTTGCGATAAGCACGGAAATACAGCGTGTCTCCATCCTTCCAGATGTGCGTATTGATCGTGTCGCCAGGATAGACGGGCGCGGTGAAACGCACGTTCATTTCGCGCAATGCCGATGCAACGCCGCCGCATGCGGCATGAACGAGCGCCCGCCCAACAATGCCCATGGTGCCCAGTCCATGCAGGATCGGGCGTTCGAACCCCACCGATACCGCAGTCTCCGGATCGATATGCAGCGGGTTCCTGTCGCCTGACAGGCGATAGATCGCCGCCTGAGCCAGGCTGGTGGGCAGAGAGATTGCGAAATCGGGATCGCGATCGGGGATCTGCGATTGCGGTTCCGCCGGCAGGCTGCGTTCGCCGCCAAAGCCGCCGGCCCCCTGGACGAACCAGATTTCCAACGTTTCGGCCACCAGCACGCCGCTCAGCGTGCGGACTTCCTTCCTGGCGCGGATCAAGGCGGGTTTTCCCGGCCCCTTGTCAGCCAGGTCAGTAACTTTGGTAGTGCCGACCAGGGTTCCTGCAGGTTCGAGCGGGGCGTGAATCTTCAGCCGCTGTTCGCCATGGAGAATGGATAGCCAGTCCAGTCCGCTGCCCGGGTCCATCGGCCAGAAACCGGGCGTTCCCAGCACCAGTGCCATGGTCGGTAAGACCTGAAGGTTACGTTCGAACACCAGGCTGGTCTCGTCGACCTCGCTGGTAAGCCCGGCGCCGACGCCCAGCGCATAGATGATCACGTCGCGCGGGTCGTAATCGTCCTGCGTCTGCGGGATCTGATAGGAAAGCAGCTTTTCGGTATCGAGAGGAGCGGTCATCCGACAAGGGCCTTTTTCAGTGCGTTCAGGCTGTCACGGTGCGAGCGCATCGTTACTTGCGCGCCGGCTGCCATCTGAAAGCCGTGGAAGCATCCGGGATAGACGATCAGCTCGGTTGGCACGCCCGCGCGGAGCAGTCTTCCACAATATTCCACGCATTCGTCGACAAACAGATCAAGCGCGCCAACGGCGACAAAGGTTGGTGCCAGCCCTGCAACGTCAGTTGCCCTTAGCGCAGAAGCGTAAGGGGATGAATTGCCCGCACCCAGATAGGCTTTTCGGCAGTAGGCGCTGGCCTGCCGGGTCCAGACGAATTCTCCGGTGAACGGGTTGGCTTCCGCGCCGTCGCGTATCTGGTCATCAAGGCGCGGCGCCTCCAGCAGTTGAAAAGCGAGCTGAATTTCCCCTTCGTCTCGCGTCATCAGGGCAAGGCATGCCGCCATCGCTCCACCAGCGCTTTGTCCGGCCATAGCAATGCGTTTCTTGTCGATCCCCAGAGTCTGCGCCTCGCCATGAAGCCAGTGCAGCGCATCCTGCGCATCCTCCATCGGGCCGGGGAAGGGGGTTTCGGGTGCCAGCCGATAGTCGACAGACAGCACCAGGCAATCCAGCTCAGCTGCCCATTGCATCAGCTCCGCCTGATTCATCTCCGGCGCGCCCATCACATGGCCGCCGCCGTGAAAATGAAGGATTGCCGGTGCGGAAGGTGCCATGCTGGACGGGCGTATCATCAGGCACCGGATCGTGCGGCCCGGTTCGCGCGACGGAACGGCCACTTCACGCGTCTCTACGGGCAGGTCCGGCAAGACCTGATCCGCCAGCATGCTGGTGAACATGCCGCGTATCGCCGGCAGGCTCTCGTCGGAAAGCGTCAGGGGCGGAAAATTGTCGGCAAGGGCGAGCAATTCCGGATCGACAAGATGGCGCGTGGAAATGGTCAATTCCTCTGGTGTACGTTGCAGCGCTGATCTCTTCGGCGGGAGCGCTTAGCGGTTGCCCTTTCGGGCGATAGGGACAAGCCAGCTAGCCCGGCCTAGCCTGCTACCTTGCAGTAACGCCTGCGAATCTGGCGCCAAAGTTGGCGAGAGAGGAAGGAAAACCGTGCCGAACCAGTGCAGCGGATTGGCCCGATCCAAATTGCCCGCCCGATTGACCGGAGGTGCAGGATGACGCGCGGACGCCCCATGCATTCCTCTGCGGTTACACTGGATCGCATACTCGATGCGGCGCGCGATGCATTTTCCCGTTTCGGTTTCGACGGTGCGCGGCTGGACGAAATCGGCAAGGCAGCGGGCGTTTCGAAGCAACTTGTATATCACTATTTCAAGACCAAGGATGAGCTTTACGGCGTGGTGCTGGATCGCATCGCGGTGGAAGTGCTCGAGATGCTGGATGGGCCGAGCTACGAGCAGATGACGCCGACCGAGGCGATAGAAGCGCTGGTGGACCGCATCATGCAGAACTTCGTGGAGCGACCATATCTCGTGGGCATCACCGTGGACCAGTCGCTGCACAAGGGAGAGCATGTTTCGCGCAGGTCGCAATACCTGCCCTCGGTCCGGACCTTCGTTGAAAATCGCATTGTTCCCATCCTGCAGCGTGGAGAGGCTGCGGGAGAGTTCCGTGCGGGCGTAGACCCATACCTGTTCTATTGGTCAGTCTTTTCGCTGGCGACCGGTGTGTTCTTCGAAGATTGGTCGATGGCGGAAACCAGCGGCATTGATTTCACCACTGACGCCGGGCTTGCCGCCTGGCGAGAGCACGTGACATCGCTTGTGCTTGGCGGACTCTCCGCGCACGCTTTACTCGGATAAAAAGTCCTCTCTTTCCCGGCGCCGCCTTCTGCTTACTCTCGAGCCAAGAGAAAAAGGCGATACGGGAGATTGCAGAAATGGCTTCGTACCTGGTGGGGGTCGTCAAAAAGCACGACTACGAGAAATATGGCGAATACGCCGCGGCCGGTTTCCGGCTGATCGATGGAGTGGAGGTCGAAGTGGCTTTCGCCGAGGACCCCGAAGTGCTGGAAGGGGAATACCCCGGAACCACCATCGTCATCATGAAATTCGCCGACGATGACGGCGCACGCAACTGGTACTTCTCGGAAGGGTATCAGGAAGTAATCCCGCTTCGCCACGCTGCGGCCGATACAGTGTTCAACATCACCTTCAAGGCTTGAGGCCAGCGATCCAGGGAGTGCAACATGAGCAATTTCAAGCATCTTTTCAGCCCATACCGGATCGGCAATCTCGATATTCCCAACCGGGTATTCATGTCTCCACACGGCATGGTCGGGCTGGGGATCGGGACTGATGCGCAGGTCGGATATTTCGAAGCACGTGCCAAGGGTGGCTGCGGCTTCATGGTGATCGCCAGCTGCCAGGTTGTGCCCGCACCCCTGGTCCCCCCGGGATGGTTTATCGAAGCCTATAACCGTGATCACATTCCCGCGATCAGGCGTATCGTCGATGCCGCGCACAAGCATGGCAGCAAGATCGCCGTACAGGGCGTGTGGATGCAGGCAGATCCCACCACGGGGCAGGGTTCCGGCGCGGCGCCGCACACGGTGTTGAGCGATACCCAGCCGCGTTCCATGACAGTGCAGGAAATCAGGGCCCTGGCCGAAGCGCACATCGTTGCGGCTCAGCACGCGGAAGAAGCCGGAGCGGACGGATTCGAATTTCCCATCGGCGGTGGGGCCGGCATGCAAAGCTTTACCTCGCTCCTGTATAACAAGCGCACCGATGAATACGGCGGCAGCCTGGAAAACCGGATGCGCGTGGTGATGGAAATCGTCGACGGTATCCGCGCCCGGTGCAAGCCTGATTTCGTAATCGGCATCGCGGTGAATGCGGACGATACTACGCTGGGCGGCAATGGACTGAGCGAAGGGCAAGCCATGTGCAAGCTGCTGTCGGACAGCGGCAAGGTGGACTGGTTACGGATCACCGCGCGCGGGCAGAAACCGCAAATGACGCATTACCATTATCCCTCTTCCTACCTGGGAGAGCAGGGCACCCATGTCTACGCCGCGGCAAAGGTGAAGGAAGTGGTCGATATTCCGGTGGTTAGCGGCGGGCGGATTCTCGATGCTGCCTACGGCGACCAGCTGATCGAGGAAGGCAAGCTCGACATGGTCTTCGTGGCGCGTTCGGTGATCGCCGATGCGGAATGGGCCAACAAGTCGCGGGCCGGACAAAAAGATGAAATCCGCGCCTGCATAGGCGATCTGGAAGGGTGCTTCCTGCGGTCTTGCATTGGCCATCCGGTGGGTTGCACGGTCAACCCCGAAGTTGGCAGCGAGCACTTGCCGCAGCCAGTTGCCGTGCCAGATCCAAAGCGCGTGGTCATCGCCGGAGGCGGTCCGGCGGGCTTGCAGGCGGCATACGACGCGGCGCGGCGCGGCCACCGGGTCACGCTGCTGGAAAAGTCAGGCGTACTTGGCGGCCATGTTACCCTGCAAGCGAAGCTACCCGGACTAGAAGACCGCAGTGACATTGTTCGCTGGCTGACTTTGCAGATCGGCAAGCTGGATGTGGATGTACGGCTGAATACCGAAGCGACGCCCGAACTGGTGGCAGAGCTGGGTGCGCAGGCGGTCATCGTGGCGACCGGTGCCCGCTACACCAGCAGCGGCGTGAGCAAGAACCAGCTGGAAGGTGTTGCCGGTGCGGAACTGGAACATGTATTGACGCCCGAGGACCTGCTGCTCGACAACGTGCGAACGGGCCAGCGCGTAGTTGTATACGACAACACCGCCTACGAAGTGGGCCCCGGCATTGCAGAACTCTTGGCCGACCAGGGAAAAGAGGTCTTCCTCGTTACCATCGACAGCGGCATCGCCATGTCGGTGAGCGAGCTGGGCGTGAACAAGGTCCTGGCAAAGCGGGTTCTGCCGAAGGTTTCGTTCCATCCGCTGACCCGGATCGCGCAGATCGACCCCGCCAACGTCAGGCTGGTGCACACCGCCACGGGCGAGGAAACGCTTCTGGAAGGCATCGACAACACGATCATGATCACCTCGAAGCCGCCGGAAGAGGCTCTATTTCATGCCTTGCAGGGCAGTGGGCTGGAGGTGCAGATCATCGGTGACGCCCGCGAAGCGCGGTGGAGTGTGTTTGCCACCGACGAAGCAATCAAGGACGGACGGCGAGCGGCGATGGCGCTCTGAACCGTCCCATCCTGCGTGCAGCTGGGCCGCCGGGACTTAGGCCTGGGCGCTGTCTGCCAGTGCCGGGTGGCGATCGGCCCAGGGCATCTCCTCTGAGAGCGTCTTCGCCGCGCGAATAACCCGTTCGTCTGCCAGGCGTGGTCCGATGATCTTGATGCCTGCCGGCATGCCGTCGACAAAGGCGCAGGGCACCAATGCTGCCTGCCCGGCAAGCTCCGGCACATGGCTGTCGACTACTGGAATGACGCCCCAATCCGCATACCAGCCAATTCGCAGGCCCGCGATGCCCGTGCAGCGGCCCCACTTCTTCACCGTTCAGCAGTGCCCGCTCTGCCTCTTCCGCCCTTTCCTGTACGCCATCGCCTGCCGTTGCGAGATCTGACAGGTCCTGATCATATTCGTGGATCCTGCTTTGATGGAAATTGGCGTGCGTGAACGAGAAAAGGCCGGGCATCGCTGCCCGGCCTTTCATGTTCACCCGGACTTCTCCGAGAGGGAAGTTTGCTAGCTTACCAGCGCAGCGACGCGGTGACGCCGTAGGTCGCCGGCGGTGCCGGGTTGTAGGCGACAAAGCCCAACTGACGATAGCTGTTGAACAGGTTCTGGTTATACCGTTCGCCGAAGATGTTACGGCCCCAGATGGCCAGTTCGATATTCGGATCGTCAAACTGGATTGTCGCGCGAGCATTCACCGTGTTGTAGCTGGGTAGCGTGCCCAGCGCGTTCGCAGTGTTCACCAGCGCTACGGCAGCATCGCGCTGCGCCTGCGTCAAGGCGGGGTTGGTCAGGTCAGCGGTTTCCTGGCCGAAGTTGCGTGCATCGGTAAAATTGTAATCCGCGTGAAGCGATATTTCACCGAAGTTGGTATCGAAAGTCTGCGTGGCGCCGACATTGATTGTCCAATCCGGGACCTGTGCCACTTCCTCAGCGCTCCGGTCGACAGTGCCGTTGGTGCCTGCTTCCAGGAAAGTCCCATCAGCGTACGACGACCACAGGCGAGCCAACGAGCCACGGATCTCCATGCCGTCCCAGGGCAGGGCTCGGCCTTCGAATTCCACGCCGTAGGTGCGGACATTACCTGAGTTCTGAGCATACTGGCTGAGGCCACCGTTCACGATGCCGTTGACGATGTTCTGTGCGCCTTGACGCCACACGTGGAACACTGCGACATTGGTTTGCAGGGAGTTGTTGAGGAATTCGCCCTTGAAACCCGCTTCCACATCGCGAACGTCCTCCGGAAAGAAGGCCTCAAGACCAGCCGGGGTCGGCCGGGTGTTGAAACCGCCCGAAAGCGAAGCGCCGCCAGTTTTTGCATAGACCAGTACATCTGGATTGATCTGGTAGTCGAGGCTGAGCGTCCAGGCAGGATAGTCGAAGCTGGCGCTAAGCGGTTGTTCGCAAGGTGTGGGAGGCGTGGTACCCGAATTCGGCCCGACGCGGCAGGTATCGGGCGCGATAACAACCAGACCCACACCCGAAACTATGATTGATTCCGGAGCGCCAGTTATGTTGTTGACTCCCATGCCCACAATATCGCGTTCGTCCCACGTGTAGCGGAAACCGGCAGTCAGGCGCAGATCATCGGTAATGCTGTAGTTGCCTTGGGCAAAGATGGCGGTCGACTGCGATCCGAAATCGGTCAAGTTGCGGCCCGAAGGCGCTAGGCTGAGGCCACCAGGAATGACCGGAGAGCCGTAGAGTACGCGCGAATCGGAACGTTCTGTACCGCTTTCATCGAAGAAGAAGCCGCCGATGATCCATTCGAGGCGTCCAGATTCACCCGAAATCTGCAATTCCTGCGAGAACTGGTTCTGTTCATACTGAGAATCGAAGGTGATGACGCCGGCAGCGGTTCCATCCAGGTCAAGAGTGTTGCCAGAATTGGAATCGCGGTAGGCAGTGATCGACTTAATATCGACAGCCCCCAGTTCAATGTCGAGGGTGCCGGTGAAGCCGTATGCCTCATTGAAGTTGCGCGGCGTATTCAACTGCGGCAGCGGACCGCCGTAAACTGCGAAGCTATCGTAGAAGTTGTCTTCGTTCTGAATGGCCGTCGGCGTGAATTGGCCAGGGAAGATAGTGCCTAGCGGACCTGCTGGGTTTACTGCGCCCAAGGCATGCATCGTGCCATTGTCATTTGAATCGAGGTATTCACCCGATACGGTTAAAGTGACCGGCATTGAATCAGGCGCAATGCGGACAGTACCGCGGAGCGAAACATCGGATTCGATGTCGCCCAGCGGGGCACCGGTGAAGACATTTTCGCCGTAACCGTCGCGTTCTGTGTAACGGCCTGCGAGCCGGACCGAAAGTTCATCTCCGGCGATCGGCAGCGTGGCAGCGGCTTCGATCAGGCGATGCTCATAGTTGCCGACCTCTGCCTTTACATAGCCGCTAAATTCGCCATCCGGCTGCACTGTGGTGAAGGAAACTGCGCCGCCAGTGGTGTTGCGACCGAACAACGTACCCTGCGTACCACGGAGCACTTGAATGCTCTCGACATCAAGGAAACCCAGGTTACTGGCAATTGGACGCGCGAGGTAGACGCCGTCGAGATAGACGCCAACGGCAGAGTCCGAAACCGAGTTAGGGCTGTTCTGGGCGTTGCCGCGCAGAGCGAAGGTCACGATGGCGGTAGGCCCTGTGCCGGCGCCGCGAGCGATAAGTCCCGGAGCAACACGCTGAACGTCAATTGCTGTTTCAAGCTGAAGTTGAGCAATACCCTCAGCGCCGACGGCTGACACGGCAACTGGAACGGACTGAAGGTCTTCTTCGGCCTTACGGGCCGTGACGATAATGACGTTGAAACCACCTTCGTCTTCCGACGCCCCCTCGGCATCCTGCGCATAAACTGGCGCCGAGTAGAGTGTTGCTCCGGCTACCGTTGCGGCAAGCGCGGCTTTGAACCGAATCGCTGTCATAACTTGATCCTCTCCCATCGCAGGCCCGACCGTCGGAACTGCCCAAAAATGGCGCGATTTATCTCGCACCTCGCATTAACGGTTAGAATTATCGTCTGCTTGCGCTTCCTATCGAAGGGTAGGACCACCTTTCCGTAAAGTCGGACCATTCAAGGGTGTCACCCAAAGGTCACACTTAAGAGATGCCTCACCTGGTATCGGCGAACGAAAAATTAGGAGCGAACGGAATGCACGGTGGGCCGCTATCAGGAACAAGAATAATCGAGATGGAAGCGATCGGACCGGTGCCGCTCGCGGGAATGATCCTTGCTGGCCTGGGTGCTGAGATTGTCCGCATAAAGCGGCCTTCGGTAAACACTGCCTGGGATGACCTGGGCGAAAAAGTACTATTACGCGGTCGCACCGAGATCGAACTCGATCTCAAGTCACAGACCGGCAAGAGCGATTTTCTGAAATTGGTCGAGCGGGCGGATGGGTTAATGGAAGGGGCGCGGCCCGGGGTAATGGAAAAGCTAGGAGTTGGTCCTGACATTTGTCTCGAGCGAAATCCAAGAATTGTGATTGGGCGGATGACCGGTTGGGGGCAGGATGGCCCGCTCAGCAAAACGGCCGGTCATGATATCAACTACATTGCCATGACCGGAGCATTGCACGCGATTGGTGCAAAGGGCCAGCCTCCGACCGTCCCGCTCAACCTTGTCGGCGATTATGCCGGCGGGACAATGTTCCTCGCACTTGGCATGGTGTCGGCAATCCTGAACGCCAAGACGACGGGGGTGGGGCAGGTCGTCGACGCGGCAATGGTCGACGGGGTTGCTAATCTGCTCGCGCTTTTCCACGCATATCTGGGGTCCGGGAACTGGATCGATGAGCCTGAATCAAATCTGCTCGACGGGCTTGCTCCGTTTTATCGCTGTTACCAGTGCAGTTGCGGAGGTTCAGTCGCGGTCGGTGCATTGGAGCCGCAATTCTTTGCCCTTTTGCTGGACGGACTGGAGATACCGCGCGATCGTTTTGCACAGGGCGATCGCACCAGATGGCCCGAAATGCAGGCCGAGTTCGAAAGAATCTTCATGTCGAAGCCGAGACAGCACTGGGAAACACGTTTCAGCGGGTCGGATGCTTGCGTATCCCCGGTATTGTCGATGCGTGAAGCTTTTGAGCACCCGGCTAACAAGCACAGGCATGTCTTCCAGGAACACCAAGGCATAATGCAGGCCGCGCCGGCACCAAGATTTTCTCAAACACCCGCTACCATAACGAAGAGTAAGACAACTTGTGTCGAGGCTGTGCTCAAGGATTGGGGTTCAGGCGGATAATCCTTTTCCCATTGTTCTCCCCGCGATAGAGACCCGCGATTGCGTCTGGGCAGGAATGAATTCCCTCCAGGACATCTTCTACAAAACTAATCCGACCGTCCCGTATCCACTTTTCTAACGCGTCTATTGCTTCCTGCCATTCGTCCATATGGTCGAAAACCACAAATCCTTGCATGCGCGCTCTTCTTGTCAGCAGATAGCGCTCGATGCGCGGACCAGTTGGCCAAGGGTCCCAACGATCAATAGCAGCGGTACCGCAACAGACGATACGCGAGCCTATTGCAAGATGCGGGAAAACCGCATCACTGATCGCTCCGGCTGTGTTGTCGAAGTAGATATCAACGCCATCGGGGCAGAACCCCCGGATCTCGGCAGAGATATCTGAAGTCTTGTAATCGAAGGCGTGATCATAACCAAACTGGGCGCGACATAGCTCAACCTTCTTGGAGCTGCCTGTAATGCCAACCGTGCGACAGCCAAGTAGCTTTCCTATCTGACCTACCGCCGAACCCACCGCTCCAGCAGCAGTCGATACGACCAGAGTATCGCCTGGCGTTGGATCGCCAATCTTTGTCAACGCAAGCAGTGCAGTAACGCCGTTGATGCCAAGAATACCTAGAGCAAGCGATGGAGACAGACTGGTCGAGTCGAAACGAGTGAGAATGGTGTCCCTTGAAGCCACCGCAAACTCTTGCCAGCCGAACCAACCCAGCAAAGTGTCCCCGATCTGCCACTCGTCGCTCTTGCTTTCGATTACGTCACCCACGGCAAGCGACCGCATCACTTCGCCGATTGCGACGGGAGGTGAATAATTGTTCTTGTCTGCAATCCATCCTCTCATGGCCGGATCGACAGAGAGGAAGCGGTTGGCGAGGCGCACCTCGCCGCTCTGAAGTGGTTCAAGATCGACTTCCAATATCTCGAAATCCGAGGCTTGTGCCACTCCCGCCGGACGTTTTCGCAAAACCACCTTCCTGTTCATCTGACAACGCCTCCTTCGCCGGGTCTGAGCGCAGAACGGGGATGGTGCCCTCCTATCCTAGGGTAGGTGTTCGGCAATGCTTGAGCGCGAAATGCGGCGCAAGCATCGCTTGGTTCGCACGAGCCCATGGAGTTCAGGAGTAGCCCCCCCAATGCAAGAAGTCTTCATCTACGATCATGTCAGGACGCCGCGTGGAAAGGGGCGCCCCGATGGATCTTTGCACGAAATAACAGCAATTCAGCTGGTTACTCAGCTCCTCGAGGCAATTCGCGATCGTAACGAGCTCGACACCTCTTTGTTGGACGATGTCGTGATCGGTTGCGCCCAACCAGTTGGGGAACAAGGCGGTGTGCTGGCCAGAGGTGCCGTTCTTAACGCGAACTACGCACAATCGGTGGGTGGGCAGCAGCTACACAGGTTTTGCGCGTCGGGCCTCGAAGCGGTCAATAACGTCGCAGCTCAGATAGGGACTGGCATGGCCAGTGCTGGCATCGGTGGCGGCGTGGAAAGCATGAGCCGTGTAGTCATGGGGTACGACAGCGGAGCCTGGGTCGCAGACCCGGCCGTGGCGTTTGAAAATTACTACACCCCGCAGGGCATCGGTGCCGATATCATCGCCACGCTGGAGGGCTATTCGCGCGAGGATGTTGATCGCTATGCGGTGGAAAGCCAGCGCCGTGCGGCGGCATCATGGGATGCAGGGGCCTTCGAACGCTCGATCGTTCCCGTGAAGGATGTAATGGGCGAGGTGATCCTGGATCACGACGAGTATCGTCGTCCGGCGACCACGCTCGAATCGCTTTCCGCCCTGCGCGCGGCCTTTCCCGGCTTTGCCGACATGGGTTTCTCGCGCGTGGTGAAGGAACGCTATCCGCAGATCGAAGAGATCAACCACGTCCACACCGGCGGCAATTCCAGCGGGATTGTCGACGGATCGGGGATCGTGATGCTCGGCGATGCCGAGTTCGGCAAGGCAGCCGGGCTGAAGCCGCGCGCGCGCATCAAGGGCTGGGCTTCGATCGGATCGGAGCCCACGATCATGCTGACCGCCCCCGACGCAGTGGCGCGCAAGGCGCTCAAGAATGTCGGCATGTCGAAGGACGATATCGACCTTTACGAACTGAACGAGGCCTTTGCCAGCGTGGTGCTGCGGTTCATGGATCACATGGACGTAAGCCATGACAAGACCAATGTGGCCGGCGGCGCGATTGCGCTGGGGCATCCGCTGGGGGCAACGGGCGCCATGATCCTGGGCACCGTGCTGGACGAGCTGGAACGCCGCGATCTCAACACCGCCATGACCTTGCTGTGTGCCGGTAACGGCCTCGGCACTGCCACCATCATCGAACGGGTCTGACCCGATGAGCGAAAGCGCAAAGAGCGAAACAATGCGACACATCAAGCTGGAAAAGGACGCCGATGGCGTCGCCATTCTCACCCTCGACAATGCCGATGAGAGCATGAATGTCGTTTCCGCAGAATGGCTGGACGACATGAATGCAGCCATTGCCGATTTGCGGGATGACGAATCCGTAAGCGGCGTGATCATCGCTTCGGGCAAGAAGGCCTTCATGGCCGGCGCCGATCTCAAGCTGATGGTCGAAGGTTACGAGAGCATGTCGCGCCAGGATGCCTATGGTTTCAGCCAGAAGGCCACGGCCATGCACCGTGCGCTGGAAACCATGGGCAAGCCGGTGGCTTGCGCAATGAACGGGCTGGCGCTGGGCGGCGGTTTCGAGCTGGCGCTGGCTTGCCATTACCGCGTTCTGGCAGACGATCCGCGCGCAGTCGTGGGCTTGCCGGAAGTCAATCTTGGCCTGCTGCCGGGATCCGGCGGAACGCAGCGCCTGCCGCGTCTGATCGGGCGCAAGAAAGGCCTCGACCTGCTGTTGTCCGGCCGCTCCGTTGCGCCGAAGGAGGCGCTGGAACTTGGCATTGTAGACGAGATCGCCGCAGTCGATCAGCTGGTGGAACGGGCGCGCCAATGGCTGGCGACCAATCCGGCGGCGGAGCGTATCTGGGACGTGAAAGGCTATGCCATTCCCGAAATGCGCGGCATGATCGTGCCAGAAATCGCGATGGATTATTCGATCCACGTGGCCAAGGTGGCGGGTAAGCACGGATACAATTATCCTGCCCCGGCGGCGATCCTTTCCTGCGTGTTCGAAGGCCTGCAACTGCCGATGGACAAGGCGCTTTCGGTGGAGAGCAAGTACTTCGCCAAGCTGCTGACCGATCCGGTGGCGCGCAATATCATCCGCACCACTTTCATTTCAAAGCAGGCTGCGGAAAAGGGCGCGCGCCGTCCTGCCGGTGTCGCCAAGTCCGAAGTGAAGAAGCTGGGCGTGCTGGGCGCAGGCATGATGGGTGCAGGCATTGCGCTGGTCGCTGCCAAGGCCGGTATCGACGTGGTGCTGATAGACCGTGACACGGCCACTGCCGAAAAGGGCAAGGGCTACAGCGAAAAGGTGTTCGGCAAGGCGGTGCAACGCGGCAAGATGACGCAGGACAAGGCCGATGCCACGCTTGCCCGCATCACCCCGACTGACGATTTCGCGCTGCTGGACGGTTGCGACCTGGTGGTGGAAGCCGTGTTCGAGGACATGGGCATCAAGGCCGAAACCACGCAGAAGGCAGAAGCCGTGCTGCCTGAAAGCGCCACCTTCGCTACCAACACCTCCACCCTGCCGATTTCGGAACTGGCCAAGGCATCCAAACGGCCCGACCAATATATCGGTCTGCATTTCTTCTCGCCCGTAGATCGGATGGGACTGGTGGAAGTCATCATTGGGGAGCAAACCTCCGACGAGACGCTGGCCAAGTCGCTCGATTTCATCGCCCAGATCCGCAAGACGCCGATCGTGGTGAACGATGCGCAAGGCTTCTACACCAGCCGCGTGTTCCGCATGTTCATCTTTGAAGGCGCGGCCATGCTGGAAGATGGCGTGGAACCGGCACGTATCGAGAATGCAGCCAAAGCCGCCGGCTTCCCTATCGGTCCGCTTGCCCTGCTGGACGAGGTGACCATCGATCTGCCGGTAAAGATTCTGAAGGATGCCGAAGGCAAGGAAGGCAACCTCTATACCATTGAGCGGGGCGGCAAGGTGCTGGACCGCATGCTGGAGCTTGGCCGCGGTAGCCGCAAGGCAGGCGGCGGCTTCTACGAATACGCGGAAGACGGCAGCAAGGGGTTGTGGACGGGTCTGGCGGAAGAGTTTCCGACCTCGGAAGAGCAACCCGATCAGGACGAACTGAAGAAGCGTTTCCTCTATGCGCAGGCGAACGAAACCGCCCAGTGCCTAGAAGAAGGGGTGCTGGAAACCGCGCAGGATGCCGATCTTGGTGCCATTCTGGGCTGGGGTTTCCCCGTCTGGACCGGCGGCACCTTGAGCTACATCGATACAGTGGGCATCGCGGAATTCGTAAGCGAGGCAAGCAGGCTGGCCCAAAACTACGGCACGCGCTTTGCCCCTTCGTCCTGGTTGCAGGAACGCGCGGCTGCCGGCACATCGTTCTATCCCCCGATCAAGGCAGGCTGAGTGGCAATGCAGCGCACGATTTTTGAACCCGAACACGAACAGTTTCGCGACAGCGTTCGCAAGTTCATGCAGGCTGAGGTTGGCCCTCATGCCGATCGCTGGCGCGAAGCCGGGATGGTCGACCGCGAGGTTTATCTGAAGGCTGGCGAACAGGGACTGCTATGCGTGTTCGCTGACGAGAAATATGGCGGGGCGGGTATCGATGATTTGCGCTTTGACCAGATCATCGTCGAAGAAAACATGCGCTACGGCGACATCGGCTTCTACATCAACCTGCATAACGATCTGGTTGCGCCCTACATCCACAAGCTCTGTAATCAGGAGCAGAAGGACCGGTTCATGCCGGGCATTGTCTCGGGCGAGACGATCCTAGCCGTGGCAATGACCGAACCTTCGACCGGCAGCGATCTCGCGGGCATGAAAACCCGTGCGGTGGAGAAAGGCGATCACTGGGTGCTCAACGGCGCCAAGACCTATATCTCCAACGGTATCCTGGGCGACCTGATCGTGGTTGCCGCGCGCACCGATCCGGATCGCCCGCACGGCATCAGCCTGTTCCTTGTCGAACGCGGGATGGAAGGCTTCGAACGCGGCCGCAAGCTGGAGAAGATGGGCCTCAAGTCACAGGACACGGCGGAACTGTTCTTCAACGATTTGAAGGTGCCGCAAAAAAACCTGATTGGCGAAGCCGGTCAGGGCTTCAAGTACCTTGCCCAGATGCTGGCACAGGAGCGGTTGATTGCCGCCATCGGCTTCATGGCCACGGCCCAGACGGCCTTCGACCTCACGCTTGAATACGTGAAGGAACGCCGCGCTTTCGGAAAACCCATTGGCGCGTTCCAGAACACCCGGTTCAAGATGGCGCAGATGCGCGCTGAGCTGGATATGGCGCAGACCTATGTTGATCAGTGCGTGTTGCTGCTGAACGACAAGACGCTGACGGCAGAGGATGCCTCGGCTGCAAAGTTGCTGACCAGCGAGCTGGAAGGCCGCGTTATGGATGAATGCGTGCAGTTGCACGGCGGTGCCGGCTACATGGAAGAATACCGGATCAGCCGCATGTTCACCGATGCGCGTATCAGCCGCATCTTTGCCGGTACCAGCGAAATCATGCTGGAAATCATCGGTCGCGGGCTTGGCCTCGACGAACGGAAAATGAACTGAAAAGCGTTTGGATGTGGGCGAGAGGAACCAATCGTTTCCTCGCCCCGCAGCCAGGCCAATAAGGCGCTGCAGCGGGAGGCGGCACGATGATTTCTAGCGTCGGTGAAATTGTGGAGGAAGCCCGCAACGGGCGGATGTTCATCCTCGTGGACGATGAAGATCGCGAGAACGAGGGCGATCTCATTATTCCCGCGCAGATGGCCACTCCTGCAGCTATCAACTTCATGGCAACGCACGGTCGCGGTTTGATCTGCCTCGCACTGGCTAGGCAGCGGGTCGAGCAACTGGGCATCGACCTGATGAGCAGCCAGAACCGGACGCGACACGAAACGGCTTTCACTATCTCCATCGAAGCGCGCGATGGCGTCACCACAGGCATTTCGGCTGCCGACCGCGCACGCACCATTGCTGTGGCGATTGATGGCGGCAAGGGCGCGAACGACATTGTTACCCCGGGGCACGTCTTCCCGTTGGTCGCTCGTGATGGGGGTGTGCTGGTACGAGCTGGACATACGGAGGCTTCGGTTGACATTTCCCGGCTCGCCGGCTTGAACGCCTCTGCGGTGATCTGCGAGATCATGAACGAGGACGGCACGATGAGCCGCATGGACGACCTGATCAGCTTTGCCCGCAAGCATGATCTGAAGGTCGGCACGATACGCGACCTGATCGCCTATCGCCGCGAGCACGACCACCTGATCGAGCGGCGATCCGAGCGGCAGTTTTCCAGCCGCTGGGGCGACTATTGGCGTGCCATCTGCTTTTACAACAAGGCAACCAGAGAAGAAACGCTGGCGCTGGTGAAGGGGGAGATCGATCCCGCCAAACCGACGCTGGTGCGCATGCAGTTGCTGTCGATCTTTCCCGATGTGTTTGCCGAGATCGGGGAGCGTGAATCGCTGGTGCAGCGGTCTATGGAAACCATCGCGAGGGAAGGCAGCGGTGTGCTGGTGCTGATCAACCGCCCGGTGCCCGATTTCGTCAGCCGCGCCATGCGCATTGCCGGGGCTGAAAAGGCCGAACGCCCGGCATCGGGGGAAAGCCCGGAGCAACGCGACTATGGCAACGGCGCCCAGATCCTTTCCGAACTTGGCGTGAGGGACATGGTGCTGCTGACCAACAACAGCCGTTCGCTGGTGGCGCTTGAAGGCTATGGTTTGTCGATCGTTGGCGAACGCCCTATCGAGATGGGCTGAAGGTTCGTCTGGCCTCGCCGCCACTGCAGGAGAGGGAGCGCCCGCTATGCCCTGTTATGAATTCCAAGGGATCAGGCCAGTGGTCCATCCCGGCAGCTTCGTTCACCCGCAAGCTTCGCTTATCGGCGACGTTATCGTCAGTTCGGGTTGCTACATCGGCCCGGGCGCCAGCCTGCGGGCTGATTTCGGCAGGATCATTGTGGAAGGCGACTGCAGCGTGCAGGACTGTGCCATCATCCACGTTTCCACGCAGCGCGACACCGTAATCCGGCGCGGTGCGACGATCGGTCATGGCGCGGTTATCCATGGCTGCGAGATCGGTGAGAATTGCCTGGTGGGAATCAATTCGGTGGTGCTGGATGCTGCGGTGCTTGGCCCGAAATGTCTGGTGGGTGCGCTGTCACTGGTGCCACATGGGATGGAAGTCCCCGAGCGCAGCCTGCTGACCGGCACGCCTGCGAGGATCGTGCGCACCTTGTCTACCGAGGAGGTGACGTGGCGCAACGATGGTGACGGGGATTATCAGCATCTGACGCGCGAAACGCTTTCCAGCCTGCGCGAGACCGAACCGCTTGCCGAGCCGGAACCAGACCGCAAGCGCATCACTCTTACCGCCAGCCCTGTGCGGCCGGGCGGGGGTTCCACCGTCTAGTTTTCGCTGCCGTCTTAAGCGGGCTGGTCTGCTTGCAGTGCATTCATCACTTCCAGATGCTGCGCCGTGCTCTTTGCATCCTGTCCGTCCAGAGTTTCCAATAGCTGCGAAAGCAGCGAGCGGAGTTGGTCAAGCTCGTCTGGCGAAAAGGCCTTCTGCGCGTCTGCCTCTACCGCCTTTGCCTGCGCGAACAGGCCGATCATCGTCTCGCGCCCAGATTTCGTGAGCGCAACGTTGCCATCGTCGGCTACCTGCACGAGCCCGGCATTTGCCTGCCGTTGAAGGTCCGCGTCGGTCCATTGCCAGCCGGATGTGCCAAGCATCCCATTCACTTCTGACAATGTAGCAGGCCCGCCTTTCAGCAAGACCGAAAGCGCGTAGTGATCGACTTGCGACAGGCCTTTCTCGGCCGCCTGTTCGCGCACGCCATCGGTCAGCATGAAATAGGCACGGGCAACAAGATAATTGAGATCGCGCGCGTTCTCCGCACCATCGCCTGCCTTCGGCATCGTCTTGCGGGCGTATTTGCCGCGATGGAACAGCAAGGGTTCCTTTTCCGATTGCTCCAGATCGAGGACTTCGCCCACGAATATGATATGGTCGCCGCCGTCATAACGGTAGGCGGTGCGACATTCGAAGCGTGCCGCGCAGTCCCGCAACAACGGCACATCGGCCGCACCGGTCTTGATATCAACGCCTTCGAACTTATCGATGCCGGGCGTAGCGAACTGGTTGGAAAGAGCTTCCTGGTCGGCGCCAAGGATGTGCACCGCAAAGGCATCGACATTCATGAAGGCATCAATGTTCGATGATTTCTTGGCCAGGCTCCACAACACCAGCGGAGGGTCTAGCGACACCGAGTTGAAGCTGTTTGCCGTTAGTCCGATTTTTCTCCCGTCATGACATGTCGTGACGATGGTAACTCCGGTGGCGAAATTCCCCAGCGCATTCCTCAAAGACTTTGCATCGATCACAAATATTCCCCGCGTCTTCCAAGAGGGAAGAGTTCTTCTCGTTCTCCCCCTGCAAAGATGGGCCCTCCGCTGGGTTGGCCACCTCTCCATGGATAGGGAGAGGTGGCTGCCGGTCCGGCAAAAGGAAGGGCCCCAGGAAAGGCTAATTCGGCGGCAGCAATCGTTCCCTGCCCATCGATACGCATTGCAGCAGCCATTCCTTGCCAGCTTTGACCCTGGCGAGATTTTGCGTGTCTCGGTGCGTTACGATCCAGAAGCTGCGCTGTATTGCCCTTTGCGGGCATACTGCCTCGAGACTGCTCGATCCTTCCGCAATGAAGCAGGGAAGGACACCTACTCCTGCACCGTCCGCGACAAGGCGATGCTGCGCATTTATGCTTGAGGAGCGAATCTGCGCCTCAAGGCCGGCATGAAAGTCGTCCAGATAGTTCAATTCAGGCGCATAGAGCAGATCTGGGACATAACTCACCAGCGTGTGTCCTCTGGCGAGTTCCGCAGGCGTTTCGGGCATCCGGTGCTGCTCGATGTACGACTTGCTTGCGTACAATTTGAGGCGGTAATCAGATAGTTTGCGGGACAGGACAGGGCCGGCCTTGGGGCGGGAAAGCATAACGGCAATGTCGGCTTCGCGCCGCGATGGGCTTAGGAAACCACTGTTGGCAACTAATTCGATGGTGAGCGCGGGATGGCTCGCGGAGAATTCCTTGAGGTAAGGCGTAAGGAACTGGCTTCCAAATCCTTCGGACACGCTCAGTCGCAAGGTACCGCTGAGCCCGGAATGCGATACCGCAACCTCATCGATCATCCGGGCAAGCTCTGCCATGCCCTCTGCTTTTGACAACAGTGCTTCGCCCGCTTCTGTCAGAACCTGACCTTCGCGGGTGCGTTCGAATAACGTGACCTCCAGCCTTTGCTCCAGCCGCTTAAGGCGGCGTCCAAGCGTGGTCGGATCAAGCCTGAGCGCCTGTGCCGCACGGCCAATCTGTCCGGCATCCGCTACCGCGAGAAAGACGCGCACATCATTCCAGTTCAAATCCTGCATATTTGCAGTTGTTAGTTGCAAAATTGAACCTTGTCTGTAACTTTTCAGTGAGCCAACGCAGTCCCAACAATTGGAGGATGCGTTTCTCATGCGACAGATTGACCATTTCATCGTAGGCGACACCGGTTCGGCAGACGCTGGCCGCAAGCATCAGGTGTGGAACCCGTCGACCGGCGAAGTGCAGGCCGAAGTTGCCCTTGGCGATGCCGCATTGCTGCAAAAGGCCGTCGAAACCGCCAAGCGCGTGCAACCGGCCTGGGCCGCCACCAATCCACAGCGCCGCGCGCGGGTGATGTTCAAGTTCAAGCAGCTGATCGAGGACAACATGCAGGAACTGGCCGAACTGCTGGCCAGCGAACACGGCAAGGTGGTGGACGATGCCAAAGGTGACGTGCAGCGTGGCCTTGAGGTGATCGAGTTTGCCTGCGGAATTCCTCAAGCCCTCAAGGGTGAATACACCAACGGTGCAGGGCCGGGCATCGATGTCTATTCGATGCGGCAGCCGCTTGGCATCGGCGCAGGGATCACCCCGTTCAACTTCCCGGCGATGATCCCGATGTGGATGTTCGGCATGGCGATCGCGGCGGGCAATGCCTTCATTCTCAAACCCAGCGAGCGCGACCCCAGCGTGCCTGTGCGCCTGGCGGAGCTGTTCCTTGAAGCCGGAGCGCCCGAAGGGCTGTTGCAGGTGGTGCATGGGGACAAGGAAATGGTCGATGCCATCCTCGATCATCCCGATATCGCGGCGGTCAGCTTTGTAGGCTCCAGTGATATCGCACATTACATCTACGAACGCGGGGCCGCGAACCACAAGCGGGTGCAGGCATTCGGCGGGGCGAAGAACCACGGTGTGGTGATGCCCGATGCGGACCTTGACCAGGTGGTCAACGATCTCGCCGGAGCGGCCTTCGGGTCTGCTGGCGAGCGTTGCATGGCGCTGCCGGTGGTTGTGCCCGTGGGCGAAGATACGGCAGAGCGCCTGAAGGAGAAGCTGATCCCTGCGATCAATGCCCTGCGCGTGGGTGTCTCCAACGATCCCGAAGCGCATTATGGCCCGGTGGTGACGCCGGAACACAAGGCGCGCATCGAAAGCTGGATCGACACCGCCGAGAAGGAAGGCGCCGAAGTCGTGATCGACGGGCGGGGGTTCAGCCTGCAAGGCCATGAGAAGGGCTTCTTCGTCGGCCCCACTCTGCTGGACCGCGTCACCACTGACATGGAAAGCTACAAGGAAGAGATCTTCGGTCCCGTCCTTCAGATCGTGCGGGCGAACGACTTTGAAGAGGCGCTGCGCCTGCCCAGCGCGCACCAGTACGGCAACGGCGTTGCCATCTTCACCCGCAACGGCCACGCCGCGCGCGAATTTGCGCACCGCGTGAACGTGGGCATGGTCGGCATCAACGTGCCGATCCCGGTGCCGGTGTCCTATCACTCCTTCGGTGGCTGGAAGCGTTCGGGCTTTGGCGATATCGACCAGTACGGCATGGAAGGCCTGCGCTTCTGGACCAAGTCCAAGAAGGTCACCCAGCGCTGGCCCGATGGTGGCGGTGACGGCAGCAATGCCTTTGTCATTCCGACGATGGGCTAGGGTTCATGCAGAAATTCTATCCTTCGGCCGAAGCCGCGCTGGACGGCCTGCTGCACGACGGCATGCTGATTGCCAGCGGCGGGTTTGGCCTGTGCGGCATTCCGGAAAGGCTGCTGAAGGCGATCCAGGATGCTGGCGTGAAGAACCTCACTTTCGCCAGCAACAATGCCGGGATCGACAACGAGGGCATCGGCATGCTGCTGCGGTCGAAGCAGGTGAACAAGATGATCTCGTCCTACGTCGGCGAGAACAAGGAGTTCGAGCGGCAGTATCTTTCGGGCGAGCTGGAGGTGGAGTTCTGCCCGCAAGGCACGCTGGCCGAGCGGATGCGCGCGGGCGGTGCGGGGATTCCCGGCTTCTACACCAAGACCGGCGTCGGTACGCAAGTTGCCGAGGGCAAGGAACACAAGGAATTCGACGGCGAGACCTATATCCTGGAAAAGGGCATCTTCGCTGACCTGTCGATCATCAAGGCGTGGAAGGCGGACGAGACCGGCAACCTGATGTTCCGCAAGACGGCGCGCAACTTCAACCAGCCGGCCGCCACCTGCGGCAAGGTCTGCGTGGCGGAAGTGGAAGAGGTGGTGCCTGCCGGATCGCTCGACCCTGACTGCATCCATCTGCCCGGCGTCTTCGTCAACCGCATGGTGGTGGGCGCGCCTTACGACAAGATGATCGAGTTCGTGACGACCCGCGAAAGGGAGAACGCATAATGCCCTGGACCCGTGACGACATGGCCGCGCGCGCCGCGAAGGAGCTGCAGGATGGCTACTACGTCAACCTTGGCATCGGCATTCCCACCCTGGTGGCGAACCACATTCCCGCCGGCATGCAGGTGACGCTGCAAAGCGAGAACGGCATGCTGGGGATTGGCCCATTTCCCTATCCCGACGAGGTGGACGCCGACCTGATTAACGCGGGCAAGCAGACGATCAGCGAGCTGCCGCATTCGGCCTATTTCGACAGCGCCACCAGTTTCGCCATGATCCGCGGCGGCCATATTGACCTGACCGTGCTGGGCGCGATGGAGGTCTCCGAGAAGGGCGACATCGCCAACTGGATGATCCCCGGCAAGATGGTGAAGGGCATGGGCGGCGCGATGGATCTGGTCGCGGGCGTGAAGAAGATCATCGTGGTGATGGAGCACAATGCCAAGGATGGCAGCGCCAAGTTCATCCCCGAATGCACCCTGCCGCTCACCGGCACCAATGTGGTGGACATGGTGATCACCGATCTGGCTGTGTTCCAGCGCCCGGATCACGACAGCCCGTTCCGGCTGGTGGAGCTGGCCCCCGGCGTGAGCGCCGACGATGTGGCCACCAAGACCACCGCCGAATACCGGGTGGCGCTCTGACCATGACTGCCACACAACCGCTTCCCGATATTACGCTCTTCCGCAACGATGGTTCTCCCGATAGCATGGCTGCACACCGGGGCAGAGTGCTGCTGATCGTCAACACCGCATCGCAATGCGGCTTGACGCCGCAATACGAAGGACTGGAAAAGCTGCAATCGACCTATGCAGATCGCGGTCTTGAAGTGCTGGGCTTTCCGGCAAACGACTTCGGCGCGCAGGAGCCCGGATCGGATGACGAGATCGCGCAATTCTGCTCGATTAATTTCCAGACCAGCTTCCCGCTTTTTCGCAAGGCGTCAGTAGTTGGCAGCGACAAGCAGCCGCTCTACGCCGCGCTGGTTGAGGCGGCACCGGCGAAGACGGGCGACGTGGATGGCTTCAAGGACAGGCTGCGCAACCACGGCCTGGTTCCTAACGAGGACCCGGAAGTGCTGTGGAACTTCGAGAAATTCCTCGTCGGGCGAGACGGACGGGTGCTTGCGCGCTTCTCTCCCACCACCGAGCCAGAAGATCCTGCGCTGATCGCAGCGATCGAGACTGCATTGGACGCATGACAAGATGACGGGTCAATTCCAGCTCAACGAAGAACAGCTTGCCATCCAGGAGATGGCGCAGCGTTTCACGGCCGACAACATCACGCCCTATGCCGCGGAATGGGACGAGAAACACCATTTCCCGGTAGAGGTGATCAAGAGCACGGCCGAGCTTGGCTTTGGCGGGATCTATGTTTCGGAAGAAGGCGGCGGCATCGGCCTTGGCCGCCTTGAATCGGCATTGATCATGGAAGCCATGGCCTACGGCTGCCCCACGACGAGCGCCTTCATCTCCATTCACAACATGGCTGCATGGATGATCGACTGCTTTGGTGGCGAGGTGGTCAAGGAAAAGTACCTTGCCGACCTGATCGGCATGGAAAAACTGGCCAGCTATTGCCTGACAGAGCCGGGATCAGGCTCCGATGCTGCTGCGCTGAAGACCAGTGCGAAGCGCGACGGTGATTATTACGTGGTGAACGGCACCAAGCAGTTCATCTCCGGCGGCGGCGTGAACGATGTCTACGTAGTGATGGTCCGCACAGACGAGCACAAGTCTCGCGGTGTCACCTGCCTGGTAGTGGACAAGGATACACCCGGCCTCTGCTTTGGCGCGCCGGAGAAGAAGCTGGGCTGGAACGCCAGCCCCACGGCGCAGGTGATCTTTGAAGACGCCCGGGTCCCGGTGGAAAACCGCGTGGGCGCCGAAGGCGAGGGCTTCCGCTTCGCCATGGCCGGGCTGGATGGCGGACGGCTGAATATCGGCGCATGTTCTCTTGGCGGGGCACAGCGCTGCCTGGACGAGGCGATTGCCTATTCCAAGGATCGCCAGCAGTTCGGCCAGCCCATTGCCGAATTCCAGAACACCCAGTTCATGCTGGCCGACATGGCCACCGAATTGGAAGCGGCGCGTGCGCTGCTGTATCTCGCTGCGGTGAAGGTGACCGAAAACGCGCCCGACAAGACGCGTTTTTCGGCCATGGCCAAGCGCATTGCGACCGACAGCGGGTCGAATGTGGTCAATAACGCGCTCCAGCTGTTCGGGGGTTATGGCTACCTGCGCGACTACCCGATCGAGCGTTTCTGGCGCGACTTGCGGGTGCACTCGATTCTCGAAGGCACCAACCAGGTGATGCGCATGATCGTCGGAAAGGATTTGCTGCGCCAATGACCTCGGAAGTCCACATCCACACCCACGGCAAGATCGGCCACATTTCGCTCAACCGTCCGAAGGCCCTCCACGCGCTGACCTTGGACATTTGTCACGAAATGAGTGCTGCGCTCAGCGAATGGGCAACGGACGATGGCATTGCCGCTGTGCTGCTCGACCATGCCGAGGGGCGCGGCTTTTGTGCAGGCGGCGATATTAACCTGCTACGCGAATCCGCTCTTACGGACGGCGGCGTTTCGGGCCGCCGGTTCTTTCACGACGAATATCAGCTCAACCACCAGATGTTCGAATATGCAAAGCCGATCGTGGCTTTCATGGATGGCATCACGATGGGCGGCGGGGTCGGGATTTCGCAGCCTGCGCGCTACCGCGTGGTGACCGAGAACACCCGCTTTGCAATGCCCGAAACAGGGATTGGCCTGTTTCCTGATGTCGGCGGGGGATGGTATTTGCCGCGGCTTGGTGGCCGACTTGGCCAGTACCTGGCCTTGACAGGAGCGCGGCTCGACGGGGCCGAGTGCCTTTGGGCCGGGCTGGCTACCCATTATCTCCCCTCTGGCAAGCTGGCCGAAGCCAAGGCGCGGATCAGCGAACATCCTGAACGTATCGCGGGGATACTTGCCGAGCTGTCGGAAACGCCGCCCGACGCAAAGATCGCAGATCATGCCAACCGTATTGCCCAAACCTTTGCACCGGACCGGTTTGAGGACATTCTTGCCAACCTTGAAGCCGACGGTAGCGAGTGGGCGACGAAGGAGCTCGCGGTGCTTGCCAGCAAGAGCCCCCAGACCTGCAAGGTCGCTCTGCGCCAGCTGGCTGAGGGCGCCAAGCGCACGACCTTTGCCCAGAACATGGCCATGGAATACCGCATCGCGTCTCGCGTGCTGGTTCGGCCTGATTTCGCCGAAGGCGTGCGTGCCGTAATCGTCGACAAGACAGGTGATCCTTCTTGGCAGCCCGCCCGGCCGGAAGACGTGACCGACGACCTGCTCGACGCGATTTTCTCGCCGCTACCAAAGAACGAGGAATGGACGCCGCTATGAGCTATGCCACGCTGATCGTTGAAACCAACGCCCAAGGAAACAAGGGTGTTACCCTTGTCACTCTCAATCGCCCCAAGGCCTTGAACGCCCTGAACAGCGAGGTCCTGCGTGATCTGATCGAGGCGTTCGCTGCCTTCGAGGCCGATCCCGAACAACTCTGCGCCGTCATCACTGGTTCGGGAGAGAAGGCTTTTGCCGCCGGCGCCGACATCAAGGAGATGAGCGAAAAGCCCGCTGCGGATTTCTACCTCGAAGATTTCTTCGCCGCATGGACGAGCGAGCTTGTGAAAAAGGTCCGCAAGCCCTGGATTGCGGCGGTGAATGGCTTTGCGCTGGGCGGCGGGTGCGAACTCGCCATGATGGCGGATTTCATCCTCGCCAGCGACAAGGCAAGGTTTGGCCAACCCGAAATCAATCTGGGTGTAGCGCCCGGCATGGGCGGATCGCAGCGCCTCACCCGCGCGGTGGGCAAGTCCAAGGCCATGGAGATGTGCCTGACCGGCCGCATGATGGACGCTGCTGAAGCCGAAAGCGCCGGCCTTGTCGCGCGCGTCGTGCCGCATGAGGATCTGCTTGCGGACGCACTGAAGACCGCCGCTGCAATCGCTTCGAAGCCGCCGATGGCCGCTATTGCCAACAAGGAAATGGTCAATGCTGCCTTTGAAACGACGCTGGAGCTGGGGCTGGCGCACGAACGCCGTATTTTCCAGATCCTCGCCGCGAGCGAAGACAAGGCCGAAGGAATGGCCGCATTCATCGAAAAGAGAGAAGGTCGCTGGAAGGGGCGTTGAGGCCCCGTCTGCTCTTCTGACCCTATCCAATGGTGGGTACCGAGCGGTGCCAACGGCCCAATAAGCCGCACCTCGCTCTGAGCTGGGAGAAAGCTTGTGAAAATCGCCTTTATTGGCCTTGGCAATATGGGTGGCGGAATGGCCGCCAACCTGGTGAAGGTCGGGCACGACGTCCGTGCCTTCGACCTCTCGGGTGACGCCTTGAACGCAGCCAGGGACAATGGCTGCGAGACCTTTGCTTCAGCGGCAGAGGCTTGTCAGGGCGCGAAGGCGGTCGTTTCCATGTTGCCCAACGGTGCCATCGTCAAGGCGGTCTACGCCAATGACGTGATTGGCAAGGCACCGGCGGGCGCGTTGTTTCTCGATTGCTCCACGATTGACGTGGCGACTGCGCGCGAAGTGGCTGCAGATGCCGAAGCGGCGGGCTATGCCATGGTTGATGCTCCGGTTTCGGGCGGCATCGCTGCTGCCGAAGCTGGCACGCTCACCTTCATGGTTGGTGGCTCCGAAGAGGCTTTCAAACGGGCAGAACCGGTGCTGAGTGCCATGGGCAAGGCCGTGATCCACGCTGGACAGGCAGGCAACGGCCAGGCGGCAAAGATCTGCAACAACATGCTGCTGGGAATCCACATGATCGGCACCTGCGAGGCTTTTGCCATGGCGCAGAAGCTCGGGCTGGATCCGCAGACCTTCTACGATATCTCCAGTGTCAGTTCGGGCCAGTGCTGGTCGATGACCAGCTATTGCCCGGTTCCCGGCGTCGGCCCCACCACGCCTGCCGACAACGGCTACCAGGGCGGCTTTGCCACCGGCTTGATGCTGAAGGACCTGAAGCTGGCGATGGAAGCTGCGCAGACCGCCGGGGTCGACCCACAGATGGGCCAGCGCGCGCGCGAACTTTATGAAGCTTTCGATGCCGCCGGAAATGGTGCCCGCGATTTCTCGGCGATCATCACATCCTTGAAGTAGGATTTTACCAATGTCCGCCAATATCGCTGAAATGGAACGTCGCCGCGAAGCTGCCCGCATGGGCGGTGGGCAGAAGCGCATCGACGCACAGCACGCCAAAGGCAAGCTGACCGCGCGCGAGCGGCTGGAAGTGCTGCTGGATGAAGGCAGCTTCGAGGAGCTCGATACCTACGTCGAGCATGACTGCACCGATTTCGGCATGGCGGACCAGAAGATACCGGGCGATGGCGTGGTCACCGGCAGTGGCACGATCAATGGGCGGCTGGTGTACGTGTTCTCGCAGGACTTCACGGTCTTCGGCGGCTCGCTCAGCAAGCGCCATGCGGAGAAGATCTGCAAGGTGATGGACATGGCCATGCGCGTCGGCGCGCCGGTGATCGGCCTCAACGACAGCGGCGGTGCGCGCATCCAGGAAGGCGTGGCCAGCCTTGGCGGCTATGCCGAGGTGTTCCAGCGTAACGTGCTGGCCAGCGGCGTGGTGCCGCAGCTGAGCCTTATCATGGGCCCCTGTGCCGGCGGGGCGGTCTATTCCCCCGCCATGACCGACTTCATCTTCATGGTGAAGGACTCATCCTACATGTTCGTGACCGGCCCCGAAGTGGTGAAGACGGTCACCAATGAAGAGGTGACGCAGGAAGAACTGGGCGGCGCGGTCACGCATACGACCAAGACGTCCGTCGCCGACCTTGCGCTGGAGAACGATATCGAAGCGCTGCTGGCCGCGCGCGAGATGATCGGTTTCGTGCCTGCCAACAACCGCGCCGAGCTGCCCGTGCTGCCCACCAACGATCGGTGGGACCGGCGGGAAGACAGCCTCGACACGCTGATCCCGGCCAGTTCCAACATGCCCTACGACATGCTCGAACTGATCGCCAAGGTCGTGGACGACGGCAACTTTTTCGAGATCCAGCCCAAGCACGGGGCGAACATCATCACCGGCTTTGGCCGGATCGAGGGCAAGCCGGTGGGCTTCGTCGCCAACCAGCCGATGGTGCTGGCAGGCGTGCTCGATATCGACGCCAGCCGCAAGGCGGCGCGGTTCGTGCGGTTCTGCGATGCGTTCAATATCCCGATCGTCACCTTCGTTGACGTGCCCGGCTTCCTTCCCGGTACCGCGCAGGAACACAACGGTATCATCAAGCACGGCGCCAAGCTGCTGTTCGCCTATGCCGAGGCGACCGTGCCCAAGATCACCGTGATCACCCGCAAGGCCTATGGCGGGGCGTACGACGTGATGGCATCAAAGCACCTTCGCGGAGACCTGAACTATGCCTGGCCCACGGCAGAGATCGCGGTGATGGGCGCGAAGGGTGCGGTGGAGATCATCTTCCGCCAGGAACGCGACAATCCGGACAAGATCGCCGAGAAGACGAAGGAATACGAAGACAACTTCGCCAACCCCTTCGTGGCAGCACAGCGCGGCTACATCGACGAGGTGATCTACCCCCACTCGACCCGCCGCCGCATCGCGCTGGGCCTGCGCAAGCTGAAGAACAAGCAACTCGAAAACCCGTGGAAGAAGCACGACAATCTGCCGCTTTAGGAAGAAACAGGTAACCTCATGCAAGACGTATATATCATCGCCGGCGCACGCACCGCCATCGGATCCTTCGGCGGTTCGCTGGCATCCATGCGCCCTGCTGACATGGGCACACATGTGGCCAGGGAAGCCATTGCGCGTTCAGGCGTGGCAGCCGAGAAATTCCAGCAGATGGCCGTGGGCAGCGTGGTGCCGACGCAGCCAGGCGATTCCTACCTTGCGCGGGTCATCTCGATCAACTCTGGCATGCCCGTTTCCAGCGTGGGCATGGGCGTCAATCGCCTGTGCGGATCGGGCCTGCAGGCAATCGTCTCAGTCTCGCAGGCGGTGACGCTGGGGGAATGTGATTTCGCTATCGGCATGGGTGCGGAAAGCATGTCCAACGCTCCGCACATGACCAGCGGCGCGCGCTTCGGCACCAAGATGGGCTCGATCGAACTGCAGGACAGCATGCTGGGCGCGCTGCACGACCCGTTCGACAACATCCACATGGGCGTGACGGCAGAGAACATCGCCAAGCAATGTTCCATCACCCGCGAAGAGCAGGATGAACTGGCAGTCTCCAGCCACCAGCGCGCGGCCAAAGCGATTGCCAACGGCTATTTCAAGGAACAGATCGTTCCTGTTGAATTCACCACGCGCAAGGGCACCAAGGTGTTCGACACGGACGAGCACGTTCGGGCGGACGCTACGCTGGAAGCCATGGCTGGCTTGCGGCCAGTGTTCCAGAAGGATGGCACCGTGACGGCAGGCAATGCCAGCGGCTTGAACGATGGCGCAGCTGCAGTCGTGCTGGCCAGTGGAAAGGCCGTTGAGGAAGAAGGCCTGCAACCGCTGGCCAAGATCCTCGCTTGGGGCCACGCCGGTGTAGAACCCACTGTCATGGGGCTGGGGCCCGTGGAAGCCGTGCCGGTGGCGCTGAAGCGCGCCGGTCTCTCGCTTGACCAGATGGACGTGATCGAAAGCAATGAGGCCTTTGCCGCGCAGGCTTGCGGTGTCGCCAAGACGCTGGGGTTCGATCCCGCAAAGACCAATCCGAACGGATCAGGCATTTCGCTGGGCCATCCGATTGGCGCGACCGGCGCGATCCTGACCATCAAGTGTATGTATGAGCTGCGCCGTAAGGGCGGCAAATATGGCCTCATCACGATGTGCATCGGCGGCGGTCAGGGCATCGCCATGGTCATCGAGAATTGCGAGGCGTGACCGTGAAGCTCGGTCGCCTTAACCATATCGGTGTCGCCACGCCCTCCATCGCAGAATCGATTGTGCATTTCACCCAGACCATGGGCGCGACCAGTATTCATACCCCCTTCGATCTGGAGGAGCAGGGGGTGAAGGTCTGCTTCGTCGATATGCCGACCGAGAGCGGGTATAACGGCACGCAGATCGAGCTTATCGAGCCTTTGTCCGATGCCTCTCCCATTGCCGGTTTTCTCGCTAAAAATCCGCTTGGGGGCCAGCACCATATTTGCTTCGAGGTCGAGGATATCGAGGACGCGCGCAAGTGGTTCGAAGAGCGGGGCAAGCGCATCCTTGGCCCCACGCGCATCGGCGCGCATGGCACACCGATCTTCTTCCTTCACCCCAAGGACATGATGGGCCAACTCACTGAAATCATGGAAACCCCCAAGGAAGGGGCGCACTGGTCGAACTGACCCGCGCCGCACACTGGACACTTTATGACCGACCGCAATAGTTCTGGCCCGACGAAAACAGCCTGGCAGGATAAGGCCTCCAGGGAAGTGAAGGGGCGCGACCTTACTTGGCACACGCCAGAAGGGATTGACCTGCAGCCGCTGTACACGGCGGGGGATGCGGAGGGTCTGGATCCGGGCTTGCCGGGGTTCGAACCGTTCACGCGCGGGCCTTATGCGAGCATGTACACGGGGCGACCTTGGACGATCCGCCAATATGCCGGTTTCTCCACGGCGGAGGAGTCCAACGCGTTCTATCGGCGCAACCTTGCGGCGGGGCAGAAGGGGCTTTCGGTCGCCTTCGATCTCGCGACGCACCGCGGATACGATTCCGATCACCCCCGCGTGGTCGGCGATGTCGGGAAGGCGGGCGTCGCCATCGACACCGTGCGCGACATGGAAATCCTTTTCGACCAGATCCCATTGGACCAGATGTCGGTCTCGATGACGATGAACGGCGCGGTGATCCCGGTGCTGGCGTTCTACATCGTGGCGTCAGAGCGTTCGGGCGTATCGCAGGAGAAGCTCTCTGGCACGATCCAGAACGACATCCTGAAAGAGTTCATGGTCCGCAACACCTACATCTATCAGCCCGAGCCATCGATGCGGATCGTGTCGGACATCATCGCCTATACCTCAGCCAACATGCCGCGCTTCAACAGCATTTCGATCAGCGGCTATCACATGCACGAAGCAGGGGCGACGGCGGTGCAGGAGCTGGCCTTCACCATTGCCGACGGCAAGGAATACGTGAAGCGGGCGATGGCAACGGGCCTTGATATCGACGCCTTCGCGCCGCGCCTGTCGTTCTTCTGGGGCATCGGTATGAACTTCTTCATGGAGATCGCCAAGATGCGCGCAGGCCGAGTGCTGTGGCACGACGTGATGGACGAGCTTGGCTCGAAAAACCCCAAGTCCAAGATGCTGCGCACGCATTGCCAGACCAGCGGTGTCTCGCTGCAGGAGCAGGACCCCTACAACAACGTGATCCGCACCACGCTGGAAGCGCTGGCGGCGGTGCTGGGTGGCACGCAGTCGCTGCACACCAATGCGCTGGACGAGGCGCTGGCGCTGCCGACCGACTTCTCCGCCCGCATTGCGCGCAACACGCAATTGGTGCTGCAGGAAGAAAGCGGCATCACCAATGTCGCGGACCCGTTGGGTGGCTCCTATTACATCGAGGCGCTCACGGCCGAGATCACCGAGAAGGCCCGCGAACTGATGGCCGAGGTCGATGCGCTGGGCGGCATGACCCAGGCGGTCGCGTCCGGAATGCCGAAGGCTCGCATCGAAGAAGCCGCCGCCGCCAAGCAGGCGAGCGTAGACAAGGGCGACACGGTAATTGTCGGGGTGAACAAGTACCGCCTCGAAGAAGAAGACCCGATCGATACGCTCGATATCGATAACCACGCCGTGCGCGCTTCGCAGGTCGCCCGGCTGGAGCGAGTTCGCTCCGAACGCTACGAGGCAGCCTGTACAGCTGCGCTCAAGGCCCTGACCGCAGGGGCGCGGGCCGATGGCAACTTGCTCGCGCTGGCAGTCGAGGCGGCCCGCTACGATGCCACGTTGGGCGAAATTTCCGCCGCGATGGAAGACGTGTTCGGTCGCTACGACACCGTGCCAACGCCTGTGAAGGGCATCTACGCTTCCGCTTACGAGGGCGATGCCCGCTATGAGCAGGTGGTTGCGGGCGTGCAGGCAGTGGCCCGCAGGCTCGACCACACACCTCGCGTGTTGGTGGCCAAGATGGGCCAGGACGGCCACGATCGCGGTGCCAATGTGATCGCATCGGCTTTCGCTGACATGGGCTTTGAAGTGATCTCCGGTCCGCTGTTCCAGACGCCCGAGGAAACCGCGAAGATGGCGCTCGACAACAATGTCGATGCAATTGGCGCCAGCTCGCTCGCCGCCGGGCACAATACGCTGATCCCCGAACTCATCACCCACCTGAAGGACGCCGGCCGCGCCGATATCAAGGTGGTTGCCGGCGGCGTGATCCCGCCAAAGGACTACGACTACCTCAAGAAGGCAGGTGTGCAGGGCATTTACGGCCCCGGCACCAACGTGGTGGAAGCGGCGGCAGATTTGCTGCGCCTGCTGGGCCACAACATGCCGCCTGCGGGTGAGGAAATGACAATGGAAAGAGAAGCCCCATGAACATCCACGAATATCAGGCCAAGGAATTGCTCGCGAAGTTCGGCATTGGTGTGCCGACGGGCTATCCCGCGCTTACTGAGGAGGAAGCAGTGGAAGGCGCGAAGAAGCTGCCCGGGCCGCTTTACGTGGTGAAGGCGCAGGTTCACGCCGGTGGCCGCGGCAAGGGCAAGTTCAAGGAACTTGGCGCCGATGCCAAGGGCGGTGTGCGTCTGGCCAAGTCGATCGAGGACGTGGAAGTTGACGCGAAGGACATGCTCGGCAACACGCTGGTTACGGTGCAGACCGGCGATGCCGGCAAGCAGGTGAACCGCCTTTACGTGACCGATGGCGTGGATATCGCCAGGGAATACTACCTCTCGATGGTGATCGATCGCGAGACGAGCCGCGTTGCCATGATCGTATCCGCCGAAGGCGGCATGGATATCGAGGACGTGGCGCACAACACGCCCGAGAAGATCACCACCATCACCATCGATCCGGCCACTGGCTTCATGCCGCACCATGGCCGCTCCGTGGCTTTCGCGCTGAAGCTGTCGGGCGACCTTGCCAAGGCCGCACAGAAGCTGGCCAGGCAGCTCTACGAAGCCTTCACCGCGCTCGATTGCGACATGCTGGAGATCAACCCGCTGGTGGAAACGTCAGGCGGTGAACTGCTGGTGCTCGACACCAAGATGAGCTTCGATTCCAACGCGCTCTATCGCCACCCCGACGTGGAAGCCATGCGCGACGAGACCGAGGAAGACCCGATGGAGGTCGAGGCCAGCAAGCACGATCTCGCCTATATCAAGCTGGACGGCGACATCGGTTGCATGGTCAACGGCGCGGGCCTGGCCATGGCAACCATGGACATCATCAAGCTGAACGGCTCGTTCCCGGCCAACTTCCTTGACGTGGGCGGCGGCGCCACCACCGAGAAGGTGACGGCAGCGTTCAAGATCATCCTGTCGGATCCGGCAGTGAAGGGCATCCTCGTCAACATCTTCGGCGGCATCATGCGCTGCGACACCATCGCGGAAGGCATCGTGATTGCGGCGAAGGAAGTCGAGCTGGACGTGCCGCTGGTGGTGCGCCTTGAAGGCACCAATGTGCAGCAGGGCAAGGATATCCTCGCCAATTCCGGCCTGTCGATCATTCCGGCAGACGACCTCGGAGATGCCGCCAAGAAAATCGTGGCACAGGTAAAGGAAGCAGCGTGAGCATCCTCGTAAACAAAGACACCAAGGTCATCACCCAGGGGATGACGGGCAACACCGGCACGTTCCACACCCAGCAGGCGCTGGACTACGGCACGCAGATGGTGGCCGGCGTCACGCCGGGCAAAGGTGGCAGCGAACACCTTGGCCTGCCGCAGTTCAACACCGTGAAAGAGGTGAAGGAAGCCACGGGTGCGACGGCTTCGTGCATCTACGTGCCGCCGCCCTTTGCGGCTGACGCGATCCTTGAAGCCATCGAGGCCGAAATCGAGCTGATCATCACGATCACCGAAGGCGTGCCGGTGATGGACATGGTGACCGTGAAGCGCGCGCTGACCGGTTCGAAGTCCCGCCTGATCGGCCCCAACTGCCCCGGCGTGCTGACGCCGGACGAGTGCAAGATCGGCATCATGCCGGGCAAGATCTTCCAGAAGGGCAGCGTCGGCGTGGTTTCGCGCTCGGGCACGCTCACTTATGAAGCCGTGCACCAGACCACCGCTGTCGGCCTTGGCCAGACCACGGCCGTGGGCATCGGCGGCGACCCGGTAAACGGCACCAACTTCATCGACGTGCTGGACCTGTTCCTGTCGGATGACGAGACCAAGTCGATCATCATGATCGGTGAAATCGGCGGCAGCGCCGAAGAAGAAGCGGCCGAGTTCATCAAGCAGGAAGCAGCCAAGGGTCGCCGCAAGCCGATGGTCGGCTTTATCGCCGGACGCACGGCGCCTCCCGGCCGCCGCATGGGCCACGCGGGCGCTATCGTCTCGGGCGGCAAGGGCGATGCCGAAAGCAAGATCGCGGCTATGGAAGATGCGGGCATCCGCGTTTCCCCAAGCCCCAGCGAACTTGGCACCACGCTCGATGCGCTGCTGAAGGAACTCGTCTGATGTTCTCGAAAATCCTTATCGCGAACCGTGGCGAGATTGCGTGTCGTGTGATCAAGACGGCGCAGCGCATGGGTATTGCGACTGTTGCTGTTTATTCCGATGCCGATGCGCGCGCGCCTTTTGTGCAGATGGCGGACGAGGCGGTGCATATCGGCCCGCCGCCCGCCAATGAGAGCTATCTGCTCGCCGACAAGATCATTGCCGCGTGCAAGCAAACTGGCGCCGAGGCGGTGCATCCCGGTTATGGCTTCCTGTCCGAGCGTGCCAGCTTCGTTGAGGCGCTGGAGAAGGAAGGTATCGCCTTCATCGGTCCGCCGGTGAACGCCATTGCGGCGATGGGTGACAAGATCGAATCCAAGAAGCTGGCCAAGGAAGCGGGCGTCAACGTGGTGCCCGGCTATGTCGGCGAGATCGACGATACGGAGCACGCGGTGCGGATCTCCAACGAGATCGGCTATCCTGTGATGATGAAGGCCAGCGCGGGCGGCGGCGGCAAGGGCATGCGCCTTGCCTATAACGAGAAGGACGTGCGCGAAGGGTTCGAGGCGACCAAGCGCGAAGGCCTCAATTCATTCGGTGATGATCGCGTCTTCATCGAGAAATTCATCGAAAACCCGCGCCACATCGAAATCCAGATCCTCGGCGACAAGCACGGCAACATCCTCTACCTGAACGAGCGTGAATGCTCGATCCAGCGGCGCCACCAGAAAGTGGTCGAAGAAGCGCCTTCGCCCTTCGTCACGCCCCAGATGCGCAAGGCCATGGGCGAACAGTGCGTGGCACTGGCCAAGGCGGTGGATTACCACTCGGCAGGCACGGTGGAACTGATCGTCTCTGGCAAGGACCCGACGGGCGAGAGCTTCTACTTCCTCGAAATGAACACCCGCCTGCAGGTGGAACACCCGGTTACCGAAGCGATCACCGGCGTCGACCTGGTGGAACAGATGATCCGCGTTGCATACGGCGAGAAGCTGGCGATGACGCAGGACGATATCGGCATCGATGGCTGGGCCATCGAGAACCGCATTTACGCCGAAGACCCCTATCGCGGCTTCCTTCCCAGCACCGGGCGACTGGTGCGCTACGACACCCCGGTTCAGGCGTGGGACGGGGGGCTGCGCGGTGTTGACGGCGTGCGTGTGGATAGCGGCGTGCAGGAAGGTGGCGAGATATCGATCTTCTACGATCCGATGATCGCCAAGCTGGTGACATGGGCTCCCACCCGCGATGAGGCGGCAGACCTGCAGATCGCGGCGCTTGACCGCGTGGTGCTCGAAGGTCTCGGCCACAACGTCGACTTCCTCTCTGCGCTGATGCAGCACCCGCGCTTCCGCTCGGGCGAACTCACCACCGGCTTCATCGCGGAGGAATATCCCGAAGGATTTGAAGGTGCGGCAGCATCGGATGATTTGCGCCGCGCTGTGGCTGCATGGATAGCGAGTGCGGAATGCACCGAACGTGCGCGTGCCGGACGCATCAGTGAACGCCTCAATGGTGCACCGTCGCCTGGATCGGTGTGGACGGTGAAGCTCGAAGGCGAGCAGTACTCCGTTACGCTGGGCGATGGCGGAGCAACTGTCGATGGCCAGTGGATCGCTGGGACGTGGGGCTGGAAGCCGGGGATGCGGCTAACGACTTTCATCGCTGATGACAGTGAATACGGCGTGCAATTGCAACGCGACGGCGCATGGTGGAACCTCACCACGCGCGGGCGGCAATATCGCGGAATGGCGGTTCCTGCGCGCCTGACCGAACATCTCGGTCATATGATCGAGAAGGTGCCGCCGGACACGTCGAAGATGCTGCTGTGCCCGATGCCCGGCCTGCTGGTGAAGCTGCATGTGGGTGAGGGTGATGCCGTGGAAGCCGGCCAGCCGCTGGCCACTGTCGAAGCGATGAAGATGGAAAACATCCTCCGCGCCGAAAAGGCCGGCACCATCTCCACCATCAATGCCGAGGAAGGCGAGACTCTCGTCGTCGACGCCGTTATCCTCGAACTGGAGTAGGAGTTACACCATGAAGATCCTCGTGCCCGTGAAGCGGGTGATTGATTACAACGTGAAGCCGCGTGTGAAGAGCGATGGTTCGGGTGTGGACCTGGCCAACGTGAAGATGAGCATGAACCCGTTCGACGAGATCGCGGTGGAAGAAGCGCTGCGGCTGAAGGAAGCGGGCAAGGCCGAGGAAGTCGTCGCCGTTTCGATCGGCCCGGCCAAGGCGCAGGAAACGCTGCGCACCGCGCTCGCCATGGGCGCAGACCGCGCGATCCTGGTGGAAACCGACGAACTGGTCGAGCCGCTGGCGGTTGCCAAGATTCTGAAGGCGATTGCGGCCGAGGAAGAGCCGGGCATCGTGATGCTGGGTAAGCAGGCGATCGACGATGACAACAACCAGACCGGCCAGATGCTCGCCGCGCTGATGGAGCGTCCGCAAGGCACTTTCGCAAGCAAGGTGGAAATCGACGGCGATGCCGTGTCCGTTACTCGCGAAGTCGACGGCGGTCTTGAAACCGTATCGCTGACGATGCCTGCCATCGTCACCACCGACCTTCGCCTTAACGAGCCGCGCTATGCTTCGCTGCCCAACATCATGAAGGCGAAGAAGAAGCCATTGGATACCAAGAGCCCGGCTGATTACGGCGTCGATGTCACGCCGCGCCTTGCCACTACCAACGTATCCGAACCGCCGGTCCGCCAGGCGGGCGAGCTCGTTGAGGACGTGAACGCGCTGGTCGCCAAGCTCAAAGCCATGGGAGCCATCTGATGACGACGCTCGTATTTGCCGAACCGCATGGCGACGCTGTCGCCGATGCCACCCTTGCCACCGTGACCGCCGCTGCCGCAGTCGGCGGACCGGTCCACGTGCTGACCACCGCTGCTGGCGATGCGCACGCTGCCATCGCCGGTGTCGAGAAGGTGCTGGTGGCGGACGATGCCGCCTATGCCAATGGCCTGGCCGAGAACCTCGCCCCGCTGATCGCCTCTCTGATGGGCGATTATGACGCGGTGCTGGCGCCTGCCACCACCACCGGCAAGAACGTGCTGCCGCGCGTGGCCGCGCAGCTCGACGTGATGCAGGTCAGCGACATCATCAGCGTGGAAGGCCCCAAAAGCTTCATCCGCCCGATCTATGCCGGCAACGCCATCGCGACAGTCGAAAGCTCCGATCCCAAGCTGGTGATCACCGTGCGCACCACGGCCTTCGACAAGGCCGAGGCCAGCGGTGGCAGCGCCAGTGTGGAAGCCGCCAGCGGCCCGGGCGATGCAGGCCTGTCCAGCTTCGTGGGTCTTGATGCGGTGAAGAGCGACCGTCCCGAGCTCACCAGCGCCGGGATCATCGTCTCGGGTGGCCGCGCGCTCAAGGATGCCGAGACCTTCGAGGCCACGATCACGCCGCTTGCCGACAAGCTCGGCGCTGCCATCGGCGCCAGCCGTGCCGCAGTGGATGCAGGCTATGTCCCCAACGATTACCAGGTCGGACAGACCGGCAAGATCGTGGCCCCCGAAGTCTACCTTGCCGTGGGCATCTCCGGCGCGATCCAGCACCTGGCGGGCATGAAGGACTCCAAGGTGATCGTGGCGATCAACAAGGACCCCGACGCGCCGATCTTCCAGGTCGCCGACATCGGCCTCGTCGCAGACCTCTACAACGCAGTGCCAGAGCTGACTGAAAAGCTTTAGGAGAGGGACATGCCATCTTCCGAAAAGGTCGACGTGCTGATCGTCGGTACGGGCCATGGAGGTGCGCAAGCAGCCGTCAGCCTAAGGCAGCATGGCTTCGACGGAAGCGTCGTGATGCTGAGCAGGGATAGCGAACCGCCTTATGAGCGTCCGCCGCTGTCCAAGGATTATCTGGCCCGAGAAAAGCCATTCGAACGCATCATCATTCGCCCAGTGCAGTTCTGGGCGGACAAGGCTGTCGAATTGCGCCTTGGCGCAGAGGTGATCGCAATCGACCCGCAAGGCCACGTTGCGCATCTGCGCGACGGGGGCTCGATAATCTACGGCAAGCTGATCTGGGCTGGAGGCGGCGAACCACGCCGCCTTGCGTGTCCCGGCGCGGACCTTGCGGGAATTCATTCGGTTCGTTCCCGCGCGGATGTCGATGGAATTATGGCGGCCATCGATGGCGGTGCCCGCGATGTGGTTGTCATTGGTGGTGGCTACATCGGACTGGAAGCAGCAGCGGTGCTGCGAAAGCTCGATTGCCATGTGACAGTGCTCGAAGCGCTGCCGCGCGTCCTGGCCCGTGTCGCGGGGGAGGATCTGAGCGCATTCTTTCAGGAAGAGCACCGCCTCCACGGTGTGGACCTGCGCGTCGAAACCGCGGTTGCCGCACTTGAAGGCGAGGGTGGTAAGGTAACCTGTGTGCGATTGGCGGAGGGCACGCATATTTCAGCGGATATGGTCATCGTTGGGATCGGCATTGTTCCCTCGGTGGAACCGTTGACCGCTGCTGGCGCGGATGGCCAGAACGGCGTTGATGTCGATGCGTTCTGCCAAACCAGCCTCCCCGATATCTATGCCATCGGAGACTGCGCTGCGCATGAAAGCGCATTTGCTGGAGGTGCCCGTATCAGGCTGGAGTCGGTTCAGAACGCGAATGACATGGCGACGGTGGTTGCCAAGGCAATCTGCGGACAACCGCAGGCTTATGATGCGGTGCCGTGGTTCTGGTCAAACCAGTACGACCTGCGCCTGCAGACGGTAGGCCTTTCGATCGGCCATGATGCAACGGTGCTGCGCGGCGACCCTGCGGAGAGCAAGTTCTCCATCGTATATTTGAAGGACGGTTGCGTGCTTGCGCTGGATTGCGTCAACAACACGAAAGATTACGTGCAGGGGCGAAAGCTTGTGGAAGCGCGCGCCAGGCCCGACCTGGCGCAGCTTGCAGACCCCGAGATTCCGCTCAAGACTTTACTGGACTGAGTTTACCGGGAGGGGGAAATATAGTGCAAACCTTCGGTGACATGCCGCTGCTCATCAGTGGCCTCCTGCCGGCGGATGACGGCAACTTTGTGCCGAATCAAATCGTTGACGCGACAGGACTGCGCTACGGCTACCCTGAATTGATCCGTCGCATCCGGAGGTTTGCAAATGTGCTGGCAACGCTGGGGGTGGAGCAGGGCGAGACGATTGCCGTGCTCGATTGGGACAGCCACCTTTACCTGGAGAGCTATTACGCCATTCCGTCCATGGGTTGTGTCCTCCAGACGGTAAATATCCGCCTGTCGCCGGAACAGGTTCGCTACACCATCAGCCACGCCGGCGCGAAAACGGCGATCGTGCATCCTGAATTCGTGCCTTTCCTGCAAGGTGAATGGAAGGATGGTTGTCCGCTGGAACGAGTCATCCTGATCGGCGCCAACGATGTCGGCGGCACCTTTCCCGAAGGCGTAACCGTACATTCCGACATTCTCACGCGGATCTATAACTCCTCGGCCGTCTATGCCTGGCCTGAACTCGACGAGCGCACGACAGCTACGCGCTTCTACACCTCTGGCACCACAGGGCTGCCCAAGGCGGTGTTCTACAGCCATCGCCAGATCGTGCTGCACACTCTGGCGATACTGGCGACTTTCGGCACAGCCCCGGTGCAGGGTCGGCTGCACCGGGGCGATGTCTACATGCCGATCACCCCGCTGTTTCACGCGCATGCATGGGGCACGCCTTATGCGGCAACATTGATTGGAGCCAAGCAGGTCTATCCCGGCCGCTATGTGCCGGAAAAGCTGCTCCGCCTGATCCAGGATGAAGGCGTGACCTTCAGTCATTGCGTGGCGTCGATCCTGCAGATGCTGCTGGACGATCCACTGGCGAAAGAGGTCGATTGGAAAGGGCGCAAAATGTTGATCGGCGGCGGTCCCTTGCCAGAGGGATTGGCACGCCGAGCGCTGGATACTGGCATGGACATATTTTCCGGCTATGGAATGTCCGAAACCGGGCCCGTCCAGACTATCAACCACCTGACAACTGCGGAATTGCAGCAACCGATGGAAGAGCAGGTTGCTCTGCGCACAAGGGCCGGGCGTCCCGTAGTCCTTTGCAACATAAAGGCGGTTTCCGATGATTGCGCACCTTTGCCCGTGGGCGTCGATGGAGAGATCGTGTTCCGCTCACCTTGGCTCACTGCAGCCTATGCAGACGATGCGGTCGCCAGCGCCGAGCTGTGGGCTGGCGATTGGCTCCATTCCGGCGACATCGGTCATTTCGGGGCAGACGGAGCGCTGCGCATTACGGATCGGTTGAAAGATGTAATCAAGAGCGGCGGGGAATGGATATCCTAGCAGCAACTCGAGGGATTGATCTCGCAGGTCGATGGTGTTTCCGAAGTTGCAGTGATCGGTGTGCCAGACGAGAAATGGGGAGAGCGACCGCTAGCGCTCATCGTTCCGGTCGCAGGCGCTGCCAATTGCGACAAGAGGGTGCTCGATCGGCTCGCGGAACTCGCCGATGCAGGCGTTCTGCCCAGATATGCCGTGCCGGAAACGGTAAAGCTGGTAGACGGGCTGGCTCGCACAAGCGTCGGCAAGCTGAACAAGAAGGTGTTGCGCACCTTATAAGGGCCTAAGGAGTGAGAGCGCTATCCTCCCTTCGAGACTCACCCCGGCGGAATGAGCCGAGCAGTGGCGCTCTGGTGCCGGAAGGATTGGTGCATTTCAGGCCGTCGGACTTGATGCAATGATAAGAGAAGCCTTGCTGAAGCCGCGCTTCATTGTGCTTTGCAGTTCTTGGCTGCTCATCGCCGGATGTGCCGAGGCAGATAGCGCGCAGGAAGGTGCGTCCGCAGTTGAGAACATAACCCAGCTCGGCAGGAACAAAACTTGCGCGGACATCGCGGACGTGCCGGTCCGCATCGAAGGCGGCACCTTCATGATGGGGCAGGCGGAAGTCTATGCCGAAGAGGGTCCGGTGCGCGAAACCCGTGTTGATACGTTCTGGATCGATCCCCATGAGGTTACGAATGCGCAGTTCGCTGCTTTCGTCGCTGCGACCGGATATTTGACCGTTGCAGAGCGGCCTGTTGATCCCGCGGTATTTGACTTGCCGGTTGAACAGATTCCGGAGGGCATGCTGCTCCCTGGTTCTGCTGTATTTGAACCCCCGGAACGTCCTAGCAACAGGTACTCCGATTGGTGGGTGTACATGCCAGGTGCAAACTGGCGGAGACCTTACGGTCCGGATGGCTCCGCCGCCCGGGGCAACGAGCCGGTCGTTCATCTCGCTTGGGAGGATATGCTCGCCTATGCTTCGTGGGCGGGCGGTCGATTGCCGACCGAGGCAGAATGGGAATTTGCTGCAACTGCCGGCGCTGCACCCTACACCGAGCAACCTGATGACGAGACTGCCAACAGCTGGCAGGGGCTTTTTCCTGCGGTTAATCAGGGAACTGACGGCTTCACCGGCATTGCTCCGGTTGGCTGTTTCAAGCCCAATGCCAACAACCTTTACGACATGGTGGGCAATGTCTGGGAAGTGACACAGGATTACTTCCGCCCGGGCCATGACGCTGACGATCAAGACAATCCGCGCGGGCCGAGTGAGAACGCGGCATACGATCCGTACAATCCTGGTGTCGCCAGCCGGGTCATGAAGGGGGGCTCATACCTTTGCGCGCCAAATTATTGCCAACGTTATCGTCCAGCATCTCGCCAGGGTCGAGATCCGGGGCTGGGCGCGAGCAATGTCGGATTTCGCTTGGCGTATGATCAAGCTCCAGGTGCCTAAAGTGCCAGACATACTGGAAGCCATTCGGGTACCATATCGGCCGAAGGTGCTCTGCTACCTTAAAACTGGACCACTTGCGGGTAGAGTTTTCCGCCGTAATCTTTCCTGGCTGGGCGAGAAGTTACGGCATGAAGGCATCGAAGTTCACGGACGCGCAGAAGGCGTTCGTTATCAAGCAGGGCGAGGAAGGAACGCCGGTTTCTGAGATCTGTCGGAAGGCGGGGATCAGCCAAGCGACCTATTTCAACTGGAAGAAGAAGTACGCGGGGCTGATGCCATCGGAGATGCGGCGGCTGCGTGAGCTGGAAGACGAGAACGGCCGGCTCAAGAAGATCGTCGCCGATCTGACGCTCGATCGCGAGATGCTGCAGGACGTTATCAAACGAAAGCTTTAAGGCCGGATCGGAAGCGCGAGCTGGTCGACGGGATGCTGTCGGACTGGGGCGTGTCGATCCGGAGGGCTTGCCGGGTTCTGCCGTTCGACACTTCCAGTTACCACTCTCAGTCCGGCCGCACCGATCCGGCCTTTCTGAAGAAACGCATCAAGGAGATCTGCGAGACGCACGTTCGCTACGGCTATCGTCGTGTCTACCACATCCTGCGCCGGGAGGGCTGGGTCGTGAACACCAAGAAGGTCTATCGGCTTTACAAGGAGTTGGGCTTGCAGTTGCGCAACAAGACCCCCAAGCGGCGGGTGAAAGCGAAGCTGCGCGAAGACCGTGCTCCTGCGATCCGGCCGAACGATGTGTGGGCCATGGACTTCGTGCACGATCAGCTGGCGACGGGCCGCAAGCTGCGCATACTGACGGTGGTCGATACCTACTCACGGCTATCGCCCGTGATCGATCCGCGGTTCAGCTACCGGGGCGAGGACGTGGTCGCTACACTGGAACAGGCCTGCAGGAAGATCGGCTACCCCAAGACGATCAGGGTGGACAATGGGAGCGAGTTTATCTCTCGGGACATGGATCTGTGGGCTTACCAGCGCGGTGTGATATTGGACTTCTCCCGCCCTGGTAAGCCCACAGACAATGCGTTCATCGAAGCGTTCAACAGCAAGCTGCGCAGCGAGTGCCTGAACGCGCACTGGTTCCTGAACCTGCAAGATGCTTGCGAAAAGCTGGAGGCTTGGCGTAGACACTTGTATGATCGAAGTGATGTCAATCCCTTGATTGCTCTCTTTACATTGCTTGTCCACTTCTGGAATGCGGTCGGCTTGACGGCGCATTCAGCGCCTGCACTTGTATACGGTGGGAGCACTGTCCCTAGCCACGATCCCGATTCACGGGGAGCCGAACGCTTCGTGGCGCGGCGTTACCAAACTACAACCCGGCAAGGGTCTTGCCATCTCTACGCACGGTAAACGCCGCACTCTTCACCTGCCCGTCAGCAGGCAAACTCTGAATCAGGAAGTCTTTATTACGGCTCCTTCCGGCACCAGGCCGTGTTCGAGATATCGCCACAACGCGATAGCCAGTTTCCTTGCAAGCGCGATGACCCCAACCTTCTTCGACGTGGCGGCATCCGTACAGAACCGCTTGCGGTACCATTGCGTCAAGGCGCTGTTCGGCTGATAGCGTAGCCAGCACCAGGCAAGCTCGACCATCATCACCCTGGCAGCTTTGTTGCCGGCCTTGCTGATACCTTGATCACGACTTCTGTCGCCGCTGGCATAATGCGCTGGCGAGAGACCGAGATAGGAAGCCAGGTGTTTGCGATTCTGAAATTTGCGCTGGAAGACTTCGGTCACCATCGTCGATGCACCAATCTCTCCAATGCCGCGCAATCGGGTTAACATCTCCACTTTCCTCGATTGCGGTATCTCAGCATCGGCCACCGCCTCGCCGCGCTCCACTTCGAGGGCTTTGATTTGACGGTTGACCAGCTCGAGACGCTCCATCTGGCGCGTCAGCTCACGACGAATGTGCGGTCCCAAAGATCGGCCATCGCCGGTCCTGAGATCAGTCAGCCGGTTCTTCAATACGCCAGTCTGCAAGCCGGCGAAGTCCCGTATGCCGTGAAGGTTGAGCAAAGCCTTTATCCGATTAACGTGCCTGGTTCGTTCCTTGGTCAATTGCGTCCGTTCCCTGCAAATCCGGCGCGAGTCCTCTTCTTCCGGTGTCGGCAGAACCACCGGGCGGCAAACCGATTTATCTCCCAGCAGAAATGCCTTGAGCGTGTTACACATCGCCTCGACATCGACGCGATCAGTCTTCACACGTCGTCCACGCCGGGAAACGAGGAAGCTGGTCGCATCGAGCACAATCGTATCGATGCCCTGGTCGATCAGGAAACGGGCGATCCAGAAGCCATCGTAACCGGCCTCGAAACAGACGCACAAATTTGCATCGCAATCGCAAGCCTGAACTGCCCTTGCTCTCATCTGCTCGAGGCAGGCCAGCAATGCGGAGGTATCGCCACCGGGCACCGCCATTGTCCGCACTTTCGGGCTATCGGGCAAGATCGCGCCGACGAGCCAGGTTCTCCGGCTAAGCTCGAGCGCTACGTAGCAATCCTGCGTTCTCGTGTTCGATGTCCGGTCCGTCATGTTGTCGCTCCTTGCAATGTTACCCGCGCAAGTTAATCTGCTGGATGCGGGAAGAAGCATAGGATCTACAACGAAGAGCGACCGCACAGCGCAATCGGGAATATCCCCCCGATCATGCTGGCAAACTCAGCCGGTGAAACCAGCCCACCGGATATGGGAAAGGCTGAAAACTCCAGACCCACGTGGTCCGAGGTTGGGTAGCAGTGCACCTTGCGTCAGACTCTACCAAAAAGCGGTCACATTTCAGGGGAGCATGTGTGGACGGCCCCCGCGGTGCAAGAGGTTTTTGGGCGTTGATGAGCACCGGTCGGGTGCATCCATGTGTTCGGCCTGTTGGTGCAGCACCGCATGGCTGCTGGCCCTGATGAAGTCCGCGGATCGTTTCCCTAATCACGTCAACGCGCTTGGTTAGCGCCTGCTCCCCTTGGGCTTCCACGATCCCCGGTCTGACCGGTCTGTCATCACCACTCATTCACCCCGCACCATCATGTGGGCGCGGCCCTTCGCTCCCGAGAGTTCAGGCCACTGCCGATCGATATACCTCTCCTCTACTCATTATGACCCAGGCGATTCTGGCGGTTTTGTTGGCCAGCGCCACGCTGGCGATCTTTGCCGGTTTGGTCTCCAGCAGTCTGGCGAGCCATGGCTGCTTCGCGTGATCCTTGCGCGTCATGCGTATGACGGCCGTGGCACCGACGACGAGGAGGCGCCGAAGGTACCCATCACCCTGTTTGGTTATACCGCCGAGCCGTTCCTTGCCGCCCGAGCTGTGCGGTCGTGGCGTCAGACCTAACCAAGCCGCGAACTGGCGGCCTGATCGGAAGATCGACGCATCCTGTACGGTTGCTGCGATGGCCGAGGCTGTGATCGGTCCGATGCCGGGCACCGTCGCAAGGCGCTGGCTAACTTCGTCGTGGCGATGCCATTCGAGGATCTGCTTCTCCAGGTGCCCGATCTCCTTGGCCAGCGCATGGAACTGAGCCACGATGCTTCGCAGGGCTGATCGCGCATGGACCGGCACGGCATCTTGAGCCTCCTGCACCAGAGCCAGCAGTGAGTTGACGCCGGCGGGGCCTTGGGCCTTCACGATCCCATATTCGCCAAGGTGCGCGCGCAACGCGTTTATCAGCATGGTCCGTTGCCGGACCAGCAGGTCGCGGGTCTTGTGCAGCATCAGCGCTGCCTGTTGCTCTTTGGACTTCACCGCCACGAACCGCATGGTTGGCCTGGTCACTGCTTCGCAGATCGCCTCGGCATCGGCGGCATCAGTCTTGCCGCGCTTCACATACGGCTTCACATAGGCGGGCGGCATCAACCGGACCTGATGGCCAAGTGCACCAATCTCGCGACCCCAATGGTGCGCTGAGGCGCAAGCTTCCATGCCGACCAGACACGGCGGTATCTTCGCGAAGAACTTGAGAACCTCAGCCCGGCGGAGCTGGCGCCGAACAATAGGGTGGCCTTGCGCATCAACGGCGTGGACCTGAAATAGGTTCTTGGCCAGATCAAGGCCGATAACGACAATCTCCTGACACATGGGACGACTCCTCTAGACGTGGCTTCCGACAGCCGCATCTTACACACCTACCTCGGTGCGGGGGCCGTCCACCCCATCACGTCAAACGATAAATTTTAATCAACGCGCGAGTTGTTTGCGATCCGTCGGAATTCTATTCCTAGTGTGCCGTAAGGCCGCGCTCCACTCACTAACGAGTTGCCAATCGGACCGAGGACAACCAATACCTAGCAGGGTAGTCTCGAGAGACTGCGATAGGCGCGACGGTCCCTCTCAATCCCGGGTTTTTCCACAGAAGCGCGGGCAAGTGGGGGCCAGATTGGGGGCCTTTCATTTCTCGGGCTTGGAAAAATGCAATTAATTCAGGCGCCTACTTAACCTATTGGTTTCCCTTCACCGCTCCATTAGCTGCCGCTCATGCAGCGGCTACGGCCCCTTCCGGATGCGGGATCTGCAAAAAAATCGAAGGCGGCGGAATAATCGCACCACGCCCCCGTAGTCACCCGAGACAATCGGTCAAAAGGGGTGACACAGATGGCTGCAACAATCGAGATCAAGCGTCCGCCAAAGAGCGAGGCGAGAAGAACCAGTATCAGGCTCGGCCTGATGAGCGCGGTCGCGCTGGTGGTCTTCACATCCTCGGCAATCGCCTTTGCGCAAGAGCCCGAAGCCGAGCAGGCCATGGCCGCTGGCCGCGCGGAGCAGGCGATCACCGCCTGGAGCAATGTGCTGGCACGCGATCCGCGCAATGTGAATGCCCTGGTCGGGCGCGCGACGGCCTATGGCTGGCAAAAGGACTGGGCGCTTGCCGAGGCGGACATCAACAGGGCGCTCGGCCGGGCGCCCGACGATCTCGCCGTTCTGAATGCTGCGGGATACATCGCCGCGTGGTCCGGCAAGCACGGTTTGGCGGAGCGGTACTTCGAACGGATGCTCGCCATTGCTCCCGACAACGAGGGTGCGAAGAAGGGGATCGCCTATAACGCCTATTGGGCGGGCGAGAACGAGCGGGCGGCGAACGCTTTCCAGCAGATCGCTTACGAGTTTCCCGACAGGGCCGAACCATGGATCGGCGCAGGCAACGCCCGCATCGCGGCAGGTCAGGCACGCCGGTCAGCGGCGGCATTTCGCGAGGCAAAGGCAATCGACCCTGCGAACGCCGAAGCCCGTAGCGGATTGCGCCGTGCCTATGACTATCCGACCGTTGCCGAACTGTCGGTCTGGGCGGGCGACACTTCGGGTGGCGGAGACGCCGGCTTGCGCCTTGTCGAACTGGCGAGCTGGATTACTCCGCGAACCCGCGTCCATGCCCGCTTCGACGACGGGCTCTCACTCGACAATCCGGTGCTGGCGAGAGCAGGCCAGAACGCCACCACCTATTTCGTCGGCGGGCAAAACCAGTTCTCGGACAGCTTCATCGGCAGCGTCGAATTCGGCTATCGTGATTTGCCGCTGGGCGAAGACCAACAGGTCTACAAGGCCGAAGGCGTCTATCTCTCCGGCCTTGGCGCGACCAAGCTGGGTGGACAGATCAGCCCGCACAGCGAAGGCTTCACCGATCGGCTGGTTTATGCAGGCCACAACTTCCGGCTGGGACAGCACCTGTCTTTCGAACCGAGCGTATACCTTGCGCGCACAGGGGCAAGCCGTGACGATGAATGGCGCGCGGTCGGCTATGGCGAATACAACAGCGGCGATTTCGCAATTGGCGTGGGTGTCGGCGGCGGAAACGTCTCCAGCGTGAACCCGGCCGCGGATGGCGGCGTCTTCACGATCTTCGGCAACGCATCGGCCCGCATCGGCGGATGGCACCGCGTGCACCTCAACGTCGCGCGCGAGGGAACCCCGCTTGTCGATTTCACCCGCATTCTGGTTGGCGTGACCCTGCGCCTGCCTCGCAATTGATGGAGGCGCATATGTTTCTCACACGGATACAAGAACCCGCTCAAACCGACGGCGCCGATTTCATCGAGTCCGCTTCGGAAGATGGCTTTACCTCTGACAAGGTCTGGTCTGCCGATGATCGCAAGCCGTGGTTGTTCCTATTCATCTTCGGCGCATGGGCCGCCAGCCTGCTGTGGTTCGGCCCGCGCCTGTGGGATCTCGTTTTGTCCGCCGAAACTTGGACGGCGCGATTCATCCTTGGCTATTTTGCGTTCTTCACCCCGATTGCGTGGCTTTATGGCCTCTACAATGTGGGGGTAGTGGTGTTCGCATCGATCTACCGCAATTTCGTGACCAAGCCCGCTCCGCTTCTTTCGACAAGCCAGCCGCCGGTCGCGATGCTGTATACGACGTGCAACGACTTTGTCAGGGCAAGCGCGCAAAGCTGCCTTGAAGTCGATTACCCGAACTTCACACTTTACCTGCTCGATGACTCGAGCGATCCCGAATACCAGAACATTGTCGATGCCTTCGCGGCCGAAAATCCGGCGAAGGTAAAGGTGATCCGGCGTGAACAGCGCACCGGGTTCAAGGCGGGCAATCTCAATCATGCGCTGACACATCATGTCCGCGAACCGTATTTCGCGGTTGTCGACGCTGATGAAATCCTGCCTGTCGGTTTCTTGCGCAGGCTGGTCCCCTATCTCCAGAACGATCCCGAGTGCGGTTTCGTACAGGCCAATCACCGCTGCGAAGAGGAAACCAGCACGCAGCTTCAGGAAGACATGCGGATCGGCATTGATGTGCACTGGAAGTGGTATCAGCCGTTGCGCAACAAGTTCGGCTTCGTGATGTTCCTGGGGCATGGCGCGCTGCTGCGGCGCGGGTGCTGGGAAGAAGTCGGCGGATTTGACGAGATCGTCAGTGAGGACCTCGCCTATGCCATCTCCATCCGCGAGCGCGGTTATTATGGAATTTTCGCCGAAGATGTCGTGTGCACGGAGGCCTTTCCCGAGACGGTGCGTTCATTCCGCGTCCGCCACGTGAAGTGGACACGCGGCACCTGCGAATTCCTGCACAAATGGACAATGCCGCTGATCCGGTCGCGCAGGATCCCGCTCATCGAGAAACTGGATATCCTGTTCCCGACGGCCAATCTGCCGCTGACATTCTTCTTCTTCATATTCATGTTGATCGCCGGCTTGGGCATGCCCTTTGTCCTCGGACAGCAGCAGGACATCACCTGGGTTGTCGCTGGCCGGGAGCTGGCTGTTCCAGTCCGGCTTTTGCCGCCTGAGCTAACCCGCATCTTCACGCCCGATTTCTTCGCCATGACGGTGCTGACCCTGTTCGCCCCGATCCTCTGCTTCATTCTCGAGCATTGGCGCCAGCCGTTGCGCCTGTGGGGGTTCCTGTCGCGCAGCACAGCCCTTTATGCTGCACTCAGCCCGCTCTCGGCAGTTTGCGTGGCCGGCTATGCGCTGACAGGCAAGGCTCGCTTCCTTGTGACAGGCGACGTCAAAGGCCTCGCCAACAAGGCGAGCAAGGAAGGCTCGGCCGTGAACCGATATCTTTCGGAAACGCACCCTGACTCAATGGCCACGTGGAGCTTCGAGATCATTGCCGGCGCATTGTTTCTGGCCGCCGCCTTTGTGAGCTTCCAGCCGGCTTTTGCCGGATTGGCCCTCGCATTCCTCATGCAGCCCTACCTCCACGGCCTCGGCTGGGATCAGAAGGCGCTCCGCATCATGACGATGATCCCGTTCGCGATGATTGTCGGTAGTGTCTTCCTGGGCAGCGCGAGCCTGTTCGGGCTCCAGCCGGTGCTGTTCGGGTTTGGCTTCCACTTCTGACAGCCCGAGGGTCGCAACAGCAAAGGCGGCGAGGTTACTGGCCTCGCCGCCTTTCGTTGTTCTGCAGACCGTCTATTCGATCAGGCCGTGGCCATAGACGGGATCATAACCTGTCGCACCCAGATCACGGGCTGATCGGCGCAAACGCCGAGCACAGGATTGCGCCGAGGATCGCTGCTGGCATCGCGCCATCCATGCAGCGACGTGGGGCGTGGCAAAGCTTGTGCCTGAAAATCTTGTGATCCCGCCCAGCGCATTGGCAGCCGGTTCGTCGACCCCGTGCGCAGAAACCGTGATGTAATTGCCCTGGTTGGCATAGCGGTACACCCGTCCGCGACGGTCAACCGCGGTCACCGCGATCACCGGTGGCAAGGCTGCAGGATAGGCTGGAGGTGCCGAGGGCCCGCCATTGCCTGCGGCAGCAACAATCAGCGTACCGCGCCCGATCGCCTGCTCAATCAATCGATCGAGGATCGCATTGCGTGGGCCGGCCAGGCTCATGTTGACGACGGGCACTTTCTGCAAGACCATCCAGTTCAGGGCATCAACGATAGTATCGGCTGAAGTGTAAGGCCGGGCTGTCCTGCCCGTTCGGAAGATGTTTGCCACATACAGCTTGCTGGTTCCCTCGCTCGCAAGGATTGAAGCCACAGCGGTTCCGTGAGCCTTGGGGACGGTATCGCCTGAGGCAAAATCCCGCGATTCCACCGACACGTCACTCAAAGTCGGGTGGCTCACGATTGCCGTGTCGATCATTCCGATCGTGAGCCGTCCCTCTTTTCGCGGAAGCGATCCCTGTGCCGAAGATGCACCAGCTCCTGCCGGCGTGTATTGCAGGCCGTAATAGTGGGTGTAGTCGAACACAGCATCAGGCTCTGCGCCGCGCGCAATCTGCAATGCTGTCGAAGCGTCTTGTCCTGCGGGCGCTTGCAGGCGGTGCAGCCAACTGCCCAGCGCAGGCAATTCCTGCCGCGACAATACCTCAAACCCGGATTCCTTCAGCCTCTCGAGCGCAGCTTCGCCAAGACTGAGACCAACGATTTCCCCGCGCCGCACCGGAAATCCGCGCTCGTCATAATCGGGCAATTCATCGGCCGCGAGATCGCGCATGTCCGAACTGCTACCGTATTCGGCGGCATCTTCTGCCCGTTCGGCGGCATCTTTCGCCGCGTCTTCCTGTGCCTTGGCCAGTTCCTTGGCGAAATCCTCGGCATCCTTGGCTGCTTCCTCTTGCGCCTTGGCGAGGGTTTCGGCGCGATCCTCTTCCAGCCTTGCCAGTTCGCGTTGCTGGCGTTCGGGATCGTTGCTGTCCCGCTCAAGAATTCGTGCGCGGTCTTCGGCGTAGCGCGCCTCGTCCCGTGCCGCACGCTCGGCAGCCCGGGCGGCGTCACGTTCGGCACGCTCAAGCGCACGCGCCGTCCGGTCACCGTCGTCCTCTCGCACCCTATCCTGAGAGCTGCCCGGTTCGGCCGCGAGCAAGCCGGCGCAGCCTGCAACCAGGGCAGCTGCACAAATGCCACTCGCAAGGCGGCGTGAAAGAGATTTGTATTCAAACATCTTTGCGTGTTTCCAAGGTGTACGCCATCGATCAACAACGGGCAACGCCGAGAGATATTCCGCATTGGAGCGGTATCTTGACCGGAATTTGTGTTGTTTTGCCGCTTCGGGAATAAACGCGCGGCGAATCCGTATTCGGGGAGTGGAATGACGGAAACTGGCGAAACGGGACAAGGCGATCTGCGCAGGCAGATGATCGAGGTCCTGCCACGGCTGCGGCGGTTCTGCCTTGCGCTGGCGCGGAGGCAGGACGTTGCAGACGATATCTGCCAGGCAACCGTCGAGCGAGCCCTTGCACGCGCGGATCAGTTCGTGTCCGGCTCTAGATTGGATAGTTGGATGTACAAGATCGCTCAGAACATCTGGATCGACGAGAACCGCAAGCTTCGGACGCGCGGACATGAGGTCGATGTCATCGAAGCGTTCGACATGATCGGCAGCGATGGCGTGCGCGAAGTCGAAGGGCGTTCGGATCTTGCGCGGGCACGCAGCGCGCTGGCCGCCTTGCCGGAGGATCAGCGGACGCTCATCACGCTCGTGGTGCTCGATGGCATGAGCTACAAGGAAGCCTCGGAAACGCTCGATATCCCGATCGGGACGGTCATGAGCCGCATTTCACGGGCACGTCGATCAATCGACCGTCATGTCCACGGGGAGGACAGCCAATGACCGGCAATACCGAACGCGAGATGCGCATCGCCGCCTATCTCGACGGCGCGATGAGCGATACCGAATGCGAGCAATTCGAAGCCGAAATGGAAGCCGATGCCTCGCTGGCCGAAGATGTCGCCCGCTTGAGCGAAAACGACGCTTTGCTTAGGGAGGCCATGTCTCTCGATACCGATGGCGCGCTTGACCCAGCGTTCCTTGAGCGGATGGGGCTTGCCGATGCCAAAGCCGGGTCGCCGCATCACCCGGCACCACCCGCGCCGGCCAACGACAATCCGCCATTCTGGAACCGCTGGGGCGTTCGCGCAGGCGCGGCAATTGCGGCTGGCCTTGCGCTTGTCATGACACTCACACTGCCAGGTGGTGGAGCGCCGGTCATGGGCGATGCTCTTGAGGCAACGCCTTCCGGGCAGATGGCCGCGCTCGATAACGGAGCTACACTGACTCCGATCCTGACATTCGAAGCCGGGGATGGCCGCTTCTGCCGTGAGTTCGAATACAGGGCATCCAATGCGTCCTCATCGTCTGGGATCGCCTGTCGATCATCCGGCGGCTGGGTGATTGAGGGCTGGAGCGATGATGCCGTCGAAATGCCCGACAGCAGCGAAGTCGCGTTGGCTTCTGGGGGAGCGTCCGAAAATCTGGACGCCGCCTATGCAAGGCTTGATGCCGGGGACCCGCTGCCGATCGACCGTGAACGTGAAATCATCGTCAGCGGTTGGTCAGGAAAATAAATTGGCTTCCCCGGAATAAAGCATTCCGCGCTCCGTAGTCGCTTCGTCCTTGAGACAACGAAGAAAGACAGATGGAGCAAGCTATGAATGGCAAGACAAGAACTTCGGCATTCGCTTTCGCTGGCCTGTGCCTGACAGCGGTGCTGTCCGGCCCGGTGGCGGCCGAAGCGGGCCGCGAAGACCGTTCGGCAGGCGTGAGCGACTGCCGCGGTTGTGAATCGCCCGAGCGCGAAATTCGCCGCAGCCGGGAATCAGATGACCGCGGTTTTGACGATCGTGACAGGGTGCGCGATCGCGGTCGGGATCGTGAATTCGAGGATCGCACGCGCAGTCGCGGTGCAGACGATAGCCCCGGTGACATGCGTCGTGGACGCGGTGCTGATGATGGGCCTGGCGACATGCGTCGTGGTCGTGGTGCCGATGATGGGCCGGGCGACATGCGCCGTGGACGCGGTGCCGACGATGGGACTGGCGACATGCGCCGTGGTCGTGGCACTGACGATGGCCCCGGTGACGATCGCCGCGGCCGTGGTGCGGACGACGGACCGGGCGACGATCGCAGTGGCCGCGATCGCGGACGGAGTGCTGACGACTCGATGGGCCGCGTCGATGACAGCGGCTCTGCCGCCGACACCCCTGGCGAGGGTCGTGGGCGTGGGCGCGGCCAAGGTCGCGGACGGGGAGGAGACAATTCTCTTTGACGAGGCCTGAGCCCATCGGGTCGCGGGTAGCCCCGGTTTGGAACCACCGGGCCGGGGCTGCCTTGCAAGTTTCGGAAATATCTTTCAAATCTCCCGCCGGGATAAGCGGGATCAGAATACGCAAACGGGGTGTCGAAAATGAAGAATTCCATGAAGAGCGCCGTCGGTGCCGCGATAGTCGGCCTGTTCGTAACGGCCACGCCGGCAATGGCGCAGCAAAGTGACGAAGACCAAAACACCGGCAGTTCGGGCAGCATCCGGATCAATACCGGTCTCAGCTATTCCTCGGGCGACTATGGCGAACTGGAGGACACCGAAGTCATCGCGATCCCGGTCAGCCTGACTTACAAGAAGGACGGTCTCAGGCTCCGTGTTTCGGTTCCGTGGGTCATGATCGAAGGTCCGGGGTCGCTGCTCGCCACGCCCGAAGGCCGGGACGCGTTCTTCGGTGACAGCGGTGGCGGCGGACAAGGTCGCGGGCGCGGACGCGGACGTGGTGGCGATAGCGGCAATTCGGGTTCGGGTTCCGGCTCCAAGGACATCGAGGTCGAGGACGAGCTCGACGACGATGTGATCGACGATGACGATATCGTCGATGAAGACGGCTTTGCCGGCCCGGACAACAGCCGCAGCGGTTTCGGCGATGTGAACGTGTCTGCGCTCTATTCTATCCAGCTCGCATCGGGCACCTATTTCGAGCCGGCAGTTGCAGTAAAGCTGCCAACAGCATCGCGGACCAAGCGGCTGGGCACAGGCGAAGTCGATGTCACGCTTAGCGCCGATCTCGTTCAGGAAATCGGCGATGCGACCCTGTATGTCCATGGTCGCCGCCGCTTTGCCGGAAAACCCGAAGGTTCGACCCTGCGATCAACTTGGGGCGCGGGTGGTGGTGCCAGCGTAAGGGCGACGGACGGTGTCTATATCGGAGCGGACTACTTCTGGCAGCAATCGGCCTTTGCCGGACGGCAGGCATCAAGCGAGGCTTCGGCATGGGCCAGCTTCCGCCTGAGTGAAGGTTTCAGCCTGACCACCTACGCCGGTACGGGCTTCAACGACAGCAGCGCGGACTTCTTCGCCGGGATGGCCATCGGCAAGCGGTTCTGACCACCCGGGCTCTGCCGGTGTGTAGCAATTATGAACGCCTCGCATAACATGGGTCGTGCGGGGCGTTTAACTTCTGGTCGCGCATATCGGGCGGGTAACAGCGATTGCCTTACCTATTCCTCACGAAGTTGGCCGATAGCTTCACCTGTTGCATTGGCTGCCGCTCATGCAGCGGTAATTCCCTGAGACTGCGCCAGCAATTCATTGCGGCGCCACCGCGCGGGCGACACGCCGAAATGCCGCCGGAACGAGCGGACGAAGGCAGTGTCGTCGCCATATCCGAGCCGCTTGGCAACCTCGTGAACGGCAAGTCTTCGATGCAGTAACAGGTCTTGCGCCATGGTGAGGCGGACCCGGTCAACAATGGAACGATAGCTGAACCCCGACCCCGCTAGATTGCGTGCGAGAGTGCGCTGCGAACGGTCGAGTGACCGGGCCACCTCTGCAAATTGCAGGATCCGGCCATGTTCCGTTAGCGATGCCGTCACCGCCGCTTCTACCGCGCGGACGAGCTCGGGCATATCCGCGTTTGTGGACGTCCCCTCGGTCTGGCCCTGCCTGAGGATGCCTTCCCAAAAGTCGGGATTGAAGCCGGGGTTGGTGCGGGTAAGCGCGTCCATGGGAATGTCGATGAAGGGCTCTTGCGAGGATGTCACGATCCGGCAGGGAAATTTGCCAGCGACCACTGGCGAGGATCGTACGATGCCGACCGTCACCTTGCCGAGAATATCCCGCCCCTCCTTCCTGAGTTCTATGAAGGATCGAACCACGGCAAGGACGACGGCGATCAGCGTGCTTTCGTAAATGGGGCTGAAGGGTGCGATATCGGGATCGATTGCCATAGAGAGCCGCACCGGGTCAGCGGTAGCATGCAGTACGAGATCGATCGGTGGATTGGTCCGATTGACGTTGGCGGTGAAGAACGAAAGCGCCGATCCGAGATCGGGTGCGGAGAGCACGGCGGTGTCACCCGGAAACCTTCCCCACTCGAAGATCATCTCCACGAGGCGTTCCTCCCCGATCCGTTCGATCAGGTTGGCGGTGGCCTTGAGGTCGTCAACCATGCGGATCCGGCGTGGCAGTTGTTTGCTTCCGGCATGGCTCGTGCCCTCCAAAAGCCAGTCGGGCCAGCCGATACTCTCCGCCCAAAAGGAGAGCATACCCGTGGGAACCTTGGAAAAGGCCTTGAAGGTATCTTTGCGCGAAAGTTCTGCAATGCACGCATCGAATCCGAGAGGGGCGGCGATGTTCACGAAGCGTTTCCGACCACGAAGAATGCTTGAGGCAGATTAGTGTACTATTGGCATGAAATGTCAAATTAGTGGCAGAAGGTGTCGATGTATCTCATTGTCGGCATTGTTTAGTTTGCGAAGTGTTTCCGGAAGCAGCCGGGAACGACACGGTGAGCGGGTTCGATGACAGTGCCGGCTCAGTCCCGGGAAACATCCCCGGTCTGAATCGGCCGGGAAAATGGGAGCAGACTACAATGAACTCGATTGCCCGCTATCTTGTCTCCGCATCGGCGTGTGGTGCGCTTGTTGCGACCCCTGCTCTGGCTGAGAAGGCAAATGACCTGACCTACCTGAACGGACGCAACGCGGCCGAAGTCGAACGCACGATTTACGACCGCGGCTTTCGCCATGTCAGCAGCCACCGCACCAGCGGCGGCTTTGCCAACAGCTATTGGTGGCAGGAAAGGGGAGACAACTGCATTGTCGTCGAGACATCAGAGCGCAGCGGCCAAGTGATGACGATCAACGATGCGCCGAACAAGGATTGCGGCCATTCGGGCGGCATCAGCGGCGGAGAGGCAGCAGCCATCGGCGTGGGCGCAGTTCTGCTCGGCGCTTTGCTCGCGGGTGGTAAGTCGCATCACCGGGAAGGGCGTGACTACGACGAGACTCAGACCGCCGAATTCGATCGCGGCTATCGCGATGGGCTCCATCATGCGGGCTATCACAACTACAATCGCGATGATGCCTATGCCCACGGCTATGAGAAGGGCACCGAAGAGCGCGAGGCAAACCTTCGCGATCATCACCGTCGCGGAGGATACGCTCAGGTCGCGCGCTTCGACGATTTGCAGAACGCGCGTGCTGCAGGCGGGATGAGCGAACTCGAGCGGCGCGGCTTCCGCCAGGTCGACAACTTCACCAGCGGCAACACACGCTATTCGATCCAATGGCGGCCGGAATCCCGCCAATGCGTTCAGGTCACGATCGCCGACGGGCGCTTCTATGACCTGCGCGACATAGGCCAGCACCCCAATTGTCGCTGACCGGCTTGGCAGCATGATCGTGACGGTGCGGGAAGCGACGGCGAACGCAGCGAAGATGGTCTGCGCTTCGTCCACGCCGCTTCCCGCACCCGTGATCAGCCAAGGCCCGAACGAATACTGACCGGAGATTGGAAATGATGATGCGAGTGATGATCTGCTCGGCCGCGATTCTCGCCCTGTCGGCCTGCGGCGGCGCAGAGAATGAAGCAACAGATGGGGGCGATGCTGAAACCGCTGTCGCCGTCATTCCCGAAAGCCTCGCGCCTTTCGGTCACGGGTATCCAAACGCAGGCGATGCGTGCCGGCGGCTCGGTGAAAGCGCAGCGACCTCAAACTATCTCGACGATAGCGCGCTGCTCGTCGGCTGTCCGGATGAGGCTTCTGCCGAAGCACTCGGCGGGGAGATCGTCGGCAATATCGAAGGCGTGCGGCTCGTCTCGATCGCGATGGGCGATGCCAATGTCGGTTTGGGCGAGAATGCCCCCGTTGATGCAACTCCCGCCACTCCCAAGGAGGTCGCGATCCGCGGGCCGAACAGCCTCGAAACCCGCTGCACCGACAGGGTTGCGCAAGAGACCGGAGCGCGCGTGACCGGGACCAACCGCATCGAGGAATCAGAAGCGGCTATCGCAATCTACGTCAATGTCGATGGCGCCCAAGCGCCGTGGCGTTGCCTTGCTTATCGGGACGGCACCGTCGGCGAGGTGATGTATACCGGAAGCGAAGGCGCGCTCTGATTAGAGTGCCGGATGACGCAGGAAGAAGGTGAGAAGGCGATTATGAGAATGAACAGATTGGTCGTGGTCGGCTTGCTTGCCGGAAGTCTCGCGGCTTGCGGAGGTGCGCAGGGCGATGAACCGGGTGTAAGTGCTGCGGAAGGAGCGGAGACAGGCGAAGTCGTCGCAGATGCGAACAATGGGCCTCCGCCGCCGCCCGATATCCCCGAGCCTATCTCGCCGGGAGACGAATACAGCGCGACCACGATCCTGCCCTGCGGTTTCGACGGCGCTGCTCCCGAAATGCGCTGCAATGCAGGCGTCAAGCGCAATTGGGGTGAAGACGGCACCACTCTGGTCGAAGTGTTCAAGCCCGATGGGCGCAAGCGCGCGATCTTCTTCCAGGGAACCACCCCTTACGGTGCGGACAGCGCCGAAGCGGACGGTTCGGCTGGTTGGGACTTTGAGGTCAGCCGCAAGGACGACGAGGTGACGATCAGTTTTGGGCCGGAAACCTACGTCATTGTCGATGCACTCATAGAGGGTGGATGAGGCTTGCGTCATGAGGAAGATCGCAATCGGGCTGATCGCGCTGATCGCGGGATACAACAGCGCGATCTTGCCCAGCAGCACTCCTTCGATCCGGCTTTGATCGGAGCATCAGAATGAAACTTGGACACACCCGGATGGCCGCAGCGGCCCTGCTTGCGTTTGCGGCAGCGGCGCAGTCTCATGCGCAGGAAGATGCGCCGGAGCCGCGCTGGGACTTCATCGTCTTCGAGGTCAAGAGTTGGGGCGAGACCGTGACTTCGTGGCGGATGGCTCCGGGCGTTGGAGGAAGCTGGATCGAGGCACGCAAGGAAGCGGGCGAACCGCTCGGCAGCTACACGCTTGTCTGGCACGAAATCGATGTAGACGCGCGACTCTATGGCGCGCTCGAAAGCGTACTCTCCCGTCTGCCTCAGCCCGCGCCCGATGCGAACGACTGCGACAACTTCATGACCGACTTGGCGTATGGAACCATCCGTCTCACCAAGGGCGCGACGACAACCGAGATCGCTTGGAACTCGGGCTGCATGGACGAGGATTATGCGGACTTCATCGGGTTGCTGAAGGAAGCTGACACGCTTGTCGCCGAAGCCGGGCGCAAAGGCAGGGTGCTGCGCGAGGAGCGGGTTTCACCGGACTAAGCCGGCAGACCAGACGGCTATCGGTAAGTATCGTGTCTACGCCGGAGATGATCGAGACATTCTCGGCCACGCGTTTGCGGGGAAACGAGGGGCATCTCTTCCAAGTCATTGAAAAGATGGTGGGCGCGGCAAGGATTGAACTTGCGACCCCACCCGTGTGAAGGGTGGTGCCACATGTTTCTAGGTGACTCATCCGTTATTGGTGTTCCTAGAAATCCACCATTCTCTAAAACTCTTTTGTTTCTTGTGTTTTGAGCGTCTTCGGCGTTTTTCGGCGTTCCGAATGGGGATGCGGTGGGGAGCGAAATAGGGTCGCTTGAATCATCGATTTCATCTATACCCCACTTATTCCCCACTGGCCTCAGGTAATCAAGCTTGGTCTGTGGGGAGGGAGTTTGATGAAATGAAACCCGCCAAATCTGACACACCACGAGCCAAGCCAGTGGGAAGGCCTCGCCGTTATGCGATGTTCGAAGAGTTTGAAGCTGGCTTGCCCAAGAAGACGGGAAAGCGGCCTACCTACTGTGATGGCATCGGGATTTATCGAGGGTCGAGAGACGAAACCGTTTGGGTCAAAATTCATATGCCGCGGGGAGGCACTTACAGGGGCCGTTCAATCCCCTCAGGAGGCTCGATAGAGCACAAGCTGGGTCGTAGAGCGTCATGGCACTGGGAGGGCCTCGTGCGTGAACGTGACCGCCTACAAGGACTTGCAGATCGTGGAGAGTCCCTAGAACCAGATGAGGTTCCTACGTTCGCTCAATATGCTCAGCAGTGGCTTGATCGAAAGGAGCCTTCGCTTCGTAGCTTTGGGGTCACTCAGGGCAATGTGAAGTCTGCACTCAATCCGACTTTCGGAAAACGAGCGATCAATGCTATCACCACAACCCATGTTAACAACTGGATTGCTCAGCAATTGAAGGAACTCAAACCTTCATCCGTTCAGCGACAACTCAACACTTTCAAAGCTATTCTGAACGATGCAATCCGTAACGGGTTGATTGACCGCAATCCAGCCGACAACGCCGACAAGATCAAAGGGATTGAGGCAAGGGGGCGGTTTGTCACTGTCGATGAGTGGAAGGTAATTCTCGAGACGGCAAAGGCGATTGAAGCGAAGCAGGAAGAGCAAAAGGAATCGAGGCCTCACCAGATCAGGGGCTGGCTCAAGCTGTTCGTCAAATGGGCCTATGAATCGGGAATGCGCCGTGCCGAGATATTGGACCTGAGATGGCACAATGTTCGAAGAGGCGAAAAGCAAACACTTGTTGAGGTCATAAACACCAAAACGGACAAGCCCCGCTTTGTCACCTGCACTCCCGAAATGGTGTCCATTCTTTCACAGCTAGAAAGGCTTGAGCGTGCCGAGGGCGACGAAAGGCTGTTTCCGGTGTCTATGACAACCCTCAAACGGTCGTTGGCGCGTCTATGGAAGGCTACAGGATTGAAGGACGTAAGGCTGCACGATCTTCGCCGGACTCATGCTACCGCCTTAATGGAATTGGGTATCGATCCTCGCACGGTCGCGGGTCGGCTGGGCCATTCTGACCTCACTATGCTGGCTAGGCATTACGCAGTCTATCGTGGGGATGCGGAAGCTGCGAAAGCTTTTGGGGTGTCAAGCGAGAACAAATCGTAAGCTAGTGGAACATCCTTTGGCCTTTTACTTTATCTGAACGGGTAGAAGCTATCAAAGCACCATGAAAATGAAGTTCATAGCTGCTGCTACGCTCGCTTTTTCGGGACAGGCTCTCGCTCAATCCACCACTTGCATGGATATGGGCGGAGGTATGATGTCCTGCAACACGATGACCCCTCAGGGCAATGTTCACACACAATGCATGAGGCATGGGGCTATCATCGGCTGTAACTCGACCGGGGGCAATCAGGCTGCAACTCAAGACTCAGGAGCAATTTTGGGCGAAGGCCTCGTCAGTTTGTTCCGAGGGATAAGCGAGCGGAGATTCAGAGCGAAAGTCGGAGAAATGCTTGCTGCCGGAGACTGTCAGGGGGCAGCCAATTATGCCTTTGAGAAAGGCAAGCTAGAGATCGGACAATCGATCCTTGGGCAATGCCAAACCCAGTCTGCCCAACAGCGATACTCACCGCCGCAGAACCTACCCTACGAGGAGCTTGTCGGGATGGTTTCTGATGCGGCCGATGCGCTCTACGTTGGTTTCAAATTGGGCGAAGGGGTCAATGTTTCGAAGATCGAAGCCGATGGGGGTACTTTGCGGCTCGGAACAAACATCAGCCCCGATTCCAACGCAGCTTCTGTTACCCAGATAGTTTGCGATCATGCATGGATGCGTCCGGTGCTCTCGAAGGGAGGTACAGTCGCGTTGGATTATGTCGAACCGGAACTTCGCATTACGCGAGAAGACTGCGGCATATAGTACCTGCAACCTATTAAGTCTTGTAGGGTCTCGGGAACCTTTAGTGCAGCAAGAACTGCGCCGAAACACAGTTAACGAGATTGACGGAAAGCGCTAAATCTGACACCTAAGAGGATGAGACATAGCTGCCTTACGGTGAAGTCTCGCAATTTGTGGCGAAGCGCGGGATCAATTCGCGCGTAACTACTCAATAACATGGAAAGTCGTCCACCTATGGGGTTCGCCTGTAGCGATGATTGCGGCTGTCCGAGTTTTGAGAACTAAAATGGAAGCTGTTTTTTATACTGATAAAGATATTGCACGTCGTTTAAATCTATCTCCCTCTTGGGTGCGCGTTCAGCGCCACAAGCGAAAGAAGGGACAACCTCACATTCTAAACCTAGACCCTCGCTACATAGGGTCATGCCCCCGATACGTTGCTGATGAGGTTGAAGCTTTCATCTCTGCAATAGTTGAGGGCGAGCAGGCGGGTAATGCGTGATGAGAATCGCATTTCACCTATTGCCGCCAAGCCACTTCCTCAGCCTGCCTCTTCCGGCCCCCAAGGGCCAAAGCCAGAGTGGCCAACCAAGGGAACGTGGTTCAGATCAGAGATTGATCTACGTGAACCAGAGGGCAGTGAGCTGACCAGTGCTCTCTTGGCTCGAATTTCGAGCGTTGACCTAAGACGCAAAGCCTTGCGACCATGCGATGCATCCAATCGGTCAGAGCTTGTAAGACGGATAGCTGCCAATGCTTTGGCTTGTCACACACATCGCGTCCGTCCCTATGTCGCATACATGGCAAAGTCCTCTGCCTATAAGCTGGAGCCGATTTGGTTGAATGGCGCTGCAATGCGCCGCACTATCGGGCTACTAGAACGCTGTGGACTGGTGGAAGTCTGGCCCGGCATCAAGGGCAGGGTTTCGTCGATCTATGCACCCTCCAGGGCGCTTCTGAAGCTCTTTGGCGAGCACAACATCCGTAGAGACTCTTTGGTTGAGAATATGCGTTCAAAGCGGCTTATTCGGCTGCGAAAGAGCAATCGAGATGGGCCAGAGATTCCGTTTTCTGACACTGAAGAAACGGTGGCGTGGATCGAGCAACTTCGAGCTTATAACCAGTTCGTTGAATTGCATGATCTGGCGGTGGACTTGTCTGACCTTGATGTTCGCGATTGGCTCACGAAACTCAATCAGAAGGATAGTCTGAAAGGACTGCCATTTCGCTATCCTGAGCTTTTCCGCACAAACCTATTTCGCACCTTCAATAATGGGTCCTTCGCTCACGGAGGGCGACTTTACGGTGCTTGGTGGATCAACGCCCCTCGGAGCATTCGTCGCAGCATTCAGATCAATGGAGAGAGAACCGTTGAACATGACTACTCAGGCCATGCAATCAGAATGCTCTATCACGAAGAGGGGTTAGTTTATCAGGGCGATCCCTACTTCATTGAGCCGTTGTGGGAATACGCTGCCGAGCACGAGCTTCCGAAGGATCACTTTCGAGAAGCGGTGAAGGCTCTTACGCAGGCGCTGATTAACGGTCGCAGTGATGGTAGCCCGGAGAGGGCAAGGATCGCGGATTTCTCGTTCAAGCCGTTTAAGCGAGCTGAGATACGAGAATTGATAGAAGCCAAGCATTCGAAAATTGCAGGCGCATTTGCAAGCGGCGCTGGCATTCGGCTGCAAAGGAGAGATTCAGATTTGGCTCTTTCAATAGTCAGAAATCTGATGGATCAAGGCATTCTAGCCCTGCCTATCCATGACTCCTTTTTGGTAGCTCATGCTTATGAGGAGAAACTGATGGAGGAAATGGATTCTTGTTATGTCTCCTCCTTTGGATTTCATCCTCTAATAAAGAAGGAGGGATAGCGAACTATTCAATCAAACCTTCATTAAAGAGAGGCCGTAAGGATCGGCGTGGCGTTAGGTGGTTGTTCGAGCAACGCGTTCGATAAGCAGCTAATTGCAAACGCTTTCATATTCTTACATACGATGCTCAAGAGGGGGGCTTGTGTCACAAATCGTCGATTCATTGTCCGAGTTTCAAGCTTACGTCCGTGATCATATCTCGGGTGATGAGAAGGGCGAGGCGCAAGTTTTTCTCGACCGCTTTTTCATCGCCTTCGGACATAAAGGACATAAGGAAGCCGGTGCGACTTTAGAGCACCGCATCAATAAGAACGACAGGAAAGGGACGGCATTCGCTGATCTGCTTTGGAAGCGTCGCGTCCTCATTGAGATGAAGAAGCGCGGCTCAAAGCTTCAGTTTCATTACCGCCAAGCTTTCGACTATTGGCTGAATGCGGTGCCCAATCGACCACGATACGTGGTTCTATGCAATTTCGATGAGTTTTGGATTTACGATTTTGATCGGCAATTGAATGAGCCTGTGGATCAGATCGCCCTCGACGATCTCCACACGCGCTATCCAGCCTTCAATTTTATGTTCTCGATTGAGAAGGCTCCGATCTTCAACAATGATCGAGAGGCCGTCTCCAAGCGTGCAGCACATCAAGTGGCCGAGTTCTACAAGGAGCTAATCCGCCGGCCCCAAGCGTCAAGATTATCGCGTGAGGATGCGCAACGCCTGACACTCCAGCTTGTGATTGCGATGTTCGCTGAAGATATCGATCTTTTGCCAGCTAGCACGATCACAGGGATTGTGCGGGATTGTCTTGAGAATGGGCAGTCGTCGCATGACCTTCTCAATGGTTTGTTCCGACAGATGAACAGTAAGACACCGGCAAAGCATGGCCGATTTGCAGGTGTGCCTTACTTCAATGGAGGGTTGTTCTCCGAAACGGTCGATACTGAATTGACCGATTACGAGCTTGAGCTTTTGGGAGGCGAGAACGGCGCAGCTTCGCAGCTTTGGACCAAGGTTAATCCGGCAATATACGGGACCCTGTTCGAACAAAGCATGGGCGCGAAGACCCAACATCAACATGGCAGGCATTACACTTCTGAAGCTGATATCGAGCGGGTTGTCGGGCCGACCATAGTGCGCCCTTGGATGGCGCGAATTGACGCTGCAAAAACGAAGACTGAGCTAATCGATCTGCGCAAAGAATTGCGAACATTTCGGGTGCTTGATCCCGCCTGTGGTAGTGGTAATTTCTTGTATGTCGCATTCAGGGAAATGGCGAGGCTCGATCTGCGTATCATGCTTCGCTTGAAGCAAGAATTCAGCGACAAGGAATTCCTGAAGCAGGCGAAGTTGATCAGCGGTATCAGTCCGCTGCAATTTTTTGGGTTAGACAATGATCAGTTCGGCGTTGAGTTGGCCAAGGTCACCCTCATGCTGGCTAAAAAACTGGCGCTTGACGAAGCCGTGGCTGAGCTTTTCGACGATAAAGGCGAATACCGCAAAGGTGTTGCGGAGCTGGGTTTTGAAGGTGAGAATGCGTTGCCTCTCGACAATCTGGACGCAAACATTCGCGTGGCTGATGCGATGTTTGACCCATGGCCAGATGCGGATGCAATTGTCGGCAACCCTCCCTATCAAAGTAAGAATAAATTGCAGGAGGAACTCGGACCTGCCTATCTTGCACGCTTGCGAGAGGCCCACCCAGAGATCGATGGGCGTGCTGACTTTTGTGTTTATTGGTTCCGATTGGCCCACGATAGGTTGAAGCCTGGAGGTCGCGCTGGCCTAGTAGGTACTAATACAATTCGGCAAAATTACAGCCGAATGGGTGGCCTCGATTACATTGTGGCTAATGGAGGGACCATTACGCAAGCTGTGTCTAGCATGATCTGGCCGGGTGAGGCGGTCGTTCATGTCTCGATAGTTAATTGGGTTAAGGGGAAGGAGAAAGGGCCCAAGCGGTTATACAATCAAGATGGAAACCTAGTGGAAACCGGGTGGAGGTTTGAGGACCTTGAAAGAATTCCCTCTTCATTGAGCTTTTTCACGGACGTTACGACAGCCAAGGCTCTAAAAAAGAATGAGCTAGGCGGATGCTTTCAAGGACAAACCCATGGCCACAAGTCCTTCCTCATTCCTACCCGAGAAGCACGTCAAATTCTCTCTAAGGATCAATCTAACAGCGATGTCCTGCGACCATTCCTGACGTCTGATGATCTGGTAGGAGAGCACCTCAGCAAACCCTCGCGTTATGTCATAGACTTCTCTGACATGGGTCAGCTTGAAGCAGCGAAATTCGCACCGCTCTTCCAGCGAGTGCGGGAAGGAGCTCTTCCTGCGAGAGAGAAGGCGGCCGAGAAGGAGGCCAAACGCAACCAAGAACTAGAAGGGACCGGAAAGCGTGGAAATCAACACCACGCCAATTTCCTTAAGAGGTGGTGGCAGATGTCTTACTCTCGGCGACCTCTGATGGAAGAATTACGGGGAATGCAGCGATACATTGCATGTGGTCGGGTCACAAAACGTCCCATCTTTGACTTTGTATCAGCTGACATCAGTCCGAATGATGCTCTTACAGTTTTTACATATGAAGACGACTATACCTTCGGTATCCTACAATCGAGCGTTCATTGGAACTGGTTTGATGCGCGATGTTCAACGGTGAAATCCGATCCACGGTACACATCAAACACCGTCTTCGACAGCTTTCCTTGGCCTCAGTCACCCTCGCAAAAAGCTGTTCGAAGGATCGCGGATGCCGGTACGGAACTGAGGGCGACGCGCCGAGAACTTTGTTCAAAGCACAACTTGACCCTTCGAGAACTCTACCGCTCCATTGAGCTGCCCGGGGAACATCCTCTTAAGTTAGCAACTGCCAAACTAGATCAGGCAGTTCGAAAAGCCTACGGCATGAAGGATAAAGAGGATGTGCTCGCGTTTCTATTGGCGCTAAACCACAAGCTCGCCAAGGAAGAGGCAGATGGCAAACAGATTGTGGGTCCCGGCTTGCCTGAGATCGTCAAGGATCGTGACCAGTTCGTTACCTCGGACTGCATTACAGCGTAATCTGCAAGCATCATTATAGGTCGGCAAGACGTTCTGATTTTTCTCTCGCCAAAAAGACTGGCCCCCACGCTCCGAACGTGACGAATGATCCACGGTCCCCCCACCCCCTCCGCTCAAAAAAACCGAGGGGTTTTCAGGCTCAACAAGTGGGGATGCGGTGGGGCGCGCTGAGATTGGGCCGCTCAGAGCCAGTCTAAACCATTGAAAACAATGGTGGGCGCGGCAAGGATTGAACTTGCGACCCCACCCGTGTGAAGGGTGTGCTCTACCACTGAGCTACGCGCCCGTCCTTTGGCGGAAACGACCTTTTTGCCGTTTCACGGACAGGGGCGCGCAACTACTGCGGTGCGGGCTCTATTGCAAGCCTCTATCTACCCGGCATCTCGCGTGCGCGGCTTACCCGGAAATCCACGCACCCAGCCATTGCATGAGCGAGCGCGTATCGCTGCGGCGAGCCGGCTGGGGAAGGGCAGGGCATTCAAGGCAATAGGCCTGCACCCCTTGGGCGCCGGAAAGCCGGTTCGCATCGGCGACCAGTTGGCCCAGCAGCACTTCGCGTTGCCGCGCCGCCATCGCGAACAGATCGCCGCTGCGCGCTTGTGCAGCAGGCGCCACGGAGGCGGTTACCAATTGCCGGATCAACGAATCGTAATTGGCTTCCTGCTTGCCGAGGAACCGCGCACTCCAGTCGTCTTCCTCCAGCCCGGCTTCACCCGCCACCCATTGCAAGGCATCGGACAGGCCACCGAACTGATCGACCAGCCCGAGTTGCCGCGCGGCACCGCCGTCCCACACGCGGCCTTGCGCGATCTGATCGACCTTTTCGGTCGTCATCCCGCGCGCCTTGGCGACGCGCTCAAGGAAGTCGGAATAGGTATCGGTCACACCCGCTTGCAGGATGGTATCCAGTTCCGGGGTCAGGCCCGCGATCAGGTCCGGCTGTCCCGAAAGCGGCGTGGTGCGATAACCGGCAGCGTTGACGCCGATTTCATTGGCCGCCCCTTCGAAGGTCGGGATAACCGCGAACACCCCGATCGAACCGGTGATGGTTTCGGGCTGGGCGAAGATGCGATCCCCCGCCGTTGCCACCCAGTATCCGCCGCTGGCCGCGACATTGCCGAAGGATACGGCGACGGGAATTTCCTTGGCCCTGAACCGCTCGATCGCGCGCCGGATTTCCTCCGATGCGGTGACCGATCCACCGGGCGAGTTGACCCGCACGACCAGACCCTTGATGCTGTCATCACTGAGCGCATCGTCGAGCAGTCCTGCAATCCTGTCGCCACCCGCGGTGCCCGGCCCGGCATCGCCATCGACGATAGTGCCTGCCACGGTGACGACGGCGATTGTGTTCGAAGAGCTGCCCGTGCCCGGCCCGACATCGGCGAGATAGGGCAGGAAATCGCTGCGCGCGTAAGCGCCCGGCTTTTCGTTCCAGCGGTCTTCACCGGCGATTTCAGCAACGCGGGTGCCAAATTCGACCCGGTCGCCCAGCTTGTCGACCAGACCCGCCTCAAGCGCGGCCTTCGCCAGATCGCCCGAAGATGCCTCAACCCAGGCCACGGGATCGCGCGTCACCCGCTCAAGCTGAAGATCGGGCCGCGCCTTCTTCACATTGGCCTGCCATTCTTCCCACATCGCGCCGTAAAGACTGCGCAGGTTCTCCATGGCCGCTTCGGAGGGGCCGTTCAGCAGATAGGGCTCCACCGCCGACTTGAACTCGCCCACGCGGTACACCCGCGCATTGACGTTCAGACGCTCGAGCAGGCGCGCATAGTAAAGGTTGCTGCCGCCCGGACCGGCGATCAGTGCGCCGCCCAGCGGATCGACCCACACTTCGCTTGCATGCGCGGCAAGGTGCATGTGATCATCGGCATAGCCGAGCGCATAGGTCAGCACCGGCTTTTCCGCCTTGCGCACCCGGTCCATCGCCTCACCGACTTCCTGCAAGTGGACCTGACCACCGCCGACAAAGCCGGTCATATCGATCACCACCGCCTTGATGCGTTCATCGCCCGCTGCCGCATCAAGCGCGCGGACCAGATCGCGCACCTGATATTCGGTCGGCGGAGCTTCGCCTGCCAGCAGCGTCTCGATCGGGTCAATCGGCGAGCTTTCCTCAACCACATAGCCCGACAGATCGATATACAGCGCGCCGTCGCGCACCTGACCGGGGTTGGGGGAGGCTGACAGGATGCCGAACAGGGCGATGAAAAACAGCAACATGAAGACGAGCACCAGCGCGTCCTTGATCCCGACGATCACTTTCCATGCCTTGCCGAGGAAGCTCATAGGGCGACTTTTCCTGTATTCTGATGGTGTGGTTTCGACTGTTTCAGCATGGTCTAGGGCGCTTTGTGCCAAACTTCCATGTCTAAGGGCACTTCGATGGGTTGAGCGTTGGATGCGGCTCGACTAAGGGCGATGGAGCTTTCGGGGCATTGATGAACACAGCAACTCCCAATCAGACGGATGCGCGCTTTCCGGCGGGGCGTCTGGCGTTTCCGCACCGCGACCTCACCGGCATCGCCCAGCTTGAACGGCACGAGATCCTCTTTCTGCTGGCGCAGGCGGAACAATGGGTCGATCTGAACCGCCAGAGCACCAAGCACGTCGGCCTGCTTTCCGGCCTGACGATCATCAACGCCTTCTTCGAAAACTCGACCCGCACGCTGCTCAGTTTCGAGATCGCGGGCAAGCGTCTGGGGGCCGATGTCGTCAATATGCAGGCGGCAACCTCCAGCGTGAAGAAGGGCGAGACGCTGATCGACACCGCGATCACCCTGAACGCCATGCGCGCCGATGCGATCGTGATCCGCCACGGTTCCTCCGGCGCGACGCAACTGATCGCGGACAAGGTCGATTGCCCGGTGCTCAACGCCGGGGACGGGCAGCACGAACATCCGACTCAGGCTCTGCTCGATGCACTGGCGCTGCGCGAGGCGCTTGCCCGGCGGGGCGAGGCGAGTGAGGATTTCACCGGACGGCGGATCACCATTTGCGGCGATATCCTGCACAGCCGCGTCGCGCGTTCGAACATCCTGTGCCTGCAGGCGCTGGGCGCGACCGTGCGCCTGTGTTCGCCGCCTGCGCTGATGCCCGCCGGGGTGGAGGCGATGGGTGCGGAAGTGTTCCACGATTTCGACGCGGCGCTGGATGGCAGCGATGTAGTCATGATGCTGCGGCTCCAGTCGGAGCGCATGTCAGGGCAGTTCATCCCTTCGGCGCGCGAGTATCACCACCTCTACGGCCTTACCAAAGCGCGTTTGCAACGGGCTGCTCCCGATGCGCTGGTGATGCATCCCGGCCCGATGAACCGCGGGGTGGAGATCGACAGCGAAGTGGCCGACATGGTTGATCGCTCGATAATCACCCAACAGGTGGAAATGGGCGTGGCGATCCGCATGGCGTGTCTCGACGTGCTCACGCGCAAGGCGCGTGGTGTGGAGGGCTGGGCATGAAGCAGACGCAGCCTCTTGCGATTACCGGCGGCCAGATCGTCACCCGCGATGGCGTGGTGCAGGGCACGGTGCGGCTGGCGGACGGCCTGATCGCTGCCGTTGGGCCCGATGTGATGCCACAGGACGGTGACGCCGTGCTGGATGCAAAGGGCAAGCTTGTCGCCCCGGGAATTGTCGATTTCGGGGTGTTCAAGGTCGACAAGCCCGCGTTCCATTTCGGCGGGATCACGCGCGCGGCGCTGATGCCCGACCAGTCGCCGCCGCTCGATTACCCGAGCCGCGTCAACTACATCGCCAAGAGCGGCAAGCCCGACCTGTGGGTTCACCCGCTCGCCGCTGCGACCCGCGGACTCGAAGGCGGCGAACTCGCTGAGATCGCGCTGATGCGTGATGCGGGTGCGCGCGGAATTGCCACAGGGCGGCGCTGGATCGGCGACAGCGGCGTGATGCTACGGCTGATGCAATATGCGGCCATGCTTGATCTGGTGGTCGTCTGCCATGCCGAGGACGATGGGCTTGCCGCCGGTGCCGCTGCCACTGCAGGAGAGATCGCGACCCGCCTTGGCTTGCCGAGCGCCCCGGCTGAAGCCGAAACGCTTGCGTTGGCGCGGGACATTGCGCTTGCCGAAATGAGCGGCGCGCGCGTGCATTTCCGCCAGGTCACCACCGCCGCCGGGTTCGACCTGATCCGGGCGGCCAAGGCCAAAGGGATCAAGGTGACCTGCGGAATCACTCCGGCGCATTTCATGCTGTCCGATCTCGCCACCGCCGATTTTCGCACCTTCACCCGGCTTTCACCGCCCTTGCGCAGCGAAGCGGACAGGCAGGCTGCGCGCACGGCGATTGCCGACGGGACGGTGGATGTCATCGCCAGCGGCCACGATCCACGCGGCCCGGAAGACAAGCGTCTTCCGTTCGCCGATGCCGAGCCGGGCATGGCAGGGGCCGAAACCTTGCTGCCGCTGGTGTTCAACCTCGTGCGCGAAGAACTGATCGACACCGCTGCCGCGTTTCGTCTGCTGGCCGCAAACCCCGCGCAATTGCTCGGAGTGAACGCGGGCGCGATCGAACCGGGACGAGAAGCCGATATCGCGGTGATCGATCCGGATGCCCCGTGGATTGTGGATCGCCGCATGATGGAGGCGACAGCCGACAACACTCCGTTCGACAGGCAGGGTGTGCAGGGCCGGGTCAAGGCTCTGATCAAGGGCGGGGTCGAAATCCCGCTTTGAGCGGCTGATCCACGCGTCAAAAAATGCCCCCGGAGCGGGGGCGCTCCGAGGGCAGTCTCGCTGAAGTTGGTTTGCGGGTTAGCGTGAGCGCGCGGCCACGCGAACGCCGTTGTCGACCGCGCCTGCGGGCGGGTTCGATGCGGCATAGGCAAAGCAGCCACGGCCCGAAGACTTTACGGTTCCGCACATGCTGCTGGCGGTGCGCGAAGTGAAGCCTGCCGCAGCGACGCGGAAGAACGTGCGACCGTTGACCTTGGCTTCGGTGATGACAACATCATGCTTGGAAAGCTGCGGGAAGCGGCGCTGGAATTCGCGCCACTTGGATTCCGCCACAGCACGGCTTTCGAAGGCGCCGAGCTGGACGAGGTGGGTTGCATCCGCCCCGGTCGCGACAGCCATCGGCTGCGCTGCGGCGCGTGCCTGTGCGGGAGCGCGAACGGGCTGCGGGCGAGCGGCCTGCGCCGGACGCGGCGCGGACACGGGAACTTGCTGCACCACGGCGTTGGAGACGAAGCGCGGTGCGCCACGCGAAGGAGCGGCAGCGGCAACCGGCGTTGCCACAGGAGCCGGAGCGGAACTGCGCACCGGCGCGGTTACCGCCGGAGCGGCCTCAGCCACGCGCACCGGGCTGGCGGCGCGCGGGGTCGGGTCAACCGTCTCTACGGCATCTTCGTCCTTGTCCTCGACATAGACGGTATCGATGTCGCGAATGCCAAAGGCCATTGCTTCGCTTTGAGTCGGCTTGGCTTCGGCGAACTCGGCCGGAGCGGCATCGCTGCTGCCGGTTTCGGCTTCGGCGACGAGCACTTGCTGGCTCGGGAAATTGGCGAGCGCGAGATGCTGCGGCTGGCCGCCGTCGGCAACCGGGCTGATGCCCAGCAGCTTCGCCACGCGGACCATGTGGTCTTCCGGGCGAGCAGTGGAGGCCCATTCGGTGAGGCGCGCATCGAGCTGGTCTGCCGGAACGTCTTCGGCGGCCATGACCCGCGCAGCCGGCCAATTGCCTGCCAGTGCATAGGAATAGGCAAGGTTCTGGCGCGCCTTGGCGCTGGTGTCGCCATTGCGTACCGTGTTTACGAGGTAATGCACGCCGCGTTCCGGAGCACCCGCGAGCGCCATCGCAAGGCCCAGATCAGCGGCGGGGATCGCGCTTTCATGGGCTTGCAGAGTTTGCAGCGCAGCGGTGTTGTTGCCGATGGCGACCTGAGCAAGGGCATAGCTCAGAACGGTGCGCGGATCGCTGTCACCCAGTTCGATCGCTTCGCCAAAGGCGGTTGCGGCGGACTGGAAACGGCCTGCCTCAAGATAGGATGCACCCAGCAGCGCGCGGAACCCGGCGTTGCGCGGTTCGGCCAGCACAGCGGCTTCGGCGTGTGCGACGGCATTGTCCACCTTGCCATTCTGAAGCGCGGCCTGGGCCTTGGTGAACGACACTTCCGCGGGCGGCGCCGATGCCGCACAACCGGCGAGCGCGAGGCTTGCCAGCGCCGTGCCGATGAAAAGGGCCATCTTCGGGCCACTGCTGCGGCTGTTGGTAAAGCCTTGATTATCGCGGGCCATTGTCGTTTCCCCTAAATTAACCATGATTGTCAGCGTTTTGATCGAGTTTGGTTAACAATTAGTTGTCAGTTGCTAGTCATGCGCCCGTTCAGGCGCTGGGCGATGGTGTCGAGATCCTCGATCCCGGCGAGCAAGGCATCGAGTGCCTCGGTTACCAGCGCCTGTGCGCTGACGCCCTGGATCGTCGCTGCGAGCCGCAGCTTGAGGTGACGTTCGGTGTCGAGCCGCAGCGTGAAGGCGGCGCGACGCGAATTGCGCGATGCCTGTTTGCGCGCTGGGGCGGGCTTGCTCTGGATCAGTTCGGCTTCGTGATCTTCATTGTCCTGGCCGATTGCCGCATTTGCCAGCAGTTGATCAGCCAGATTGCGCTGTTGCCGCACGACCAGCGGGCTTTCTTCGCCTTGCGGCAGTTCCGCAGGAGTGGCCGCATTGCTCAGGATCGAGACAACATCCGCGCTGCCATTGTCAGTCTGGCTTGCGTCGTCATGACCCATGTCGTTCCAGCCGAGGTCTTCGAGCTGGTCTTCGGCCACGACTTCGGGAAGCGGGGCGAGTTGCGGGCGCATGGCGGGCTTTGCGCCACCTTTGCGGGCGAGCAAAGTCGGTCCAAGCGAGGCAAAGCTGGCTTCGGACATCGCGGTGCAGCCCCCTTACTGGGCCACCCGGCGGCCAAAGCCGCCAGCGGGGCGATGCACGCCGCCTGCCTGTGCCTGGTTCACGCCGGTTCCGGGCGCGGCGAACACAGTGCGGCGGAAATTCTTTTCGAGCCGGTCCGAGATGTACTTCCACAGTGCGGTGATTTCGGCGGCGCTGCGGCCTTCAGGATCGACTTCCATGACGGTCCGACCGTCAATCATCGATGCGGCGAAATCGGTGCGGTGATGCAAGGTTACCGGTGCCACCGTACCGTGCTGCGACAGCGCGACGGCGGCTTCGGAAGTGATCTTGGCCTTGGGCGTGGCCGCGTTGACCACGAAGATCAGCGGCTTGCCCGCGCGTTCGCAAAGATCGACCGTTGCGCCGACGGCGCGCAGATCGTGCGGGCTCGGACGGGTCGGAACGACGATCAGCTCGGCGACACTGATCACCGACTGTATTGCCATGGTAATTGCAGGCGGCGTGTCGATGACCGCGAGCTTGAAGCCCTGCTGGCGAAGCACCTGAAGATCGGCGGCAAGCCGCGATACGGTGGTTTGCGCAAAGGCCGGATATTCGGCTTCGCGTTCATTCCACCAATCGGCCAGCGAGCCTTGCGGGTCGATGTCGATCAGGACGACCGGCCCTGCGCCTGCGCGCTGGGCCTGGACGGCCAAATGCCCGGAAAGGGTGGTTTTCCCTGATCCGCCTTTCTGCGATGCCAAAGCGAGTACACGCAACGCTCGGTCCCCCTGGTTATAGACCTGTAATCGTCGCCTTAATGCGACCGGATGAACCTCTGGATCGCAGGATACCCCTAATTTTGAGTTAATGCGGGGCTCGCCCTTTTTGATGCGTTTCAAGCACCTGCCGCGCTTCGATCTTGCCCTGACATGCGCCGCGCAGGGCCGTCACAAACGGCTGGGCGAAGGGCGTGCATGGTCATTGCAGGGGCTGTGCAACGAAATGCTAACCACTTCTTCACTATGATCCTCGTCACTCTTTTCGCACGCTGCCACACAGGAGCGCTAATCTGATGGCCCGTAACGCGTTTTCTTTCGCCCGCCCTGCCACCCGGCTTGCTGCCGGTCTTGGTGCCTGTGCAATCGCTTTTGCAGCCGTTCCCGCCGCCGCCGATGTGAAGAGCGGGGTCGACGCATGGAGCCAGGGCGACTACGCTACTGCGGTTGCCGAATGGGAGGGGCCGGCACAGGCGGGTGATGCCGATGCGCTGTTCAATCTTGCGCAGGCATATCGCCTCGGGCGCGGGGTCGAAGCGGACATGGAACGGGCCAGCGCCCTTTACGAACAGGCCGCCGCGCGTGGCCATGTGAAAGCAGCCGACAATTACGGACTGCTGCTGTTCCAGCAGGGGCAGCAGGACAAAGCCATGCCGCTGATCTCCGCAGCGGCAGATCGCGGCGATCCGCGCGCGCAATATGTTCTGGGGCTTGCGCATTTCAACGCCGACTTCGCGTCAAAGGACTGGGTGCGCGCCTATGCCTTGCTTACTCTGGCGAATAGCGCGGGTCTGCCGCAGGCGGCAACCGCGCTGCAGCAGATGGACAGCTATGTCCCATTAAGCCAGCGTCAGCAGGCCCAGAACCTTGCCCGTTCGATGGAAGAACAGGCCGCGCAGCGTCGTTCGGCGGAGTTGGCCGCACTGGATCTGGGCGCATCGCCAGCGGCTGCTGCTTCTGCTCCGGTTTCGGCTCCCGCTCCCGCTCCGGTACAGCCAGCGGTGACCCGCTCCGCAGCGGCCGATCAGAGGCCGGTGCGCGTGGCCGGCCAGGTCGAACGTCAGTCCCGGCCGCAGCCACAACCCCAGGCTGCACCGGCGCAGCGCATGGTAGCAGCGGCCCCTGCACCCGCTCCGGCTCCCGTTGGAGCTCCTCCCCCTGTTCGGGCTTCGGGCAACTGGCAGGTGCAACTTGGCGCGTTTGGCGTCGCGGGTAATGCCGATCGCCTGTGGTCGCGCCTGCAATCCAATCCTGCGCTTGCCGGAACGCGCAAGTCGCTGGTTCCCGGTGGCAACGTCACTCGGCTGCTGGCCGTCGGCTTCGCGAACCGGGCCGAAGCGCAAGCCGCCTGCGACACGCTCAAGCGCCAGGGACAGGGCTGCATCGTCAAGGCGCCGTAACCGCCCGGGAACCGAAACATAATTCCCTTTCCCTTGGGCGCGGTGCTGCTAGGCTGCATTGCTCGCTTTGAGGGGGGATCAGAAATGAGTGATGCTGCAACGGACAGTGCTGCCGAAGAGGTTGCATTGGATGAATTCGCGCCGGTCGCTGCCAAGGACCGTATCGAAACACTCGATTTCATTCGCGGTCTGGCGGTGATGGGCATTCTGGCGGCGAATATCGTCGCCTTCGGCCAGCCGATGAATGCCTATATGTGGCCGGAAGCCTTTCTGACCCCGCCAACCGATTGGGACGGGTGGCTGTGGATCACTCAGTTTGTGCTGATCGACAGCAAGATGCGCGGGCTTTTCACCCTGCTGTTTGGCGCGGGGCTTTATCTGTTCATGGAACGCACCTGGGCCCGGGGCGGCACCCGCTGGTTGCAGATGTGGCGGCTGTTCATCCTTGGCATCTTCGGGGCGATCCATTTCTTCCTGATCTGGTTCGGTGACATCCTGCTCTATTATGCCTTGATCGGGTTCCTCGTGGTCCCCTGCCTCAAATGGAGCGCGAAGTCGCAGCTGTGGACCGGCTTGATCGGCTATTTCTTTGGCGTGTTGTTCTACGCGGCTTTCATGAGCCTGCCCTACCTTGTTGCCGATACTCCGATGGGTGATGAAGGCGGGCCGATGTCGGAAATGCGGCCCGAAATGATCGAATCGCAGCAACAGCAACTTGATGACGGCAATATCGAGACTGCGCTGATCCAGTCAGGCGATTATTCCGGCATCGTCGCGCACCGCGTAACCGAACACAGCATCGATCCGATAGCCAACACCTTCCTGTTCGGGTTTGAGACCTTGCCGCTGATGTTGCTGGGCGTGGCGTTGTACCGGTTCGGCTTTTTCAGTGGCGGGTTCGATCAACGCAAGATGAAGCTGTGGGGATGGATCGGTCTTGTAAGCGGCGCATTGGGACATCTGGCGATAGGTCTGTTCGTGCGTGATGGTGGATTCACCTTCTATGCGACGCTGGCGGCCTTCGTCGGGTGGAGCCCTGCGCCCCGGCTAGCCATGCTGCTTGGTCTCGCTGCCTTGCTGGTGGCCTATTCACCGGGATGGACCGGATGGCTGGCGGATCGTGTGCGCGCGGCGGGAAGGGCGGCCTTCACCAATTACCTCGGCACGTCGATCGTCATGCTGTTCATCATGCACGGCTGGGCGCTGGGCATGTTCGGTAAACTCAACCGTCCTGAACTCTATCTGCTGACTTTCGCGATGTGGATGCTGATGCTGGCCTGGTCGAAACCGTGGCTTGAGCGGTATCGTTACGGCCCGCTCGAATGGCTGTGGCGCTGCCTCACCTATCGCAAGGTGTTCCCGCTAAAGCGGTGACAGCATGTAGGCGGCGACGCGCGGCTCGACATCGTTGGGCAGCGCCGTCAGCCCGTTGTAGACGGCAACGCCGACCTTGCACTGGTCTTCCGGTGAAAGCGCCTCCATCGCGGCGTCCGATCCCAATGCGGCCTGCAGATCCGCGGCAATTCCGGTGGCCGATATCGCCTTGCCCAATTGCTCGAAATCGGCCTCGTCCGGGTCGGCATAGGCTTCGGGAGTGTCGCGACCTGCGGCTGCTGCGCGCACCATGGCGGCATTGCGCCGGGTGATCGCGGCAGCAACCGCGCCCTTCTTGTCTTCGACATAAACCCATTGGCCCATGGTCATCGCTGCACATTGATCCTCGGACGCGCGCTGGAGCGCGGAGTAAAGCTCGCCTTCGGTGGCGCTCCACACCAGCATTGCCTTTGCCGGTGCCTTGACAGCTTGGGGGCCGATCTTGGCGAAAAAAGCGCGCAACCATTCCGCCGCCACCGTTTCGGTGCGGGTTGCGTCGACGCGTTCCTGCGGGTCCAGCGCCTGCAAGCGGCTCACCAGATCGGCGAAATCATCGGGATAATGGGTCTTGATCGTCGCCCACAAATCCTCGCTTCCGGGGGAGGAAAGGATGCCCTGCTCAATCGCATCGGCTTCCTGTTCGGGGGACAGCCCGCAGCCCGCGATCAGCGCGCAGGCTCCTGCAAAAGTCGTGATCGAGAGTGCGAAATGGCGCCTTGTGCCGCGCGCCTGGCGAATTGTGCTGCGTCCCATCGGGCCGTGTATATCGCAAACCGGCGCAAGCGCCATAGCGCGTGAATAGCGCCTCCAGCCCTCCCTTGCGGATTCTGCTTGCTATTGCGATTAATTCGCATATCTTGTTTTTGCAAACGCTTCGCAGGAGTGATTCTCGCCGCCATGTATGTCTGCATCTGCAATGCAATTCGCGAAGATGACCTGCGCCGCGCCGCGCTGAGCTCTGGTGGTGATGCCGAGGCGACCTATGCGACGCTGGGCAAACGCCCCAATTGCGGCCAATGCCTTGGAAAGGCGGGGCAAATTATCGAACAGGAACGCGCGCTGGGCGCCGGCCAGTTCACCTGCGAAAAAGTCGCAATATAAGCTAGCAAACCGCTATTGCGAGCAGGTCGCAAACTCCTGATTCTAAACGAAAATAATTCCGTCGCCCTCTTGTCAGGCAGGGGGGCGAGGCTCTATTTATACTCCTAACATGGCCAGCGCTTTGATCTGGCTCAAACTGCAAATCCAAGGGGTATCACGCCATGAAGGGCGATCCGAAAGTCATCGAATTCCTGAACAAGGCGCTCACCAACGAGCTGACCGCGATCAACCAGTACTGGCTGCACTATCGCGTGCTCGACGATTGGGGTGTGACCAAACTCGCCGCGTATGAACGCAAGGAATCGATCGAGGAAATGGAGCACGCGGACAAGCTCGCTGCGCGGGTGCTGTTCCTCAATGGCCTTCCCAATTTCCAGGCGATCCACAATCTGCGCGTGGGCGAAAACGTGCACGAAATCCTGAAAGCCGACATGGCGCTGGAAGAAGACGCGATCCCGCTGCTGCGCGATGCCATCGCCTATTGCGAAAGCGTGCGTGACTACGTCAGCCGCGATCTGTTCGCGCATATCCTCGATAATGAAGAAGAGCACGTCGACTTCCTCGAAACCCAGTTCGACATGATCGAGCGGATGGGCCTCGAAAACTACGTCCAGCTGCAAAGCAAGGCCGCCGGCGAAGAGTGAGGAATACCGACAGAGCCTGAAGGGTCGCACCGGCAGGTTTTGGGAGGGCGGGGCAGCGATGCTCCGCCCTTTCTGCTTTAGCCGATCAACACTTCGCGCGCGCTGCGCTGCGTCTGGGTGATGTAGTCCCCCTGCGACCACCCGCATTCGCGCACCAGCAATTCCCAGTTGCGCATCGACAGCAGCATCCAGAGCCAGTCGGTCGCTTGATCATGCGTCCAGTGATCGGCAAGCTGTCCGTCCCGTTCGAGATCGGCGACGGCAGCGGCGCATCCGTGGCGCACGGCCTGCATCCGGTCATGCCATGCGTCACGCGCCGCTTCATCGCTGTCCATCATCGCCATGAAGGCCCGGGCCACGCCCCACACCTTGGGGATGTGATTGCCGAAAGCCTCGATAAAGGCGTCCAGCCGTTCGACACCCGATCGTGCCGCACGGCTGGCGGCAAGCTGCGCATCGACATCATGCACTCCGTCGAGATGGCGCGCGGTGGCGATCAGCAATTCCGAGCGACTGGGAAAATGAAGGTAGAGCGCCTGGCGGCTGATACCGGCTGCCTTGGCGATATCGTTCATCCGGCTTTTGCCCGGATCCTCCCCTTCGAGAATGCGCTGCGCCGCTTCGAGAATGCGGTTGCGGGTGGCGTTGAGTTTTTCACTTGACATGATGTCAAATTATCTCCAATTGACGCCGTGTCAACTTTACACGGTGTCAAGAAAAGGAGAATCACGATGAGCGAACGGGTTTTTGTATGGGTGGCCCATCCACGGGCGGGATCATTCAGCGCGGCGCTGGCCGATGCCTATCAGCGGGCGGCGCAGGCAGCCGGGGCAGAAGTGCGCCGGATGGATCTTAGCGAGATGGAATTTTCGAGCGAGTTTCGCGGTTATGGCGATGCCCCCGCGCTCGAGCCGTCACTTCAACAGTGGCAGGCCAATCTCGCATGGGCAGATCGCGTGCTGATCGTTCACCCCTTGTGGTGGGGCGCGATGCCGACGCTGGCTAAGAGCGTACTCGACCGGGCGCTGACGCCGGGCTTTGCCTATAAGTACAAGGCGCGTGGCATGGCTTGGGACAAGCTGCTTGAAGGCAAGACGGGTGATGCGATCATCACCGCCGATACGCCGACATGGGTCGATACATGGCTTTACAACAAGCCCGCCCGCCGCACGATCAAGCAGGCGGTCTACCAATTCTGCGGCATCAGGCCGCGGTTCATCAGGCAGTTGGGATCGGTGAAGATGTCGGATGCCGCAGCCCGAGACAAATGGCTGGGGCTGGCAACGCAGATGGGCGCCAAAGCAGCCGCCTGAAGCCTAAACGCCGTCGGTCTTCGGGCCGTCCGCTGCCAACAGGGTTTCACGCAGGAAGTAGATGAGGCCAGTGATCAGCAGGCTGACAGTCACGATCCACAGCACCGCGACAAAGGTGCCGATGCGCGGTTCGATATAGGCGGAAAGGAAAAGCACCGCGATTTCGAAACTGATGACAACGGCGGCACCTGTCGAAAACTTGATTGCGAGGCGCGCCAGCTTGCGCCGCCTGCGCAGCCAGGCCAATTCGTTGGCATGGGATATGTTGCACGCGCCTTCACTCGGCTCGGCCAGACGCTCTATGCGCCCGGCGAGCCATGTGAGACGCGCCATCATGACGTTCATGATGCTGCCGATACCGACCAGCAGGAATGCAGGGGCAAGGCTCAGTTCCAGAGCCTGCCGCACACGCGGTGTAGAGGCGGTGCGCTCGATAATCTCCAGCGCCAATGTGGGGTCGGCGGCGATCAGGTTTGCAATCACGACTTGTCCGACCCGGTCGAGTAATTGCCCCCGCCGCCCTTGTTGGCGTTGTACGGGTTCTTGGGCGATTTCAGCGTCACGCGCACCGGCACCGCGTCAAAACCCAGCTTGGCGCGGATGCCGTTGACGAGATAGCGCTCGTAGCTCTTGGGCAGATCGTCCAAACGCGAACCGAAGATGACGAAGCGCGGCGGGCGGGTGCCAACCTGCGTGATATAGCGCAGCTTTATCCGGCGGCCTCCGGGTGCGGGCGGCGGATTGGCGGCCAGTGCATCGTCGAACCAGCGGTTGAGCGCGGCGGTGGGCACGCGGCGCGACCAGCTTTCGCGCAGTTCAAACGCCGCGCCCAGCATGGTGTCCAGCCCCCTGCCGGTCTTTGCCGAGACGGAGAACAGCGGCACCCCGCGAACCTGCGCAAGGCCGTCGTGCAGCGCCTGCTTGATGCCGTTGAAAATGCCCGAGGGTGTTTCCGCGGTGTTTTCGCCCGCGACGTCCCACTTGTTGATCGCGACCATCAAGGCGCGCCCTTCCTCAAGCACCATGCTGGCGATCTTGAGGTCCTGATGCTCCAGCCCCTGCGTCGCATCGAGCAGCAGCACGACGACTTCGGCAAAATCCACCGCGCGGCGGGCATCCGCAACCGAAAGCTTTTCGAGCTTTTCGGTGACGTTGCGCTTCTTGCGCATTCCCGCAGTGTCGATCAGGCGGATGTCGCGCACTTCGCCTGATTTGGGATCGGTCCATTTCCAGTCGATTGCAATCGAATCGCGAGTGATCCCGGCTTCCGGCCCGGTCAGCAGGCGATCTTCGCCCAGCAGCCGGTTGATCAGGGTGGACTTGCCCGCATTCGGGCGTCCGACGATGGCGAGTTTCAGCGGGCCACGCGCATTTTCGGCCTCTTCTTCCTCGCTTTCGGCAAACTCCTCAGCCGCTTCAGCGGCTTCGGCCTTGTCGCCGATGATCGGCCAGAGCGCGCCGAACAGGTCGGCCACGCCTTCACCATGCTCCGCGGAAAGCGCCACCGGCTCGCCAAAGCCGAGCGAATAGGATTCCAGCACGCCCGCTTCGCCGGCGCTGCCTTCGGCCTTGTTGGCGACCAGCACGATCGGCACCTGATGCTCGCGCAGATACCGGGCGATCTCATTGTCGAGCGGGGTGAGGCCGGCGCGGGCGTCTACCACGAACAGCGCCGCATCCGCGCCTTCGAGGCTTGCTTCGGTCTGCTTGCGCATCCGGCCGGGCAGGGTCAGCTCGTCCTCGTCTTCCCACCCGGCGGTGTCGACGATGGTGAACTTCATCCCCGCAATCTCGGCATCGCCCATGCGCCGGTCGCGCGTAACGCCGGGCTGATCGTCGACCAGCGCGAGCTTTTTGCCCACAAGCCGGTTGAACAGCGTGGATTTGCCCACATTGGGGCGCCCGATGATGATGACCTGCGGTTTCATTTCTGCATTCAAGTGGCCGCTCACCTGCCACTTGGCAAGCAGAACGCCGCTCTAACCCTTCTTCGCGACCGGGGGATTGTCGCCGAGATCTTCGAACCATGCCTCCACCGGGCCGGTCAGCTTGATCGTCAGCGGATTGCCCTTGCGATCGACGGTCTTGCCTGCCTGCACCCGGACCCAACCTTCGGAAATCGAATATTCCTCGATATCGGTGCGCACGCGGTCTTTGAACCGGATGCCGACTCCGCGTTGCAGGATTTCGGCATCGAAAGCCGGGCTGCGCGGATTGACCGAAAGGTGATCGGGCGGAACGTCGGCGCCGCCAGCGGCGGGAGCGGGGATGGTTTCTTCTGTCATGGCCGCGCCCATAATGCCGGATAGAGTCGTAAACAAGCGCGTTCCACTTGCCCTTTGCGACAAGCGGCGATACAGGCCCCTGCTAATGCGCGCGGGAGGCCTACGGTGTCCCGCGCGGCTTCGTTCGGGGAATGCGGGCGTGGCGAAATTGGTAGACGCGCCAGATTTAGGTTCTGGTATCGCAAGATGTGGGGGTTCGAGTCCCTTCGCCCGCACCAGTTTCCCCCCGTGGCAGGAACCGGACATCCGACAAATTCGCTCAAGAAGGCTTCAGTTTAACTCTCATGCAAACCAAGCAGACCGTCAACGAAGGGCTCAAGCGCGCCTATCTCATCACGATCACCGCCGACGAGATTTCGGCCAAGATCGACGCCGAGATCAAGAAGATCGCGCCGCAGGTGAAAATGCCCGGCTTCCGTCCCGGCAAGGTGCCCGCAAATCTCGTGAAGAAGATGCATGGCGAGCAGCTGCATGCGCAGACGCTGAACGACATGATCCGCGAATCGACCGACAAGGTGATGAAGGACGAGGAACTGCGCCCCGCGATGCAGCCGGCCATTTCGCTTGGCGAAGGCTACGAACAGGGCAAGGACGCCGAAGTCACGCTTGAACTCGAAGTGCTGCCGGTTGTCGAAACCCCTTCGACCGACGGTCTGAAGCTCGAAAAGCTGGTCGTGCCCGTTTCGGACGAGCAGATTGACGAGGCGCTCCAGAACATCGCTGGCCAGAACAAGAGCTACAAGGACGCTGCCAAGACCAAGAAGGCGGCTGAAGGCAACCAGCTGATCATCGATTTCGTCGGCAAGCTCGACGGCGTCGAATTCGAAGGCGGCAAGGCCGAAGACGCCGCTCTGGTGATCGGTTCGGGTGCGTTCATTCCGGGCTTTGAAGAGCAGCTGGTGGGCGTGAAGACCGGTGACGAAAAGACCATCACCGTCACCTTCCCCGCAGACTATCAGGCAGAACATCTCGCCGGCAAGGAAGCGACTTTCGACATCACCGTGAAAGCGGTGAAGGTCGAGACCGATACCAAGGTTGACGAAGATTTCGCCAAGAACCTCGGCCTCGACAGCCTCGACAAGCTGAAAGAGATCATCAAGGGCCAGCTGGAACAGCAGACCGCCGGTCTTACCCGCACCCAGATGAAGCGTTCGCTGCTCGATCAGCTGGCTGCAGGCCACGATTTCGAAGTGCCGGCGACCATGGTCGAAGCCGAATTCCAGCAGATCTGGGCGCAGCTTCAGCAGGAAGCCGCGCGCGAGGAAGATCCTGCCGAAGCGCTCAAGCAGATCGAGGACGAAAAGGACGATTACAAGGCGATCGCCGAACGTCGCGTCCGTCTGGGCCTGCTCCTGTCCGAAATCGGCCAGGCCAACGGCGTCGAAGTGACGGGTCAGGAAATGCAGATGCTGATCCAGCAGGCTGCCTCGCAGTACCGCCCCGAAGACCGTGACCGGTTTGTCCAGTACATCCAGCAGGAACCGATGGCCGCTGCTCAGCTGCGCGCCCCGCTGTACGAAGACAAGGTTGTCGACTTCCTGTTCGACAAGGCCGAAGTGACGACACGTGAAGTGACGATCGAAGAGCTTCAGGCCGCGATCGAAGCGGAAGAGGAAGCCGAAGCCGAGAAGGCAAAGGCGCCGGCCAAGAAGAAGGCTCCGGCCAAGAAGGCCCCGGCGAAGAAGGCTGCAGCCAAGACTGACGAAGTCGAAGTGGAAGCCAAGCCTGCGGCGAAGAAGGCCCCTGCCAAGAAAGCACCGGCCAAGAAGGCCGCGCCCAAGGCAGAGGCAGCCGAAAAGGCTCCGGCAAAGAAGGCTCCTGCCAAGAAGCCTGCCGCCAAAAAGCCTGCGGCCAAGAAGTAAGCGCTCCGGCGCGAGCTGTTAGGCCAACCAAAAAGCCGTCCCCGCGATCAGGCAGGGACGGCTTTTGTGTTTGCGGTTTCGGCTATCGGGACCTCATCAACCGCTTCTAGCTGACCTTGCAGGTCCTGATCCCGAACAGTGAATAGACCGGGCAAACACCTAGGATGCCGGTTGCCAATGGCACGATACCGATCCAGCCCCACGGTGTGAGCGTTCCGGTCAACGCCAGTGCAATCAGAACCAGCCCGACAATCGCCCGCAGGACGCGGTCGAGAGTGCCTTCGTTGCGTGACATGTTTTTCCTCCTTGCTTGCAGACAAGAAAGGATTTGGCATGTTCGCGCCGACGCGTCGGTGACTTAGTCACACAATTGCGGAATCTTCGGATAAATGGGCGATCTGGCGCAGCTTTTTGGGCTCAAGGATGTGAATCCGGGCGCGCTCTCCCGTCACCAGTCCAAGGCGCTGGAATTCACCCAGTTGGCGACTGACGACGGCTCGGGCTGAGCCGATTTCTATCGCCAGTTGATCATGCGTCGCCGCGACATTCCCGGCCCCCTCGGCAAGGCGCAACAATGCGCGCGCAAGCCGCTCGGCAATCGTCGATAGCGCAACATCTTCGACCAGCCGCTCCAGATCGAAGAATCGCGCAGCGACGGCATCGAACAATGACCGCCGAAATCCCTCGTCATTGGCAACGCGGTTCTGGAAGGATGGGACAGGGACGATCTCGATTTCGAGGTCAGTCTCGGCAATCCCTTCGGCGGAATAACGTGATCCCTTCACCAGACAGCCGAAAGTCTGGAGGCAGACCTCGCCGGGGCGAACCCGATAGAGGACGATTTCCCTGCCATTTTCGGCAGTCAGCGAAACCTTGATCGTGCCTGCATGCACGATGACGAAACCGATGCATTCCTGTTCTGGATGAAACAGGACCGTGCCCTTTGTCACTCGCTTGACCGACACTCAATTTGCCCTGTCAGTCGCCCGGTTGCCATCGACGGAACGAGGGCTCGGGCAGCGTTGCTGTCCGGGCCTTTTCGTATGCCGCGCCCAGTTTCAGCACCTCGTGATCGGCCCACTTCGCGCCGAAGAAGCTGATGCCCACCGGCAGCCGTTCGACATGGCCCATGGGGACGGTGAGATGCGGATAGCCCGCGATGGCGGCGGGTGATCCGAAGCCGATCGAGCCGTTGAAATGATCGCCCAGCACCAGATCGCTCATCCATGCCGGGCCGCGCGTGGGCGCCACGAGGAATTGGACATTGTTGTCCGCCAGCAGCACGTCGAGCGTTTCCTCGCCCGCGATCCTGACGGCATTCTCCCGCGCCTTCTCATAGGCTTCACGGTCGGTCGTCGCTTCGGCTTCTAGGAAGATGCTTTGATCGAACCAGCGCATTTCGGTGGCGGCGTTGGCTTCGTTGAAAGCGATCAGATCGGCAAGGCTGCGCGGAGTGTCCTGCCCCTCCATGGCCGGAATCGAAGAGAGGTATTTGCCCATCTCTTCGCGCAGTTCGTATTTCAGCACGGTATAGCTGTCGCCGTACATTTCGCGGTTCGGATCGAATTCGATATCGACCAGCACCGCGCCCGCGGCTTCCAGATCGGCCAGCGCCTGTTCGAACACTTCCACCACTTGCGCATTGCTGCCCATCTGGTTGCGCATCACGCCGATCCGCACCCCTGCGAGCGAGAATTCGCCGATTCCTGCGGTGTAATCGGCAACGCGCGGAACGCCGACTGTGGCGGGATCCTCAGGGTCTTCCCCGGCTATCGCGGACAGCAGCAGCGCCGCGTCGTAAACCGACTTGGTCATCGGTCCGGCGGTGTCCTGCGTGCTGGAGATCGGGACGACATGCGTGCGGCTGACGATTCCGACGCTCGGCTTGAACCCGACGATCCCGTTGATCGATGCCGGACATGTGATTGACCCGTTTGTCTCCGTGCCGATTGCCGCCCAAGCAAAGCCCGCCGCGATCGCAGCGCCGCTGCCTGAGGAAGAACCGCAAGTGTTGCGATCAATCGCGTGCGGATTGCGGGTAAGCCCTTCGACGGCGCTCCAGCCACTGGTCGAATCGTTGGAGCGGATATTGGCCCATTCGGACAAATTGGTCTTGCCCAGCACCACGCCGCCTGCCGACCGAAGATTGGCGATAAGCGGTGCGTCGCGCCGGGTGCGGTTGTTGGCAAGGGCAAGGCTACCTGCCGTGGTCGCGAATTCGCGCGTTTCGATATTGTCCTTCACCAGCACGCTGCGTCCGCGCAGGATCCCGGTGGAGGCAAGGCGGCGCGCTTCGACAGGGGCTTCGACATTGTAGTCGATCACGGCGTTCAGCTGTGGCCCGGCATCGTCAAGTGCCTGAATACGCAAGATGTAATCCGTCACCGCCATGGTTTCGGCGAAGGAATCGCGCATCTGGGAAGCAGGTGCGCTCTCCTGCGCATGGGCGATGGTGGTGACAAACGCGGTGGATGTCAGGGCGGCGAGTGCGATCAGCGATGTCTTGGTCATAGGGCGATACACTGCGCATTCCGCGAAAGATGGCAAGAGCGCGCGTGTTAACTGTTTGCTGGATTGGCGTCCCGGCATTGGACGCGGCGAGTGGGTGCATTGTCTACCTCGCCTTAACCCGTATCCGTCAGAACCGGACGACTCCCTCGAACGGATGACAGCAGACCCTGCACGATGACGACAGCAACGGAAAATTCCGCGAGTGCCGCCACCGGCCAGAAACGCAAACATTACCATGATATCGATGGCGCGCGTTCGGTGCTGATGTTCCTTTCGGTCGCGCTGCATGCGGGCACCGTCTATGCCCCGGCGCGGCCGTGGATCACCGCCAACACCGACCGAGCTGATTTCTTCGACTGGCTGATTTTCGGCATCCACCTGTTCGTGACGCCGACGTTTTTCTTTGTCGGCGGGTTCTTTGCGGTGCTGTTGCTGACGCGGAGGACTCCGGCGGATTTCCTGTGGAACCGTTTCCTGCGGACAGCGGTGCCGCTGATCTTTTTCGCGCTGACATTCAACATGATCGAGCATTACCTGCGTTGGGGCGATGCGGGGGGCGAAGGGTCGATGCTCGACTGGATCGCCAGCCCTGCCTTTGTGGAGGTTTGGGCCGGCGGCACGTGGCAATTGCACCTGTGGTTCCTCGTCAGCCTGATCCCGATGTTCCTGCTGGCAGCGGCAGTCCAAGTGGCGATCCCAAGGTCATCGCGGGTGCGCGGGTTTGCGGTGGCGCTGTCAGACCGGTTTGGCGGGCTGATCCGGGGCAGCCTGCCTTTCGCCTTCGGCCTTTTGTTCCTGGGCTTTGCCAACACCGCCAATTACGCCTCGGCCAGCCTTGTGCCCGGCAGCTATGACCTGATCGCGCCGGGCTTCCAGAGCTGGTACAAGCTGACGGCGGAATTTCCGTTCTTCGTGATCGGGGTGATGTCAGCCCTGTCACCGCGCCTGCTTGAGGCGCTGACGCAGTGGCGTTGGTGGATGCCCTATGCGGCGGCGGCGGCGCTGATCCTCCAGCCTTATCCGATGGCTGATCAGGGCTATATCCTGCCCTTCGTCCGCGATTTGACGGCGTCGATCGGGGTCGACCTCGGCCCGGATCGCACCTTCGCCACGCGGCTCACGCTGCTGTTCCTCAATCAGCTGGCGATCTGGACGATCGTGCTGTTCATCCTGCAATTCTTCCATCGCTATTTCAGTACAGGCGGGCCGCGCACCACGTGGCTGGCTGATTGCGCGCTATCGATGTACCTGTTCCACCACTGCTTCGTGTACATTTACGGCCAGATGCTGGTGCAGGCCGACTGGCCGATCTGGGTCGAATTCTCAGTGCTGACGCTGGCGGCGGCGGGAACGGTTGTGGCGATCCACGAATTGCTGGTGCGGCGTTTCTCGATCTGGCGCCTGCTCGCCAATGGCAAGACCGATGTCGAACAGGTGAGGAAACAGCCGGATCTGCTCGCGGCGTTTTTCTCAACCCCCGCCGCGAAATCGCCCCCCCCGGTGGCAAGCTTTCCCCAAGCTGAAGGTTAATCCCCTTGAAGTCTGCGCGGCCGCGTCCGACATAGGCTTGCAATTCAAGGACGAGGATAAAGACCCCATGATCGATCTGCTCGGCAATTCCGGCGAAACCTATGGCACTCAGGGCCAGTTCACCCGCGATCCGCTTACCGGCGCGCTGGTGCCCGTGGTGGTGGAGCAGACCAGCCGGGGTGAACGCAGCTTCGACATCTTCAGCCGCCTGCTGCGCGAACGCATCGTGTTCGTCACCGGTCAGGTCGAAGACGGCATGGCATCGCTGATCACGGCGCAGCTGCTGTTCCTCGAAAGCGAAAACCCGTCCAAGCCGATCAGCATGTACATCAACTCGCCCGGCGGGGTGGTGACGGCCGGCATGGCGATCCACGACACGATGCAATACATCAAACCGCGCGTGTCGACGGTGTGCATGGGGCAGGCCGCTTCGATGGGCAGCTTCCTGCTCGCTGCGGGTGAGCCGGGCATGCGCGTCGCGCTCCCCAATGCGCGGATCATGATCCACCAGCCTTCGGGCGGTGCGCGCGGCATGGCTTCGGATATCGAAATCCAGGCCCGCGAAATCTTGCGCATCAAGGCACGGATGAACGACCTTTACGTCAAATACACCGGCCAGAGCCTTGAAGAGATCGAGAAGGCGATGGACCGCGATACCTTCCTCGAAGCGGAAGAGGCCAAGAAGTTCGGCCTGGTGGACAAGGTATTCGAAACCCGCCCCGAAACCGAGGAATCGGACGGCGAAGAAGGTTCGGGCGGCGCTCCGGAATAAGGCTGGCCGGAATAAGGCTGGCCAATATCGCCAGTGGCGGCGCGTTCATGCGCGCCGTACCGTCCGCCCCGGATCGGGACGCTGGCGTGAACAACGCCCGGCTGCGCTTGCAAGTGGTGCACGAAAACCACTTAACCGGAGCCAAAAACCGTGCCTCGCGAGTTGATTCATCCGGCGGCGAGGATAATGTTAGCGAATCCTGCGGTAGGATGCCCACAATCCGCCGCCGGATTCGAGGATTACAGGAATGACCAAATTGAGCGGATCTGACAGCAAGAGCACTCTGTATTGCAGCTTCTGCGGGAAGTCGCAGCACGAAGTGCGCAAGCTTATCGCTGGCCCAACCGTGTTCATCTGCGATGAATGCGTCGAGCTGTGCAACGACATCATCCGCGAAGAGACGAAGGCCGGCATCGCCGGCAAGAAGGAAGGCGAAGTGCCTACCCCTTCGGAAATCTTCGCCACGCTCAACGATTACGTGATCGGCCAGAATTCGGCCAAGCGCAATCTCTCGGTCGCGGTTCACAACCACTACAAGCGCCTCAAGCACAGCGGCAAGGCCGACGGTGTCGAACTGGCCAAGTCGAACATCCTGCTGGTCGGCCCGACGGGCACCGGCAAGACGCTGCTGGCGCAGACGCTGGCGCGCACTTTCGACGTGCCCTTCACCATGGCCGATGCCACCACGCTGACCGAAGCGGGTTACGTGGGTGAAGACGTCGAGAATATCATTCTCAAGCTGCTGCAAGCCTCCGACTACAACGTCGAAAAGGCGCAGCACGGCATCGTCTACATCGACGAAATCGACAAGATCACGCGCAAGGCGGAAAATCCCTCCATCACCCGCGACGTTTCGGGTGAAGGCGTGCAGCAGGCGCTACTCAAGCTGATGGAAGGCACCACCGCCTCCGTTCCGCCGCAGGGCGGGCGCAAGCATCCGCAGCAGGAATTCCTGCAAGTGGACACCACCAACATCCTGTTCATTTGCGGCGGCGCGTTCGCCGGTCTGGACAAGATCATTGCCGACCGTCTGCAAAAGCGTTCGATCGGCTTCGGCGCGCATGTCGCCGATCCGGAAAAGCGCAAGGTTGGTGAACTGCTTGAAAAGAGCGAGCCCGAAGACCTGCTGAAATTCGGCCTCATCCCCGAATTCGTCGGTCGTCTGCCGGTGATCGCGACGCTGCACGATCTTGATGTCGATGCGCTGATCACGATCCTGACCGAACCGAAGAACGCGCTGGTCAAGCAGTACAAGAAGCTGTTCGAGCTTGAAGACGTCGAACTGACCTTCACCGAAGAAGCGTTGAAGGCGGTTGCCGAACGCGCGATCAAGCGGAAGACCGGCGCACGCGGCCTTCGCTCGATCGTCGAAGCGATCCTGCTCGACACGATGTTCGACCTGCCCGACATGGAAGGCGTCACCGAAATCGTCGTCGATGCCGAAGTCGTCGAAGGCAAGAAGGACCCGATCCGCGTCCACGGTGGCGAGGCGAAGGAAGAAGCGGCCTGATGAGCATCAGTTTCGGCACTGTGGCGATTGTTTTGGTCGCCATTGTGCTGTTGCTGCTTTCGGGTTTCTGGACCGACCGGACGTACAGCCGTTTCAGCGAACTGCCCGGTCATTATGATTTCAGGGGGCGTCCCACCCGAATGGCTCCGCGCCGGACGATGGCCTGGCTGCTGCCGCTGACTTTCTCGCTTATGCTTGCGGTAATGGGCGTCGCCATGGCCATGCTCCCCGCCGATGTTCAGAACAGCCCGGATGCCGGCCTGGTTATGGCCAGCCTCACCTTGCTTGCCGCGCAGGGACTGGTGCTGTGGCTGCTTGATCGCTGGGCATCCGGCCAAGCTTGAGCGCGCGGAATTTCCTCTTCGTTTGCAGTCAGAACAAGCTTCGCAGCCCGACCGCGGAGCATGTCTTTGCAGACCATCCGGGGATGCACACCTTGTCTGCTGGCACCAATCACGACGCCGAAGAGCCGTTATCCGACGAACTGGTCGAGTGGGCGGATCTCATATTCGTGATGGAGCGTACCCATCGCAACAAGCTGCGTTCGAAGCACCGGGCCGCTTTGAAGGACAAGCGCGTCATCACGCTCGACATCCCTGACGAGTACGACTTCATGGACCCGAAATTGATCGCTTTGCTCAAGGCAAAGATGGCACGGTGGCTGCCGCAGGCATGAAAACCATCGGCATCATCGGCGGAATGAGCTGGGAAAGCTCGGCGCAATATTACGCTATCATCAACCGGGCGGTGCGCGATCGGCTCGGCCCATCGCATTCGGCGAAGATCCTGCTCCACAGCCTCGATTTCGGACCCATCGCCGCGCTTCAGGCTGCGGGGGAGTGGGACCGGCTGGGCGAGATCATGGTGGACAGCGCAAGCGCGCTGGAGGCGGGCGGGGCGGATTGCATCGTCATCGCCACCAACACGATGCACAAGCTGGCAGACCGCGTCGAAGCGGCAACCGCCCTGCCGCTGCTGCATATCGCCGATGCAACCGGGGCTGCCATCGTGGCAGAGGGCCATGCCAAGGTCGCGTTGCTCGGCACCGGCTTCACCATGGAGCAGGATTTCCTCAAGGCCCGCCTTGCCGAACGCCACGGGCTCGAAATCATCATACCCGACGCCAAAGACCGGGCCGAAGTCCACCGGGTGATTTACGAGGAACTGATTGCGGGCAAGATCCTGAAATCATCGCGCGATGCCTATTGCGGCATAATCGCCCGGCTGTCCGCGCGCGGGGCGCAAGCGGTGATTTTCGGCTGCACGGAGATCGGCCTGCTGCTTTCTGCTGATGACAGCCTTTTGCCCGTGTTCGACACGACATGGCTACACGCCCGCGCGGCGGCCGAATTCGCACTGAAGCCCTAGACGCTTTCCTACTCGGCCTGCTTCGTGCAATGACCATGTAAGGCCGAGGGAAAAATTTTTAAAATAGGAGAAGTGTCAACTTCGCTTTGCGGCCTATTTTCCTCATCATATCAGGGCTTTGATTGGGAAAATCGTGATCGTCACGATGTCGCCTTTGTCGCCTTCCTTCGCAGGTGCAGCGTCAACGCCAAAATTAAAACCCCGCCCGGCCTGGAGGATTGGCCGGACGGGGTCGGGACGTGGCGGGCCCAAGGGTGGGAGGGGAACGGCGGGCCGCGCCAACTGAAAACAGCTACGGATCAGCCCGGCAGAAAGACGCCGTCGGTGACGTGAATTACGCCGTTTGAGGTATCGACATCGGCCTGCGTCACGGCAGTGGCGCGTCCGGCGGCATCGGTGATGACGATCGTGTCACCCGAAAGGCGCGCGGTGAGAGTGCCGCCTGCCACGGTCTCGATGGTGGCTTCGCCGCCCTTGGACTTGATCAGGGTGGTCAGGTCGCTCGCCGTGACCCGCCCTGCGACCGCGTGATAGGTCAGGATGCCGGTCAGAGTGCCCTTGTTTTCCGGCTTCACCAGAGTGGCGACGGTGCCTTCGGGCAGTTTGGCAAAGGCGGTGTCGGTCGGGGCGAAGATGGTGAAGGGGCCAGGGCTGGAAAGCGTTTCGACCAGACCGGCGGCCTGCACCGCGGCAACCAGCGTTTGGTGCACGCCGGTGCTGACGGCGGTCTCGACGATGTTCGGGGTCTGCGTCTGGCTGGCGTGATGGTGCTGGTGATTGTGCGCGGTTGCCGGGGCAATCGCAGCGATTGCAGCAGCGGCGGCAAACAGGCCGGTCTTGATGGTCTTGGTAGGGACAGGCATTGGAATCTCCTTTGTTAAGGCAAGCCCTCCCGATCTTGCGCAGGAGCTACGTCTCCGTCGGCAGGAAGGATGCACTGCTTCTGCATTTGTTTGAAAAATATCGAAAAAGTGTCGTGAAGCGGTTTCGGCAAGCGGCAGGCCGAGCGGTCTTAAACCTGCGAGAACGCGCCTTGAGCCACCACCGGGCCGGCATCCTGACCTTCGGGTTTGCCCCCTATCGGCTCGCGTGTCAGCACCAGCTCGACGCCGGTAGCAAGGTTGCGGGTCACGTCCTCGGGCAGATCCATCCGGGCGACCTCTCCCGGCGTCACCACGCCAAGCGATTGCAGCGCGCTGCCATCGGCAGGCACCAGCCACAATTCGTGATCATGCACCCCATCCGCCGTCAGCCCGATCGCGCCGACCAGCATCTCGCCGGTTTCGGGAATGTAGGTGACGTCGAGCCGCAGTCCGGCATCGCCAATCGGAACCTGTGCGACCAGAGGATCACTGACCGCAAGCTGCGGAGCGCCGGTGGGCGCCGGATCTGGCGCGGCCTGCGGCCCAAGCACGAGCACTGCCAGCAGCACAGCCGCCGCCGCAGAAGTGATCGCAGCCGTCCACTGCCAGCGCCGCGTACGAGCCTGCGCCTTCGCAAGCTCGAGCGCCACGACTTCGCCGCCTGTCTGTGCGGCGGGCGCGTTCAGCGCGGCAGCAATGCAGTCCCACACATGCGCACCCGGTTCGGCACCGGCGATATCGTCAGTCCAAGGCGCGAACCAGTTGTCCCACCATTGCTTGCGCCATGCAAAATTCGGATCGCTCGCATATTTGCCGCGCGCGTCGAGCAGTTCCTCGCCTTCGAGCAGGCCCAACGCCCATTCCGCCGCGATCATCGGATCGTCGCGGTCGATATCTTCGGGAATCTTGTCCGTATCGCTCATGACGCCTCACTCGCTTCCAGACAGGCGCGCAGTCTTTGCAGGCCGCGGCGGATCCAGCTTTTCATCGTGCCGAGCGGCACATCGGCAGCTTCGGCCAGCTGGGCATAGGTGTAGCCTTCGAAAAAGGCCGAGCGGATGTGCGCGGCGGTGTTTTCGTCCAGCTTTGAAAGGCACTGATGGATTTGCGCAGTCCGTTCCGCATCAACCAGCAGCGCGTCTGCCAGCGGTGCTTCGTCGGGAAGCGGCAGGGCTTCTTCCACCGGCACCGCTCCGCTGCGGACCTTGCCCGTGCGCAGCCGGTCAACCGCCCGGTTGCGCGCAAAGGTCGCCAGCCACGAAATCGGGCTCGCCCGCGTGGGATCGTATCGGTCGGCGCGTTGCCACAGATTGATGTAGACGTCCTGCAAGGCGTCCTCGGCTTCCTTTCTGTCGCCCAAGATACGCAGGCAGATACCAAACAGTTTCACCCGCGTCGCAGCGTAGATCTCCTCAAGCGCGGCGCTGTCGCCATCGGCAAGACGCACCATGGCATCGCGCAGCCGCTCACGTGCGATCGTTGCCGGATCAGTGCGCCCGTCGGCCATCAGCAATCGGCCTTGCAAGCGTGCGGCCAGTTGCCGCGTTCCACCTGAATGGTCGCATGGCCGATGCCGAAGCGGTCTTCGAGGTTGTGCGCGATGGCGTGCAGGAATTCATCCGAAGCCGGCCCGTCAGGCATGACGAGATGCGCGGTCAGCGCCGTCTCCGTCGTCGACATTGGCCAGATATGCAAATCGTGCACTGCGCTCACCCCTTCGAGCCCAGCCAGATGCGCACGCACTTCGGCCACGTCAATCCTTGCAGGAACTGCAAGCAAGCCCAGCCGGATGCTGTCCTTGGCAAGGCCCCAGGTGCCCCAGGCGATCATCGCGACGATGGCGAAGCTGACCAGTGGATCGATCCACCACAGGCCGCTGAACAGGATGGCAATCCCGGCCACCACCACGCCCACAGATACCAGCGCGTCAGCGGCCATATGGAGATAGGCGCCGCGGATATTGAGATCGTCCTGCCCGCGCAGAAACAGCAGCGCAGTGGCGGTGTTGATGACGACGCCGATCCCGGCGACGATGATGATCACCATCCCCTGCGGTTCGCTCGGTTCGAACAGGCGATGCGCGGTTTCAAACAGGATCGCCCCGATCGCGAAGGCCAGCAGCAGCGCGTTGGCGATGGCGGCGAGGATGGTCGAGCTCTTGAAACCGTAAGTGTAACGATCGCTGGGTGCGCGCTTGGCTGCGAGATTTGCCGCCCATGCCAGCAGCAGCGCGAGCACGTCGGACAGATTATGCCCTGCGTCGGCCACCAGCGCCATTGAATCATAGATGAAGCCGAATGTCGCCTCGACCGCGACGAAGGCTGAATTGAGCACGATGCCGATGACAAATGCCGGGCCGTAATCGACCGGCGCATGATGATGGCCGTGATGATCATGCAGGCCGTGGCAATCGCTGTCGGCGTGGGAATGCCCGTGATGATGTGCGTGTGCGTGACCCATAGACGTCAATCGTAGACGCAGTCGTCGAGCCCGTCACCCTTTACGACATTGATGCGGCGTTCAACGCTGTTGCCGTGCCGGGCGAGCCAGCCGCCCGGATTGCGCACCGCGCGCTTCTTGGGCTGGGGCAGGGCGACTGCCATGCGGCTGGCTTCGTCAGGGGAAAGGCGGGCGGCGCTCTTACCGAAATACCGTTGTGCGCCGGCCTCCGCGCCATAGGTGCCGATGCCCGTCTCCGCGACGTTCAGATAGACTTCCATGATCCGTCGCTTGCCCCAGACCGCTTCGATCCAGAAGGTGAACCACGCCTCCAGTCCCTTTCGGAAATAGCCGCCGCCTTGCCAAAGAAAGACGTTCTTGGCGGTTTGCTGGCTGATGGTGGAGCCGCCCCGGATGCGTCCCCCTTCGGCGTTTTCGCGCGCGGCCAGTTCGATAGCCTCGGTGTCAAAGCCCCAATGGGTGCAGAACTTGGAATCCTCCGCCGCAATCACCGCCGCGACCAGGTTTGGATCGATATTGTCGAGGCTCTCCCAATCCTTGGTGATGCCGTTTTCATCCATCAGCATCGTCGCCGTGACGGGTACGGGAACCCATTTGAACACCAGCACCAGCAGCAGGCTGATGCCGATGAACCACAGGATTGCCTGAGCAAGAATGCGCGCGATGCGAAGCGGGAGCGGACGGTCCATGACGCCGCAAATACGCTGGCAGGAAAGACGCTGCAAACACTTGTTGTATGGCCGGGGTGAGCGTGCTTCTATGCGGCCAAACAGGGGAATTTGACCATGCGCCTTTACCACACCGCCGCCACCGCCATCGCGCTTGCCATCGCGGGCTTGCCCGTTGCCGCAATGGCCGATGATCACTCGGTCGATCATGCCGCTCTCGCCGAAGCGATCGAGGCGGATTACGACAGCTATCTCGCCCCGTTGTTCGTGCATTTCCACCGCAATCCAGAACTGTCCTTCCTCGAAAGCGAGACCGCGGCGCGCATGGCGCTGGAACTGCGGCAGGCGGGGCTTGAGGTGACGGAAGGCGTCGGGGGAACCGGCGTTGTCGCAATGCTGCGCAACGGCGACGGTCCGCTGATCCTGCTGCGCGCCGACATGGACGGACTTCCCGTGCCGGAAAAATCCGGGCTCGATTACGCCTCCACCGCGACACAGGTGGGTCAGGACGGGGTCGAATACCCGGTGATGCACGCCTGTGGCCATGATGTGCACATCACTTCTATGGTCGGCACCGCGCGCAAGCTGATGGAGATGAAGGACAGGTGGTCGGGCACGATCATGTTCGTCGTCCAGCCGGCGGAAGAACGCGTCGGCGGGGCCAAGGCGATGCTCGCAGACGGGCTGTATGAGCGCTTTGGCAAGCCCGACTATGCGCTCGCTTTCCACGTCGCCGCGCAATTGCCCACGGGCAAGGTGTCAGCAGCAGAGGGCATCCAGTATTCCAGCTCGGATTCGGTCGACATCACCGTGCCGGGTATCGGCGCGCATGGTGCCAGCCCGCACGCGGGCCGCGACCCGGTGTATATCGCCTCGCAGATCGTTACCGCCCTGCAGAGCATCGTCAGTCGCGAGATCATGCCGCTTTCGCCCGCTGTCATCACGGTGGGATCGTTCCACTCGGGATCGAAGCACAACATCATTTCCGACCGCGCCGACCTGCAATTGACGGTGCGTTCGAACGACGAAGCGGTGCGGGCGCAACTGCTCGCCGCGATCGAACGGATTGCCGTCAACACAGGCAAGGCGCACGGCCTGCCCGATGATTTGCCCGTCGAAGTGAAGGTCGTGGAAGGCACCCCCGTCACTTACAACGACAAGGAACTGGCCCGGCGACTCAACAGTGTGATGATCCGCGATTTGGGAGAGGACGCGTTCATCCCGTTCGAACAACAGGGCATGGGCGCGGAAGACTTCGCCTATTTCGTCGAGGAAGAACTGGGAGTGCCCGGCTACTACTTCGCGGTTGGAGGCACTCCGCAGGAAGCCTTTGACGCTGCCGCAAACGGCGGGCCTGCGGTGCCGAGCCACCATTCACCGCTGTTCAAGGTCGCCCCGCGCGAAAGCGTCACGCTGGGAACTCACGCGATGATCGCGGCGGTGCTGGATCTCGCCCCGGCGAATTAGGAAATCCGCTGTGCCCACGCGACCCGGCGCAGCGGGCCGGGTGTGTGGGTGTCGAACGGGAAACAGGTGGTGAGCGCGAGCACGCCTTCCCCGCCATCAGCAGGGTAGCTGAATTCGTCCCAGCGCACGGTTTCGAACCCGTTGACGCGGTAGCGCGCCCGCGTTCCTTCGATGCGTTCCATAACGATTTCGTCTCCTGCCTTGAGATCCCGGACGAACAGGAAATGCGTATCGCGATGCGCCGCGAGGATTGTCACGCGGCGCGCCGGATCGTCGACCATGGCGGTCGGGCCGAATGCCATCGCCTCGCCCGATCCGCCCGACAGCACCACATCGCTTGCACCAAGACGCGGCACGGTGATCCGGGCCATGGGCGCGGTGTCGGCCCAGCTCCACGGTTTGACGGGAGCGCCCGTGGCAAGGCTTTGGTCGAACGCCCGGTTGAGCAGCACCTGCGCGACTTCGGCCTTGACCGGAATATAGAGCGCCTTGGCCGTCAGCGCCGCGCCGCTTAGCAGCAGGATCGCGCATAGCAGCAGGGGAAGGGCGCGCCCGATACCTCCTTTCGAAGCGGCGCGCCCCTTGTCCTGAACGATGGTGAGAACGGCCTGCATCAGGCCACCTGCGAATGGAGGCTGCGCAGGGGAAGCGCGCTGCGAAGCCGCTCCCACCGGTGGCCCACGGCCATCGCCAGACCTGCCAGGAGGAGCAGGAGGCCAAGGCCGAGGGTCAGGACATAGCCGGTCGAGGTTTCCGGCAATTCGAGCTGCTGGCGCTGCTTTTCCATTTCGCGCATCGACGGTTCGCGGTCACGGTTGGCGAATTGCACCCCGAACAGGTGATCGAAATCCCATCCGGCTGGCAGCAGCAGCGGCAATTCATCGCGGGTCAGCGTCGCGCCTTCCGGCCGGCTTGGGGTGTCGTCCACCGCGATCAGGCTGGTGCGGCTGGTGACGAGGTGGAAGGCCATGCCCAGTTCCTCGATGCTTTCGTCAGCGCGCTCGTAAGAGGTTTCGCCCGACCAACGTTCCGCCTCGACCTCGGCGATGCGGCGATAGGCCCACAGCTTGGCGACGACATCGCTCTGGCTGCCTTGCGAAAGATCGATGGTCTGCGACCAGCGCCGCCCTTCGATCAGGCCGCTGACGGTAAGCGTGCCCTGAAGGTGGCGCGTACGGCCCAGCAGCACCAGCGGCTCACCAGCATAAAGATCGGGCAGGTCGCGCGGGGCGAAGTCGATATTGCCGCCGGTGACGGTCGCGGTGAGGTTCGTCGCGACAGGCCTGGCCAGCCGGTCGAGCAGCCGCTGCATCTGGCTCTCGGCCTCTTCGCCCATCCCGACATGGGTGAAGGTGCCGCGCCCGGCCTCAGCCATGCGGCGCATCAGGAAAGTGTTGGGTGCAGACCCGATGCCGACCATGAACACCCGGCTGCGCCCACGGTTCTGGCTGATCTCGGCCATCATCTCGGCCTCGTTCGAAAGCGAGCCGTCGGTGAGGAAGATCACCTGGCGCACCCGGTCCGCTTCGGCCGCTTCCTCGGCAGCGCAATCTGCTGCTGTTACAGGCTTGTCGTAGTCACATGGGTCTAACGCGGCTCTGAGCGCCGGAAGCATTTCGGTTCCGCCTTCCGCTTCGAGGCTGTGCGTGAAGCTCTTGGCCTGTTCGATATTGCGCCCGCTTGCCGCCACCGCATCGGGGAACAACTGGGTCATCGTGTCATCGAAGCGGATGATGTTGAACCTGTCCTGCGGGCGCAGCGTTTCGAGCGCGTAGAGCAGGCTGCGGCGCGCGGCGGGCATCGATTCCCCGGCCATCGATCCGGAATTGTCGATCACGAAGATCATCTCGCGTGGCGGAACAGCCCCGGTGCGTTCGGCTGATGGCGGGGTGATCGTCGCCATGACGTAATCGAGCTCCCCGTGCTTTTCGCGGAACAGGCCCAGGCTCGGCGCTTCGCCCGCCGCGCTCCAGCGCAGTTCGAAATCGCGATTGGCCGGTACGGCACCGTCGGCCAGCGTGATCGTGCGGGTCGCCCCTTCGCCTGCGACATTCACCGCATGATAGGGGCTGGAAATCGTGTCGGCGGTGAAGCCGGGATCGAGATTTACGGTGATGCTGACCGGATTGAGCCCGCCGCCAGCGCGCGCGACCATGTCGGGATCGGCGGTCGGCGCGACGATATCGCTCGCCCCGGCAAGCAGCGCGGCACGGCTGAGCGAGCCGCTGTCCTTCGCGCTTCCGGCGATATAGCGTGGGCCGACGACCAGCGGCATCCGCAGCGAATAATCGCCCGCGACCTGCTGGATCGGAGCCTGGAATTCGATCTGCACCAGCACGGTTTCGCCCGGCCCAACATTGGCGATCGAATTGCGGAACATGTTGGGGCGGTGCTGTTCGACCAGCCCGGCCTTTTGACCATTGGCCTTGGCCTCCTCGTAGATTTCGCGCGCTTCCTCCTTGGGTTTTATCCGCCCTTCGAAGATGCGATCGCCCACCACCATCTTTAGCGTGTCGACCGCGCCATTGTCCGGCAGGGGATAGAGATAGGTCGCCTCCATCCATTGATCGGAGGTGTTTCGGAACGCCTGTGTCACCGTGACGCGAGCGGTCTGGCCGTCGACATCGGCGACGATATCGGTGCCCAGCCGCATCGCGGGCACGTCCTTGGCTACTTCGCCAATCGAGCGCAGCACCAGTCCGCCGTCGCTGTTGACGGGCATCGGTGCGGCCGGGGCGGGTTCTGCGCGCGCGGTGGAAACGGGGTTTGCGGTGGCGCTGGTGGAGAACGCGCTGGTCGCCGCCGTGCCCATCGCGATCACGCCCAGGATCAGCATCACCGCCAGCGCGTCTCGATCAAAATTCAGTGCAATTCGTCTCATGTCAGCCTCCATTCATCGCAGTTCTGTATCGCTCTAGCGACGAACGGAGGCGGCGCGCCACGGCCAAGACTGGCCAATATCCGCCGCCAGACCGGACGGTGCGACGGCAAAATGCAGGTCTGTGCGGATTTGTGCGGATTGGTGCGGGGCAAAGACAAGACAGTGGAGGAAGGAATGGGGTATGCGGGTTTCATGAGCGATTTCGACAATGCAGAGGTGGCGTTCCGGCTGCGCGAGGAGATCGCGCGGCGGCGCCTGTCACGCGCGCGATTGGCGGAGCGGGCGAAGCTGTCGGTGTCGACGCTGGAAAAGGCGATTGCCGGGCGCAGGCCATTCACCCTCGCAACGATCGTGCGGCTGGAAGAAGCCTTGGGCGCAAGCCTGCGTGAGGAAGCCGAGGTGGAAGTCGCCGGCCCGTCGCTCGCGCCGCCCGAAATGGGCAGCTATGCGCGCCCGGCGGTGCAATGGATCGAAGGCGACTATCTGACCCTGCGCGCCAGCTTCGGTGAAGAAGGCGCGGTCTATGCCTATCGCACCGAAATCCGCTGGTCGAACGCGAAGGGGCATCTGGTGTTTGCCGAAAGCGAGCGGATCGACGCAACCTTCCAGCAGGCGGGCTTTGTCTCCATGCCGAACCTGTCGGGCCACACCTATCTGATGACGAGCGAGGCTGGGCAGTACCGCATGATCATGCTGGGCCGCGCGACCCGCGAACAGCGCATGTTCGGCCTGCTCGCCACGCTGCAAGTGGGGCAAGGGTCGCAGCTCGTGCCGGTGTCATGCCCGGTCGCGCTGGTGCCAATGGGGCAGATCGAAGACCCGCAATTCGGGCTGGTGCGCCAAGGTGACGCGCGCATGGCCGAATACCGCAGCATCCTCCATACCGCGACACGCGACGATTACTGCCGTTTGCGCAAATAGAGCTGGCGACGATGATTATCGTGCTCGAAGGCATCAGCGCGGCTGGCAAGACCACCTTTGCGCGGCAGTTTGGCGCAGCGCATCACGTGACCGAGTTCCCCGACCATGGGGTTGCGCCGGGAAAGGATGATCCTGCTGAGGTTCATGCCGCCTATTGGATAGAGCACAATATCCGCCGTTTCGATGCAGCGGTCGCGGCAGAGCGGGAGCACGGCTTCGCAATCTGCGATACCGAGCCGTTCAAGTCGCACTTCGACTGGTGCATGGCGCGCGCCGGCTACAAATCCTTTGACGTGTTCAACGCTGCGATACCTCTGGCGCGCAAGGCCATCGCCGAGCGCCGGATCGGCTTTGGCGATCGCTATTTTGTAAAACGCATCGCTCCCGAAATTGCCCGCGCTCAGAAAGAAGGGGATGCTACGCGCACCCGGCGCAATTTCGATATGCACCTCGCACTGCAACCGCACCTTCTGGACTGGTTCGATGCCTTGTCGCAGGCGCTGCCGGGTAAAGTCGAGTTCGCCTTCCCCGACAAGGACACAATCTTGGCCGAGATCGCGCGCAATTCGTCAGCCGGTGAACCCCACCGGTTCGATGTTTCGGTGTTCGACGCGCTGCTGGAACGGCTGCCGGGATAGTCGGCACTCCTTATCCGGGAGCCGGGTGGGTGCCGTTCACTTCACCTTGGTCTTGCCGCCGCCTGTCAGGCTTGACCAGTCGATCTGGGCGAACAGCCGGTTTGCGATATTGCCGATCCGATCGGCATCGCTGGCAAAAAACGATCCGCGGTATTTGACCACCCAATCCGATCCCGGACGGCAGCCGACCCAAAGGAACGACACGAGTTCGGGATGATCAAAGCCATAGCCGCCCGGCTCGATCGTATAGCTGCGCGAATATTGCGTCATGCCGTCAAATCCCGCCATCGACAGCCCGGCATCCTCCTCCTTTACCGAGCCGCCTCGGCTGAGGATCGGGCTGTTGGCCCCGTCGAACTGATCGCGGCAGGTCGATCCGCTGAGCGGATAGACATAGAGCGAAATCTCCCCCGGCATTCCGTCGGGTGAGTATCCGACGCTCGCATCGGTGCCTCTTTCATCAAATTCGACGACCCGGCCACGGGTAAAGCCGCCAAGCACAGCCGGAAAGGCAATGCCCACAGCTTTGTGAACGTAGGGATCAGGCGGATTTTCCACCTCGTTCTGGGCCGCAACGGGCGCGCACAGCCCCATGATGACTGCGGCCAGTGCGATTGCGGCGGTGCGAATGTGATGCAGCATGAAATTTGCCCTCCCACCCCCGGCATAACGGGAGGGGAGGGCAATTCAAACCCTTGCGGGCCGATTTTCGTGGTGCTGGCTGGTCAGCCAAGCCCCTGACAACGCGTCATGCGACGCCGGGCAAAAGCCTTTCGCCGGCGATCCGCTGCATTGCCTTTTGCAGCTTTTCAAAGGCGCGCACTTCGATCTGGCGGATGCGTTCGCGGCTGACGTCGTAGACCTGGCTCAGCTCTTCGAGTGTTTGCGGCTTTTCCGTCAGGCGGCGTTCGGTCAGGATGTGCTGCTCGCGCTCGTTGAGGCTCTTCATCGCCTCGACCAGCATTTCGTGACGCACATCGGCTTCTTCGGCATCGGCCACGACTTCGTCCTGAAGCGGGCGATCATCAGTCAGCCAGTCCTGCCATTCGCCCGAGCCTTCTTCGCCATTGCGCATCGGCGTGTTGAGCGATCCGTCGCCGCCCATCATCATCCGGCGGTTCATGTTGACGACTTCCTGCTCCGGCACGCCCAGATCGGTGGCGATCTTGGTCACGTCATCGGGGGACAGGTCGGTGTCTTCATAGGCTTCGAGCTGCTTCTTCATCCGGCGCAGGTTGAAGAACAGCTTTTTCTGGGCGGCGGTGGTGCCCATTTTCACGAGGCTCCACGAACGCAGAATGTATTCCTGAATGCTCGCCTTGATCCACCACATCGCATAGGTCGCGAGGCGGAAACCGCGATCGGGCTCGAATTTCTTCACGCCCTGCATCAGGCCGACATTGCCTTCGGAGATAAGGTCCGAAACGGGCAGACCATAGCCGCGATAACCCATCGCGATCTTCGCGACGAGGCGCAGGTGGCTCGAAACGAGCTGCGCGGCGGCTTCCGGATCTTCGTGTTCGGCATAGCGCTTGGCGAGCATGTATTCCTGCTCAGCGGTAAGCACCGGGTATTTCTTAATCTCGGACAGATAGCGGTTGAGGCTCTGCTCACCACTCAGGGCCGGGACTGCGTTTGCTTTGCTCACTATTTTCCTAACCTTTCTTGCGTCGACCTCTGATGCCGGACCCCTGATGGGCATCCGGTCGTTTGGGCCACGTGGTTACATATAGACGGGTTTTGCGCGTCTTGCTGCACATTTCATCGATTAGAACGCCCAAGTTCGTCGATTAGTTCCTGCATGTCGTCGGGTAAATCGGCGGTAAACCGCAGTTCTTGCGAGGAAATCGGGTGTAGGAAACCCAATTCCGCCGCATGCAGCGCCTGCCGCGTAAACCCTAGCGAAGTCAGCAGGGATTTCAGTTCCTTGGGTGTTTTACCATAGAGCGGATCTCCCAATAGCGCATGACCGATTGACGCGCAGTGAACGCGCACCTGGTGGGTGCGCCCGGTTTCAAGGCGGCATTCGATCATCGCGCTCGAATCCAGCCTCTTGAGCGTCTTGTAATGGGTGATCGCGTGTTTCCCGCGAGAGGAATTCTTGTCCAGCACCGCCATTTTCTTTCGGTTCGCATCGCTGCGCCCGATTCGGGCATCAATCGTGCCTTCGGCGGGGTTGGGCTGCCCTGCGCACACCGCGATATAGCGGCGGTGGACCGAATGCTCGGCGAATTGCGCTGCCAGCCCTTCGTGTGCGGCATCGGATTTCGCGACCACCAGCAGGCCCGATGTGTCCTTGTCGATCCGGTGGACGATGCCGGGGCGGGCGACCCCGCCAATGCCGGATAATGACCCCCGGCAGTGGTGCAGCAGCGCGTTGACCAGCGTGCCATCGGGATTGCCCGCGGCCGGGTGCACCACCATCCCGGCGGGCTTGCTGATGACGATCAGGTGATCATCCTCAAAAGCGATTTCGAGCGGGATTGCCTGAGGGCGCGCTTCGGCCTCGGCAGCGGCGGGCACGGCAATGCGGAAACTGGTCCCGGCGGCAACCTTCTGGCTGGGGGACGCGGCATAGGCGCCGTTCACTTCGACCATACCGTCCGCGATCAACGCCTGCACCCGCGCCCGCGAAAGCTCGGTCGCGTCCGCCAACGCCTTGTCGAGGCGGGCTGGGGCGGTAATGGTGCCGGTGATGATTTCCGGTTCGGACATGATTGCGGGCATGCGCGATGGACATTGAGGTTACAAGAGGGGTGCTGGATGCCCTTTGCGAAATGAGCGGAGCCGCGCACCCGCATGAGGCGTGTGGTATCCTGTTGGGTGAGGGGGCGCAGATCACCGCTGCGATCCCCACTCGCAATGTCCATCCTGATCCGGAAACGCATTTCGAAATCGACCCGCAGGCATTGATCGACGCGCATCGCATGGAGCGCGAAGGCGGCCCGGCAATCATGGGGTATTATCATTCGCATCCCAATGGCGATGCCCGCCCTTCGGCGACCGACCGGGCGATGGCTGCGGGGGACGGCAAGCTGTGGGCAATCGTGGCCGGATCGACGGTGACACTCTGGCGCGACGAACGGGATGCTTTCGCTGCGCTTTCCTACCGTGTCATTGACCGCTAGATAACGGCAGATGACCGCAGAAATCCGCCACTTCCCCGGCTATTTGATGCCATTTGTCGGCGCGAGGTGGATAGGCGGATTTTTTATCCCTAGGACTGTGTTCCATCTGTTCCATCCTGTAGGAAAACCGTCCTCAAATAGCCAAGCGATAGGACAACAAGGACTCCCCGAATGACCTCGCAAACCGATCTTGCTGCGCTCCTGTGTTCGCGCCTGTGCCATGATATGCTCTCGCCCGTTGGGGCGCTGTCAAACGGGCTCGAACTGCTGGCTGACGAAACCGACCCTGAAATGCGCAAGCGCTGCGTTGAACTGCTCGAACAGAGCGCCAAGATCAGCACTGACAAGCTCAAGTTCTTCCGTCTCGCTTTTGGTGCTGCCGGGGGGTTCGGTGAAACCGTCCCGGTCGAGGAAGCGCAGGAGGTGATCGCGGCGCTGGCTGGCGACAACAAGCGGATCGAGCTGAACTGGGCGATTGCCGACGCAAACCTGCCCAAGCCCGCAGTCAAGGTGCTGCTCAACCTCTCGCAGATTGCGCTCGACGCGTTGGTCCGCGGCGGGACGCTCGACATCGGGGCGGAACGGCGCGACGGCAATGTCGAAATCGTCGCCCGCGCCACCGGTGATCGCATCGCTTTTGACGAAACCATCGGCAAGGCCTTGCAAGGCGATCTCGATGCCGGTGACATCACCAGTCGCACCGCCGCCGCGCATATGGTCGCGCTGCTGGCGGAGGAAATGGGCGGCGGATTGCAATATGCGCTTTCGGACAAGGCGCTGGTGCTGGGCGGGGTGCTGCCCGAAGCGGAGGGTATGATCGGGTGAGGGGCGAATGGCGCGACATGGAGGAAAGCGAGCTGGTTCACCGGGTGGTGCCGTCGCCTAATTTCAACGATCGCGCCTCGCCCATCACAATGCTGGTGCTGCACTACACCGAGATGAAGCCGGTCGAGACTGCGCTTGATCGTCTGACTGATCCCGAAGCGGGTGTATCCGCGCACTACCTCATCACCGAAGAAGGCGAGGTGATTCAGCTGGTGTCGGAGGCCAAGCGCGCCTGGCATGCGGGCACATCTTACTGGCGCGGGATAAAGGATGTGAATTCCGCCAGCATCGGGATTGAGCTTGACCATCCCGGCCATGCAGGCGGCTATCGCGAGTTCACCGATGCCCAGTTCGAAGCGCTGGTGCCGCTGGTGGCGCGGATCGTGAAGCAATACGACATACCGCGCGCCAATGTCGTCGGACACTCGGACGTCGCGCCGCTGCGCAAGATCGATCCGGGCGAGCTGTTCCCGTGGGATCGGCTGGCCGAATACGGGCTGTGTCTGCCGCGTCCGCGCAAGCTTGAGCATGTGGATCCGTTCCACAACGAAGGAGCATTCATCCTCGCGCTGGAACGGTTCGGCTATGACATAACCGAGGGGCGCAAGACGATCGAGGCGTTTGAGCGCCGCTGGCGACCGGACCGGATCGAAGGCCGGCCGGATGCGCAGCTTGGCGCGATCCTGTGGCACCTGCTGCTGGAAAGGGATCGCGGCGCGGCAAGATAAGGACGAGGCCACAAGGCCCGCGAGGAGAGGGAGAGGACATGAGGAATTCGACGACGCTGGGGGCGCTGGTCGCGCTGCTGGCTCTGGCAGGCAATGCGCCGCCACAAGGGACTGCGACCGAGGCGACTGCGGCGCGCAATGCTGCTGTTGCCGAAAGCCTGCCGCTGGACGATCAGAGCGACTTTGAGGACGCACGACGCGGCCTGCTGGCGCAGCTCGATGGCGACATCCTCAACCCCGACGGAAGCGTTTCGTGGAGCGTCAACGGGCTGGACTTCCTCGATGCGGAGGCCCCCGCCACCGTAAACCCATCGCTCTGGCGGCAAAGCCAGCTGACGGCGATCCACGGCCTGTTTGAAGTTCTCCCCGGCATCTACCAGATTCGCGGCTATGACCTGTCGGTGATGACGCTGATCGCCGGGCAGACCGGCTGGATCGTCATCGACCCCCTGCTGACGGCCGCGCCTGCCAAGGCCGGGCTGGAACTGGCGAACCGCACTCTTGGCGAGAAGCCGGTGGTCGCGGTGATCTACACCCACAGCCATGCCGATCACTTTGGCGGGGTGCTGGGCGTGACCACGCGCGAGGCGCTTGCGGCGGGCGAGGTACAGATCATCGCGCCGGAAGGCTTCACGGCAGAAACGGTCGGCGAAAGTGTTCTGGCGGGGCCTGCCATGGGGCGGCGCGCGCAATACCAGTTTGGTGCGAAACTGGCGGACGGCCCGGAAAACCGGGTGGGTGTCGGCCTTGGCCCCAAGCTGTCGACAGGGGCTATCGGCCTGCTGCCGCCGACGCGGGAGCTTGGCGCTGAAGACGAACGCCTCGTTATTGACGGCATCGTGTTCGACTTCCTCGATGCAGGCGGGACGGAGGCACCTTCCGAGTTCGTGTTCTACCTGCCGCAGTTCCGCGCGCTCCACACCGCTGAAGTGGCGACCCGCAACTTCCACAATATCCTGACCCCGCGCGGGGCACTGGTGCGCGATGCGCTCAAATGGAGCCGAACGTTGGATGCGATCCTGACACGCTTCGGATCGGACAGCGACGTCATGCTTGCCTCGCACCATTGGCCAGCATGGGGGACGGATAATGTGCGCGAAAAGCTGCGCAACCAGCGCGACACCTATCGCTTTACCCACGATCAGACCCTGCGCCTCGCCAATCAGGGCTACACCATGGACGAGATAGCCGAACTGATTGGCGAGCCGGACTTTGCGGCAGGCGATTTCGGAACTCGCGGCTATTACGGCACCTATGAGCACAACGCGAAGGCGGTGTATCAGCGCTATTTCGGATGGTGGAACGCAATCCCCGCAGATTACGACGCGCTGCCCAAGGTTGAGGAAGCTCGCAAATGGATAGAGGCGCTGGGTGGCGCCGATGCGGCGCTCGCGATCGGGCGCAAGGCCTTCGATGAAGGCGAATACCGTTGGGGCGCCACCTTGTTGCAGACGCTGGTATTCGCCGCACCGGACAATGCCGAAGCAAAACAATGGCTGGCCGCGACTTACGAACAACTCGGCTTTCAGGCGGAAGGCGGGACATGGCGCAACATCTATCTTTCGGCGGCGCAGGACCTGCGCGATCCGCCCGACAGCGATGCACTTTCGACTACCTCCGCTGCCGTATTAGCTGCGATCCCCACGATCGATTTGTTCGACTCGCTCGCTGCGCGTTTCAACCCGGCGAGTATGAACGGGGCGGAAGCGATGCTGCAATTCACCTTCCCGGACATCGATGAGAGCATCACGGTCGATTTGCGCAAGAGCGTGATGTTCCCGCGGAAGGGCGAGGCAGAAGCACCCAGCGCGCTGCTCACCATCAACAGGTCGGATTTCAACCGCTTGCTGGCGCGAGAGGTGGGAGTGCAGGAACTGATGGCCAGCGGAGCCGCTTCGATCGAAGGGAACCCTCTGGCCCTGCTTGCGCTGTTTCAGGCGCTGGACCAGCCCGACCCCTTGTTCGAGATTGTCGAGCCGTGAACCAGAAAGGCGTCTTCCCAAAGCTGCATGGTGCGCTTATCTGCCGGGCATCAGGGGGCTGAGGCAGCCGCGTTTCCCCAGGGATGCGAGGAAAGTCCGGGCTCCACGAAACAAGGGTGGCGGGTAACGCCCGCCGGGCTTTGGCGTTCGCGCCGGAGTTCAGGGAAAGTGCCACAGAGAGTAAACCGCCGATGGAGCCTAAGGCTCACAGGCAAGGGTGAAAGGGTGCGGTAAAAGCGCACCGGGGCGCTGGTAACAGGGTCCGCATGGCAAACCCCACCCGGAGCAAGGCCAAATAGGGGCCTCGCGCGTCCGCAAGGACGCAGGCGTGTTTCGCGCCGAGAGGCCCGGGTTGGCTGCTAGAGCCGTCTGGCAACAGGCGGTCCAGATGAATGGCTGCTGCCGCAGCGCTGGTGCGAAAGCATACCGGTTGCGGAGACAGAACCCGGCTTATGATGCCCCCTGATACCACGCTCGCATTACCGAGGAACCGAGGGATCGCGCCTCCGTTCAGCTAGAATGACCATGCTAAGCCACCCCACTCGCAGTTTTGTCCAACGCAGCATCATTGTGCTGGCGGTTGTCATTCAGATCGGCGCGACCTTTCTGCCGCAACTCGGATTTGGGCAGCCGATTGGTAACCGCTCCGACAGTATCAGAACGCTCATCACGCCCTCGGGCTGGGCCTTTGCGATCTGGGGGCCCTTGTTCCTCGGATCAGCCGTCTTCGCGGTCTGGCAGGCGCTCCCCGCGCAGCGCAACAACGCCTTGCTCGACAAGATCGCATGGCCCGCAGCTGTAGCGCTGGCGGCTCAGGGTGTCTGGGCGACCTACACCCAGTTCGCCAATCTCACGGCGGTGTCCGCAGCGATTATCTTGACCTCGCTAGGAGGTCTGCTGCTGTGCTTGCGGGCTTTGTCAGCCCAAGATGCGCTGACAGGCGGCGAGCGCTGGTTCGCTGCACTGGTGCTGAGTGCGCTTGCGGCATGGCTGACAGCGGCGAGTATCGTCAATGTATCGGCGACGCTGGTTTATTACGGTTTGGGCGGCGGTTTCGCATTTCCTCTGGCTGCTGCGGCCATGGTCGCCGTTGGAGGCGTGATCGCCGCGCTTGCCACGGTACGGTCACGCGGCAACCCGTGGTATGCGCTGGTGTTCTGCTGGGCTGTGCTGGCGATCTATTTTCGCGGCGGACAACAGGACATGATGATTGCCGGTTCCTGCATGTTTGCCGGGGCGCTGGTGATCCTGGGCATGGCTATCGGCCTCGCCAATCCGGCTAACCGGCGTCATTGGCTGGGCTTCTAGACCAACAGCACGAACCGCCAAGAAAAACGCCGGGCCTCACCATCTGGCAAGGCCCGGCGCTTTTGTCGCCGGATGGCTTCCTAAGCCGGGCTTAGAAGCGCCAGCTCAGCGCAGCCTGAGCCTGATCATTCGACAGGACGCCGCGGCCCATGTCCGAAGTGACCGAGATCGATGCGCGCAGGTTTGCACCCACTTGCATCTCTGCACCGGCGTTGACGCTTACCCATTCCGGGTCGAGCTGGTTCGAAATGCTGAACGGCGTATCTGCCGCACCGAAGAAGTGCGCGGTTACAACGTCCTGCGTATCCGCCAGTTCGCGGGCATAGGCAACCGATCCGAAGGCCCGGATCGCGGTGTTCTGTCCGCTGCGGATGTCGAAGGAGGCCATTGCACCGGCCTTCGCTCCCATCGACGTGAAGGTGCGATCGGCAATCGACAGACCGAACGCGCCAGCGCCGATTTCGTCATAGCCGCCAATCCGGTTGCGAACATAATCCATGCTCATCACAGGACCCGCTTCGACGCCCTTGGCAAGATCGAAGGCATAGCCAAGGCGCAGCCCGCCAAAGGTCTGACGACCGTCAGCCTGACCGATGGCATTGGCATAGGCGCGGGTGAAATCGCCCTGCGCCGCACGTTCAACGCCAAACCGCTGGTCCGACGTACCAGCATAGCCGTCAGCGAACAGGCCGCCATCTGCGTAGGTGGCGTAGATCGCAACCGATTGGCTGCGGTCTTCCTGCGGCTGAAGCGCGCTGGTTGCGACCTGGCTGTTGCGGATTTCCGAAACGGCGACACCGAAGCTGAAGCCGTCGGAAACGCGCATGTCTGCGCCCACCGTCATCTCGCCAGCTTGCGTCAGCGAAGCCTGCTCGAATGCGTTTGCACCGACGACGCCCGAAGCCAGATTGCCGGAACTGAACGCGTCAAAGCCGAAGCCTTGAACACCGTTTCCAAGCACTCCGCCTTGCTGCCCACCGTTCAGGAACACGCCCGATGCGCTTCCGAAGATACCGATCCGACCGGCTTCGGTCGGGGTATTTCCGGCAAGCGCAAAGCTCGCGTTGCCCGCTGCGCTGAACCCGCCAGCCGCACGCGATCCGCCGCGCAGTGCGAGAGTGCGCTGGGCGATCTGACCGGTAAACCGCTGAGAGAACGTGTTGGCGGTGAAGGTCTGGCTGAACGCGCTGGTCGGAGCCAGCGAGGACAGGGTCGCGCCGAGAGTATCGACGGTTGCGCCGTCGATAATGTCGAACAGGCCGACGAACTGATCGAAGTTGTTTGCGCGGATCGTGTCGAGCGCGCCTCCGATCGAGCCAAGCGGGCTGGCAGCGCCCACAAGACCGCGAATGCTGCGGGCCGTGATCCGGACAACCACGTCACCACCTTCGATGCTGTGAACCGCCGTCAGGATCGGCGAACGGCTGACGAAGAAGGTCGAGGCGAAATCGCCGTCGATCGCGCCAGCGCTCAACACGGTGAACTCCGTGCCGAACCGGACAGCGCGGTCACCGGTCGCAACCACCAGATCGCCATCAAGCACGGCCGTACCGGACACCGCATAGAAGTCCGACGTGATCGCACGGCGACGACCAACAGTGTAATCGGCCCACAGGGCGCCGCCGCTGGTCTGCACGTAATCACCATTGATCGTGAGCGTGCCGAAACCGCCCGTGCCGCCAGCGCTCATAAGACCGGCAACGTTGAACAGCACGTTGGTGTTGATGGTACCGCCATCGCCTTCGAGAGCGCCTTCACCCAGGATGTAGATCGGGGTGTTGAGCGTGCCATCGATTTCGGCGGTACCTGCAAGGTGTTCGACATCGATAAGGGAGGTAAAATCCCACGCATCGGGCAGAACGAAACCTGCATCATCATTGTCGATAACAAGCTTGTCGATTTCGACATCCATGTCGACCGTGGTGGTTCCTGCACGGTTGAGATGAACCTCGAAATACTGCGCCGGATTGGCGAATGCGACTCCCGGCGTACCGTCTGTGTTCTGCGGCACAAAGCCAGTCGAGCCCGGTCCGAGCAGAGCGGAACTGTTCGGCGTGTTCGAACCGAAATTAGGCGTGCCGTCGGGGGGAATGAAGGGTGAGGGTGCTTCGGAATTACCCGAAATGTCGATCCCTACAATCGTCCCCAGCTTCGGACCGGCTTCGTATATGCCCGGTTCGCTTCCAGTGGGAATGCCGTTCACTAGCGTTCCGGTGCCATCGTCGATGAAGAACCCGGGGTCGAGATCCTGAGTCCAGCGGGTCGGATCTGACCAAACGCCATCGCCTTCAACTGCTGACACATATTTGTATGCAGTGTTCTCGGTGATGAATTCAAAGAACGGGTAGATCGGGTTGTAGAAGCTGATGTCGCCATAGCCCTCAGGCACACCGAAGAAATCGAACCCACCCGAAAGCACTGCGACCGCGATCGGGAAATCATACAACTGATCGACAATCAGCGGGGAGCCGCTGTCGCCGCCGGCAGTAGCGACCTCGTTGGGCAGGGCGTCATCGTCGAAATAGTCGATCGCGCGAACTGCCGCGAGGTTGACGCAGCTGATGCCGGTCGGACTGAAGGTACAGCCATCAATCTCTTCCTGAGTGCGGTTCGGATTGTCGAAATCGGTGAAGTAGTAGGCCTGCGTCTCGAAACCGAAATCGCTGGTAGGTGCGAAGGCCGGGAAAAGACTGTCGCCAAGATCGGCAGGCGAAGCAAGCGCCCCGAGCATGTTTTCGCCAACGCGTCGCAGGAAACCGATCCCTTGCGATCCGCCACCATTGATACCATTGGCTACACCGAAAGTTCCGTATCCGACTTGCACCACATGAGTGAGTTCAGTCAGCGGTGTGAGCAGAATCGGCAGCGAAGGAACGTCCACAATCGGGCTGTCGACAGCGATCAGCGCAATATCGGCCCAAGGGAAATTCAATCCTCCCTGACCGGGATTCGATGAGGAGTGAATGATCACGTCGGTACTCGATGCGACCCCACCCTCGCCGTAGCCCGCACCGCTACCGAGATAGGTGAACAGGCGTCCGCTAGTGTCGACCCCGGTGGCGATCAGCTGGGTGCGCTCGGCGCCGGTTCCAGGCAGACCATAGGCCTCCGAAGACCGCGTTCCGCTTGCGTTGACGCAGTGTGCGGCGGTCAGGATGGTGCGCGGGTTGATGACGCTGCCGGTACAGTTGAAGAAGACCCCGCCGTCAGAATTGCGCTGGCTAAAGATCTGGACGACCGAAGGCTGCGTATTGTTGACGTCGATAATCCCACCAGAGCCAACGTCATCGCGCGCGATGATTTCCTGTGTAGGCCCCGTCACCGTAGTAACGAAACCACTTCCTGTGCGCGGGATGGCGAGATTGACCGTGCCAGTGAAGTCAATGTCGAAATCGTTGCGTTTGAGGCCAGCGAAAGTGTCGATCGGGGCTATCGTCCCGGCGAGACCTTCCGCCCTGCGAGCGACCGGCCTTACTGCGCTCGCAATGAGTGGTGTTTCTTCGCCCGAAGCCTCTTCCGCTACCGTGCCTTCAGATTCGCCTTCCGAAGCATGAGCCGGAACAGCGGCAAGCGCCCCGGCAAGCGCCACAATACCGACGCCGGACAAGAAATTACGACTTTTCATGATAGCCCCCTTGTTAATGGTTACCCCTACCCGAGTCGCAACGTAGTATAATTACGTATGGAATCCCAACGGGATTTGTTAATTTATTGTGGGGGTTAGCAGGGCACGCAAAGGGCTTGCAGTTCGTTGCTGCAATTAGCCGCACGCCTTTGTGAAAATTTCACTAAGGGCCAATTTTTCTTTGTGTTCCGTGCGGCGTTTAAGCCCGACCGATGCTCTCATAGGTGAAACCAAGAGCGCGGACGTCTTCGGGATTGTAGATATTGCGCAGGTCGACGAGCACCGCCGCTGCGGCCAATTCCTTCACGCGGGCAAAGTCCAATGCCCTGAATGCGTCCCACTCGGTGACGATCACCGTCGCATCGGCCCCTTCGATCGCGGCATAGGGATTGTCGCACATGGTCACCTGCGGCATCAGCGGTTTGGCCTGTTCCATGCCTTCGGGATCGTAGGCGCTGACTTGGACACCGGCGTCGATCAGGGTCTGGGCTACGGCGATTGCGGGTGAGTCCCGCATGTCATCGGTGTTGGGTTTGAATGTCAGGCCGAGCAGGGCAACCTTCTTGCCGCGCGCCGTTTCCGCGCCACCAAGTGCGTCGAGCACCTTGCGCCCCATTGCGCGCTTACGGCTATCGTTCACCTTGACCACGGCTTCGACGATGCGGGTCGGGCTGTCGTAGTCTTCTGCGGTCTTGAGCAGGGCCAGCGTGTCCTTGGGGAAGCAAGATCCGCCATAACCCGGGCCGGCATGCAGGAATTTCGATCCGATGCGGTTGTCCATGCCGATCCCGCGGCTGACATCCTGCACATTCGCTCCGACCTTTTCGCAGAGATCGGCCATTTCGTTGATGAAGGTGATCTTGGTCGCGAGGAACGCGTTGGCAGCGTATTTGATCAGTTCGCTGCTGCGGCGCGACGTGAAAAGGATCGGCGATTCATTGAGGAACAGCGGGCGATAGACTTCGCGCATGACCTCGCGGCCGAAATCGTCCTCCGCCCCGATCACGATCCGGTCAGGGCGCTTGAAATCGCCGATGGCCGCGCCTTCGCGCAGGAATTCCGGGTTGGAAACAACGGCAAAGCGGTGCGCCGTGCCGGTGTCGCGGATGATCCGTTCGACTTCGTCGCCAGTGCCCACGGGTACGGTCGACTTGGTGACGATTACGGCTTCTCCGGAAAGGTTTTCACCCACTTCCTTGGCAACGGCATAGACGAACGACAGGTCGGCATGTCCGTCGCCGCGACGGCTGGGAGTCCCCACTGCAATGAAAATCGCTGCCGCGCCTTCAATTCCTTCGGCCAGCGAAGTTGTGAAAGACAAGCGTCCGGCCTTCACATTGCTTTCGACGAGGGCGTCGAGACCGGGTTCGTAGATCGGCATCACGCCTTCGTGCAGACGATCGATCTTGCTCTGATCCTTGTCGATGCAGACCACATCGTGACCGAAATCGGCGAAGCATGCGCCCGACACCAGGCCGACATAGCCCGAACCCACCATTGCAATCTTCATTGCGCCTTGCCCCTGTCCGAGAATACGCGAAACATTCGGTGCCGTTCCGGCTATGCAGACCGGCTATCGCTCTCGTTCGCCCTGAAAGACCTCTATCGGGCCGCCATCGGACTGGCTGGCCTGAATGATCCTTCGCTGGTCGCCTTCAAGCACGAGCGCCGTAAGCACACCTGAGCGGAAAGCGCCAGTGTCAATGCCTATCCTGTTGCCGCAATCCATGACTTTGTTGAAAATCGTGTGGCCGTGAACCACCACTTTTTCCAGCGGACCAGTGTGGTCGAGGAAGCGGTCGCGAATCCACAGCATGTCGCTGCGTTTCTGTTCGTTCAGCGGCACGGCAGGATCGATCCCGGCATGCACGAAGAGATAATCGCCAGCGATGATCATCTCTTCGAAATTGCGAATGTAATCAATGTCGGCCTGCGGGATGAGCTTCGGCATCAGCTCGAACAGCTCATCAAGGTTCATGGCGTTGAACTGCTTCTTTGAAAGGCCGTAGGAAAGCACGGTTTCACGTCCGCCATGCTTGAGGAAATGGCGGAGGACTTCGGGCTTCTGGAAGGAGTTCAGGAACATTTCTTCGTGATTGCCGGCGAGCACCCTGACAGAGCGTTGCTGCTGCCAGGTTCTGGTGCGTGCTAACACTCCGGCGCTGTCCGGCCCGCGATCCACCAAGTCGCCCAAAAGCACGACATGGCTTTCTGCCCCGGGGCGAGCCGCGTCGTCCTGCTCGATACCGTCTATCAACGCGCTGTAGAGGTCCAGCCGACCGTGAATATCGCCGATGAGATAGTAACGTGTGCCTTCTGGCACAGCAGCGAGGCGAGGCTGCGGTGCTGACCGGAACAGATTACGCAAGGCTTTGAGCATGGGTGATATCGTTGCATTGAAGATGTTGAACGCTTCCTGTCGGATCGGGTCCAGGCAGGTCGGGGTGTTGCGTCTTGTCGGCGCCCTTTAATCCCATGCTGCCGAAACAGCAACTCACCCGAGCGAAGGTAGCGGTTGTCCGTGAGCAACCAGCAGGGGCAGTCCGCAAAGAGTGATGCAATTTTTCAACACTCGAGGCGCCTTGTGTGCAGTCGCGTAATTTCTCTTGTGCTTTGCAGCAAATCCCTGCACGATTGTTTCGCATTCGGATGAGATTGCTCACAAAAATAAGCAACCGACGGATGTGCAGGTGGGACGAAGCAACAACACAACAACAAGGAAGTTGTCATGCTCACGTCCATCCGCGGCCTTACGGCTGCAACCCTCTCTGCGGGCCTTCTGCTTGGCGCAGCGCCCGCTTTCGCCTCGGGATCGAATTCTGAAGCAATCACCAATGCAGATCTTGCTGATGACGGGATCAGCACCGATCTGATCGCGGCATCCGCCGCACTTGACGGCGATACTGTCGTAATCACTACCCAGCCGGTAACGTTTGATCGCGCTGGCGAACCCGTCGTCGAAGACGCCAGTTCGATGGGTGGTGAAAGCGGGCTCAGCTTTTCCGCAAACGTGGCTCTGACCACCGAATACCGTTTCCGTGGTGTCGACCTGTCGGGCGGTGAAATCGCGATTCAGGGCGGTTTCGACATCAGCCACTCGTCCGGTTTCTATGTCGGAACCTGGGCGTCCAGCCTTGATGAACAAACGGTTGGCTATGGCTCCACCGAACTCGATCTCTACGGCGGTTGGAGCGGTAATGTTTCCGACGCGGTTTCTGTCGATGTCGGCTTCATTGCCTATACCTATCCCGATGCCGGTCCGGGCGATTTCGACTACTACGAATTCTACGGCTCGCTCGGCTTTACCTTCGGACCGGTTTCGACGACTACCGGCGTTGCCTATGCGCCGGGACAAGACGGCCTCGATTTCGGCGGTGGTACGGATGACAACCTCTATCTGTACACCGACCTGAGCCTTGGCATTCCGGACACTCCGATCACGCTGAATGGTCACCTCGGCTACACCGATGGTTCGCTGACGTTCACCAACGACGGCAAGGCCTTCGACTGGTCGATCAGTGCAGATGTGGCTCTGGGTGGCAATTTCTCGGCCAATATCGCTTACATCGAAGCCGAAGGCGACCCGGCGCCGGGCGCCTACGATTTCACCGATGGCGCGATCGTCGCAACCATCAGCGCCAGCTTCTGATGCGTTGATCGATTAGCTGGAATAGCCCGCAGGCAAGCGGGAGGAACGGAAGGGCGTGGGGCCGGATGGTCCTGCGCCCTTTCTCTTGTGCAGGACAAGGCCGGAGCCTACTTCGGGGTCGAAAGGAACTGCAATGGTCAAATACCTCCACAGCATGATCCGGGTCACCGATCCGCAGGCAACGGTCGATTTCTTCAAGCTGATCGGGCTTGAGGAAGTGCGGCGTTTCGATGTCGAGGCCGGTCGGTTCACACTCATTTTCCTCGCCGCGCCGGGGCAGGAGGGGGTGGCCGAGGTCGAGCTGACCTACAACTGGCCACCGGCAGACGGAAGCGAGCCGGAACAATATGATGGCGGACGCAACTTCGGCCATCTCGCCTACCGGGTCGAGAATATCTATGAAACCTGCCAGCGCCTTGCCGATGCAGGGCACACGATCCATCGTCCGCCGCGCGATGGGCACATGGCTTTCGTCAAGTCGCCCGACGGGATTTCGGTCGAACTTCTTCAGGACGGAAGACTGGAACCCGCCGAGCCGTGGGCCAGCATGGAAAACACCGGTAGCTGGTAACCCGACGCGTAAAGGCGTTTACGCTTCGGTTGGCTGATTGCCCTGATCGTTGCATTCCTCTTCGGGATGCGTCGTTGTCAGTCGCAAGACGATAAAGCCTAGCACAGCCGAGATTGCGGAGCCTGTCAGGATACCGATCTTCGCTTCCTCGATCAGTATGGGCTGGTCGGGGAAAGCGAGGCCGCCGATGAATATGCTCATCGTAAAGCCGATCCCGCAGAGGATCGAAACGCCCCAGATTTCCGCCCAGCTTGCGTTTTCCGGGCGCGGTGCAAAACCGGTCTTGTCGGCCAGGAATACGACCGAGAAGATGCCGACCTGCTTGCCGATCACAAGACCTGCGGCAATCGCAATCGGAAGCGCGTCAAACAGTGCCTCAGGCCCCATTCCCGCGAGCGAGACACCGGCATTGGCGAACCCGAAGACCGGAACCACCAGATAAGCGCTCCAAGGAGCCAAACCGTGCTCCAGCTTTTCGAGCATGGAATTGCCATCACGCCGGCGCAGCGGGATCGTCAACGCGGCAACGACCCCGGCGATGGTGGCGTGCACGCCTGAGTTCAGTACGCAATACCACAGCACGACGGCCAGCAGGATATAGGGCCAGAACACTGAAACACGGAAGCGGTTGAGCGCAAGCAGCAACCCGAACACCACGATCGAGGCGACCAGCCACATCGTATAAAGCGACTTGGTGTAGAAAACTGCGATCACCACCACCGCGCCAATGTCGTCGACAATTGCGACAGTCAGCAGAAACAGCCGCAGCGATGCAGGAACCCGGCTGCCGAGCAATCCGAGCACACCCATAGCAAAGGCGATGTCGGTTGCAGCAGGAATCGCCCAACCGTTGGAATAGGCCCCGCCACCGGAAACGGCCATATACACGATCGCGGGAACAGCCATGCCTGCTGCCGCTGCCAGCATCGGCAGGCGCCGTGCTGCCGGATCAGAAAGCTGACCGGAAACGATTTCCCGCTTCACTTCCAGCCCGACCACAAAAAAGAAGATCGCCATCAGGCCGTCGTTGATCCAGTAATGCAGATCCTTGAGCTTTTCGATCGGGGTCCACGGCAGGTTTCCGTAGAACAAATCGCGATATTCCCCTGCGAACGGCGAATTCGCTGCAATCATTGCGGCAGCGGCGACAAGGATCAACAGAACGCCTGCCGAAGCATCGCTTACGAACAATGCGCGAACCGGAGCGAAGATGCGGCGCAGGGGCCGCGCGAGGGGAGCGGACGAGTCTGACATAGGAGAGCCTCCTTTCAGAAAAGTCAGCGTGGTTGCAAGGCCAATCCCGGCGCGTTAGTCTGAAAATCTCTCAACGAGGTGGGTCGCCTTGTCTATATTCGAATGGAATGTCTGGCAGTGGCTGGCTGTCTTTCAGCATGAGGTGCTGCTGTTCGCAGCGGTCTTCTTCCTGATCGGCGCGATTGACGATCTTGCGGTCGATCTGTCGTGGCTGTGGCTGAGATGGACCGGACGGGTGGAAACAGGCCGGATCCGGCGTTCGGAATTGCAGCAGCGCATGCTTCACGGCCCTGCGGCGATTTTTATTCCGGCCTGGCAGGAAGCGCCGGTGATCGCGCAAACAATCAGGCACATCCTCGCTGCATGGCCGCAAGAGCAGTTGCGCCTCTACATCGGCACCTATCGCAATGATCCGCACACCCTGGCTGCCGCGATGCAGGCCGCACCGGGCGATGCAAGACTGCGGATCGTAATCCATGATCGCAACGGGCCCAGCACCAAGGCCGACTGCCTGAACCGTCTCTACAAGGCGATGCGGGATGACGAGCGGCGCATGGGGCAATTGTTTTCGACAATTGTGCTGCACGATGCCGAAGACCTGGTCGATCCTGCAGGGCTGGGCTTGCTGGATCAGGCTATCGCGGGCGGTGCCGATTTTGCGCAATTGCCGGTCGAACCATTGCCGCAATCAGGCGTGAAGTGGCTGGGCAGCCATTATTGCGAGGAATTTGCCGAGGCTCATGGAAAAGCGATGGTGGTGCGCGGTGCGGTGGGTGCAGCACTCCCGGCCGCCGGGGTCGGTTGCGCGATTTCACGCTCTGCATTGCAAGGGCTTTGCCGCATGCGGTCCGACCTCAAGCCTTTTGACCCTGCATCCCTGACCGAAGATTACGAGCTTGGATTGACGATTGCGGAGAATGGGGGTTCTTGCCGCTTCGTCCGGGTGCGTGGCGAAGATGATCTGCTTGTCGCGACCCGAGCCTATTTCCCTTCGCGCATCGATCACATCGTTCGCCAAAAGACACGTTGGGTTCACGGGATCGCGCTTCAGGGCTGGGATCGCACCGGTTGGGCGAGAGGCGGCATCGAGACCTGGATGCGTGCCCGTGACCGGAGAGGGCCCTTCACGGCTATGCTGCTGTTGCTGGGTTACACGCTGCTGGCGCTTACCCTGCTGCTGCTGGCCGCCGCCAATCTGGGCTGGACCGATCCGCAACCGCTAAGCCCGCTTTTGGCTGCACTGCTTTTCACGAACCTCGGTTTCTTCGTTTGGCGTGCCATTTGGCGCTTTGTCTTCACTGCGCGCAATTATGGTGTGAAGGAAGGCGTCTTGGCGGTGTTGCGCATTCCGGTAACAAACCTTGTGGCAATCATGGCCGGACATCGTGCAGTTGTTGCCTATATGCGCGCACTGGCTGGCGGAGCCCTTGAATGGGACAAGACTCCGCATGATCGCCATCCCGCGGAAGAAGCCCTGCAGATCACACCGGCAAGGCCGGCTCAGGCATGAGGGCTGGTGCAACCCAAGGTGTCCGCGGCGCGCCGCTCGTCGTGCTCGCACTGGTGCTAGGGGCATGGGTAAGCGGTCGGGCGATGATGTGGGAGAACCCGTTCCCCGTTGCGTTTCAGGAGCTGGTTCCGGGTATCGATATCGCGAGCATAGCCGGCAAGAATGGAGGCGAAGGGCCTGAACTGGTCAGTGGTTCACCGTTTGATCAGACAGCCGATCCGACGAACTTGCTATTTCCGAGACTCGCAATCGCAACAATGCAGCCGGGCATTCAGTTGCCTGAGCGGCTGCTCCAGCCCATCGAACGAGGGGCAACGCCGCTTTCGCCTGCGGTCGCGGCGGGGCATCAACTGCTCATGGCGGCCGCCTTCAATGTCGATTGGTTGGCCGCCAATGCACAACCAGCGTCGCCATCCCGATCGACAGCCCCTCGGCAGCGGCAAGCATCCACATTTGGCTTGCCAGCCCAATCATCATCGCAAAGTACCGACCGTTGGTCGCTCGATGCCTTTGCCTTCTACCGTGCCGGATCTGGCTCCAATTCCATCTCGCAGGGGAGGGTGCCGGTTTACGGCGCGAGCCAGATCGCGCTCAATTTGCAGCATCGGCTTGGCAATGCAGGTTCGCATGACCCGAGAGTGTTTGTGCGGGCCTATCGCGCATTCGTACCCGATGGAGAGCAGGAGATTGCCGGTGGCTTCTCGGCGCGACCGGTGGGCAAGGTTCCGGTTCGTGCATTTGCCGAAGTCAGGTTGACGCAAAACAGCTTTGGCACCGATATCCGGCCTGCCGCCTACGTTGTCACCGAATTGGCGCCTGCAAACCTGCCGCTGGATTTCACGCTCGAAACCTATGCCGGTGCAGGGTACGTCGGGGGCGAAGCGGCGACGGGTTTTGTCGATGGGCAGATCGCAGCTACGCGCGAGATAGCCCGTTTTGAAGGACATGGCGGCAGTCCTGTCCGTGTCAGTCTGGGTGCAGCCTCGTGGGGAGGCGCGCAAAAGGACGCAAGCAGGATTGATGTCGGGCCGACCATGCGGATCGATCTTTCCGTGGGAGAGGTTCCGGCGCGTATCTCGCTCGACTGGCGTGAGCGGGTAGGGGGTGATGCCGCGCCCGATGCAGGGCTGGCCGCGACGATTTCGACCCGCTTCTGAGCATCGCAAGGCGTTTCGCCGTTCGGAGTTCGGGGATCGGGTGCACTCACTGCCTTCCATGCCATTCGCACCTGCGGTAATCGCATTGGCATGGACGTCTATCTTCCCATTGCGAATCTGTCGGTGAATGGCCTTTTCATCGTCCTGCTTGGAGGATTGACGGGTATCCTTTCCGGTCTGTTCGGGGTCGGTGGCGGGTTTCTGACCACGCCTTTGCTGATCTTCTATGGCATCCCGCCGACGGTGGCTGCAGCTTCGGCTGCGACTCAGGTGACGGGCGCCAGCGTGTCCGGCGTGATTGCGCACGGGCGGCGCAAGGGCGTGGATTACCGGATGGGAGGCGTCATGGTGGCCGGCGGCGTTGTCGGCGCCCTGATAGGCGCGGGACTGTTCCGCCTGCTTCAGGCATGGGGGCAGATCGATGTGGTGATCAGCGTCCTTTACGTAATCATGTTGGGGACAATCGGATCGCTGATGATGCGCGAAGCGCTCGATGCACTTGCTCCGGGCCCGGAACAGGGCGACGTCCGACCGCGCAAACGCCGCCACCATCCGCTTGTCGCCGGGTTGCCGTTCCGGGCGCGTTTCTACGCTTCAGGACTTTACATCTCGCCGCTTGCGCCGTTGATTCTGGGAACAGTGGTCGGGATTCTGACCATGCTGATGGGCGTAGGTGGCGGTTTCATACTCGTCCCTGCGATGCTGTATATCCTTGGCATGAGCGGGAATGTCGTTGTCGGCACCTCGCTGTTCCAGATCCTGTTCGTCACCATGGTTACAACCATGACACATGCACTCACGACCAAGGCTGTCGACATCGTGCTGGCGGGCCTGCTGCTCCTTGGTTCGGTGTTGGGCGCGCAGTTCGGGACGCAGATCGCGATGAAGGCTCGCCCTGAAATCCTGCGTCTCGTTCTGGCTGGTATCGTAATCCTGGTCGCCTTGCGAATGCTTTACGGGTTGGGTGTGCAGCCCGATGAGATTTACACGGTCGATCCTTTGTGACTCGCCGGATCGCCGCCTTTGCCCTGATGTGTGCAGCGCCGATCCTGATGGGGCAGCGCGAACCCGTACTCGTGCCCGAAGTCAGCCAGTCCCGGATCGAAGTGCGGCAAGGTTTCACGGGCGCAAACCTGCTGCTGTATGGAGCGGTGATCGATCCGGCGGGGGCGGCCAGCCGGACGCAATATGATATCGTCGTCGTGCTGAAGGGACCTACCGAACCGATCCGCCTGCGTGAGAAGGAACGGATCGCCGGGGTCTGGATGAACTCGGGATCGAGCGATTTTCGCTCTGCCCCCTCTTTCTTCGCTGTCGCATCCTCGCGCCCGGTGGCAGAAATCGTCGATCCTCGCACCGCTGCGATCTACGAACTTGGCACCGAGTTCATCCAGCTCAGTCCGACGGGCCAGATCGAACCCGAAGAGCAGATACGGTTTGCTCAGGGTCTTGTCGATTTGCGGCGTCGTTCGGGCCTCTACAAGGAATCGGAAGAGGGTGTGCGGATCAGCGAAGGCGTGCTGTATCAGGCGCGCATTGCCCTGCCGTCGAATGTGACGACCGGGCAATACACCGCCGAAACCTTTGCCATCGCCAATGGCCGCGTGCTGGCGAGCGCCACCGCCGATATCGAAGTGGTCAAGGTGGGGCTGGAAGGGCGGGTCGTCTATTTCGCGGAGCAGTGGTCGCTCATCTACGGTCTTGGGGCGATCTTCCTGTCGCTGAGCATGGGCTGGCTGGCCGGGCGGCTGTTCGCCAGATAGCGCAAGGCCCGCAACGTCGCGCATCAGCATTGACGCGATCTTAACCCAAGTTGGGGCATGCAAGGCACGCTGGAAACGGGAGTTTCCGGTTTGGACCAAAGCGTATTCCTCACAAGGGACAGGGAAGACTGCATGACCGACATGGGCAGCCACAATTTTGCGGCAGAAGGCAACGCCTCTCCGGCAGACGTTTCGAATGCCGGCGTCGATAACGCGCGCCAGCCTATCGGGATCGTGCTGGAGATTTCCGGTGCCGGTTCGCAAATCGCGCTCGACCTTCAGCGTTTGAACGAATGCATGGAGGACGAAGACCGTTCGGTTGCACTTGCTGGCCAGGTCGGTAGCCAGATCAAGATCCGCGTGGGCGACGCATGGCTGCTCGCCAACGTCCGTGACCAGCGCAAGGATCGCCGCAGCGAAGCGGGGATCATCGCCCATATCGACTTCCTCGGTGAAGGCTCGGAGGAAAAGCTCACTGGTCGCATCCACGGCTTCAAGCGCGGTGTCACCCGCTATCCGGTTCCCGGCGCAATGGTCTATCCCGCGACGACCAAGGACCTTGAACAGATCTACGCCAGCGACGGGCGCGCCAACATCACCATCGGCACCGTGTTCCCGACCAAGGACATCCGCGCCGGCCTCTACATCGACGCGATGCTGGGCAAGCACTTCGCGCTGCTGGGCTCGACCGGTACCGGCAAATCTACCAGCGCCGCCTTGATCCTGCACCGCATCTGCCAGGCCGCGCCTGAGGGTCACATCGTGATGATCGACCCGCACGGCGAATATTCGGCGGCCTTCCGCCAGACCGGGCAGATCCTCGACGTGTCGAACCTGCAGATGCCGTACTGGCTGATGAACTTCGAAGAGCATTGCGAAGTCCTGCTGACCAGCGACGGCAACGAACGCCAGGTCGATATGGACATTCTCGCCAAGTGTCTTCTGCATGCCCGCGGCAAGAACCGTCTGGCCGAGATGATGGGCAAGATCACCGTCGATTCTCCCATCCCCTATCTGCTGTCCGACTTGTCCAACAAGTTGCAGGACGAGATGGGCAAGCTCGACAAGGCCACATCTTCGGCGCCTTACATGCGGATCAAGGGCAAGCTCGACGAGCTCAAGACCGATCCGCGTTACCAGTTCATGTTCTCCGGCCTGCTCGTGGGCGACACCATGACCGACTTCATCGGCAAGGTGTTCCGCATGCCCAGCAACGGCAAGCCGATCTCCATCATCGACGTTTCGGGCGTGCCGTCCGACATCACCTCCACCGTGGTCGCCGTGCTTTCGCGGCTGGTGTTCGACTTCGCGATCTGGGGCCGCGAGGAAAAGACCCGTCCGATCCTGCTCGTTTGCGAGGAAGCGCACCGCTACGTCCCGAACGAGAAGAACGCCGACGGTTCGTCTGTCGGCAAGATCCTCAGCCGTATCGCCAAGGAAGGCCGTAAGTACGGCATCAGCCTTGGCCTTATCACCCAGCGCCCGTCCGACCTTGCCGAAGGCGTGCTGTCGCAGTGTGGCACGATCATCTCGATGCGTCTCAACAACGATCGCGACCAGGCCTTCGTCCGCTCGGCCATGCCCGAAGGTTCGCGCGGGTTCCTCGATTCGATCCCCGCCTTGCGCAACCGCGAATGCATCATTTGCGGCGAAGGTGTCGCCATCCCGATCCGCGTCAATTTCGACACGCTTGAGGAACACAAGCGACCGGCGTCCGAAGACCCCAGCTTCTCGAAGCTCTGGGCCACCGGCGGCGGGGAGGACGAGCTGGTCGAGCGCGTTGTCCTGCGCTGGAGAAGTCAGGGTTAGAGGGGGAAAGCTCTCCCTTCTTCATTCTCGGACCCGCCGGGTCCGCAAGGCCGACCGGCCGCCCGCAGGCGCTCAAGCCCTTGGGGATTGAAACAGTGCCGAGGACGCGCGCCCTCATGGGCGTGCGCAAGAAATCACGTCCCTCGTGTATCCCCATAAAGGTGAATGTGCATCCGGTCGCTCATGCGGAAACCATGCTCAAGGCATAGCGGGCTCAGCCATTGCTGGCGTGCGCGCAAGGTTGCGCTGTCGGTTCCTTCCGCCATCAGGAACACATGGCCGGGGCGGAACCGGTATTCACGTTGCAGCGCCAGCACTTCGTCCATATCCTGCGGCGATGCGATGACGAACTTGAAGTAGGCGCGTGGGTCGCAGGCGTAGAAATCGAGCCGTTCCGGGATCAGCGCCAGCGCGGCATCATTGCCCGAATGCGCCAGCTTGGGGCTGACGTTGTACTGATCGACACGGATATCGACATGGGAGCTGGCCATGGTCGTGCCGTTGGTTTCGATCTCCACCTCGATATCGGGCAGGATCGCGAGCATGTCCGCCAGCGGACCGCATTGCATCAGCGGTTCGCCCCCGGTGATAACCAGCCGCTTCTGCCCCAGGGCCGCGATCTTCGCCGCCGCTTTTTCGGGTGAGAGCGCGATCTGGTTGGCTTTCCGATCATAGGCGACACCGTCGCGGTGCGGGCGGTTGTCCCCTTCGAACCGCCAGGTGTAGGCGGTGTCGCACCAGGTGCAGGCAAGGTTGCACCGCGACAGGCGGATGAAGGCGACCGGCACGCCTGCGCTCGGCCCCTCGCCTTGCAGGCTGGCGAATATCTCCGCCGCGCCGGAATCGTCGGTGGCACAGATCAGATCAGCCATGCTGCGCCTGCGAATGAAGTTGACAAAGCCGACAGCGTGTCAGGCACTCTTTCGCCCCCGAAACCCGCAGAAATCCCGGCCAAATCGCACGAAAAGCGAAATTGACACTTATCCTATTTCTAAAAATTTTTCCGGCCTCCACCATTCGCATCTCATGCCACGAAACGTAGGCGTAGGAAAATCGTCTTGCGCGTTTCAGTTCCATTGCGCCGGATCAATCGCCAGCAATTCGGAAAATTCGACATAGAGTTCAGGCTCTTCGCGCTGCAGTGCCACCGGCCTTTCGAAGAAGGTGACGATCGCTTCGGCCAGGAATTCCTGATGATTGGTCGCGCCATAGGGATCGATCAGCGTTTCGTATCCCGCCTCCACCCGGTCGACATGGCGGTGAAAGGCATCCAGCATCGCCTTTTCCCACCCGGCATAATCCTGTCCTTCGCGCAGCACGGGTATGCCGTTGGTGTGTCCGGTGAGGCTGTCGAGCTGGTGCGCGAATTCGTGGATCACGACGTTGTAGCCGTCGGAATCGTCCAACCCTCCCTCCAGCGCATGATCCCATGAAAGCACCACCGGCCCGCGAACCCAGCTTTCGCCCGCCATGTGCAGATCATGCTCACTCACCAGATGGCCGTCATGCGTGTCGCGCCGGGTGCGGATCACCGTGGGGTAGATCAGCACGTTCCTGAGAGTGTCATACCACGCCGGGCTGTTGACGATCAGCAGGCACGCCTGCGCGGCGATGGAAAGCCGCATTTCATCGGTCACTTCGATCCCGCCTTTGCCGCGAAAGGTGATCTGGTCGAGGAAGAGATTGATCTTCCCCTCAAGGCTAGGCCGCAGCGATGCAGGCAAGCGACGGGTGATCGGAACAAGCCTAGCGATTATTGCGCGCTGCCTGGGCGAGAGCGGTAACGCGAGCAAAGCCTTGCGGCGGCGCTGTTTGGCAAAGTGGCGATACACCAACCCCGCCGGGATCAGCGCGATGGCAAGGAGGATCAGCCAAGGGGACATTTATGGGATGTAGGATGGCTTCGTCCCCTTTGTTAGGGTGCGAAGCCATCCGCAAACCACGTTACCCCAGCCGTGCCAGCGCTGCCGTCAGACGTTCGACTTCGCCCGAATGGTGCGCGTGGTCGGCCTTGGCCTTCTCCACCGCTTCGGGCTTGGCGCGTTCGACGAAGTTCGGGTTGGACAGCCGCCCTTCGAGCGATTTCGCTTCCTTCGCGCTCGCTTCCAACGCCTTTGCCAGACGGGTCTTTTCCGCTTCGATGTCGATGATCCCTTCGAGCGGGATGACGAATACGTCCCCCCCCCCTGAACCAGCCTGCGCGGTCACCTGCATCGCCGGGCCGGCGGGCGCTTCGCCCAGAGTTACCGGGGTGAGGCGGGCGAGGCGCTCGATCGCGGCGCTTGAACGTTCGATTGTGCTTGCTGCGAGGGGCGAGGCTGCGGGCAGGTAGGCCACCAGCTTTGCACCCGGCGCGATGCCGAGTTCGTTCTTGGCGCTGCGGACATTGGTGGTGAGGTCGATCACCCAGTCGATCGCGTCAGTCGCGTCCTTCGACACTTCGGCGCGCGGGTTCGGCCATTGGGCAAGGATCAGATCATACTTCCGCTCGCCCTGCGCGTGCCACAGCTCTTCGGTGATGAAGGGCATGAAGGGGTGGAGCATGACGAGAATCTGGTCGAGCGCCCACCCGGCGACTTCGCGGGTTTCGCTCGCCGCCATCTCGCTCGCGCCTTCGGCAAACACCGGCTTGATCAGCTCCAGATACCAGTCGCAGAATTTGCTCCAGGTGAACTGGTAGATCGCGTTCGCTGCCGCGTCGAAGCGCAGGTCCGCCATCGCCTTTTCGATTTCGGCAACGCAGGCCTGAACCTCGCCGATGATCCACTGGTTAGCCGCGAGGCGGGCACTGGGTGCCTTCAGCGTCGTGGAGGCGCCGATGCCGTTCGACTGGCAAAAGCGCGTCGCGTTCCAAAGCTTGGTGGCGAAGTTGCGGTATCCCTCGACCCGCTTTTCATCCATCTTGATGTCGCGGCCCTGGCTTTCCATCGCCGCCATGAAGAACCGCAGCGCGTCGGCGCCGTACTGGTCGATCAGGCCGAGCGGATCGACGACATTGCCCTTGGACTTGGACATCTTCGCGCCATCAGCGGCTCGCACGAGGCCGTGCAGATAGAGGCGTGGCCACGGGGCCTGACCCATATTGTACTGCCCCATCATCATCATCCGCGCATCCCAGAAGAACAGGATGTCGAAGCCGGAGATCAGGAGGTTGTTGGGGAAGTGCTTTTCGAGCAGCGGCTGGCCGTCCTCGGGCCATCCGAGCGTGGCGAAGGGCCAGAGCGCGGATGAGAACCACGTGTCGAGGACGTCCTCGTCACGGGTCAGCGCCACGCCTTCACCGGCCTGCGCCTGCGCTTCTTCTTCGGACACGGCGACATAGACATTGCCGTCCGCATCGAACCACGCCGGTATGCGGTGGCCCCACCACAATTGCCGGGAAACGCACCACGGCTGGATGTTCTCCATCCAGTTGAAGAAGGTCTTTTCCCACGACTTCGGGACGATTTCGATTGTGCCGTCGCGCACGTCCTTGATCGGCTTTTCGGCGAGCTTGGCGGCATCGACATACCATTGATCGGTCAGCCATGGCTCGATCACCACGCCGCCGCGATCACCGAATGGCGTTGCGATCTGGCGCGGTTCGGCATCATGCTCGACTTCTTCGCCCGCCTTGTTCCTGGTGACGTGCGGGATGAGGTAGCCTTGCTCCTTCATCCGCTGGACCACCAGCTCGCGCGCGCCGTCCACTCCGTCACGCTTGAAACGGTGCAGGCCGATGAATTCCTCCGGCACCAGCCCGTCGGCAGTCTGGCAGACATTGGCATCGGCATCGAGCATGTTGAGCATTTCGCCCGCCACGAACCCGGCGCGCTTGCCGACTTCGAAGTCGTTGAAGTCGTGCCCCGGCGTGATCTTCACACAGCCCGAACCCAGTTCCGGATCGGCGTGTTCGTCGGCGACCACGGGGATGCGCCGCCCGGTGATCGGCAGAATGATGTGCTTGCCCACGACGCTCTTGTAGCGTTCGTCATCGGGATGCACCGCGACCGCCATGTCGGCGAGCATCGTCTCGGGCCGCGTGGTCGCAACTTCGAGATAATCGCGCCCGTCGGGCAGGGTCGCCCCGTCCGCGAGCGGGTATTTGAAGTGCCAGAAGCTGCCCGCAATCGTCTGCTGTTCGACTTCGAGATCGGAAATCGCGGTCTTCAGCTTGGGGTCCCAGTTCACTAGCCGCTTGTCGCGGTAGATCAGGCCGTCGTTGTACAGGTCGACGAAGGTCTTGAGCACCGCCTTGGTAAAGTGCGGGTCCATCGTGAACTGCTCGCGCGACCAGTCCATCGAACAGCCAAGCCGCCGCAGCTGGTGCGTGATCTTCCCGCCGCTTTCGGCCTTCCATTCCCACACCTTCGCAACGAAATCCTCGCGCGAATAATTGGTGCGCTTGTCCTGTCGCTCCTCAAGCTGGCGTTCGACCACCATCTGCGTCGCAATCCCGGCGTGGTCGGTTCCCACCACCCACAGCGCATCCTTGCCGCGCAGGCGTTCATAGCGGATCACCACGTCCTGCAGCGTGTTGTCGAGCGCGTGGCCGATGTGGAGCGATCCCGTCACGTTTGGCGGCGGGTTGACGATGGTGAAGGGTTCGGCATCGGGCCGTTCAGGCCGGAAAGCGCCGCTTTCCTCCCAATGCTTGTACCATCGTGTCTCGATGTCGGCGGGATTGAAGGTGGTGTTGAGTTTGGTGTCCATGGCGCGGGTGCTTTGCCAAGCCGCGCTGTGCAGCGCAACAATTGATCACAATTTGCATGCCATCGCCCCTTGAGCCGCGGCAAGTTTCCCCGCATATCCTTGAATGTAATGGACGGTGCCGCTCACTTTACGCTCGAAGAAGACAGCGCTGGCGGGACCACGCTGGCGCTTTCCGGGCGGCTGCTGGTGTCCACGATCGGCTTTATCGATCAGGATCTTGATCAGATTTCGGGCGATCTCGCCGCGATCGACCTGTCAGGCGTGGAGGAAATCGACACGGTGGGCGCATGGGTCGCCTGCAGGCTTTCGACCAAGCATTCGGCGCAGATCACCGGCGCGAACAAGCAGGCCCGGCGTTTGCTGGGCGCGGTCGAGAGTGTCACGGGAACGCCCGAGCTGGTGCCCGAACGCGTCCCCGTGTGGGAACGCGTGCCGCTGGCGCTGGGAGAACAGGTGTTTGCCGCGCGGTCCGGCATTTACGGCGTCGTCGGGTTTTTCGGGCAGATCCTGATCGGGGTCTGGAACCTCATCCGCCACCCGTCGCAATTTCCGATGCGGGCGCTGGTGCGGCAGATGGAGCTGGTGGGCGTAGCGGCGTTGCCGATCATTGGCCTGATGAGCTTTCTGATCGGCATCGTGATCGCGCAGCAGGGCGCGGTTCAGCTTGAGCAGTTCGGGGCCGAGGCGCTGACGGTGAACCTCGTCGGGCGGCTCACCTTGCGCGAACTGGGCGTGCTGATGACGGCGATCATGGTCGCCGGCCGATCGGGCAGCGCCTTTGCCGCTCAGATCGGGACGATGAAGCTGACCGAGGAAGTCGACGCGATGCGCACCATCGGCATTTCCCCGATAGAAAAGCTGGTGATCCCGCGAATTCTTGCCTGCACTTTCATGATGATCCTGCTGGGCTTCTATTCATCGATGGTCGCGATTGTCGGCGGTGCGGTGGTCGGCCAATTCGCGCTCGGCATCCCGTTCTTCACCTTCCTTGAGCGGATTCAGGACGTGGTGCCCACGCATGATCTGTGGGTCGGTTTGATCAAGGCGCCGGTGTTCGGGCTGATCGTCGCGCTGGCGGGCTGTTATCACGGGATGCAGGTGCGCGGGAATTCCGAGGAAGTCGGCACGCGCACGACGATGGCGGTGGTTTCCGCGATTTTCGCGGTGATCGTGCTCGACGCGTTCTTTGCGGTGTTCTTCACCGAAATCGGGTGGGGGTGAGCCATGGCAGAGAATGAAGCCAGCGCCGCCAAGCCCGAAGAAGCGCCGATCATCAAGGTCGAAGGGCTGGTCAACAAATTCGGCGATTTTGCCGTGCATGACGGGCTCGACCTTGAAGTGCGCCGGGGCGAAATCATCGGTGTCGTCGGCGGATCGGGTACCGGCAAATCGGTGCTGATGCGCTCGATCATCGGCCTGCAATATCCCACCGCAGGGCATATCGAAGTGCTCGGGCGGACGATCACCGGGGTCGATCTGGATCAGAAGATCGGGGTGCGGCGGCGCTGGGGCGTGCTGTTTCAGGGCGGCGCACTGTTTTCGACCCTGACCGTGGGCGAGAACGTCGAAGTCCCGATCAAGCAGTTCTATCCCGAGATCGAGGAAGACCTGCGCGCGGAAATCGCCCGCTACAAGGTGCTGCTGTCTGGCCTGCCTGAAGAAGCGATCGCCAAATATCCGTCGGAATTGTCGGGCGGTATGAAGAAGCGCGCCGGACTTGCCCGTGCACTCGCGCTTGATCCGGAGTTGTTGTTCCTCGACGAACCCACCGCCGGGCTGGACCCGATCGGTGCGGCCAAGTTCGACCGCCAGACGCGTGAACTCAAGGAAACGCTGGGCCTCACTGTGTTCCTGATCACGCATGATCTCGATACACTTTACGAGATTTGCGATCGTGTCGCGGTGCTGGCCGAAAAAAGGGTGATCGCGGTCGGGACGATACCTGAATTGCTCGAAACCAAGCACCCGTGGATCGAGGAATATTTCAACGGACCGCGCGGGCGCGGCGCGCGCAATACCCACAATCTCAAGACCTTGTCAGCGAGCGAGCAGGTGTGGTGATGCCCATCCGAACCGACAGAGCGATAGACACAGACGCCCAAGGGCGTTCATAGGGAAAGACGATGGAGACAAGAGCCAATCACCTCTGGGTAGGCGCGGTCACGCTGGCACTGCTGGTGGCGCTTGCGGCGTTTATCGTCTGGATCGCGCGGCTGGGGCAGGGCGCGCAGAACGAATACGATATCTTCTACGCGCAATCGGTGTCCGGCCTCGCCAATGGCAGCCAGGTTGCTTACGCCGGGGTGCCGGTGGGACAGGTGGTGGATATCGCCCTGTCCGAGGAGAACCCCGAATTTGTGCGCGTGCGCATTCGGGTGAAGGACGGCGTGCCGATCCTGATCGGGACCACCGCGACAATCCAGGCCAGCTTTACCGGGGTTTCCACCATCCTGCTGGACGGTGCACGCGGTGGCGCGCCCGAGATAACCTGCGAGACGACGGCTTGTCCCGAGGGCGCGCCGGTGATCCCGCCCAAGGATGGCGGCATCAACGCGCTGCTCAACAACGCGCCGCTGCTGCTGGAGCGGCTGGCGACGCTGACGGAAAACCTCAACATCCTGCTGGGGCCGGACAATCAGGCGCAGCTTGCGGGAATTCTCGAAAATTCGAACCGGCTGACGCGTGAGCTTGCCGATGCGGCGCCGCGCCTCGAAACCACCTTTGCCGAGCTTGAAGTGGCATTGAAGGAAGCCGGAGAAGCGCTGGACGCTTTTGAAAAGGCAACCCAGTCGACCGACAGGCTGATCAACGAGGAAGGACCGCAACTGGCCGAGGAACTACGCGGCACGCTGCGTAGCGCGAACGAAGCGGCAGCCGCGCTGGCCGCGACGCTGGAGGACACGCGACCTGCCGCGCGGCAATTGCGCGAATCGACGCTGCCTGCGGCCGAGGCGACCTTGCAGGATCTGCGCACCACCAGCCGGAGCCTGCGATCCATTACCGAAAGGCTCGAAGCCGAAGGGGCCGGGTCGCTGCTCAACGGGCAGTCGCTGCCGGATTACAAGCCATGATGGGGACATTGATGAACACCGCGTCACAGCGCCGCCTGCTGGCGGGCATTTCCGCCGCCTTTGCCCTGACCCTGTCCGGCTGCATCAGCCTGGGGCAGGACCCACCCGAAAGCCTGCTGACGCTGTCGTCGACCGCAAGCGCGCCGGCGGGATCGGGCGCGCAGGCTGGGGGAGAGGGCAGCGAGGGCGCGATTGCCGTGCTGACTCCGGAAGTCCCGGCAAAGCTCGATGTGCTGCGGGTGCCGGTGAATGTGTCGGAAACCGAAGTCGCCTATCTGCAAGAGGCGTTCTGGATCGAAAAGCCCGCGCGTCTTTTCCGCCGGTTGATCGGGGAAACGCTGCGCACGCGGGGGGCGGCGCTGGTGCTGGACAATGACGATACCCCGGCGCGCGCCGATACCTTCGTGCGCGGGACATTGCTCGACATGACTTATGACGCGCCGACTTCGTCGGTGGTCGTCCGCTTCGAAGCGATCCGGACGAATGCCGATGGCAAGGTCGTCTCGCGCCGGTTCGAGGGCCGGGAGCAGGGCGTGTTGCCCGAAGCGGGATCAGTCGGTCCGGCGCTCAACCGGGTGGCGAACACGGTCGCGGGCGAAGTTGCCGACTGGGTGGTTGACGCGGGATAGGTGGCGGTCAGGCTGTGGCCAGCCGCGCCATCCGCCACGCATTGAGGAAATCGGCCCGCCGCTTTGCGCGGCGTTCTTCCGCCTCGTAATCGCGGCCCCAGAGATCGGCCTGCCATTCCTCTTCGAGGCAGGCGGCCTGCCACAGGGCCAGCGCGGCATCCTCCTGCGCTGTCGCAAGCGCGGAAAGCCCGATCAGCAAGGAAGCTGCAAGGCTGGCCATCGCCTCGGTCGCCGCCAGCGCGAAGGGGGTCTGTTCGGCCAGCCGCGCGCTCAATCGTGCCATTGCCGCATCGGATTGCGGACGGTGGACAATGCCGCTGACCCGCACCAGTTCGATCCCTTCGCGGGCTTCCACGGCGGTGACGATCGGCTCCCAGATTTCCTGCTGGCGTTCGAACAGCGGCTCGTCCGGGTCAGCGCGGTAAAGCAGCGTGTCGGTATCGCCATAGGTCGAAACCTTCTCGACCAGCGCCGCCGGATCGGGCGCGACGACATCAATCGCGTAATCCACCATGTCCCGGAAGACGAAGCTGGCGGGGTCGATCTTTTCGCCTTGCGCGCCCCACTCCGCCGCCATTGCGAGCGCCAGCGCCTCGCTCGGCACGATCTGCGGTGCGCCTTTGACCGTCTTGATCCCGCGTCCGTCAAGCGTGACCTGCCACCCGCCATCCACCAGGTCAGCGGCAACTTCCTTGTAAAAGCGCTTCATTTCTCGACTCTTCCGTCCTGAGTCTTCCAGCGTCGCACCAGCAGGGTCGGGACAAAGAAGAACCCGAGCATCCCGCCAAGCGCGATTGCACCGCCCAGCATGGTCGGGCCCGGGATCACCTGACGTGCCATCGCAAGCCCGGCCAGCACTGCGGCCAGCGAACCCAGCCGCACCAGATTGGTGAGGAGATAGCGGCGGCGGGCCTGCATTTCCGCGCCGTCGATGATGTCGGTCATTGCGTCGCCCCCAGTTCCGTCGCGAGATGCGCGACGCTGTGCGCCACGGTGTCGGCTCCGCTCGCCAGCAGTTCGGCCGGGGAGTGATAGCCCCATGCCACGCCCACCGCGCGCACCCGCGCCGCACGGGCCATCTGCATGTCGAAGCTGGTATCCCCGATCATCACCGTGTCTTCGGGCTGCGCACCCGCTTCGAACAGCGCGGCCTCCAGCATGGCGGGATGCGGTTTCGACGGATGGCGGTCGGCCGTCTGGAGCGAGACGAACAGATCGGTAAGGCCGTGCCCGGCGAGGCAGGCGGTCAGCCCGCGATCCGATTTGCCGGTGGCAACCGCAAGGCTCCAGCCATCGGCATGAAGGGCGCGGAGCAGATCTGCGATCCCGTCGTAAAGCGGTTCGTCCAGCAACCCTTCCTCGCGCCGGGCGCGAAAGCTGGATTTGTAGAATTCGGTAAGGTCGCGCTGCGTTGCGGGCTCCGCATAGGGGGCCAGTTCGCGGATCGCGACCGGCAGGCTCAGCCCGACCAGCCTGCGGACGTTGGCCGGATCGGGCGCGGGCATCTGCGCGCGCTCGAATGCGCGGGCCATCGCCCACAGCACATCAGCCTGCCCGTCAACCAGAGTGCCGTCGCAATCGAACACAGCAAGGCGCTGGGTCACTTCTTGCGCCCCTTGGGCTTGCCTTTCGCCTGTTTCTTCGCGCTGTTCGCGGCGCCGCGTGCGCGGCGCGGGGCGCGGGCTTCCTTGCGCGCCTGTTTGAAGTGGCGGCGCGCGGCCTGCTTCTTTTCCGCCGGAGTGCGTTCGGGCGCTTCGTCGCGGATCGGCACGGCATCGGACAGCGCCGGGTCAAAACCCAGAGCTTCCATGCTTGCGGCGAAGTGCTCCGGCAAATCAGCGGTCACGTCCAGCTTGCCCCCGGTACCCTTGCTTTCGGGCGTGGCGATGATCAGGCGGCGCGCGTGGAGGTGCATCTTGCGGCTGATCGTGCCGGTCAGGAAGGCGTCCTGCCCGCCATATTTGCCATCACCGACGATCGGATGGCCGATCGCGGCCATGTGGACGCGCAGCTGGTGGGTGCGGCCCGTCAGCGGCTCCAGCTCGACCCATGCGGCCTTCTGCCCGGCGCGTTCGACCACGCGATACCGCGTTTTCGCAGCCGCGCCGTTTTCTTCGTCGACATGCATTTTCTCGCCGCCGGTGCCCGGTTGCTTGGCGAGCGGGGCATCAATCGTCCCTTCGCGCACTTCGGGCACGCCGACGACCAGCGCCCAATACACCTTGCGCGCGCTGCGCCCGGCGAAACGCTTGGAATAACTCGCTGCGCTGCCCGGCGTTTTCGCCACCAGCAAAACGCCCGACGTATCCTTGTCGAGCCGGTGGACGAGACGCGGGCGGGGTGTGCCTTCATCCTCGACAAAGGCATCAAGCAGCCCGTCGACATGCTTGTTGGTCTTGCTGCCGCCTTGTGTCGCGAGGCCCGGCGGTTTGTTGAGCACGATCGCACTGGGTGTTTCACGGATCACCATCGCGCGCGCTTCGGCGATCTGTTCGGGCGAAAGCGCGCGGCGGGGGCGTTGCGGCTTGCCCGACACTTCACCACCTGGCGGTACGCGCAGCACCTGGCCTGCCTGCAATCGGTCCTCGGGCTTCACCCTTTTGCCATCAACCCGCACCTGTCCGGTGCGCGCCCAGCGCGAGATCGTGGCGAACCCGATCTGCGGCAGATTGCGTTTGAACCAGCGGTCCACCCGCACGCCGTCATCGTCTTCGCCAATGGTGAACTGGCGGACTTCGGTGCTCGTATCGGTCATTGCAGGCCCTGCACCGCGATCAGCGCGATCACGAAGGCAATCATCCCGGCGATCACCGAGGCCGAGCCATACAGCACGCTGGCGAGCATCTGCCCGCGATAGATCATCGTCACCATTTCAGCGCTGAAAGCGCTGAAGGTGGTGAAGCCGCCCAGCAATCCGACCCCGACAAGCAA